>ERZ1027068.4-NODE-4-length-97167-cov-17.831875_pt1 | contig 97167 bp, 94 predicted proteins | sample MGYA00519420_ERZ1027068 | MGnify/ENA primary metagenome ERZ1027068 (study PRJEB26926, sample SAMN06164835) | human gut metagenome | biome: ENVO:00009003; feature: ENVO:2100002; material: ENVO:00002003 | host: Homo sapiens | place: USA | collected 2012 ...
ACAGCCTTTTGAAAATGCTGTATTTGGCAACCATGGATATCACGAAAAAATGGACTGGTCACCGGCAGGACTGGGGACAGATTCACTCTCTTTTTCCATTTCTTTCAATCCAGCGAGAAGCATATCGCTGATTTCCCGTGAAGGAACCTTAGCCCAGATTTGGTGTGTATCCAGTTCCGGATATTTGTAACGCCAGTCATCATATTCCTCTTTGGTGCTTTCTCCGTTCTCCAGCTTCTTAGCTTCGGCGAGCCATGCACGGAGCATTTTATTCATGGAGGAATAGGTGGAATAGTCGGACTTATCCAGACGTAAGACTACTTCACTATCCATTTCGTCAATTTTCAGTCCATACATATCTTCCAATGTGAAAAAGGTGTGCATAAGACCGATGTAGGTATCTATATCCGGTACGGTAAGTGCATGGGTGCTGATATCAAAGATATCCGCCATTTCTTTTACGAGATCATGCTTGGGTACTCTTGTTTCTGATTCATATTGTGCCATACGGACATCAGAAGTCTTGCCAAGAAAGCCGGGGACTTCTCCAAGCTGCTGAAACTTTTTACTGAACACTTCAAGCAAAGTTATGGCGTGGAGTGTATCGCTGCCCTGCACCACAACAAAAGCAAGACCAACTATCATATCCATCTTATCTTTTCGGAGCGAAAGCTGCTTGATGAACCTGTGGAGAAGATTGCCACAAGAAATATGTTTTATGATGAAAACGGAAAGCATGTACGAACAAAAAAAGAGATACTGGATGAAGCCGGACAGCTTCGTAAAGGCTGTAAAATCATTCCCAAGGGCGAGGTATATGAGCGTACTCTTTTTACTATCAAGGACAGCAGGTTTAAGAGCGACAGATTCCTTGATGAAGTGAAACGCTCCTACACTGACCTTATCAATATTTATGTAAAAGATGATAAGCAAAAGCTCAGGGTTTTTGACAGAAACGGTGTGTATCTGCCTACGAAAAAGATTGGTAAGAACAACCCCAAAGCGGAGTAGATGCGCACGGATAATCAGTACCGTACCATGTGGAATCAGACCGTGGATAGAGCGTTGATTAGTGGTGTGCCGGAGGAGCAGATTTTGGAAGTGAAGCAGAGCGAAATCGGACAGAAAGTAAAGGCTTCCATTCAGAAGTCAGGGAGAAATCCGGCACTGTTCAAAAGCCTGATTATGATGGCGATATATGCCTTGGAGCTTTTGATTAGTAAGGTATTTAAAATGACTTTGGAAAAGGCTGATAAGGCGACCAATGTGTTTGTTAAGGCAGAACCAGAGCAGACGAAGGTTCAGGCAGTCAATGAGTCTGTGATGGCGAAAAGTGAACCGATACCGGAAATGCCGAAGAAGTCCAAACTTGCTTCCAAGTTTCTGAGACTTGCAGACATTTATAGCAAGTTGGAGAAGCAGAATGCAGCCATCTATCAAAGGGAGCAACAACTTGCAAGTGTTGAGAAGGAGATTGCCGGAACAAAGGGTATTTGCAAAGGAAAACAGCGCAACAAGCTTCAGGAGCAGGCAGAACAGCTAAAGACACAGATAGCCAATATGAAACAGTACCTATCAAGTATCGTGCAGGGTTATGGTTATAAGAATGTGAAGGAGTTTTTGACTGAATACAGAGCTTCAAAAGCAGAGTATAGTGATTATCAATCGGCAGTTGTAAAGTGGGAACAGCAGACTGGAAATAAGGCAGAGTCAGACAGCCTAAAAGCAAAGTTGCAAAGAAAGCAACAGGAAGCAAAGGAACTGAATAGGCACAATAAGCATCAGAAAAAGTACAGTAGAGATGTTAGGTAATGTAGGAAGTGGAGCAGGAAACTGCTCCCTTTTGTAATACAATAGGACTTTGATTCAGTAAATAATTTGATGAAGCTAAAGAGAACCTAAAATTATATTGACTTATATAGATGGACGATATATACTGTAGACAACCGATATATAGATTATCTACATAAGGAGGATTAGATATGGCTGTTGATAAGGCATTAATTTCTGGAAGTATGACAATGCTTCTACTCAGATTACTTGCGGAAAAAGATATGTATGGTTACGAGATGATTGATACTCTGCGTAAAAAATCCTGTAATGTGTTTGAATTGAAAGCAGGAACATTGTATCCTTTATTGCATGGTTTAGAAGGAAAAGGATTGCTTAAGGTATATGAGCAGGAATATGTTGGTAAGACGAGGAAGTATTATAGCATCACGAAAGAGGGAAGAGCATTGCTGGAAACAAAGAAAGCAGAATGGAACGAATATCAATCTGCTGTAGCCAATGTTCTTGCAATGGGGGTGTAGATATGGAAAAATATTTGGAAAAACTGTTATTGCAAATTCGTTGTAAAAAAGCAAGACCATATATTGCCGAGGAGATAAAGGGACATATTGAAAGTCAGATAGAAGACAATATTGCTGATGGAATGTCATATGAAGAAGCAGAAAAAAATGCTGTTGCAGATATGGGTGATCCGATTGCGGTTGGTATTTCATTGGATAAAATTCATAAGCCTCAGATTGCTTGGAAATTACTTGTTATTGTAGGAATATTGAGCCTGCTAGGAATTTTGCTACAGCAGTCTATTTTTTATCAAAGTGGATATAGTAATTTAGAACCGTTTATGCAGGAGATGTATCAACTTGAGACGGAAAGTTTTGTTTATTCTGTTTTTATTGGTTTTATCTTAATGTGTGGGATTTATTTTATTGATTATACTGTAATTGCAAAATACTCCAAGATAATAGGTTTATTCATAATTACTATGGGGATTTTGCTTTTGGCCGGTTTCTTTGGTGGCGATATTAATGGAGTACGGTATAGTATCGGATTTGGAATGTTCAGAATATCTGCTACTTCGCTGATGATGTTTTATGTACCAATTTATGGAGCAATTTTATATAAATATAGAGATGGTGGTTTTCCTGCATTGTTAAAGTCGATTGTTTGGCTGATTATTCCTGTTTTTATTACTTTTCGAATGCCGAATCTTATTGTTGCGATAATTATGATGATTAGTATGTTGATTCAGCTTACGGTGGCTATTCTAAAGGGGTGGTTCAAAATATCGGTAAAAAAGACAATTGTTAGTCTGTGGGCAGTTTTCATGTTTTTGCCTATTATGTTGTTGTTTGTGATGTACACATTTCATTTGTTGGCAGAGTATCAGGAAGCAAGGATTCACTCCTTTTTTTCTGCTTCAGGAGAAGAATTTTATCTTACTTCAATACTAAGAACATTTAGCAAAGACATTTTGTTTGTAGGTAATAGCGGAAATGATGTGATTGGCAGTTTACCGGAGTTTAATAGTGATTACATTTTTTCTTATATTCTCAATAGCTATGGAAGTATTGCCGGAATCGTTGTTGTTGCTGTCTTGGCAGCACTTGTAATGTTTATTTTTGGAGCTTCTATTAAACAAAAAAATGAACTTGGCATGGTTATGGGATTTGGTTGTGGAATGATAATCTTATTAAATATTTTATTAAACTTGTTAGGTGCTTTGGGGATAATTCCACCAGCATCCTCCTTCTTGCCATTTTTATCCATTGGCAGAAGTAATATTTTATTGTGCTATGCATTGGTAGGAATTATTATGAGTATTTACAGGTATAAGGACGTGTATCCTAAAAAAATCAGAGCATCACAGGTTTCGTTTCAGAAAACAATAAATATATAACGATTTGGGAAAAAATCTCTGAATACAGTCAATTAAGTCGTTCTCAACGAAATAGTTTTGTGGTATACTGGACATGGCATAAATCTCCTTTGTAAAGATGGTTTCTAGTCAATTCCATTATACCAAACGGAGCAGGTTTATGCCTTTTTTATTGGCTGAAATATTGAATTTTCAGGGTTCAACACACCGTATTGGTGTGGGAAGTTTTAGTTATTAAATATTTTGAAATGTGAAGAGGATATATCTGCTGAAATGGATATATCTTCTTTTTAGGTAATTAAGTTGAGGCTAAAGAATGGACTGAATCAGAAAAGTACAGTAAAATCTACATTAGAAATGTTATCGGGAAATATTCATGGAGGGGAACTAAAGGATGAAGAATGAAATTGTATTATTTACAGATGGTGATGTTAATATAGAAGTTCAAATCAATCCTGAACAGGAGACCGTTTGGCTGACGCAAAAACAAATGGAACTGTTGTTTGATGTTAAACACGCTACAGTAAGCGAACATATTTCAAACATTCTTGCTTCAGGAGAACTGGATGAGACTTCTGTCGGTTTTTCCGACAGAAGTACAGGGGGACGAAAACCCAAAATTTATAATTTGGATATGATTTTGTCTGTCGGATATCGAGTTAATTCTAAAAGAGGTATAGCTTTCAGAAAATGGGCAAATAATGTTCTTAAACAGTTTATTTTGAAAGGCTATGCAATCAATGAAAAGCGTCTTCAGGCGCTTAAGAAAACAGTTGATATTCAGTCAAGGATGCTTGCAGATGCACTTGATATAGAGGAGAAAGATGTGCTCAGAGCTGTGAATGAATACACAGATGCATTGATTCTTCTGGATCAATATGACCACCAGGCATTAAGTAAGCCAAAGGGAAGTACTCCAGTATACCGCATTACTTATGAAGAGTGTGTTCAGATGGTTGGTCAGATGAAAGATTCTTTTAAAACAGATGTATTTGGTGTAGAAAAAGAGACTGGTAAGGTACAAGGAATTATTGCCGCAGTTTACCAGAGTGTATTCGGACAGGATGCGTATCCATCCTTGGAAGAGAAAGCGGCGAATCTATTGTATTTTATGATAAAGGATCATCCATATGCAGATGGTTGTAAAAGAATTGCCGCATCACTGTTCTTGGAATTTTTAGACAAGAACAATGCGTTGTTCTTGGATGGAGAGAAGAGACTCAGTGATGGAACGTTAGTAGCAATTACATTGATGATTGCAGAATCAAAACCAGAGGAAAAAGAAGTGATGGTAAAACTGGTAATGAATCTGTTGAAATTATAGTGGCATTGCATCTGAAACAGAAAAAAGAACAGATCGTGGTAAAAGGGAAGCTGGAAGCTGCATTTACTTACCTTCTGAACCAGGAAAAATATCTGCGGGTGTTCCTGGAAGATGGAGATGTTCCGATGGATAATAATGCTTCAGAACGTGCGATCCGCGGCTTCTGCATTGGAAAAAAGAACTGACAGGTCATTGATACCATAAACGGAGCAAAGACTTCTGCTGTGATCTACAGTCTTGCAGAAACAGCAAAGGCAAACAATTTAAAATCCTACGAGTACTTTGAACATTTGCTGACCGTAATCTCGGAATACATGGAAGACACAGACCGCAAATTTCTGGAAGAACTGCTCCCATGGTTACCAGCGCTTCCGGAAAACATTCGAAAATAAAATTTATATCAGGCCGCAAAAGTGGCTTAAGATTGTCAAGGTACTTGCTATGGTGCGTTTACGTAAGCGGGATATCTTTAGAAGGAAAAGATTTATTGAAAATTCCATCAAAGAGAAGAAATCCGATATTAGCTGATATATTCAGCCGCTTGAAATGCATGGAGCGTAGAGGCAGTGGATTTAAGAAGATATTGGCAGACTATGAGGGACAGGTTGAATTTGATGAGACCAAGATGCCAGTCTTTGAGGCGGATAATGATGATTTTACATTAACGTTGTATAATCTGAATTATGGCACTAATTATGCAACACAGGTGAATGAAAATGTCATAGAAATTTCGGAAGAAAAAATTAAGAAGTTAATGCCAGAGTATTCTAAGAAGAAGCTTGCTAAAGCATGTGAGATCCTAAAAATGATTTCGGAAACCCCGAATATTTCTATTGATGAATTAAGAATAGCCTTAGACGTTACGGATAGAACAATTGCTAGATATATATCAGAATTAAAGGATAAAGATATCATAGAACGAAAAGGTCCGGATAATGGTGGAGAATGGAAAATTAAGTAAGTGAATGACAGTAAATATGGCACTCATTGTGGCACCCAAACTTTCACTCAAGGATATTCCAGAGTTAGTCTCAACAAAGTCTCACGAGATTTGAGACTGAGTGAGACTCTATGATATAGCAAAATGCGATAATACTGGCATTTTCAGGTGGATTATAAAGTTGTAGTCTCAAGTCAGTTTCATTTCTGAAATTGTTTGTTGAGACTAACATGAGACTGAGGAGGTTCAAAATCATGAACATAAGCAAAAAGGATTGGAAATTATTTCGAGAAAGATTATCAGACTGGCAGGAAAATTATATGGAAGGTCTTGTTAAAGAGTATGTAAATTTTCTAAATGATGATAAAAAGCCTGCATCAGATAAATTCTGGGAACTTGAAAAACGGATAAAAGAGGATAAGCGTCATCCGGGAGTTATCATGGAGATGAGTAAGTCAGAGGTGATATGGGATATTGTTCGGCTTATTAGACTGAAAGTAATTACATATGATGATTTATCAGACTTCAGTGACGAATTACAGATGGAAGTAAAAGAATACTTGAGATGAGCAGGTGATGGAACGGTTAGGATTATTCCTAAGAGAAAGCCTGTAAAGGTAATGGTAGATGAAATGGAGCTGATCAAATGACAAGAGTTTATTTCGTCCATCACGCGCAGCCGGAACACGATTGGGAAGATGACAGGACAAGACCTTTGACGGAAGAAGGTAAGAAAGATTCTGCAATTGTGCTGGGATTTTTGAAGGATAAGAAAATAGATGCGTTTTATTGCAGTCCGTATAAACGTAGCGTGGAAACCATTGCAGAGGCAGCAGATTTTTTCACAAAAGAGATTATAACAGATGAGAGATTGAGGGAGCGTGAAAAGGGACCTGATGGAAACAACCACGGAATGTTCCGGAAACGATGGGCTGACCATAATTATCATGAAGAAGGCGGAGAGTCTATTGCTATGGTGCAAAATCGTAACATAGAGGCACTGAATGAGATTTTGTCAGATAATACGGATAAAGATATTGTTATAGGAACCCATGGTACTGCCCTTAGTACGATATTGAATTTTTATGATAATAATTTTGGCTGTGAAGATTTTCTGCGAATTATAGATTGGATGCCATATATTATCGAACTGGATTTTGAAAGCAGTTGTAACGCAACCTGTGTTCATGAGAAAGAAGCGAAAACGGAATCTGAATGTCCGCTTTACAGTTTTAAGTTGGCTGCCAAACAGGAACATTGTCATATAGAGAAGGAATTTAAGGGTGGATAGCATGCGGATAAAAATGCTCGGTGAAGAATTCTGCAGTCATAATATTGAGATTGGTGTAAAGAGATGAAAAGAACAAGGGTATCAACTTCTCCAGGGAAGTGGAATTTTTCAAGGAGGAAATAAAAATGTTTAAGGTTGCAATATTACAAAAACGTGCCATTCATGCACAAATAGATAAGAACATTGAAAGTATCATTATGGCAATGAAAGAGGCTTCGGAAAACCAGGCAGATATTCTTTTGTTGCCGGAATGTTTTATTACAGGATATGATTTGCCTATGTCATATGAAAAAAGCATTGCAGATGATGATCTAAGAATTGCAAAAATATGTGAGAATGCTAAAAAATATAAAGTAGGCGTAGTACTTACTGCGTTTACAAAAGGCAATAAACAACCGCAGAACTCAGCCTTTGTTATCGACAAATCGGGTAATATATTGATGAAGTATTCTAAAGTACATACATGTGATTTTGCAGATGAAAAAAATGTTGAGTCAGGGAAAGAGTTTAAGGTGTGCGATTTTGAAGGAACACAATTAGGCATTATGATCTGTTATGACAGAGAGTATCCGGAAAGCGCAAGAATACTGATGCTGAAAGGTGCAGAGGTTATTCTTGTACCGAATGATTGTGGTTCTATGCAGCCAAGAGTAAGTGCACTTTCTACAAGAGCATATGAAAATATGGTCGCAGTTGCTATGGCAAATCCGAATGGAGATAATGCTGGATGTTCCTGTGCATTTAATCCCATTTGTTGGGATAGAAATGGAAACTGTGTTGATAACACAGTTTTGCTGGCTGACGATAAGACAGAGGGGATTTTATATGCGGAGTTTGATATGGAGGCTATTAGAGAATATAGGAATCGGGAAATGTTAGGAAACACATTTCGTAAGGTAGAAGCATACAGTCAGTTGTTAAGTAAAGAAATCAAGGAACCATTTATAAGGGATGGTCAGAATAGATAAGCCAGGAGTAACTGTCATGAACATATGTTTTGAAAAAGATGGCGGAATAATATGTAGCTATGATATAATATTAAGGAGATTGCTATGTCATTGGGATTAAGAAGAGGAACCGTGCAGCTTGAGCCACATGATAAACAGTGGGATGATGTTGCTGTTCAAACAATCAAAACACTTAAATCCATATTGGGTGATGATGCTGTTGATATACAGCATATTGGGAGTACCGCAATACCGGCAATCAAAGCGAAACCGATTATTGATATTGCTGTTGGGGTAACTGACTTTGAGAAAATAATGTCACATAATGAGCAGTTAGAGAAGGAAGGGATTTTTTACCGCGGTTCAGATGTCGAACATCAGGTTCTTTATGTAATGGGTGATATGGAGGCGGATATCCGGACACATCATATTCATGTTGTAAAATGGAACGGAACTGAATGGAAGAATTATATTCATTTCAGAGATTCTCTTAATGCCAATGAGAATGTGGCTTTGCAGTATGCGAAGTTAAAGGAAGAACTGGAAAGTAAGTATGCAGATGATAGGATCGCATACACGAAAGGCAAACAGAATATGATAAACAAAATTTTAGGACAATGAAAGAGGAGCGACCTATGATGCACAGAAGTTGATTTCTGACATTCACAGGCAGCCGTAGGTAGGGCAAGAAGACCAACTGTGAGGTGTCAGGAGAAATCCTGGCATCTTTTTTATGAGAAGAAATAGAATAAGCTGTGAATAAAGGGATAGCATAATGCAACGATTTTTAACAAAATTGAGTAGATAATGTTAAGGAAAGTTGGTCGTAAGGCCACTTTTTATATGCTAAAATATGTTAAAAATAATTGCAAAGGTGGGAAAAATATGGATAACACAAGAAGAATATATCTGGATAATATTCGCTGGATCACGGTCTGCATTGTTGTAATTTATCACGTGATTTATATGTATAACGGTGTCCAGCCGTTTGGAGTAATCGGTCCGTTTAAAGAACAACAGCTGCAGGATGCTTTTCAATATTTTGTATATCCATGGATGATGGCTTTGCTATTTACGGTGTCTGGTATGACAGTCAGATATTATATGGAAAAGCATAATGTAAAAGAATTTATTCGAGATAAAACACGCAAGCTGTTGGTTCCTTCCACCGTTGGACTTTTTGTTTTTCAATGGATATTGGGATATTATAATATGAAAATCAGCGGTGCTTTGGAAAGTTTTGAGTCAGTTCCAGGAATAGTTCGGTATGTGATCATGGCTATATCAGGAATCGGCGTTCTTTGGTATATACAGGTGTTATGGATTTTTTCGATGCTTCTGCTGCTGGTGAGAAAATTTGAAAGGGATCGTATCTGGAAAAAAGGAGAAAAAACACCAGTATGGCTGCTGGTTTTGTTAACTGTCTGTGTATATGGATTCTCACAAGTTCTTAATACGCCGGTAGTAACTGTGTACCGGTTTGGAATTTACGGGTTCTGTTTTTTTACAGGTTATTTTATTTTTTCACATGATGAGGTTGTTGAACGCTTAAGTAAATGGTGGGGGATTTTTTTGATTGTGGCTGGTGCAACAGGAATATTCTACACAATATATTATTTTGATGAAAATTATGCGGTAGCTCCTGTGCTTAATAATCTGCCTGCCTGTATTTATTGTTGGTTTTCAATTCTTGCGATTTTGGCATTTATGAAAAAATATGGGAACGCGGAAAACAAAGTATCAAGATGGATGTTAAAAAAATCCTGGGGAATTTATGTTTTTCATTATCTTCCATTAGCTTGTGCAGCATGTTACCTTGGAAGTTTTACATCAGAACTTCCGGAAGGAATTGTCTATATAGTTGTGGGAATCAGTGCATTTGCAGGAGCATTGCTTTTGTATGAAATCATCAGAAGGATACCGATTATCTGTTGGTGTGTATTAGGACTGAAAAAGGAGAAAAAAGATGTTTAAAGACAACCTTGTATCCCTGCGTAAAATGCATGGATTTTCGCAGGATGAGCTGGCCGAAAAGATTGGTATAAGCAGACAGACACTTTCAAAATACGAAACAGGAGAATCTTTACCTGATATTGAGAAGTGTAAACTCCTGGCAGAAGTATTGGATGTAAGTCTGGATGATTTGGTAAATTATGACAGAGAAAACAGCAATGATCTTGGCCTGGGTGTTCCGCCAAAGGGAAAGCATGTTTTTGGAATCACGAAAGTGGGAGAGAAAGGTCAGATTGTGATACCGGCAAAAGCAAGAAAAATATTTGATATTCAGCCAGGGGATAATCTGATCCTATTGGGCGATGAAAGTCAGGGAATTGCTATTATCAAAGAAAAAAGACTAGTGGAGATATTAAACGGAAATGAATGATAAGCCCTGCGTCCGTGAACACCAACCCAATGCACTAAAACATTCAAACTCATTCAAAAACAACCTTAAAACGTCAAAATAGACAAAAATGAATTTGCATTTTTACGAACGAACATGATTGAATTTGAACGAGTTTGGCAATACAATAAACTTAACAAAAGCGAAGAAGAAAGGAGGAGGGCAGATGATCTACACGGTAACGTTTAACCCGTCGCTTGACTATATCGTAGGGGTTGACGATTTCAGATTAGGAGCTACGAACCGCACATCCTATGAACAGATGCTTGCCGGCGGAAAAGGAATCAATGTGTCCTATGTTTTGAAAAATCTCGGTTTTGAAAGCACAGCATTCGGATTTCTGGCAGGCTTTGTCGGAGAGGAAATCAGACGGAAGGTTGCGGCAGATGGCATCCATGCGGATTTTCTGACACTTTCAGAGGGAGTATCCCGAATCAATGTGAAACTGAAAAACATTGACGGGACGGAGATCAACGGAATGGGACCGGACATCGCGGCGGATCAGGTTTCGGCGCTTCGGGAGAAGATCAATCAGTTAAAGGCGGGTGACATCCTCGTGCTCGCGGGAAGCATTCCGCAGTCCATGCCGGATACGATTTACATGGACATCATGGCGGATCTGCAGGACAAAGGCGTTGAAATCGCGGTCGATGCGACGCGGGATTTGTTGATGAATGTACTTCCCTATCGCCCGTTTTTAATCAAGCCAAACAACCATGAGTTGGGTGAGATCTTCGGCGTAGAGCTTAAAAAAAGGGAAGAGGTCATCCCTTATGCGAAAAAGCTGCAGGAGAAAGGCGCGAAAAACGTCCTCGTATCCATGGCAGGAGAAGGTGCTGTGCTGATTGACGAGAACGGGCGCGAATATATGAGCCCTGTGCCGAAGGGAAAGGTTGTCAACGCGGTTGGCGCAGGAGACTCGATGGTAGCGGGTTTTATCGCAGGATACCTTGAAAAAAAGGATTACGAATATGCATTCCACATGGGGATTGCATCCGGAAGCGCGAGCGCATTTTCCGAACAGCTTGCGACCCGGGCTGAAGTCGAAGCATTGTTGAAAACAATACATTCCGCAGGATAAGCGGTTTAAGAACGGAGGAGTTATGAGAATTCCGGACTTGCCAATATGAGCGGCTCCAGCAAGATCCTGCTCGGCCTTATCCTGGGCGGTATGATGTCTGTTGATATGGGTGGACCGTTCAACAAAGCGGCATATGTATTTGGAACCGCTTCGATTGCGGCAGGCAACTACGATATTATGGCAGCAGTTATGATCGGCGGAATGGTTCCTCCCTGTGCAATCGCCCTTGCTACCTTACTTTTTAAAGATAAGTTTACAAAAGAAGAAAGACAGTCCGGTCCGGTCAACTTCATTATGGGTCTGGCATTTATCACAGAGGGCGCAATCCCGTATGCAGCGTCCGATCCGCTTCACGTACTGCCTGCCTGCATCATCGGCGCAGGAATTTCCGGCGCACTCTCCGAGGTATTTCAATGTACTTTGATGGCGCCCAACGGCGGAATCTTTGTATTCCCGGTTGTTGGAAACGCGATGATGTATCTGGTAGCGCTCGTGATCGGAACGATTGTATCAACCGCACTCCTTGGATTACTGAAAAAGAAAGCTGCCTGAAACGGTTCCGATGGATAAAAAAGAATAGCTTCTTACGCCCAAAGGAAAAGAAGACGTCACATTGGATGGACATCACATGATGTTGTATGCTAACATAGGAAGCACCGGGGATCCTGCGATGGTGTGAAAACGGCGCGGTCAGCCCGCGTACACAAACGTGATCGAAATGGAGATACTATGTTAACAGAAAAACGTCAGGAAGAAATTGTACAGCTGGTATATGAGCGGGAGAGTATCACAGTAGCGGAGCTGAAGGAAATTCTCCACAGTTCGGAATCGACGATCCGGCGTGATATCATTGCGCTCGATCAGGAGGGCAGGCTGACAAAGGTGTTCGGCGGGGCGATTGCGCTGCGTACAGCCCAGATTGTCAACAAAGAACTTTCGATGGTGCAGAAAAAAGATCTCCAGCTTGCAGAAAAACAGGCGATCGCGCGTTATGCCGCGTCGCTGATCGAGCGGGATGACTGCGTTTATCTGGACGCCGGAACATCGACCGGCTGGATGATCGAATATATCCGCGAAGCACAGGCAACCTATGTGACGAACGCGCTGTCCCATGCAAAGCGGCTCGCGGACAAGGGCTTCCATGTGATTTTGATCGGAGGGGAGCCAAAAAGCTCAACGGATGCGATCGTTGGCGCGGAAGCAGTTGTAAATCTCCAGAAATACCATTTCAGCAAGGGATTTTTCGGGACGAACGGCGTAGAACAAAACGGCGGCTTTACGACGCCGGACGCGAGGGAAGCGATGGTCAAGCAGACTGCGGTGAAAAATACGCAGCTCGCAAACCGCTATTTCCTGGCGACGTCTTCCAAATTCGGGAAAGTGTACGCCGTAACCTTCGCAGGCTTCGAGGGCGGAGTGATCCTGACGGAAGCGCTCGTGCAGGAAAGTCTGCCGAAGAGCGTCAGGGTTGTCAATGTGAACCAATCGGAACAATAAATTCCTGTCTGCGCAGGCACAGAGCAATAGAAGGGAGATTTTATCGCATGAAGGTTATGTTTGTAAATGGAAGCAGCCACCTCCACGGAACCACCATGGCAGCGATTGAAGAGATGGAAAAGGTATTCCGTGCAGAGGGGATTGAAACGGAGGTCATTCAGGTCGGCGGTAAGCCGATCGCAGATTGCTTGCAGTGCAATGTCTGTGGAAAGACCGGAAAATGTGTGTTTACGGATGACGGTGTGAATGAATTTGTGGAAAAGGCAAAGGATGCGGACGGCTTTGTGTTCGCAACGCCAGTCTATTTTGCACACCCGAGCGGACGTATTTTCGATTTCCTGGATCGCGCATTTTACAGCAGCAACGGCTATGAAAACTTCAAATTCAAGCCCGGCGCAGCAGTCGCAATCGCAAGAAGAGGCGGGACGACGGCTTCGCTGGACGCGCTGAACAAATATTTTGGAATCGCACAGATGCCGACCGCAGGATCGACTTACTGGAACATGGTGCACGGGCTGACGGCGGAGGACGCGCCGAAGGACGAAGAAGGGATGCAGACGATGCGCAACCTTGCCAAAAATATGATTTGGATGATGCGTTGCTTTGAAGCAGGCAAAAAAGCAGGCGTTCCGTATCCCGATACCGAGAAACAGTTTTGCACGAATTTTATCCGCTAAAAAAGACATATGTCAGAGCAGACAAAAAGAAAAGCTTTGCATAATTCCTCCTGTTTTCCGCATACTACCCACATCACACAAATTATGGAAAGTATGTAGGAAGCAGGAGGAACTTTTTTATATGAAAGCAACAGGAATTGTCCGTCGGATTGATGACCTCGGACGCATCGTAATCCCGAAGGAAATTCGCAGAACGCTGCGGATTCGGGAAGCGGACCCGCTGGAAATCTTCACCGACCGGGAGGGAGAAATCATCCTGAAAAAATATTCTCCGATCGGGGAAATGACGACCTTTGCCAGGCAATATGCCGAAAGCCTTGCACAGGTCTCCGGGCATACGGTTTTGATTGCGGATCGGGATCAGTTTATCGCGGCGGCAGGAGGCTGCCGAAATCTGATTGGAAAACCGCTGAGCCGGGAAATGGAGCAGCAGATCGAAAGTCGCCAGATTGTTCTTGCGACACGTGGAGACCGCACATTTGTGCAGATCGCGCCGGAAGGCGTGGAGGAATATGTCTGTGAAGCAATCAGCCCGATTAACTGTGAGGGAGACGTGATTGGCGCGGTGGTTTTGCTGGGGCAGAGCAAAACGCCCGGTATGGGGGAAGTGGAACGAAAGCTGATTCAGTCTGCGTCCGGATTTCTTGGGCGGCAGATGGGGCAATGAGAAGGAACCCGCCGCACCGGTGCGATTTTGTCACCGATGCGGCGGATTTTAGAATAAGAAGATACAGCAGAATTTTCAGACATGCTACTTATATATCCTGCCGGGGTGTCAAATGGTTACATAAAATTTGAAAAAAATATAAAAAATTTTGAAATTCCGGAAAATTTATCTGCATTCTGCAATTGTCCCCACTGCAATCGTCAACGCCTGCACCATAAGTTCAAGACTCATACTGGGAGCATTGGAAACGGCGGCAGCAGCCTGATCTGGAAGATAGGGAACGTGGATAAAACCGCAGCGTGCAAAGTTTCCTTTTTCTGCCTGCGAGCTTTCATATAACGCAGCATAGAGCAGGTTGTTGCATACATAAGTCCCGGCGGAGTAGGAGAGCGCAGCAGGAATTCCGGCTGTGCGGAGCCGTTCTGTGATCTGCCTGGTCGGAATCGTCGAAAAAAAGGCGTCAGGCGCGCTGTCAACAACCGGCTGGTCGTGCGGCTGGAAGCCTGCGTTATCGGGGGTGCGGGCGTCCCGCAGATTGATGGCGACGCGTTCGATCTGAATGGATGGACTGCCGCCGAACTGTCCGACACAGAGGATGGCATTCGGCTGATGTGCGTCGATTGCAGCCTTGAGCGCATCAATGGAAGCTTCAAATTCGGTCGGGATTTCGCATTTGATGATATCTGCGCCTGCGATCGAATCGTCCAGAGCGCGGACGGCTTCCCAGGAGGGATTGATGGTTTCCCCGCCGAACGGAGTAAAACCGGTTACGAGAATTTTCATGAGTGTGGGATTCCTTTTCTGTAATTATTTTATTTATATTATAAATCAAACCGCCCGGGCTTGCAAACCGCGGCGAAAGCGTCGCTGCAGGATTCCGTGTGCATTTGTTTGCATCCCTGTATCCTCTGTGCTATACTGTATACGGGTTTTTACGAGAAAACGAGGAAATTAACATGAAAACAATCGTAGTTGCACTGGATAAAGAACATCCGGATGGGGAAGCGATTCTTCGGGCAGGCGAGATCATCAAAGCCGGCGGGCTGGTGGCGTTTCCGACAGAGACGGTCTACGGACTGGGCGGAGATGCGCTGAATCCGGAATCGTCACGGAAAATTTATGCGGCGAAGGGACGTCCGTCTGACAACCCGCTGATCGTGCACATTTGCCGGTGGGAAGATATTTACAAAATCGCGGATCCGGTTCCGGAAATCGCGCAGCGTCTGGCAGCGCGCTTTTGGCCGGGACCCCTGACGATGATTTTGAATAAAACCGCGCTTGTACCCAAAGAAACGACAGGCGGTCTGGATACGGTAGCGGTGCGGTTCCCGTCCGATTCCATTGCGCAGCGCTTTATCTGCGCGGCGGGTGGATTTGTTGCAGCGCCGAGCGCCAATACGTCCGGCAGACCGAGCCCGACGCTGGCGCAGTATGTAAAAGAGGACATGGACGGCAGGATCGAGATGATCTTAGACGGTGGCGAGGAAGTAGGCATTGGTCTGGAATCTACGATCGTAGACCTGACTGGAGACATTCCGATGATCTTGCGCCCGGGTTATGTGACGCAAAAGATGCTGGAAGAGGTTGCAAATCAGGTGGACGTTGACAAGACGATTTTGGATGCAAACTGCCATTTAAGACCTAAGGCACCCGGAATGCGTTACCGTCACTATGCACCGAAGGGAGACCTGACCATTATCGAGGGTGCGCAGGACGCGGTGAAGGAAGCCATCTGTGAAAAAAGCCGTCAGGCGACGGCAGACGGGCACCGCGTGGGGATCATCGCAACGGACGAGACGATGGAAGCCTACCGTCAAAACAGCAATGCGGCGAGTATCAAAAGCGTTGGGAGCCGTCTGGACGAAGCAGCGGTCGGCAGAAGCCTTTACCGGATTCTGCGGGAATTCGATGATGAAAATCTGGACATCCTGTTTTCGGAATCTTTTGCGGAAAGCGGCTTTGGACAGGCAATTATGAACCGGCTGCTAAAGGCGGCAGGTCATCATGTAGAACAGGTATGAGGAGGAAGATTGAAAAATAAAATTTTTCAATCTCGAGATTTGTGTCTGCGCGCACTTGACACAAACTCGGCATGCGCAAAAAGCGTGCGCAGAAATGGGAGGAAGAAAAATGATAGCATTGGCAAGTGACCACGGTGGATACGAACTGAAACAGAAGGTGATCGGATATCTGGAGGCAAATGGCTATACGTGCCATGATTTCGGCTGCTACAGTCTGGAATCCTGTGATTATCCGGAGTTTGGACGTGCTGCAGCAGAAGCAGTTGCAAAGGGCGAATGTGAAAAGGGAATCGTCATCTGTACAACCGGTATTGGTATTTCGATCGTTGCCAACAAGGTTCCCGGTATCCGCTGCGGACTTTGCGCAGACACCTATTCCGCAAAAATGACAAGAGAGCATAACGATGCAAACATGCTGGCAATGGGCGCTGGAATTGTCGGACCGAACCTGGCTCTGTCAATCGTAGAGACGTTTTTAAATACACCGTTTTCCGGCGATGAAAAGCATGTCAGAAGAATCAATAAGATTGAAGAAGAAGTAAAATAATGGTATGATGTTGGGAACATAAAACGAAGGAGGACAATGAAAATGTCAAAGGTAATGGTAATGGATCATCCCCTGATCCAGCACAAGATCGGTCTGATCCGCAAAAAGGAAACGGGTACAAAGGATTTCAGAGAGACGATCAGCGAAATCGCAATGATGATCTGCTATGAAGCGACCAGACATCTGGAGCTGGCAGATGTGCAGATTGAGACTCCCATCTGCAGCACAACAGTAAAAGAGATCAAAGGACGTAAAATGGCCATTGTTCCGATCCTGCGTGCAGGACTGGGGATGGTGGATGGTGCGCTCAAGATGATCCCGGCAGCAAAGATCGGTCATATCGGCCTGTACCGCGACCCTGAGACATTAAAGCCTGTAGAATATTACTGTAAGCTTCCGGCTGACTGCGCAGAAAGAGAAGTTTTCGTTGTTGACCCGATGCTGGCAACCGGCGGCTCTTCCGTAGCAGCAATTCGCATGCTGAAAGAAAAAGGCTGTAAGAAGATCCATTTTCTGTGTATCATTGCAGCTCCTGAGGGCGTAAAGGCAATGCAGGAAGCACATCCTGACGTAGACGTTTATATTGGCGCACTGGATGAGCACTTAAACGAGCACGGCTATATCGTACCCGGTCTGGGCGATGCCGGCGACAGAATTTTTGGCACCAAATAAAACCGGATTTTTATAAGGAGGGTGTATGAAGCGGGAGGATTATATTTCCTGGGATGAATATTTTATGGGAGTAGCCAAGCTCGCGGGAATGCGCTCCAAAGATCCCGGTACGCAGGTCGGGGCATGTATTGTGGGGCAGGACAACAAAATCCTTTCCATGGGGTATAACGGCTTTCCGATCGGCTGCTCTGATGATGAATTTCCCTGGGAGCGGGAGGGGGATACGTTAAAGACGAAGTATCCTTATGTGACGCACAGCGAGCTGAATGCCATTCTAAACTACCGCGGCGGAAGCCTGGCTGGGGCGAAACTCTATGTGACGCTTTTTCCCTGTAATGAATGCGCAAAAGCGATCATCCAGAGCGGAATCCGGGAAGTGATTTACGATTGCGACAAGTATGCGGAAACCCCGTCTGTCCGGGCATCCAAGCGGATGTTTCGGGCAGCGGGCGTGGCGTACAGACCTTACAGCAGAAGCGGACGGACCGTAAAGATGGAGCTTTGATGAGAGGGACAAAACGGGGATTCCGAAGAACAATTGCCAGCCTGCTTGTTTTTTCTCTCTGTATCGCTGCAGTTCCAGCGCTGCCGGCAAGGGCGGACAATAAGATCAACGAGCTGCAGAATCAGATCAAGGAAGAACAGAAAAAACAGAACGATACGAAGGACCAGAAAAAACAGACGGAAAACAATATCAATTCCCTGAACAATGTAAAAACCTCCCTGCAGGGGGAGTTAAACGGTCTGACGGATGACCTGACGCAGATCAGCAGCCGGCTGGAAGAAATCGAACAGAATATTATCGACAAGAACCAGGAAATTTCCGATACGCAGGAAAAGCTGGAGCAGGCGAAGGAGACGGAGAGCAGCCAGTATGCGGCGATGAAGCAGCGGCTGCGTTATCTTTACCGTGACAATAACCGCACGTATTATGAGATTTTATTCAGTGCGATGACGTTTTCTGAACTGCTGAACCAGAGTATTTATGTGGAAAAGCTCCATGAGTACGACCACAGGATGCTTTTGAGCTACAAAGCGCAGCGGGAAGCGATTGAAGAGATGGAGGCGAAGCTGGAGGAGGAAAAGGCGCAGTTGGATGATCTGCAGGCTCAGGCAAAGGAGCAGCAGGCGAGTATCATGACGAGCGTCAACAACACCAAAAACAGCATCAGCGCCTACAGCGGACAGATTGCGGAAGCACAGGCCCAGGCGGACGCCCTTGGCAATCAGATTGCAGAGCAGGATAAAAATATTGCAGCCCTCAAAAAACAGCTGCAGGAGGAAATCGCAAAATCCCGTCTTGCTGCAAAATCGGCATGGAGGGACATTTCCGAGGTGAGCTTTGCAGAGGGTGACCGGTATCTTCTGGCAAACCTGATCTACTGCGAAGCGGGCAACCAGCCCTATGCAGGGCAGGTAGCAGTCGGGGCGGTGGTCATCAACCGTGTGCTGAGCTCGGTCTATCCGAACACAGTATCCGGCGTAATTTACCAATATAAGCAGTTTGCACCGGTTCTGGACGGACATCTGGCGATTGCACTTGCAAACGACAGCGCGACGGCGGCATGTTATAAGGCAGCAGATGAAGCGATGTCCGGCTATACAAACGTCGGACGCTGCGTATATTTCAGAACGCCGATTGAAGGTCTGACCGGCATGCAGATCGGCGGACATATTTTCTACTAAAAGCGGCTGAAATTGCAGATGGTCAGCAGACGGTAATTGAAGGCTCTGTGCTGTTTATGCAGCTGCTATGGAATCTAAAATTTTTATAAACAGACAGATGACAGGATATGTTTGAAAATCTGTCAAAAACAGCAGGAATTTCTGCAGATTTCACAACTGCAAAAATCCTGCTGTTTTTTCATGCCTGCCTATTGCATAAAACGGACGGAAAAACGCGCGGAATCGTCAGGAAAACTGCCAGAAACTGTTAAGACAATGCCAAGAAAACTGGTGGACAAGAAAGCGTAAAATGGGTATAATGGTAGTCAGGGATTTCTCCAAAATGGCAGTTTCAAAAGAACCGGTCAGAGGGAAAATCTCTTGAAAAACCGGTGCATGGCAGGAGGATTTTTGTGGCAAAGCACTCCTTTAACAAAACTGTCTGGCAGTGTCTGACGCTGATTTCACAGTTCGGAATTATGATGCTTGTTCCCACGGGCATGATGTTCGCCCTCGGCTACTGGCTGGATGGCAGGCTCGGGACGCAGTTTTTTGCAATTGTGCTGTTTTTTGTTGGCGTTTTGGCGGGATTTGGAAACATTTACCGGCTGGCGCGGCAAATTTATCAGAAGAAGGACAAAAAGGACAGGGAATGAGAAATTTTTTCAAAAAGATCGATGAAACCGTCCGGGAGATGTGGCTCGGCACTTTTTTGTGGGGATGTCTGTGCGAGCTGGTGTCCGTCTGGTGGGTAAAGGACAGGCTGTACAGCGGTCTTGGCATCCTGATCGGGATGCTGCTTGCCATGGCAGGAATCTGGCATATGTGGAAGGTGCTGGATACAGCGCTGGAGCTCGGGGACGGCGCACAGAAATATGCGACGTCGAAGAATCTTCTCCGGTATGCGGTGGTTTTAGTCGTGTTTGCAGTCCTGATGCTGACACATTTTGCAGACCCGTTAGCGGCGTTTGCAGGTTTGATGGGAATGAAAGCTTCGGCTTATCTGCAGCCTTTTATACGCGGATACAAAGAAAAGAAGAGGAGGTGAGACGATGACGAATGGTATTTTGCTAAATGGTTCGGCTGACATTGATTTTATGATTCACGGCGTCTTTCCCTATCAGTTTTTCGGACAGACGGTGTGGATTACCACAACCCATATCTGTCTCCTGATCGTACTTTTGCTGATCCTTGCGTTTGCGATTGCGGCAAACCGGGCGATGAAGCATGCTTCTGAAGTACCAGGATTTTTCCAGAACATCGTGGAGCTTGTGGTGGAAAAGCTGGACGGCATGGTAAAAATGGTTATGGGAAAGAATGCGACGAAGTTCGCAAACTATATTGGAACCATATTCATTTTTATCCTGATCAGCAACTTTTCCGGTCTGCTGGGGTTACGTCCGCCGACGGCGGATTACGGCGTTACCCTGCCGCTCGGTCTGGCAACCTTTACGCTGATTCATTACAACAAGCTGAAGCATAAGAAGTTAAAGGGAGCGCTGGCAGAGCTGTGCGATCCGTGGCCAATCTGGGCGCCGATCAATATTATCGGTTATATTGCAGTTCCGGTTTCGCTGTCTTTGCGTCTGTTTGCCAATGTGCTTTCCGGCGTTGTTATGATGGCGCTGGTATACGGACTTCTGCGGGTGATCGCAATCGGCTGGCCTGCAGTGCTGCATGTGTACTTCGATCTGTTTTCGGGAGCAATTCAGACCTACGTGTTCTGTATGCTGACGATGACATACCTTTCTGATGCCATCGGAGAGGAAGGATAAACGAAAATACCAAAACTGTAACACAACAGAAGAATGGAGGATTTATCATGGAATTCAATGAAAACTTTATCTTAGGCTGTTCTGCAATCGGCGCAGGTCTGGCGGTTATCGCCGGTATCGGACCTGGTGTAGGCCAGGGTATCGCAGCTGGTCATGCTGCTGCTGCAGTTGGCAGAAACCCGGGTGCAAAATCCGATATCACCTCGACCATGCTGCTTGGTCAGGCGGTTGCCGAGACAACCGGTCTGTATGGTCTGCTGATTGCGATGCTGCTGCTGTTTGTAAAACCTCTGCTTCCCTGATAAGAGAATATTTCAAGAAGGAAGGAGGAGGGAAGAGTGCATAATTTAAACGCAGTATTGCTTGCGGCAGAAATGGAGCCCAGACTGTTTGATCTGGATTTCCAGCTGCTTGCGGATTCCCTGCTTACGATCATCGCTGTATTCGTGCTGTTTATTGCATTGTCCTATCTGCTCTTTAATCCTGCCCGCAAATTTATGCAGGACAGACAGAATAAGATCGCAGGGGAACTGGATCATGCAAAGACAGCCCAGGAGGACGCCGAAAAGCTGAAAGCAGATTACGAAGCCAGACTTGCCAATGTGGACAAAGAGGCGGATGAGATCTTAAGCGCAGCAAGAGCGAAAGCACTGGCGAATGAAGCGGACATTGTGGCGAAGGCGCGGGAGGAAGCCTCTCGTATTATCGCCCATGCGCATGTGGAAGCCGAACTGGAAAAGAAAAAAGCGGCGGATGAAATTAAGCAGGAGATGGTTGGTCTGGCAATGGATGCGGCTGGCAAGTTTGTCAGAGTTTCCATGGATGACAGAACCAAGAACGCTCTGATTGAAGAGACTCTTGCAGAAATAGGAGAAAATACATGGCTAAGCTAGTGTCACAGGTCTATGCGGAAGCACTGTTTGGCCTGGGCGTAGAGAATGGTCTGCTGGATACGCTTCTGGAGGAGCTAAACGGCATGTGTGAAATTTTAGGGAAAAATCCCCAATTTGTGACACTGCTTGGACATCCGGAGCTGGATCAGAAGGAAAAAACAGCGGTCTTTGACCGGGTATTTGACGGTAAAATCAGCAAAGAACTGAACGGATTTTGCCATCTTCTTCTGGAAAAAGGCAGATTTGGCGAGCTGTTTGCGATCCGTGAGGATTACGAACGCCGCTGTCTGGCTTATCATAAAATCGGAGTCGTGTATGTAACCAGTGCAGAAGAACTTTCGGATACTCAGAAGGAGAACATCCGTCAGAAGCTTTTGGCTACGACTGACTTTGTATCGCTGCAGATTCATTATCAGGTGGATGCTGCGCTGATCGGCGGACTCAAGATCCAGATCGGCGATCGTGTTGTAGACAGCAGCATCCAGAACAGGCTGAAACGGATGAAAGACAGCCTGATGCGTGTGTCTTTATCCTGAAGCGGACTTACGCAGCAGAAAGAATAACGGGAAGGAAAATCTGTTCCCGTATCCTAGGAAGGGAGTAAAATCCATGAATTTAAGACCTGAGGAAATCAGTTCTGTTATTAAAGAACAGATTGAACGATATGCCTCCAGGCTGGAAGTATCGGATGTCGGTACCGTTATCTGGGTAGCGGACGGCATTGCCAGAATCCATGGACTGGAGAATGCGATGCAGGGTGAACTGCTGGCATTCCCCAATGATGTATTCGGCATGGTGCTGAATCTGGAGGAGGACAACGTAGGTGCTGTACTGCTTGGTGCGGGCAGCATCAGTGAGGGTGATCAGGTCCGGACAACAGGACATGTAGTTGAGGTTCCGGCGGGCGATGCGCTGCTGGGACGTGTTGTAAATGCGCTGGGTCAACCTATCGATGGCAAAGGACCCGTGCAGACGGATGCCTACCGCAAAATCGAGCGTGTGGCAAGCGGCGTTATTACTCGTAAATCCGTAGATACCCCTCTTCAGACCGGAATCAAGGCAATCGATTCCATGGTTCCGATCGGACGCGGACAGCGTGAGCTGATTATCGGCGACAGACAGACAGGTAAAACCGCAATTGCCATCGACACCATCATCAACCAGAAGGGTCAGGGCGTAAAGTGTATTTATGTCGCCATCGGCCAGAAGGCTTCTACCGTAGCTTCCATCGTAAATACGCTGGAGGAGTACGGCGCTATGGCATATACGACTGTCGTAGCTTCCACTGCAAGTGAGCTTGCTCCGCTGCAGTACATCGCACCGTATGCAGGCTGTGCAATGGGAGAAGAATGGATGGAAAAGGGAGAAGATGTGCTGGTCGTTTATGACGATTTAAGTAAGCATGCGGCTGCATACCGTACACTCTCCCTGCTGTTAAAGCGTCCGCCTGGCCGTGAGGCTTATCCTGGTGATGTCTTCTATCTGCATTCCAGACTTCTGGAGCGTGCAGCAAGAATGAATGACGAGCATGGCGGTGGTTCCCTGACTGCATTGCCGATCATTGAGACACAGGCAGGAGATGTTTCTGCATACATCCCGACCAACGTTATTTCTATTACGGATGGTCAGATTTATCTGGAAACGGAAATGTTCCATGAGGGCTTCCGTCCTGCAGTCAACGCCGGTCTGTCCGTATCCCGTGTAGGCGGTTCTGCACAGATCAAGGCGATGAAGAAGATTGCAGCGCCGATCCGTGTCGAGCTGGCACAGTACCGTGAGCTGGCGGCTTTCTCCCAGTTTGGTTCCGAGCTGGATGCAGATACCCGCGAAAAGCTGGCGCAGGGCGAGAGAATCCGGGAGGTATTAAAGCAGCCTCAGTATCAGCCCATGCCGGTAGAATACCAGGTTATCACGCTGTATGTGGCAACCGGAAAATATCTGCTGGATGTAGAGGTTGACCAGATTACCCGGTTCGAACAGGAATTTTTCACATTCCTCGATAAGAAATATCCGGAAGTTCCAAAGGCGATCCGCACCGAAAAAGTGATTTCTGACGAGACGGATGCACTTCTGAAAAAGGCGATCACAGAGTTTAAGGCAGAATTCAAATAGGATGGAGAAGGGCAGGTGACAGGACATGGCTTCCATGAGAGACATTAAGAGAAGAAGAAGCAGTATCCAGAGCACCGGGCAGATCACCAGGGCAATGAAGCTGGTTGCCACCGTCAAGCTGCAGAAGGCACGGGAAAAGGCGGAGCATACCAGACCTTATTCCGATGGGGTTTATCAGACCATGCAGTCCATCCTGGAGCGTTCTGCCGGGATCAGCCATCCGTATCTGCAGGGCGGGGATAACCCGCGCAAGGCAGTGATCGTGATGACATCCAACCGCGGACTTGCGGGCGGCTATAATGCGAATGTGGTCAAGCTGATCACACAGGGAAAATTTGACCTGAAGGAGCTTGACATTTATGCTGTCGGCAAAAAGGGCAAGGACGCGCTGCAGCGTGCAGGCTGCAAGATCAGCCTGGACTGCTCGGATATCTGCGAGGAACCTACCTATGCGGATGCGGCTGCTTTGGGCAGACGCGTTCTGACAAGCTTTGCACAGGGCGAGGTAGGCGAAATCTGGCTGGCCTATACTTCTTTTATCAATACAGTTGTGCATGAACCCAGGCTGATCCGTCTGCTTCCGGTTTCAAAAGAGGACGTGGATGAAAAGGTGGAACGGGAGGGTTCTGCAGGCTTAAAGCTTCAGATGAACTTTGAAGCGGAGGAAGAAAGCATTCTGGAAATGCTGATTCCCAAATATATGATCAGTATGATTTACGGCGGACTGCTGGAAGCAGCTGCCAGTGAAAACGGCGCGCGGATGCAGGCGATGGATTCTGCAACGGGCAATGCTGAGGAAATGCTGGAAGATCTGACGCTGCTGTACAACAGAGCGCGTCAGGGCGCGATCACCCAGGAGCTGACCGAAATTATCAGCGGTGCTGCGGCGATCGGCTAGCCGGCAGAATAGGAAACAAGGAGACAGTTTATGGCAGCAGAAAAAATTGGAAGGATCACACAGGTCATCGGTGCCGTACTGGATATTCGCTTCCAGGCGGGTGAGCTTCCGCTGATCAATGAGGCGATCCGGATTAAGCGTGAGGACGGCGGCGAGCTGGTTGCCGAAGTTTCCCAGCATCTGGGAGACGATACGGTAAGATGTATTGCCATGGGTTCGACAGACGGTCTGCGCAGAGGAATGGAAGCAATCGCAACCGGCGCTGCGATCAGTGTTCCGGTGGGAGAAAATACTCTGGGACGCATGTTCAACGTACTGGGTCAGCCGATTGACGAAAAACCGATGCCGGAGGGCGTCAGCTTTGAGCCGATTCACCGCAGCGCACCGAAATTTGAGGATCAGTCGACAAAAGCGGAAATGCTGGAAACCGGTATTAAAGTCGTTGACCTGCTTTGCCCCTATCAGAAGGGTGGTAAGACCGGTCTGTTCGGCGGCGCCGGCGTAGGCAAAACCGTACTGATTCAGGAGCTGATCCGTAATATTGCAACAGAGCACGGCGGCTACTCTGTATTTACCGGTGTAGGCGAGCGTACCAGAGAAGGCAATGACCTGTATTATGAAATGAAAGAATCCGGGGTTATCGATAAGACAACCATGGTATTCGGACAGATGAATGAGCCCCCCGGGGCAAGAATGCGCGTCGGTCTGACCGGTCTGACAATGGCAGAATATTTCCGTGATCAGGGCGGTAAGGATGTGCTGTTGTTTATTGATAATATTTTCCGCTTTACCCAGGCAGGTTCGGAGGTATCCGCTCTGCTGGGACGTATGCCCTCTGCGGTAGGGTATCAGCCTACACTGCAGACGGAAATGGGTGCTCTGCAGGAGCGTATCACATCCACCAAGAATGGTTCCATCACATCGGTTCAGGCAGTTTATGTGCCTGCGGATGACCTGACGGACCCTGCACCGGCAACGACATTTGCCCATCTGGATGCGACAACAGTGCTTTCCCGTTCCATTGTAGAGCTGGGTATTTATCCTGCGGTTGATCCGCTGGAGTCTACCTCCCGCATTCTGGATCCCAGAATCGTCGGTGAGGAGCATTATCGTGTAGCCAGAGGCGTACAGGAGATTCTGCAGAAGTATAAAGAGCTGCAGGATATCATTGCGATCCTCGGTATGGACGAGCTTTCCGAAGAGGATAAGCTGGTTGTATCCAGAGCGCGTAAAGTGCAGCGTTTCCTGTCTCAGCCATTCTTTGTAGCTGGACAGTTTACCGGTCTGCCGGGCAAATATGTGCCGATTTCGGAGACCATCCGCAGCTTTTCCGAAATTCTGGAAGGCAAGCACGATGATATTCCGGAGAGCTACTTCCTGAATGCAGGAAGCATCGATGACGTGCTGGCGCGGGTACAGGAAAAATCCGCAGAGAAATGAGGTCGGCATGGCAGAGGAAAAAACCTTTCTGATCAAAATCATCACGCCGGAGCGTGTGTTCTATGAGGGAACAGCGATCATGGCAGAATTTAATACTTCGGAGGGAGAGATCGGTGTTTACGCCGGTCATATCCCCCTGACGGTAATTTTAAAGCCCGGTGTTTTGACCCTGACGGAAGAGTCTGGGAAGAAAAAGGCCGCGCTTCACACCGGTTTTGCAGAGATTTTGCCGGATCAGATTTCGATTCTGGCAGAAGCGGCAGAGTGGCCCGGTGAGATCGATATCAAAAGAGCAGAGGCTGCCCAGAAGAGGGCGGAAGAAAGACTGCAGGCCCATAGCTCCGATACGGATATGGCGCGTGCGGAGACAGCTCTTTTACGAGCCGTTGCAAGAATTGAGGCGCTGCGTTGACAGCGCCTCTTTTTCCTAAAATAATATTGAAAAAAGCGGAAGCAGCTTAAAAATAGCTGCAAAACGAAAGAATAGATGGATGCAGCCTGTGGGAGGAAGATCATGCAGAAAAGAATTTTGGACATTTTGCAAAATACGCAGAAGGTAATTATCGGAAAAGAACGGGTGACGAAGCTGCTGCTGACTGCTTTGCTGGCGGATGGACATGTGCTTTTGGAGGACGTGCCCGGAACAGGGAAAACAAGACTTGCCAAAGCACTGGCTGCCAGTCTCGGAATTGAATTCGGAAGAATTCAGTTTACACCGGATATGCTTCCGGCGGATATCACAGGCTTACATATTTATGACAGAGAGAGCGGAAAATTTGTGCTGAACAAAGGACCTGTTTTTACTAATATTTTATTGGCAGACGAGATCAACCGCGCGACGCCCCGGACACAGGCGGGTCTTCTGGAGTGTATGGAGGAGCGTCAGGTCACTATCGACGGAAAAACACAGAAATTAGAGCCGCCGTTTTTCGTAGTGGCGACAGAAAATCCGGTGGAGACTGCAGGAACCTTCCCTCTTCCGGAAGCGCAGATGGACAGATTTCTGATGAAGCTGTCCATGGGGCTGCCTACGAGAGAAGAAGAGGTGCAGATCCTGGATACGTATATGGCGGAGGATCCGTTAAAGAAGCTGACAGCGGTGATAGATCAGGAGACCCTTGAGAGAATGCAGAAGGAAGCGATGGAGGTGTATGTGCACCCGACAGTGCGAGGCTATCTGGCGGATCTGTCAGCGGCAACGAGAAGCAGCGACCAGACTGTGATGGGGGTCAGTCCCAGAGGAACGATCGCACTGATGCGTGCCTCCAGGGCGTGGGCATATCTGGAAGGCAGAAGCTTTGTGATACCGGATGATGTCAAAGCGGTGGCCGGACCGGTCATGGCACACCGAGTGGTGCTTTCCTATGGACAGAATCGTTATGCAGATGCGCTGCGTCTGATAGAGGAAATTTTAAATACTGTGCCGGCTCCGACAGAAGATTTTTCGATCGCATAAGCGTATCAGAAAGGGCATAACGGTATGGTTATAATATGGATAATTCTGGGAGCCCTGCTGCTGTGGGAGATTCAGTCTGTATGGTATGCAAAGCACTGGGATGAGGAGCTGTTTGTATCCCTGGCCTTTTCCCGTAAAAGTACAGTGCGCGGAGAGAGCTGCGAGCTTTTGGAAACGATTGAAAACAGGAAACTTTTGCCGTTGCCTGTTCTGAAAGTAAAATTTCAGGTGTCGAGGCAATTGGCATTTGAGGATGCTGGGACGGAGAGCAGTGTAACGGATCAATATTACCGGAATGATGTTTTTTCGGTGCGTCCCTATACCAGGCACATCAGAAGTCTGCGGTTTACCTGTAAAAAAAGAGGATTTTACCGGATCAACGGCCTGGACGTTGTGGCGGGAGATCTGTTTTTGACCCATGAGCTGCCCAAAAGCCTGCCGGTGGATTCCCAGCTGTATGTCTACCCCAGACCATTTCGGGGAATGGATTTTAACGGCGCGCTGCGGCAGTTGAACGGCGAGGTTGCGACGAAACGGCATTTGCAGGAGGATCCTTTTGAATATCTGGGGATCCGGGAATATACGCCGCGGGATACGCTGCGGGATGTAAACTGGAAAGCGACCGCAAGAAGCGGGGAATTAAAGGTCAATCAAAAGGGCTGCACCGCCCAGCGCTCTGTCCGGCTGGTGGTAAATCTGGAGGATGGTGCGATTTTACGTCAGGAGGATCTGCTGGAAGCTTCGATTGAAATGGCGGCAGCGGCGGCGGAGCTGTTTATCGGACAGGGCATCAGAACCTCTCTGGAAACCAACGGACCGGATCTTCTGACAAAAGAGGCGGTCTGCCTGAAAGCATCCTGCGGCGCGGGCCATCTGGACAGCATTTTCCGTGGCCTGGCCCGGATAGACTTGGAGAAGCCGGCACCTTCCTTTGAACCCATCCGGGAGCGGCTGGAAGAAATGGAAGACAGGGAAAACCTTTGTACGATTTTCTTTTCTGCGGATGCACGACCGGAATTTCAGCAGCTGCTGGAAAAATTCAGGAAAGAAAAACGAGAATTTATCTGGTTCTGTCCGGTAAACCGTATAATCCGACCGGAAATAAATGCCGGTATCCGCCCTTATACCCGTTTGATTGATGTGGAAGAAGGAGGGCGGTTATGAAACAGAATCTGCAAAGAACCTCGGAGTGGATCGAACTCTTTTTAAACTATGCAGTGGTTTTTGGCATCGAAATTGCACTCAATGCACTGATCGGGGATCGTGTGCCGGAGGGGGTGTGGCTGGCTGCAGCCCTGTACCCTGTCTGCTTTTATCTGTTCCGTAAAAAGCTGAAGCATTTCTGGGTATTCTTTCTATTGCATCCGGCAGTCGTTGTGTTTGCAACGCTGATGGTAAAGAGCTGGCCGGTAGGTGCAGTTGCGATTGCGGTGCTTGGTGTATTTTATGGTCTGCATTCCATCCGCCTTCGAGTGCATCAGGTGATACGGGAACGGGAGTTCCCGCTGCCTGCAGCGGCAGTGGTGGTGATCGCAGCATTTTTGGTCTGCAGCTATAAGCAGTCCCAGACGGATTGTATGCTTGTTTTGGGAAGCTTTTTTGTATGGCTGCCCGGAATACTGATCAAGCGCTATGCGGACAATTATCTTTCTTATGTAAAAATAAATGCGGGCAGTGCCGGTGTGATTCCGGAAAAAAATATTTTCCGGACGGGAATTATTGTTGTGGCACTGTATTCCGTAGTCTGTGTCGCCCTGCTGATTGTGTGCTGTACGACACCTCTTGTGGATAAGCTGACCGAAGGTGCCATATGGCTGGGGAAAATACTTCGATGGTTGATCGTATGGCTGCTGACAATGCTTTCCGGAGAACCGGAGAAGGCTGTTGAGCAGGCAACAGTGAGTGTGCCGGAAATGGAAATGGGCTGGGGAGAGTTCGAGGAGGTTCGCCCCACACCGATTTGGATAGAAGTGCTTGGAAAGCTTGTTTTCTGGTCAATTGTGGTGGCATTGATCGTCGCAGTGCTTGTGAGCATTGTCCTTTTGTTCCGCTGGATGATCAAAAGCTTCTATCAGACTGACAGGGGACGTAAGGAGACTCTCGAAGCTGGCGTAGAAGAAAAAACGGAGTCCATCGCCTATAGGGAGAAACGGAAAAGAGCACAGCTTTTTATCGGGATAGAGCCATCTGCGAAGATCCGGCGGGCCTATAAAAAGACCATAGAAGGCGCTTTTGGCAGGCGGCAAAAGAAAAAGGAAAGGAAAGAGGCAGTGTGGCTGGGGTTGGCAAACAGCTTGACTGCGCAGGAGCTGACCCGGCAGGCATGGGGGGACACCGGACATGAAGACTGGGAGCAGCTGACGGAGTTGTATGAGCAGGCGCGCTATGGCGGCACAGAGCCGGAGCGGGAGCAGGCGCGGGCGGCTGTAAAACTTTCCGGGAAGATTCTGCATATGATAAAGAAAAAATAACAGCTGGGGGATGCAGATGAACTATTACCCCAAAATACTTCCCTTTTATATGACCTATCCGATGCCTCTGATATGGGAGGAAGAGGATACGGTCATGCGCGACCTGGAATATCTGCAGGAGCTTTATCCGAGGCAGGCAAAAAAGTACCGCAAACGGATCGAAGAGCTGCTGGAACGGTTTGACAGTGAAGGCAGCGTCCTTTATGATGAATATCCGGACAGAATGACCCTGTATAAAATGGCGCAGGACATTTATGCGGTGCTGGAGCAGGAGGAAAAACGCGAGCAGGCAGAGGCTGCGGCAGTGGCGGCCGCGCCTGCGGACGGTGGAGAAGTGAGCACGACAGGCGATCGTATATCTGCAGGCGCTGCGATGAACCCTGTGGTCAGAACAGCGGAGACTGCGCCGCTGCTTGGCCCTGAAAGCATGGAGCTGATTCAGGTTCTGCTCTACGGAGAAATTTTCAGACGCAGGCAGAAAAAGGGCTTTCGGAAATTTTAAGTTGTACAGGAGAGAATAAAGCTTTACAATAGAGCCGGAAGAAGATAATATGCTTCTTCCGGTTTTATTATCGTATAGGAAACTTCGTTTCCATACGATAATAAACGCTCTACGAGGATGCGCACTCGGCGCAAGGGTAGATGGTTGCTAAAGCAACCGCGCCTCGGCGCGAGAATGTGCCAAGGCACATTCTTTTTTCAGGGAGAAAAGAAGATGAACAAAGTAAGACAGCTGTTGGAAGAGAGCCTGACCGGCGGGCTTTACCAGATGACATTGAGTGGCGCCACCGGCGAAGCGACGGGGTGCAGCAAAAAGAAAATTCGCCCGGTTCTGTTAAAGGACAGGCTTTTGTTTCAGATCACCGCATATCGCGGGACGCAGGTATTTCATGAAAATCACACGGCGGAGGAGGCAGCAGCGATTCTGGAAGCCGATCTTTCGGGCAGCTTTAAACAGCTGCAGATTGAGACAACCTCTTTTGAGGCGACGGTGCTGGTAAGCAAAAAAGGGAAAATGACGGTGCGCAAAAAGCAGCGCAGCGTTTCGGAAGATAACGTTAAGGTTTCGTTGTCCCACAACAGAAAGAAACGCTATATTCTGGAAGAAGGACGTCCGGTACCCTTTCTGGTGGATCTGGGAGTGCAGACCAAAGAAGGAAAAGTGATAACGTCGCGGTACGATAAGTTCCGTCAGATCAACCGTTTTCTGGAGTTTATTGAGGACATCTGGCCACTCCTGCCAAAGGATCGTCCGGTGCATATTATTGACTTTGGCTGCGGTAAGTCTTATCTGACTTTTGCCATGTATTATTATCTGCATGAATTAAAGGGACTGACACTGGAAGTGACGGGACTTGATCTGAAAAAAGACGTGATCGTGCATTGCAACGAGCTGGCGAAGAAATATCATTATGAAGGGCTTTCGTTTTTACATGGAGATATTGCAGATTATACGGGAACGGACAGCGCGGACATGGTTGTGACGCTGCACGCCTGCGACACGGCGACCGATTATGCCCTGTATAAGGCGATGAAATGGCATGCGGGTGTTATTTTATCCGTGCCCTGCTGTCAGCATGAGGTCAATAAGCAGATCGCATGTGAGCCGCTGGAGGGCGCGCTGAAATATGGTTTGATTAAAGAGCGGCTTTCGGCACTGTTTACAGATGCCCTGCGAGCCGATCTGCTGGAAGAAAATGGCTATGATACCCAGGTGTTGGAGTTTATCGATATGGAGCATACTCCTAAAAATATCCTGCTTCGTGCAGTGCGCAGAGTAGACGCAGGGATGGCGGATGGACAGAGCGGTTTGACGGAAGCAGAGCAGAAGTCCGGGCAGTGCTGCAAAGAGCCGGATAGCAAAAGGCTGGCGGAAACTCTGCAGATCCATACGACGCTGCAGAAGCTTCTGGAAGGAGAGTTGGTTTGAAGAAAACGGTTATCAAGGGCATTGCCTTTGTTGTGATATTTGTGATTTCGCTGGTTGTGATCAGCATGGTCGCCAATCAGGGAAATGGGGATATGACTGCACCGATGTCGGCGGCCAGTCTGCCCACAATGGCAATTGTGGAAGACGGTCAGGAAATCAATCAGATGTACGGATATACAATGCAGATGGATACGGCGGATATGCGGGAAAGCATTACGCCGATCAAAACAGCGCGTCAGATCAACGCAGTGGTGCACGGGTACGGTACGGAAATTGCGGGCGTTTCCTATGAGCTGCGCAGCATCGACGGAAGCCGTCTGATTGAAAATACGGAGCTGACCGGGACGCAGGAGGGAGACGACCTGTATCTTTCCTTCCGGTTAAAGGATTTGATGAAAGAGGGCGAGGAATACAGCCTGATTTTTCTGGTGAATCTGGATGAAAGCAGACAGGTGCGTTATTATACGCGGGTCATCCAGGCGGATTATTACCTGACGGAAAAACTTGATTTCGTGACGTCTTTTTCGGATGCGACCTTTGATGCAGAGGTTTTTGTGGAAAAAGGCTATGCCAAAAAGCTGGAAACGAATTCAGATGGCGACAATTCCTCTTTTGCCCATGTGGACATTCATTGTACGTCGTCCCAGGTAACCTGGGGAAGCCTGGATGTGACGCGGATAGAGAAGCCGCAGATCTGGGTAAAAGAAATCGCACCGCAGACAGCTTCCTTTGTTTTGAGCTATCCGGTGTCTTATACAGAGGGAGGCAGTCAGGTCAGCGCGTCCGTGACGGAGTATTACCGGGTGCGTTATACAGGGGACACAATGTACCTGCTGGATTATGAACGGACTGCCACACAGTATTTTACGGAAAAATCATCAAGATTTACGGAAAGCGGATTACAGCTTGGAATTACAGATAAAAATGTCGTCATGAAAGAAAGCGATGGCGGAAATGTATTTGCCTTTGTACAGGCTGGAGCGCTTTATGTATACAACAGTGCTGACAATCGCCTGGCGCGGCTGCATTCTTTCCGGGACGAGGACAACGACGATCTGCGGGCGCGCTATGAAAACTACAGCTATGAGGTTTTGCAGGTCGATGAAACCGGAAACGTGACGTTTCTGGTATACGGTTATATGAACCGCGGCCGTCACGAGGGCGCGTGTGGTGTTTCGGTCTGCTACTACAGCAGTACACTGAACGTGACAGAGGAAATGGTGTTTATTCCTTATAATAAAAGTGCCGGGCTGTTAAAAGCTGATCTGGAAACGCTTTCTTATGTAAATGGTAAAAACGACCTCTATCTGATGGTCGACGGCAATATCTGGCATATCGGGCTGGAGGACAAGTCCAGCGAAATCGTAGTTTCCGGGATTAGCACGGCTGGCTGCAGGGTTGCGGAAAACGACAGTATGCTGGTATGGCAGAAGGATCTGAAGGATTATGGCAGCACGCTGGAATTCATGAATTTAAACAGCGGAAAGCTGACGGAACTCAAGGCGGGCGAAGGCAATTTTATTCAGGCGCTCGGCTTTATGGGGGAAGACCTGATCTACGGAATTGCGTCTGCAGAGCAGGTGCAGGAGGATGCGGTCGGCAATCAGCTGTTCCCGATGCATCAGATCAGGATCCAGGATTTTGAGGGAAATATTTTAAAATCCTATGAGCAGGCAGGGGTTTATGTGACGGGCTGCCGGATTGAGGAAAACCAGATCAGTCTGGAACGGATTTCCCTTGCGGACGGAAGGGTGACGGAGCTTTCGGAGGATCAGATTTTATATAATGATGAGATACCGGAGAGCAAAAATTATGCGGAGACAGCGTCCACGCAGGAGACGGAAAATATCGTACGAATTGTATTAAATTCCGTTCCGGATGCCAAAAAGGTCAAAATCCTCACTCCGAAGGAGGTCATCTTTGAAGGAAGCCGGGAAATTGTACTGAACGGGGAAGAGGATCAGAACCGCTATTATGTATATGGACAATATGGTGTGATCGGAATCGAAAAAGACCCTGCCGCAGCGGTGCGCAGAGCCTATGAAGCAGCTGGCGCGGTAACGGACGAGGCGGGCAGATATTTGAACAAACGCGACCGCCTGCACAGTTCGAACCAGATCATGGCGATTGATGGGGACTATGCGGACAATGAAAGAAGCAGCCTTGCGGTGTGCCTGGATACGATTTTCCAGTATGAGGGAATGGTGAAAAACAGCTCCTCGCTGCTGGCAGCCGGGCAGGACGTGCTGACGATTCTGGAAGAAAATTTAGACAATCGGACGGTGTTAAACCTCCAGGGCTGTACGTTGGATATGGTGTTATATTATCCTGACCGGGAAATCCCGGTGCTTGCAGTGATGCAGGACGGCAGTGCAGTGCTGGTGATCGGCTTCAACGAGCAGAATGTCGTTTTGATGGACCCGCTGACCGGAACTGTTTACAAAAAGGGCATGAACGACGCGCGGAGCATGTTTGAAGAAAACGGGAACCGGTTTATTGCATATTCATGACAATAGAATGCTCGCAGAGCGTGCATTCTATTGCAGGTAAAGAAAAAAGGTATCGTAACCTCCAAAAAGCAGGAGGACGATACCTTTTTTGTGTTTTTGCCGTTTAAACGGGGAACAACTGGTTTTTGTATTTTTTCAGCGCAGCCAACAGAATCAGTCCGAAGATACCGCAGGAAATGATTTCCCCTGCCGTTACGGTAATCACGGAAAACCACATCGGAAGGATGCCGTAAGCGTATTTTAACACAGGCGGGATAATCACGGCGTTTGCCAGGATAGGCGGCAGAGGGGACAGCCAGGTGAAAAGCTTTTTCTGCTTTTCGTCCTTGCCGAGGGCTGCTTTTCCAAGCATCCATGTGCCGATTGCACCGATCAGGGTTGCAAGGGAACCAAAAATGATATCGGGCAGCATGGCACCGGTCACGAGGTTGGCGATCAGACAGCCGATAAAGAGTCCGGGAACTGCGGCGGGAGTCAGAAAGGGAAGGACGGTGAGGGCTTCCGAGAAGCGAACCTGAATGTTGCCGCTGGCGATGCCGAGGGCATTGGCGATCATCGTAAGAACGACGTAGAGGGCAGCAATCATCGCTGCCTGTGTGAGGTACAGAACATTTTTGTTTTTCATTTGTTTTCTCCTTTAGTTTTGTTTTACGAGTGGAAGGTCACGAACACTCGGTATGATTCATGACGACAGAATTTTGCAGAGCGCATATTCTGTTGTCATGCCTGTACAATCATATAGCAGGAAATGCAGATTGGCAAGCAGAAAATTGCAGGTAGGGGTATTGAAGGGGGAAAAGTTACAGTTCACTCGCACCATTCGCAAAAGCGCATCTTCGATGCTTTCCGCTGCTTCGCAGCTCATTTTTGCTCATAAAATGGTGCTCCCTTCGTGGTTTCTTGTGCACAGATTCTCATGCGAGCATGGAATCTGCGCACAAGAAACCACGAGTGAACTGTAATTAATATTTTCGATTCCCTTTTTCCTCAGTCTGTTATATGCTAAGAATATATTTTTTTATTTCATAGGAAAATGCGTCCTATGAAATAAAAACGCCTCGTACGGATCGCACTGCAGCGGAATGGAAGAATGTCGCTTGCGCGACCCGCCGCAGGCGGAGAATCCTGCTTCGCAGGATTCTTTTTTATCGTATAGGAAACTTCGTTTCTATACGATAAAAACGCTCCGCGAGGATGCGCACTCGGCGCAAGGGTAGATGGTTGCCGAAGCAACCGCGCCTCGGCGCGAGAATGTGCCAGGGCACATTCTTTTTTACAGAAAAAGTGGATGCGCCGGCGCATGCAGACAGGCTGTGGCAGCGCATTCGATCAAGGGAAAGGACAGGGAAAAAACATGAGGGATTATCAGACTTATATCGGGGAAATCTGTGATACACTTTTGTTTCCGACAGAGGCGAAGGAGACAATGGAACAGGCGTGGGAGAAAATCTGCACAAATGCGGCGGCAAAAGAAACGTTTCTGAAATGGCTGCTCGTATACGAGGCGGACGGCAAGCTGGATTATAAAGAGGTATTAAAGGCGGCAGACACTGCGGCAAAGGAAGCAGAGATTGCATCCTATACGGCGGATCTGTTGATTTATCTGCTGATGACGGCGCACTTAAAGGAGCGGTATCAGGAAAAAGGAATTTCAGAGCAGATCTGGCTGGATTCCTGTATGGATTTAAACTGGAAGCTGCATGAATGCCACAAAATGTATGGAATCTGGGGAAGCTTTGTATCGTGGTGGTTTGACGGTTTTTTTGAGATGACACGGTTTGCACTGGGCAGACTGCAGTTTGAGCTGATGGATTTCCCGGAAAGCTATGAAAAGACCGGACATGTGCGTCCGGAAGGCATGACAAAGGTCATCAATATGCACATTCCGTCCTGTGGACCGTTGAAAAAAGAGGACTGCGAGGCATCGTTTCGGCAAGCGGCAGCGTTTTTTGCGGACGCGTTTCCGGGAGAGGAAATCGCGTTTTTCTGTGAATCATGGCTGCTGTATCCGCGCCATCGCGAATTTTTAAGCCCGGATTCCGGAATTGTGCAGTTTATGTCCTTTTTTGACATTTACAAAACGGAAGAAGGGGATGGTGATCTGTGGAGAATTTACAACCGGGAATATGATGGAAACCCGGAAGCCCTGCCGGAGGAAACTACGATCCAGCGCGGCTACAAGAAACTGTTGCTTTCGGGCGGACATGCCGGATACGGAGAGGGAATTTTCTTCCGAAAAAAGAAAGAAATGCTGTAAACGGTGGTGTACAGGCACAGGGAAGGTTCATACATTGTAAAAAGTACGAAAACAGAAGAGGAAACAGTTGCGACACCCAAAAAGCATGGTATAATGAGAATATTGTGGCGTAAAGTGTTCTGCAGACAGCTGCAGAATACGGAAGAACAAAAAGCGCTTCATTGTACACAGGAGGAGAATTTATGTTGAAAAAAGCACCCATGAAGTTTGACAAAGAGCTTTTTAAGGGTACCGTACTGAACAATATCAAGACTCTTTACCGCAGAACGCTGGAAGAAGCTACCGAACAGCAGATTTTTCAGGCAGTATCCTATGCGATTAAGGACGTTGTTGTAGACAACTGGATGGCGACTCAGAAAGAGTACGAAAAAAAAGATCCGAAGATCGTCTACTATATGTCCATGGAGTTCCTGATGGGTCGTGCGCTGGGCAACAATCTGATTAACCTGCGCGCTTATAAAGAAGTGGCGGAGGCTCTGGACGAGCTTGGCGTAGATTTAAACCTTGTCGAGGATCAGGAGCCCGATCCCGCGCTGGGTAACGGCGGTCTGGGACGTCTGGCAGCATGCTTTTTGGATTCTCTTGCAACCTTAAACTATGCGGCATACGGCTGTGGTATCCGTTATCGTTACGGTATGTTCCGTCAGGAGATCCGCGATGGTTATCAGGTAGAAGTGCCGGACAACTGGCTTGCTGACGGCTATCCCTTTGAGCTGCGCCGTCCCGAGTATGCAAAAGAGGTAAAATTCGGCGGCTGGGTAAGCTCTTATGTGGATGAAAACGGCCGTACCATTTTCAAGCAGGAAGGCTATCAGTCCGTACAGGCTGTTCCTTACGATATGCCGATCGTCGGCTATGGCAACGGCATTGTCAACACCCTGAGAATCTGGGATGCGCAGCCGGTAGAGTGCTTCAGCCTGGATTCCTTTGACAAGGGAGATTATCAGAAAGCCGTAGAACAGGAAAACCTTGCACGCAATATCGTTGAGGTTCTGTATCCCAACGATAACCATTATGCGGGTAAGGAGCTGCGCTTAAAACAGCAGTATTTCTTTATTTCTGCATCTGTACAGGAAGCAGTAGACAAATATATGCGCACCCATACAGATCTGCATAAGTTCCATGAAAAGGTCGCATTCCAGTTAAATGATACCCATCCGACCGTTGCAGTTGCAGAGCTGATGCGTGTCCTGATGGATAACTATGATTTGTCCTGGGACGAAGCATGGGAAATCACCTGCAAGACCTGCGCATACACCAATCATACGATCATGTCCGAAGCGCTGGAAAAATGGCCTATCGAGCTGTTCTCCCGTCTGCTTCCCAGAATTTATCAGATCGTAGAAGAGATCAACAGAAGATTCGTTCTGCGCATTCAGCAGATGTATCCTGGCAATCAGGAGAAGATCCGCAAAATGGCGATCATCTACGACGGACAGGTTAAGATGGCGCATCTGGCAATCGTAGGCGGTCATTCCGTAAACGGCGTTGCACGCTTACACACTGAGATCCTGGAAAAACAGGAGCTGAGAGACTTCTACGAAATGATGCCGGAGAAGTTCAACAACAAGACAAACGGTATCACACAGAGAAGATTTTTACTGCATGCAAATCCGCTGCTGGCTGACTGGGTAACGGATCATGTCGGAGACGAGTGGATCACAGATCTGCCGGCACTTTCCAAGCTTCGCATTTATGCGGACGATGAAAAAGCTCAGCAGGAGTTCATGAACATCAAATATCAGAACAAGGTTCGCCTTGCAAAATATATCCGTGAGCACAACGGTATCGAAGTGGATCCAAGATCCATCTTTGACGTACAGGTAAAGCGTCTGCATGAGTACAAACGTCAGCTGATGAATATTCTGCACATCATGTACCTGTACAACGAGTTAAAGGATCATCCGGATATGGATTTCTATCCGAGGACCTTTATCTTCGGCGCAAAGGCTGCTGCAGGCTATAGAAATGCGAAGCTGACCATCAAGCTGATCAACAGCGTGGCGGACGTTATCAACAACGATCCGGTTGTAGATGGCAGAATCAAGGTTGTCTTCATCGAAAACTACCGCGTATCCAATGCGGAGTGGATTTTCGCAGCGGCAGATGTATCTGAGCAGATTTCCACCGCCAGCAAGGAAGCTTCCGGTACCGGCAACATGAAGTTCATGTTAAACGGCGCGCTGACCCTGGGCACGATGGACGGTGCGAACGTCGAGATCGTAGAAGAGGTCGGCAAGGAAAATGCCTTCATCTTCGGCCTGAGCGCAGAGCAGGTTATCCAGTACGAAAACTACGGCGGCTACAACCCGATGGATATCTTCAACAACGATCAGGATATCCGCCGCGTGCTGATGCAGCTGATCAACGGAACCTATTCCCCTCAGGATTCCGAGCTGTTCAGACCGCTGTATAACTCCCTGTTAAATACGCAGGACACTGCGAAGGCAGATACTTACTTCATTCTGGCGGACTTCAAGTCCTATGCAGAAGCACAGCGCCGCGTAGAAGCAGCTTATAAGGATGAGAAGAACTGGGCAAAGAGCGCGCTCTTAAATGTAGCGTGCGCAGGCAAGTTCAGCTCTGACCGTACGATCGAAGAGTACGAGCGCGATATCTGGCATCAGGAAAAAGTTATTCTTCCGAGCAAGCCGGAACTGTCGAAATAAACAGAATGATAAGGTAAACCACGTTTTTAACGGAGTATAGTGTGAAAAATAAGCGTGATCGCTTATTTTTCACACAGCTATTTGTGCCGCAGGCGTCACAAAGTAGCTATGATCGCAGAGCCGAACTGGACGTTCGCCTCGCGATTCCTTCGGCGTAAAGCGCCTGCGGAATGGAGATTTTTACGAAAAACGGCATGGCAGTTTCTGCTATGCCGTTTTCTGTTGTAAAAGGTACCTCTTGTGGGAAAGCAATGTACAAACGATGTAAAATGTTGTAAAATATGTGATAAGTTACAAAAGGAGACTGACAGGAGAGTTATACGGAGGGTGAAATACAATGGAGCACTTGAATAAGAAAGAAGAGATCTGCCGGAAAGTGGCGGAGAACTTTCGGTTTGCAGGGAAAATTACAAAGATGAGTCCCTATGGCAGCGGTCATATCAACGATACGTTTATGCTGACCTGTGAGCTTGAGGACGGCAGCAACAAGCATTATATTTTGCAGCGCATGAATGACGATATTTTCCGGAATCCGAAGGAACTGATGGAAAATGTTGTAAATGTTACAACGTTCTTACGGAAAAAAATTATTGCAGCCGGCGGCGATCCGGAGCGTGAGACACTTAACATTATCCTGACAAAGGATGGCGCGAGCTATTTACAGGATGAAACAGGTGATTATTGGAGAAGCTATGTATTCATTGATGATGCGACCTGCTTTGATCTGGTAGAAAAGCCGGAGGATTTTTACAACAGCGCGGTTGCATTCGGACATTTCCAGCAGCTGCTGGCAGATTATCCGGCAGCAACCCTGCATGAAACGATCAAAAACTTCCACAATACGGTAGACCGTTTTCACAACTTCTTAAAAGCAGTAGAGGAAGACGTAGTCGGACGTGCAAAGGACGTGCAGGCAGAGATCGAATTTGTCAAAGCGAGAGAGGCAGACTGTCATATCATCTGCGATGCGCTGGCAAACGGAGAGATCCCGCTGCGTGTTACCCACAATGATACCAAGTTAAACAATGTTATGATTGACAATAAGACCGGCAAAGGTCTTTGTGTCATCGATCTGGATACTGTTATGCCGGGAAGTGCGCTGTACGATTACGGCGATTCGATCCGTTTCGGCGCAAGCACTGCTGCAGAGGACGAGCAGAACCTGGATCTGGTATCCTGTGATATGAACTTATTTGAAATTTATACCAAAGGCTACACGGAAGGCTGTGCAGGCAGCCTGACGGAGAAAGAAATCCGCCTGATGCCGATGGGCGCGAAGCTGATGACACTGGAATGCGGTATGCGTTTCCTGGCGGATCATCTGCAGAACGATATTTATTTCAAGATCCACCGTGAGAATCATAACCTCGACCGTGCAAGAACACAGTTCAAGCTCGTTGCGGATATGGAAGCAAAATGGGATCAGATGAATGCGATTGTGGAGAAATATCTCTGATGCCTGCGATTCATGTGATGATGAAGCCCGCATCCGGCCTGTGCAACATGCGTTGTCAATATTGTTTTTATGCGGACGAAATGGAAAAGCGCAGCCAGGCCTCTTATGGCATTATGAGCTTTGCCACGCTGGAAAACGTGATCAGACGGACACTGGAATTTGCAGAAGGCTCCTGTACGATCGCGTTCCAGGGCGGGGAACCGACGCTGGCAGGGCTGGATTTTTTCCGGGAATGTATTCGTCTGGAACAAAAATATAATACCAAAAATGTTACGATTTCCCACGCATTGCAGACGAACGGCTATGCGCTGAATGAGGAATGGTGTCAGTTTTTTGCAAAAAATCATTTCCTGATCGGTCTTTCTGTGGATGGAATCAAGGCGACGCATGATCTGTACCGGAAGGATGCTGTAGGAAAAGACACCTATTTCCGCGTTTTGGAATCAGCGAAGCTTTTGGAAGCTGCCGGTGTGGAATTTAACGTGCTGATGGTGGTAAACGGCAAGACAGCGCCGAAGATCCGCCGGATTTATGAAAATTTCCGGAAGCTGGGATTTTCGTGGCAGCAGTATATCGCCTGTCTCGACCCCATCAGCGAGCGCCAGGGGCAGGAGGAATATTCTCTTTCCCCGGAGATGTACGGAAGGTTTCTGATCGAGCTGTTTGAACTGTGGGATCTGGATTTACGGCAGGGGAAACAGCCCTATATCCGCCAGTTTGAAAATTATGTCGGGATTTTACTGGGACAGTTCCCGGAATCGTGCGAGCAGCGGGGCGTCTGTAGCTTCCAGAATATCGTGGAGGCGGACGGCAGCGTGTATCCGTGTGACTTTTATGTACTCGACGAGTATCGGATCGGAAATTTAAATGAGGATTCGTTTGAAACGATTCATGAAAGACGATTAAAGCAGGGTTTTGTGGAAGCTTCCTGCAATCATACAGAAGAGTGCCGCGCCTGTCCTTATTTCATGATCTGCCGGGGCGGCTGCAGGCGGCACCGGGAGCAGCCGGGAAGCAAACCGGGAGAAAATTACTTCTGCCAGTCCTATCGGATGTTTTTTGATGCATGCCTGCCGAGACTGCAGGAGATCGCGGCAGCGATCCGCTCGCAGGGGCGTGTGTAAGTGATACACCCTTCGCAGATTGTTACAGTTCACACGCGCCATTCGCAAAAGCGCGTCTTCGACGCTCTCCGCTGCTTCGCAGCTCATTTTTGCTCATAAAGTGGCGCTCCCTCCGTACCTTTTTGTAAGCAGATTTTCATGCGAGCATGAAATCTGCTTACAAAAAGGTACGAGTGAACTGGAAACATAAAAGGCTTGCAAGTGCAGCCTTTTTTCGTTATACTACTTTAGTATAGCAAAGTGAAAAAGGAGGTTCCTATGGTTACATTGGCAAACGGCGGCGCCTGGCTGGTAAACGGCGCTGAAATCATAGCGGACGGTCCCAAGGCGCAGGCGGAGCTTGCGGCAAAGACCGGACGGACAGTATCCAAAGAAGAAGCAAAGAAGCAGACCATTGCGTACGGAATTTTAGAGAATCACAATACTTCCGGCAACATGGAAAAGCTGAAAATTAAATTTGATAAGCTGACAAGCCATGATATTACCTTTGTCGGAATTATTCAGACCGCGCGCGCATCGGGGTTGACGAAGTTCCCGATTCCTTATGTTCTGACCAACTGCCACAACTCCCTGTGTGCGGTCGGCGGAACGATCAATGAGGACGATCATTTATTCGGACTGACTTGTGCAAAGAAATACGGCGGCGTTTATGTACCTCCTCATCAGGCGGTTATCCACCAGTTTGCAAGAGAAATGCTCGCAGGCGGCGGCAAGATGATCCTTGGCTCTGATTCCCACACCCGCTATGGTGCGCTGGGAACGATGGCGATGGGCGAGGGCGGTCCGGAGCTGGTAAAGCAGCTGTTGAACCAGACCTATGATATCCGTATGCCGGAGGTTGTCGGCGTTTATCTGACCGGCAAGCCGGAAAAAGGCGTTGGTCCGCAGGACGTTGCTCTGGCGATTATCGGCGCTGTTTTTGCAAACGGTTATGTAAAAAATAAAGTGATGGAGTTTGTTGGCCCCGGCGTTGCAAATTTAAGTGCGGATTTCAGAATCGGCGTCGACGTTATGACGACAGAGACAACATGTCTTTCTTCCATCTGGCAGACAGATGACCAGATCCGCGAATTTTATGAAATTCACGGAAGAGAGGCAGAATATAAAGAGCTGGCACCCGGACAGACGGCGTACTATGACGGCCTGATTGAGGTTGATTTATCAAAGGTAAAGCCGATGATCGCAATGCCGTTCCATCCGAGCAATACCTATACGATTGAAGAGCTGAATGCGAACCTGACGGATATCCTTGCAGATGTAGAGAAAAAGGCTGCAGTCAGTCTGGATAATGCGGTACCTTACAGCTTGAAGGATAAAGTGCGTGACGGCAGATTTTATGTGGATCAGGGAATTATTGCGGGCTGCGCAGGCGGCGGCTTTGAAAATATCTGTGCGGCCGCGGACATTTTAAAGGGCAGCTATATCGGAAATCAGGAGTTTACATTGAGTGTGTATCCGGCTTCCATGCCGATTTATATGGAACTGATTAAAAATGGCTGTGCGGCGACGATTCTGGAAACGGGAGCTGTTATGAAGACTGCGTTCTGCGGACCTTGCTTCGGTGCTGGCGATACGCCTGCAAACAATGCGTTCTCGATCCGTCATTCTACAAGAAACTTCCCGAACCGCGAAGGCTCCAAGCTGCAGAACGGCCAGATTGCTTCGGTAGCTCTGATGGATGCCCGTTCGATTGCGGCGACTGCGGCAAATCAGGGACGCCTGACAGCGGCGACTGAGTTCGACGGACCCATCGGCAAATATCAGTATCATTTTGATTCGAAGATTTATCAGAATCGCGTATTTGATTCCCATGGTGTGGCAGATCCCTCTGTGGAAATCCATTTCGGTCCTAATATCAAGGACTGGCCGACGATGTGCGCGCTTCCGGAAAATCTGGTGCTGCAGGTCGTTTCCGAGATTCACGATCCGGTTACGACGACAGACGAGCTGATTCCGTCCGGAGAGACAAGCTCTTACCGCTCCAATCCTCTTGGACTGGCAGAGTTTACCCTGTCCCGCAAGGATCCTGCCTATGTCGGACTGGCAAAGGAAATCCACAAGGCGCAGGAAGCTTTGATGGATGGCAAGGATCCAGTGACTGTAAAACCGGAGCTGGCAGAAATTATGGATGAAATTCATGTGCAGTTCCCGCAGGCTGCAAACGACAACATCGGGTTCGGTTCCACGATTTTCGCAGTAAAGCCCGGAGATGGTTCTGCGAGAGAGCAGGCTGCAAGCTGCCAGAAGGTGCTGGGCGGTTGGGCAAATATCGCAAATGAATATGCGACCAAACGGTATCGTTCCAACCTGATCAACTGGGGCATGCTTCCGTTCGTCATTCCGGACGGAGATCTTCCGTTTAGCAACCATGATTACCTCTTCTTCCCCGGCATCCGCAAGGCGGTAGAGGAAAAAGCTGCAGAAATTACAGGATATGTGGTAGATGCAAACGGCTTGAAGCCGTTTACCGTAACCCTCGGTGAGCTGACTGATGAAGAGCGCCAGATCATCCTGAAAGGATGTCTGATTAACTATAACCGCGTGGAGAAATAATACGCGGGGAGCTTTCTGCATAGAAGCGTGCGTCTTTGCATAGACTGCCGTATAGGAAAATACCGGCAGCAGCGGAGGGTTCATGATGCAGGAAACAATGGAAAAAAGAGCAAACAGAACCGTAGGAAAGAGCCGTCAAAAGGACTTTTTTGCGGTTCTTCTTTTTTTCTTTCTGCTGCCGTATACCTGCAGCAGTGTAGTGCGGGCAGGGCAGGAAAAAACGGTGGAAACCATTGTGCCCATATCCGGCAGGACAGTCCGGATGCAAAGTGGAAGCGACGTCCGAACGATGACGGAGGAAGCGTTTCTGATCGGCGCGCTGGCGGCGGTGATTCCTGCAGAATATGAACCGGAAGCGCTCAAAGCCCAGGCGGTGATTCTGCGCAGCAGCTGTGTTGCGGGAGGGCATCTGGAGGAGGCAGTGTTGGAGAATGGTACGACCGGAGCAGCGCAGGAGAGCATCTCTCAAAGTAGTGTGAGCGCCGTTGAGCCGCGGCTTATCGACAGTAATAGCGGTTTTTCGTACCTGGACAAGGCGCAGCGCAAGCGTCTGTGGGGCGAGCAGACAGACGTGTTGGAGGAGCGCTGCAGGGAGGCGGTGCGCGCTTCTTCGGGCTATGTTCTCGAATGGCAGGGAGCGGCTGTCAGCGCGCCTTTTTTTCGCCTGAGCGCAGGGCGGACAAGGAGCGGGACAGAGCTTTTCGGACAGGAGTCGGACTGGTGCAAAAGCATCGCCTGTCCGGTAGATGAGGCTGCAGAAGATTTTTTACAGGAAAAGAGCATGAAAACAGAGCGGTTTTTCGGGATGCTGGAGGCAGAAGGCGTATCAGTGGAAAAGGATGCCCCAAAGCTTGTACTGACGCGGGACAGCGCCGGATACGTATTAAATGTCCGCGCGGGACGGTCATCCATAGAGGGAGAACGGTTTCGGCAGCTGTTTGATCTTCCGTCGTCGTGTTTTTTCCTGGAAGAGCAGGGCGGAAAAATGGTGATTACGACAAAGGGAATCGGGCACGGGATCGGATTGGATCAATATTATGCCAATGCGCTTGCGAAGCAGGGAGCTTCTGCGGAAGAAATTTTGGAGCTGTTTTTCCCGGGACTTTTGAAAAAATCGGAATAAAACGGTTGAATTGCGCTCAAACTAAGCCTGAACACAGGAAACAGGAAAGGATGAGCGTGATGAGAAGAAAAAGAACAGGCGGAAAAAACAGCGCATACCGCAGAGAAAAAGCGATCATGACAGCTTCGGTCGTTCTGGTACTGGCGGCGATGACAGTGACGGGCATTTCTGTGTACCGCAATCATCAGAAAAGCCAGGAGGAAGAGCAGCATATTGTAGATTTCTCCAAATTGGAGAAGGAGACGCAAAGTCCGGTGTCACAGGCACAGAATCCGTCTGCGCAGAATGTGATCGGCAGCGATAAAGACAGTGGAGAGCTGGATTATGACCCCTATTATGCGCAGAAGGATAAAGATCTGAGTGCGCCTGCAAAAACAGGCGGGGAATCGGGCGCAGGAGCAGCTGGAGAACAGGAAACGGGAAGTCAGCCGACGGAGGAGCCCCAAAATCGCAACATCGGCTATGCAGAGTATCGAAACGAAGCGTACAACAGCGACGGAGGTTCGAGCGAACTGGCATCCGGCGGCGGTCAGGCGAATGCGGCAGACGCTGACAAAAAAGCGAACGGAACAACCGTGAGTCAGGATGCAGCCGACAATCAGGACGAGGCGCTTGCAGCGTCTGCGAATATCGCAGTGCAGGAGAGCCAGCTGTCCTTTGGCGAAAGCAGTAAGCTGGCATGGCCGATTGCAGGCAACGTTCTGTTAAATTACAGCATGGACAAGACAATTTATTTTCCGACGCTGCAGCAGTACAAATATAATCCGTCGATTGTAATCAGCGCAGCAGAAGGAACAGGCGTGGCATGCGCAGCAGATGGAATTGTGGAATCTGTGTATGAGGATGCGCAGACCGGACAGACTGTTGTGATGCGTCTTGGAGGTGGATACGAGCTGACCTATGGACAGCTGCAGGAAGTGACTGTGGAAGAGGGAGACTATGTGGAAACCGGCGCGGTGATCGGACATGTGGCGGAGCCGACAAAATATTACTCGGTAGAGGGCTCCAATGTTTATTTTAAACTGACAAAGGACGGGGAAGCGGTCAATCCGCTGGATTATCTGGGATAAAAATTCCCGGTAGCCCGGTTCCAAAAAGGAGCCTGACTGCCGGGAATTGTATTACATAGTTTTGTCGAACTTTTTACGTACTTCGATATAGGAAAGTATCGCCTCTACTGTGCCATCAAAGCCGAGACGGGAGCTGTCCAGAGACAGGTCGTAATTCTGGGCGTTTTTCCATTCCTGGCCGGTGTAATACTTGTAGTAGTGGGCACGGTATTCGTCGGTTTGAGCGATGAGCTTCTGAACGTCAGAGACAGAAAGACTGTTGACCTTCATTGCTTCCTGCAGACAAAAATCTTCGGGTGCGTGGACAAAGACACGGACAACGCCTGGAACATCTGCAAGGATATGGTCGGCGCAGCGTCCGATGATAACGCAGGAGCTTTCCTCTGCGAGCTGACGGATGATTTTTGCCTGATAGCGAAAAAGGTTGTCATCCTTTGTAAAACCTGCGCTTTCCGGGGAAAGCGGGGAGGCATTTTTGAAGCCGCCGGTAAGGAACGCACGCAGAGAGCCGTGCTTTTTTTTCTCATCCTGGAACAGAGTGGGATGAATGCCGCTTTCTTCGGAAGCGAGCGAAATAATCTCCCTGTCGTAGCAGGGAATGTCCAGACGCTTTGCCAGCATTTTGCCGACGGTACGTCCGCCGCTGCCGTACTGACGGGCGATGGTAATTACTGTGTTTGACATAATTGTTTCCCCCTTATTCGCCGAGATAAGCTTTCTTGATCGCTTCATCATGTAAAAGTGCCTGTGCATCATTTTCCTTTACGATGCGTCCTGTTTCGAGGACATAGGCGCGGTTTGCGATGGAAAGCGCTTTTTTTGCGTTCTGTTCTACCAAAAGGATGGTAACGCCCTGTTTGTTGATCTCCTGAATGATATCAAAAATTTCAGAAACCAGAAGCGGGGACAGACCCATGGAGGGCTCGTCCAACAGCAGGATGCGGGGATTTGCCATCAGCGCGCGTCCCATTGCAAGCATCTGCTGTTCACCGCCGGAAAGAGTTCCTGCCAGCTGGCGGGTACGTTCCTTTAAGCGGGGAAACCGCTCATAAACCATTTCCAGGGAATTGTTGATTTCCTGCTTGTCTTTTCTGGTGTAAGCGCCCATTTTCAGGTTTTCCAAAACCGTCAGATTGGAGAACATCCGGCGTCCTTCGGGGACGTGGGAAATTCCCTGCTTCACGATTTTGTGCTCCGGCATTCTGGAAATCTCCTGATCCTGAAATCGGATCGAACCGGACTTTGCGCTCAACATGCCGCTGACAGTCTGCAGGGTGGTGGTTTTGCCGGCACCGTTTGCGCCGATCAGTGCGACGATCTCGCCTTCGTTTACCTGAAAGGAGATGTCTTTAAGGGCGTGGATCACGCCGTAATATACATTGATATTTTCTACAGTGAGCATTGCCATAAAAGAAGCCTCCTTTAATCGCCCAGATATGCCTTGACAACGGCAGGATCGTTTAAAACCTTATCAGGAGTGCCTTCTGCCAGCAGACGACCGAAATTCAGGACATAGAGGTATTCACAGATACCCTGTACCAGCTTCATGTCATGCTCGATCAAAAGGATGGTAACCTGATACTCCTTGCGCACCAGACGGATCGTATCCATCAGCTCTCCGGTTTCGTTGGGGTTCATGCCGGCGGCAGGCTCATCCAGAAGCAGAAGCTCCGGTTTGGTTGCAAGCGCACGGGCAATTTCCAGTTTACGCTGTTTGCCATAGGGCAGGTTGGATGCCAGCGTCTGAGCAGAATCCTCCAGCCCGAAGACTCGCAGGATCTCCATGGAACGCTTGGTCATTTCTTTTTCTTTTTTGTGGTAGCTTCCCACATGTAAAAGGCTTTCTGCAAGGGAATACTGCACCTGATTGTTTAAGCCGGTCATAACGTTGTCCAGAACACTCTGCTGCGGGAACAGTCGGATGTTCTGGAAGGTGCGGGCAACGCCCATGCGGTTGATTTCGTAAGGCTTTTTGCCGATCAGATTTTCACCGTTTAAGCGAATGCCGCCGTCTGTTGGGCGGTAAACGCCGGTCAGCATGTTGAATACGGTGGTTTTGCCGGCACCGTTGGGTCCGATCAGGCCCACCAGGCCGCCTTTTTCGATGGACATGGTAAGATCATCAACGGCCCGCAGACCGCCGAAGGAAATACCGAGTCCGGTTACTTCGAGAGTTGCCATATCAGTTTACCCCCTTTCCAGCTGCCTTTTTCGCAGTCCGCTTTTCCTTCTGTGCGCTGAAATATTCTGTCAGACGCTTCTTTGCACCGGAATTGTTGAAGATCATCATAACGATCAGCAGGATCGCATAGATGAGCATCCGGTAGTCGTTCATGGAGCGCAGAAGTTCAGGAAGCACGGTTAAAAGTGCAGCGGCGATGATCGAGCCCCAGATATTTCCAAGACCGCCCAGAACGACGAATACCAGAATGAGGATCGAGGTATTAAAGTCGAATTTGGATGCGGTGACGGTAGAGAAATTCATGGCGTAAAGGGTGCCTGCCATACCTGCAAAAACGGCGGAGATCACGAATGCCAGCAGCTTATAGCGGGTTACAGAAAGTCCGATGCTCTCTGCGGCTATCTTGTTGTCGCGGACAGCCATGATGGCACGGCCGGTACGGCTGTGGATCAGGTTCAGGACTAAAAACAGCGTGATCAGGATCAGGACAACGCCGGAAGAAAAGGAGGAAAGCTTCTGGACACCGCCGACCCCCATGGGGCCGTTGATGATCATGGAACCGCCCTCAGCAAGGGTAAAATGCTGTTCCAGAAGGCTGAAATGCAGTCCTTTTTCATCCAGACCGATATAGAGCACGTTGATAATATTCTTGATAATTTCACCGAATGCAAGGGTAACAATGGCAAGATAGTCACCTTTTAAACGAAGTACGGGGATGCCGACGATGAGTCCTGCAATTCCGGCAAAAAGGCCGCCGACGATCATGGAAATGGCAAGGCGCAGAGGGCCGTTCGGAATCGCAGCGGCAAGTGAGGTGGAAACCACGATGCCGGTAAAAGCGCCGACCGACATAAAGCCGGCATGCCCTAAAGAAAGCTCGCCTAAAATGCCGACGGTAAGATTTAAGGAGATCGCCATGATGATGTAGGCACAGATCGGAACCAGCTGTCCCTTTAAGGAAGAGGTGATGTTTCCGGTTGCGATCATGGTCTGGATCAGGATAAAGGCGAGAATGACGATCGTATAGGAAATTATGCAGTCTTTTCTGGCTGACAGAATAGGTTTGAGTTTGTTCATGCTGCTACCTCATACTTTCTCGCTGACGTGTTTGCCCAGCAGACCATCCGGCTTTACGATCAGGACCACGATCAGAACCGCAAATACGATCGCATCGGACAGCTGTGTGGAAATGTACGCTTTGGAAAAGATCTCAATAATGCCGAGCAGGATACCGCCGATCATTGCGCCGGGAATGGAGCCGATGCCGCCAAATACAGCTGCAGTAAATGCCTTGATGCCGGGCATGGAGCCTGTGGTGGGCATAAGGGTCGGATAGGCGGAGCAGAGCAATACACCTGCGATGGCCGCCAGACCGGAGCCGATGGCAAAGGTCAGGGAAATGGTTGTATTGACATTGATACCCATCAGACCTGCAGCAGCCTTGTCTTCAGAAACTGCGCGCATCGCCGTTCCCATTTTTGTCTTGTTGGTGAAAAGCGTCAGACAGATCATGATCAGGATGCAGGCAAGGATCGTAACGATCGTGACGCCGGAAACGATCAGCTGTCCGTCAAAAAGCTTTAAGGTCCAGCTTCCGGTTACGGAAGAAAAGGTTTTCGGGCTGGAGCCCCAGATCAGCAGGGCGGCATTCTGCAGAAAATAGGAAACGCCGATGGCAGTGATCAAAACTGCGAGGGAAGGAGCCTGACGCAGGGGCTTGTATGCCAGACGTTCTACAACGATGCCGAGAACCGTGCAGACGATGATGGAAAAAAGGACAGATACCAGCGGAGAAAGTCCGAGATAACTGGTGGTACAGAAGGAAATATATGCGCCCACCATGATGACGTCTCCGTGGGCAAAGTTCAGCATCTTGGCGATACCGTATACCATTGTGTATCCCAGTGCGATGAGCGCGTATACGCTTCCAAGACTGATGCCGTTGATCAGGTGTGATAAAAAGGTCATAAGCTACCTCATTTCTCTGTATGACGCAAGGGAGCGCCGTATCAAAAACGATAACGGTGCTCCCTTGCGCATTGATAAAATCAAAATTAAAGGGTAAGTATTACTCCATGCCGACGTAAGCGCCGTTTTTGATCACCATACCCTTAGGAGTCTTGGATACAGCACCGGTGGAATCCCAGGTGATGCCTGTACCGGTTAAACCGTCATAAGTCAGAGTCGGGAAGGCTTCGATCATCTTGTCGCAAAGCTCCTCTGCAGACATATCTGCGGTAGCACCGGATGCCTCCAGAGCTGCTTTATAAGCATATACACAGTCATAAGCATCTGCTGCGAACTGGTTCGGAACATCGCCGTAGAGTTCTTGGTATTTGGTTACAAAGCTCTGGGTCTTTTCATCTGTCGCATCAGCGTTGAAGGGAGTCAGCAGCATAACGCCTTCTGCCAGAGAGGTGTCAAAACCTTCCAGGGTCAGGATACCATCCATACCGTCTACGCCAAAGAAGGTGGGTTCATAGCCCATATCCTTTGCCTGCTTTAAGATCAGGGAAGCGGGCTGATAATAGATAGGAAGGAAGAGCAGGTCAGCACCTGCATTCTTTGCTTCGGTCAGCTGTACGGAGAAGTCATTGGAGCTTGCATCTGTAAAGGTGGTTGCGGAAACGATTTCCAGACCCTTTACATCTGCTTCTGTTTTGAATTTCTCGTAGATGCCGCTGGAGTATACATCGTCATTTCTGTAGATGACAGCGATTTTTGTGCCGAGCTTCTGATCTGCAATATAATCAGCGGATGCAAGACCCTGGTTGGGGTCAGCAAAACACATCTGGAATACATTGTCCTTGCCCTCTGTAATAGCGGTAGAGGAAGCGGAAGGAGTCAGACCAAAGATACGGTCAGCAAAGTGCTCTGTACTGGTTGCTTCACAGGGCTTTGTGGTAACGGAAGCCAGGGAAATCTGCATGCCCCAGTCCTTTAATGCGTTGTAAGCGGAAACTGCTTTTTCCGGGTCGTTCTCGTCGTCCTCATATTTGAGTTCGAACTGTACGGAACCGCCTGCTTCGTTGATCTCGTCAACGGCGATCTGTGCGCCGTTCTTTACAGCGTTGCCGTAGATTGCTGCCGCGCCGGTCAGGGGAGAGGTACCGCCGATTTTAAATACATTTACGCCTTCTGCAGAAGCAGAAGAATCTGCTGCTTCGGTAGCAGCGGCAGCAGTGGTTTCAGCGGAAGCGTCTGCTGCAGTGTCAGCTGCAGTAGAGCCGCAGCCTGCAAGCATAGCGCTGCACATGGCGGCTGCCAGTAAAACACTCATGGTTTTTTTCATAATAGTTCCTCCTTTTCAAAAGAAAAATGCCTTTCCTGGAAGAAATGTCTTTTGTAGAAAGACATCTGTCTTTGTAACGTGTCTGTATTATACACCTATTTGCAGAAAGGTGCGAAAAAATTTTACAAAAAATTAATATTTCAGCGCTTTAACTGGATAATACGGTAAAATATATCGGTATTTTAGGCAAACTGACTGCTGATTTTCCTTTACGGAGCAGTGGATTGAGCGTATACTATGGCATGAAGTAATTTTGGAAAACAGTAGAAGAGGAGAAAGACATGAAGGTTGTAGTATTAGCAGGCGGAATCAGCACGGAACGTGACGTATCCCTGATTTCCGGCAAGATGATTTATCAGGCGATGAAGAGACTGGGACATCAGGCTGTCCTGCTGGACGTTTTTCTTGGAATGGAACGGGATGACATTGATCATATTTTTGAAAGTGATGAGGATTTTTCTGCAGGAATCGAAGCGATTCATGAGATCAATCCCGATATCAGTGCGGTAAAGGCACTGCGGAAGGACGGCGGCAAATGTTACTTTGGCCCCAACGTGATCAAGATCTGTCAGATGGCGGACGTTGTCTTTTTAGGACTGCACGGTGCAGACGGAGAAGGTGGAAAGGTGCAGGCGGCATTTGATCTGCTGGGAATCCGCTACACCGGCACAGACTTTGTCAGCGGCGCGCTGGCGATGGATAAGTGCCTTGCAAAAGAACTGTTTATGCAAAACGGGATTCCGACCCCAGCAGGCTTCCGCCTGAAAAAAGGTCAGGAGCCGGGAGAAGGCCAGCAGCCGAAGTTCCCCTGCGTGGTAAAGGTAAGCTCCGGTGGTTCGAGCATCGGCGTTTCCATCGTGCAGAAAGAAGAGGACTATCAGGCAGCACTCGATGATGCATTTTTATATGGAGACGAGGTCGTTGTAGAAGAATATATCAAGGGCAGGGAGTTAACCTGCTGCGTGCTGGACGGCAAAGCGCTTCCGATCGTGGAAATCGCGCCGAAGGAAGGCTTTTACGATTACAAAAACAAATATCAGGCGGGCAGCACCATTGAGATTTGCCCCGCGCCGATCGGCGAAGAGAGCACCAGAAAGATCCAGAAGATTTCAGAGCGTGTATTCGATGCCCTGCGCCTGCATAAATATGCCCGGATGGATTTTATGATGGATGAGGCCGGAAACGCCTACTGTCTGGAGGCGAATACGCTCCCCGGCATGACTCCCACCTCCCTGATTCCCCAGGAAGCTGCGGCGGTCGGCATCAGCTATGACGAGCTTTGCCAGAAGATTCTGGATATGGCATTTGAGGACTGAAAAGGACGCAGCTTTTCAACTGTAAAATGGAGACCAAAAGTGATATGAAAAACATGACGATATGGAATATAGCAAGAGCCTGTAAGGGGCATCTGGCTGTGCCGGCGGGAAAGCATACCGGAACCTGTCCGGCGGCGGGAATGGCTGTAATCCGCGGCTATTCCGGCAAAGAAGCGGCAGGAATCGTAATCGATTCCCGCAAAGTGGAACCGGGCGATATTTTTGTGGCAATCCGCGGAGAACGGGTGGATGGTCACCAGTTTATCCGGGAAGTTTTTGACAAGGGCGCGATTGCGGTTGTGTGTGAAGAAGAACCGGAAGAACTGCCGGGTCCCTGCATCCGTGTGGAGGACAGTCTGGCTGCGCTTCGGCAGATCGCTGCGTTTTACAGAGAGCAGATGCCAATTCCGATCGTTGGGATCACCGGAAGTGTCGGCAAGACCAGTACAAAAGAATTTGTTGCGTCAGTGCTTGCACAGAAATACAAGACACACAAGACGCAGGGCAATTTCAACAACGAAATCGGCGTGCCGTTGACACTGCTTTCCATGCCGGAGGATACGGAGGCTGCCGTTGTGGAGATGGGCATCAATCATTTCGGGGAGATGCACCGTTTAAGCGAGATGGTAAAGCCGGATATTTGCGTGATGACAAATATCGGTCAGTGCCATCTGGAATTCCTCGGAAGCCGGGACGGTATTTTGAAGGCAAAATCCGAGATTTTTGACTTTATGAATCCTGAAGGGACGGTCTGTGTCAACGGAGACGATGACAAACTCATGACAATTGAGGAAGTACACGGCAAAAGGCCGGTTCACTTTGGACTTTCTCCCGAAAACGATATTTACGCAGACACCATCGTAAGCCGTGGACTGCTGGGCAGTACAGCGACAATCCACACGCCGGACGCTGCGTTTGACGTACAGATTCCGCTGCCGGGCGCGCATATGGTGTTAAATGCGCTGGCGGCGACTGCAGTTGGTTTACAGCTCGGACTGACGACAGAGCAGATCGCAGCCGGAATCGCTGCCGTGCAGGCAGTAAGCGGCAGAAGCCGTGTTGTGCAGGCGGGGGATCTGGTGCTGATCGACGACTGCTACAATGCAAACCCGGTTTCGACCAAGGCTGCGCTGGATCTGTTAAGTCTGGCAGACGGACGCAAAGTTGCGGTGCTCGGTGATATGTTTGAGCTTGGAGAGAAGGAAAGGGAGATGCACGGGCAGGTTGGCGCATATGCCGCAGAACAAGGCATAGACTGTCTGTATTGTGCAGGAAGCCTTTCGGAAGAGATGTACCGAGCAGCGAAGGAGGCTGGAATTTCTCAGGCGGAACATTTCGCAGATACCGACGCACTGCTTGCAGCATTGCCTGAACTTCTGCATCCTGGGGATTCGGTACTGATCAAGGCTTCCCACGGCATGGGGTATGCAAAAATCGTAGAAGCATTAGAAAAATAGGAGGTCAGATATGGGGTGTACAACAATACTGGTCGGGAAAAAAGCGACCTATGACGGATCAACGATGATCGCGAGAAACGATGATTCCGGCGCCGGACATTTTACAGCGAAGAAGTTTGCAGTGGTTTCTCCGGAGCAGCAGCCGAAAACCTATCATTCCGTGCTCTCTCATGTGACCATCGAACTGCCGGAGAATCCGATGCGCTATACAGCGATGCCGAATGCGGTGGAAGGAAAAGGTATCTGGGCTGCCAGCGGCGTCAATGAGGCACATGTTGCGATGACTGCTACTGAGACGATCACCTCGAATCCGCGCGTGCTGGGAGCGGATCCATTGGTCGTTTATCAGCCTGCAGCGGATGGAAAGGAAGAGATTGCCGGAGGAATCGGGGAAGAGGATCTGGTTTGTCTGGTGCTTCCTTATATCAGAAGCGCCAGAGAGGGCGTTTTACGTCTTGGCAGCCTGCTGGAGCAATACGGTACATATGAGATGAACGGAATCGCTTTTCAGGATAAAGACGAGATCTGGTGGCTGGAAACCATCGGAGGACATCACTGGATGGCAAGAAGAGTGCCGGATGAGGTTTATGTCGTGATGCCAAACCAGCTCGGAATCGACAGCTTTGATCTGGAAGATGCTTACGGAGAACAGAAAAATTTCCTCTGCTCCGCAGATTTGAAAGAATTTATCGAAACCTACCATCTGAACCTTTCGATGGACGGTTCGCTGAATCCGCGGGATGTCTTCGGCAGTCATGACGATGCAGATCATGTATACAACACACCCCGGGCATGGTTTATGGAGCGGTATCTGAATCCGAACACCTATCGCTGGGACGGTGCGCTTGCTGATTTTACACCGGTTTCCGATGATCTGCCGTGGTGCATGGTTCCCGAAAAAAAGATCACAGTCGAGGATGTGAAATATGTCCTGTCCGGTCACTATCAGGGGACGCCGTATGATCCCTATGGATCCTATGGCGATAAATCCATGCGTGGTGCATACCGTTCTATCGGCATCAACCGAAATGATTTCATGGCGTTGATCCAGATCAGACCGGATATGGAAGCGGACTGCAGGCCGGTGGAATGGATTGCCTACGGGTCCAATGCATTTAACGCCCTTGTTCCATTTTATGCAGATGTGGAGGAAACACCGGAGTATTTAAACAACACGACCGGGCGGGTTTCGACAGAGAACTTTTACTGGTCGAGCCGTCTGATCGCAGCGATGGCGGACGCTTCCTATAATAAATCTCTGTTCCATGTGGAGCGTTATCAGGAAAGGGTTGCAGCAAAGGGACACGAGCTGATCAACCGCTATGATGCACGTTTGGCAGCAGAACAGGATCCGGCGGCAAGAAAAGCGCTGCGGCAGCAGGCAAATGCGGAGATTGCTGCGATGCTGCAGAAGGAAACAGACGATACGCTTGATAAGGTGTTGTTTGAGCTGAGCAGCCAGATGAAAAACGCATATTCCAGATCAGATGCATAAAAAAACGCGCCGTCAGGCGCGTTTTTCTTTCTTGTTCAGGTAGAGATAAAATCCAACGTTCAACAGGATGCCGACAGTTGTGGAAACCGGTGCGGCAAGTCCGATCCTTGTCAGGCTGGCGTTTGGCTGGATACTCATGAAGTAAGCGAAGGGGAGACGGACGCAGAGGGTCTGGATCAGACCCTGGAGCATAACCCAGAGCGTTTTGTTGTTACCGTTGAAGTAGCCAATCATGCTGAACAAAACAGCGGTGACGATGGTTTCGGGCGCAAAACCCTTTAAGTACGCGAAGCCGTTTTGGATAACGGAAGCGTCTGTGGAAAAGAAAGATGCGAGCAAGTCACCCTTAAACCAGATGAGGGTAAAGACAAGGCAGCCGAAGATCAGACCAATGCCGATTCCGGTGAACATGGATTTTTTGGCCCGTTTCAGATTGCCTGCACCGACATTCTGGGAAACGAAGGACGCCATGGACTGCATCAGGGAGCTGGGGATCAGCATTGCAAAGTTGACAATTTTGCAGGCGACACCATAGCCGGAGGAGGCTTCCAGGCCGAGGCGGTTGACAAAGGCGCAGAGGGCGAGGAACGAAACCTGGGTCAGAAATTCCTGCAGGGCGAGGGGAAGTCCGATGCTTAAAAATTTGCTGCACTGGGAATTGAAGCCAAGATCGTTTTTGCCAATGTGGAAGGGCAGCTGCTTTTTGAAAAGAATAACCACCGCAAAGACAACGCTGACCGCCTGTGCAAATACGGTTGCAAATGCTGCGCCCGCTGCGTCCATGTGCAGACCGGCAACCAAAACGAGGTCGCCGACGATGTTGACGATACATGCGACGAGGACGAACAGGAGCGGAGATTTGCTGTCGCCAAGTCCGCGGAAAATCGCCGACAGAAGGTTGTAGGCGACGATGAAGAAAATACCGCTGCCGCAGATACGAACATAACTTGTGGTCAGAGTGACTGCTTCAGCAGGAGCCTGCATGAGTACAGAGATGGGGCGGGCAAAGAAAACCATCGCTGCGAACAGGCAGACAGAAAGCAGTGTGAATACAACCGCCGCGCCGCCGATGACGGAGCCGATCTGTTCCGGGTTCTTTTCCCCGAGATAACGGGCGATCAGGACTGTGACGCCCATTGCGAGCTGTGTCACAACAAAGGTGACGAGGTTTAACACCTGGCTGCCGGTGGAAACCGCAGAAAGCCCGGAGGTGGAGCCAAATCTGCCGACGACGAGCAGATCGACCGCGCCGTAGGCGGCCTGAAGTATCAGCGCGCCCAGAATCGGAATCATAAAAGGTACCAGTTTCTTTAAAATATTTCCCTGTGTAAAATCTGTCTTATCACTTGTCAAGGTCGTTTCTCCTTTCACACATTACTTGATAAAATATTTCAATGGTACGGATGGTACATTCCGCATCTTCGCCGGAGATGGTCTCCAGATCGGGCAGCAGGGCGTTAAAAACCTGTTCGTTGTACTTGGCAGAGAGCTTTTTGCCTTCGTCTGTAATGAAAAGGTACAGGATGCGTGCATCCTCTTCGGACGGCTTTTTGGTCAGATAGCCTTTTTGCTCCATCTCCTTTACTGTCCGGGTCACGCCGGGACGCGGAAGATTCAGCGCATCGCTGATGTCGGATACTTTTACGGAAGTTCCGTTTTTTTCCATCTGTTCGATGACATCCAGAAAATGGATATAGGATGGCGTCACGCCGTCCGGCAGCGGCGGGAGCATATCGCGGATGCGCTTTGCCTCATAGCAGGCGTCCAGCAGCCGTTTGATGAGTTCGATTGTCATAAAATCCTCCATTCCGCAGGCGCTTTGCGCCGAAGGAATCGCGAGGCGAACGTCCAGTTCGGCTCTGCGATCATAGCTACTTTGTGACGCTTGCGGCACAAACAATAGAATGCACGCTCTGCGAGCATTCTATTGTCATGAATAGCTGTGTGAAAAATAAGCGATCACGTTTATTTGTCATACTAAATCCCTCTATATGATTATCTTTGATAATTACCATTGATAATAATATAGAGGGATTTGAAATTTGTCAAGAAAAAATTTTGTGAGAAAATCCAGTGCAGTGCGTTAGGAGCGGCGACCGACAGTGGTTTTACGCTGTGTTGCCGTTGTGCTTTCGCATACCATTGGGGCGCACGGACTGCGATTGGTGCATAGCGGATTGTTTTTTTAACGAGGTCTGCTAAGATGAAAAGGTAGCAGCAGAACATCTGTGGGATGGAGGATAAAATGCCGCTTGTTGGATTGTGCGGAGAGCCGAAGGAAGCCCTGGAAAAAATTGAATACATAATGCAGGCGCTTTCCCTGCAGGGGCAGTTTTCGAAAGAAGATCCAGTCCAGGCGGAAAAAAACAGACAGACAGAGTTTGTGCGGATCACGGAAAAATCTGCGGAAGCGTTGGAAGCTCTGGATTGTCTGATCTGGTCGGGCAGCTGTGAAAATGTCCTGTCGGAGGAAGCAGACAGCCTGTTGGAAGAATATCCCCGCCTTGCGGTGATTTTTGTGGCGGACAGCCCGGATGCAGTGTTTGATGCACTGACAAAGCCTTTTTTCCATGTGGTGCGGGGATACGCGCTGGAGCAGGATTTGAAGGCGGCGCTTGCGAAATTGAAAAAACAGAGGCGCACGGGCAGCGGTTACCGGAGCTTTCCGTATCGGGAAAGCCCTTCGTCCGACGGCAGAATCCGGGTGCGGGAAAAGGAAATCCTGTATCTGGAAAGTATGCGGCACGAGATCTGGGTGCACTGCGAAAAGAGGGTGTTCCTGACGTCGGAAACGCTCGGATACTGGGAGGAAAAGCTGCGCAGCAGGTCGTTTTTACGCGTCCACAAAAGCTTCCTGGTCAATCCCGGGCAGATCAGCCGGATTGGAAGGGAAATGATAGAGCTGGAGGATGGCAGCCAGCTTCCGGTCAGCCGTTATCGATATCCGGAGGTTATGGCGCGCTACGAGGCGTGGATCCGGCACGCGGAATTTCTGGAGTGAGACAGCGAGTGAATCAAAATAGAGAAGAGAGGGAAAACAATGGAAGAGATGATTTCGGTCAATAATCTGCGGAAGGAATTTTCCTATTATAAAAAGGGCGCGGGGCTGCAGGGATCGTTAAATAACCTGTTCCACCGGCAGATGCTGACAAAGGAAGCGGTAAAGGACGTTTCTTTTTCCGTGGGAAAAGGGGAAATGATGGCGCTGCTGGGACCAAACGGCGCAGGAAAGACGACGACATTAAAGCTTCTGTCCGGTATTTTGTATCCGACATCCGGGGAGGTTCTGGTGAATGGCTTTGTGCCCTGGGAACGGAAAAATGAGTTCAAGCGAAGCTTTGCCATCGTCATGGGTCAGAAAAATCAGCTGTGGTGGGATCTGCCTGCCAGCGACAGTCTGTATCTGAATAAATGCATTTACGATGTGGATGACAGGGAATACAAAAAGACCGTGGACGAGCTGTCGGAGCTTCTTGGCGTGCGGGAGCTGATGAATATTCAGGTGCGCAGACTTTCTCTCGGAGAACGGATGAAGATGGAAATCCTGGCGGCGCTGATTCACCGTCCCGGTATTCTGTTTTTAGATGAGCCGACGATCGGTCTGGATATTGTGTCCCAGCAGAAAATCCGTGACTTTTTACACTATTACAACGAACAGACGAAAACAACGATCATTTTAACGAGTCATTATATGCGGGATATCGAAGCACTTTGCAGCCGGGCAGTCATTATTAACAGCGGCACGCTGGTCTACGACGGCGCGCTTTCTGATATCAACCACAGGATGGGGGATAAACGCCTGCTGACCCTTTCTTTTTCCAGTCCGGTAGAAACCGGGAAGCTGTCCATATTCGGGCGGGTTCGGGAAAATAAAGATCTGACGGCAGTTCTGGAAATCCCGAAGGAGCGGATCAAGGAAACGGCATCGCAGATGCTTTCCCTGTTTCCGGTGGATGATTTTACTGTGACGGAGGTTCCGCTGGAAGAGAGCATTGCCAGAATTTTCACCGGGGAGGTGGCAGGATGAAGCTGTATCGATGCGTGTATCAGATGGGAGTGGAAACCGCTCTGGAATACCGGGCAAATATGGTGCTGACATTGTTGAGTACGATTTTTCCAATCATCATTCAGACCTTTTTGTGGAATTATCTGTACGGCAACGGGGATGCGGGAGCGATGACGGGCTATAGCTATACGGAAATTATCGTGTATACGCTGCTTGCCGGGCTGGTGTCGAAGCTGGTTATTACCGGGTTCGAATATCAGATCAACGAGGACATCAAGGACGGCGGGCTGAATAAATATCTGATCCGCCCGGTCAACTACTGCGGCTACCGGTTCTGCAGCTATCTCGGGGAAAAGATGCCGCAGCTGATTTTATTGCTGATCTGTACGTCTGTACTGGTTGCATTTTCAAGCATATTTCTCGGACTGAAGCTGTCTTTGGTTCGAATCGTGCTGTTTTTGGTGGGGCTGGTTCTGGCAGTGATCCTGAATTTCTTTATCTTTTACTGCGTGGCGTTGTTGAGCTTCTGGCTGACGGACGTGCATCTGCTGTTCGGAACAGTCAGCGTGGTGCTGGTTGTTGTCAGCGGCGGCGTGTTCCCCATGGATATTTTCGGAAAAACGGCGGCGCTTCTGATCTCTCTGCTTCCGTTCGGGTATACGACGCAGTTTCCGGTCAACATTATCAATGGAAAGCTTTCGATGGGAGCAATTGGCACCGGAATGCTGTGCCAGCTTGCGTGGATCGCATTTTTCTGGGGACTGGGGCAGATGATGTGGAAAAAAGGACTGCAGCGCTTTGTTGCGGTAGGAGGCTGACGGATGGAAAAGAAAACTGGTATTTTGAATACATTTATAAGGTATGGAAAACTGCTGTTCGTATTTCTGAAAATGTCCCTGATGGCGCAGCTGGAATACCGGACCAACTTTGCAGCGGGCGTTTTGGTGGAAACCGGTTGGTTGTTGATCAAGCTTTTGTATGTGGCGGTGGTTTACCGGGCGGGCATCAAAATCGGAGTCCTGACGCCGGATCACATTTTATTGTTCATTGGGGTGTACATTCTGCTGACCGGCGTTTACATGCTATATTATCCGAACTTTACGTCATTGACGACGATGATTCGGGATGGAAAACTCGACATGTATCTGGTAAAACCGGTTGCGGCGCAGTTTCTGGTGACAATGCAGCGACTGGATCTGTCGCTGCTTGTGCCGGATGCGGCTGCGGGAATCGTCATGATCGGGATCGGCTGGCATCGGGCAGGACTTCCCGTGACGGTCGGCTCGATCGCAGGCTTTCTCTTTTTCCTGATCTGCGGCGCGCTCCTGACCTACAGCCTGTTTTTGCTGCCGCATCTTCTGGTGTTCTGGACGACGGCAACGAACGGCATCGCGGATCTGACGGCGGCAGTGTGGGACTTCAACAACATGCCGCAGCTCATTTACGGCAAGTGGATGCAGCGTATCGGAACGTTTCTGTTGCCGGTGTTTGTCATCACGAACTTTCCGGGGCTGTTTTTGATGGGCGAGTTGTCTGCTCCGATGGCAGTCTGGGGCGTCGCTGCACCAGTCGTATTCTTTTTGATCGCACGGGCGGTGTGGAATCAGGCAGTGAAGAATTATACATCGGCAAGCACATAAGAAGCTTCTAATCCTTCGACTATTCCAGCAGATCTTCCACGCGGCAGCCCAGCGCATTGGCAAGACTGATTACAACATTCACCTGCGCTTTGCTGATATCGTTCTGCCGTTGCTCATAGAGCTGAATCATGCGAAGTGTGACGCCGGATGCGTCGCTTAACTGCTGTTGGGTAAAGCCGCGTGCTTTTCGGATTTCATACAGTTTGGTTTTTCTGCGGGCTTTGTTTCTGGAGAGAATTTCGTTTGCTGCCTCGACGAATTTGTTTTCATCAGCTTCATGGAGGATATACATGGACATCACAGTGGAAAGTGTAAGCCCGTCTTTTACGATATCTTCAAAGCGTCTGCCAGTGTGCCACTGATAGTAGGCAAGAACCATGATAGATTGTGAGCTTATCTGACAGGGAAGTACCTCCTTTAAAAAATATCGCCAGAACGATAGTTTTACCACGATATTCATATTATATCGCCAGAACGATAGTTTTGCTGTTTGCCTATATTATATCGTTCCAACGATAGTGCGTCGATGAGGCGTAAAAAAACAGGCGTTTTAATTACGCCTGTTTTTTTCGACATTATTTCTTTTCAAACCCATGAATCCAGTCCGCCTTGCGGTAATAAAGGAAAAACAGAATCGAGCTTAGGGTCCATGTCAGGGGATAAGCCCAGAAGATTGTATTGATGACAGGGAAAATGCGGACAGCGATCGTGATGTAGGTCACACGGATAATGCACCAGCAGCAGAGCATGACGAACATCGGTACAGTTGCCTTGCCTGCGCCCCGCATGATGCCTGCGATGCAGTGGGAAAATGCCAGCAGGAAATAAAACAGTGTAATCGTATGCGCCTGCAGCGTTCCGTAAGCGACGACCTCAGGGTCGCTGTTGAATGCGGCAATCAGGTAGGGGGACAGGAAATAGACACAGATACCGACGATTTCCGCAAGGGTGATGGAGCAGAGGATGCCGAAGCGTGCGCCTCTTTTGGCACGGTCATACTGCTTTGCGCCGAGGTTCTGACTGATAAAAGTAGTCAGTGCCAGAGAAAAACAGGTGATCGGTAAAAAGCCGAAGCCCTCGACCTTGGAATAGGCACCGCAGCCAGCCACTGCCATTTTTCCAAAGCTGTTGATGTTAGACTGAACAACAACATTTGCCAGGGCGATAATGGAGTTTTGCAGACCTGCGGGCAGACCGTTTGAAATGATCTGCTTTAACATGATCGGGTCGAAGCGGATGCGGGACGGAACCAGACGATATTCCTCCGGACTTCTCAGCAGGCGGCGCAGGCACAGCAGGGCACTGATAAACTGGGAAATGATCGTGGCGAGTGCAGCACTTCCAACGCCGAGCTTGAGTACGCCGACAAACAAAAGATCGAGCACGATATTGACGATAGATGAAAGGATCAGGTAGTTGAGGGGATGTCTGCTGTCCCCGATGGACTGCAGGATGCCGACAAAAACGTTATAGAGGACGAACGCCAGCGAGCCCATAAAATAAATCCGGAAATATAACAGGGAATTGGGCAGGACGTCTGCCGGTGTGCCCATCCAGACCAGCATCTGCGGTGCGAGGATCAGACCGATGATCGTCAGCAAAATACCGGCGACAATCCCGAAGGCAACATCCGTATGGATTGCACGCTGCAGACGGTCGGTCTGTCGTGCTCCATAATAGCGGGCGACTACAACACCTGCGCCCATTGCGATACCGTTGAAAAATCCGACCATCAAAAAAATCAGACTTCCGGACGAACTGACGGCAGCGAGTGCGTCGCTGCCGAGAAAGTTGCCGACGATCAGGGAGTCGGCGGTATTATAAAGCTGCTGGAACAGATTTCCGAGAAAAAGCGGAAATGCGAAGGTGACGATCTTTTTCCAGATCGATCCTTCTGTCATCAAGGTAGAAGATGCAGTACGGTTCATTTATTTTCTCCAGAAAGTAATTTCATGTTCTTTTCATAGGTTTCAGAAATACGTGCAACAACCTGGGAGGTCAGAGCCTTCTGCTGTGTGCGGTCGAGATTCTTTGTTTCGATGGGTTCTCCATACTCGATGATAACCTTTGTCTTGCGGATGCAGGGAGAATGGGCTTCGAAGATCTGTTCTGCGTTGGCGATCGTCATCGGAACGATCGGGCATTGAGCCTTTTCTGCGATTTTTAAGCTGCCGGCGTGGAACTCAAGCAGAGGAGCATCGGTGCGGTTGCGGGTTCCTTCCGGAAAAATGCAGATGGACACGCCGTTTTTTATCTCCTCGATTGCTGCAAGAATCGTCTTCATACCAGCCTTGAGATCGCTGCGGTCAAGGAACAGGCAGTGCAGGTTTTTCATCCAATTGGAAAGCAGAGGAATCTTCAAAAATTCGACCTTGGAAATATAACCGGTGGTGCGGGGCACACGGACATAGGTCATAACGATATCGAAATAGCTGCGGTGATTACCGACATAGAGAACCGGGGTATCCTTCGGAATGCGATCCTCTCCGATGTAGGTGACGGAAACGCCGGACAGGCGCAGCACCATGCGGAACGCCCAGTTGACAATCGCAAGGCTGGAACGATCCTTTAACGGCGGATTGAATTTGCCGATGATCCATTCTGCGATCAGGAGCGGGATGCTGAGGATCAGAAACAGAATGACAAATAATGCGGTAATAATAAAGCGAATCATAAAACTCTCCATTCTGCAGGCGCAGATGCGCCGGCTACCTTCTTTATTTTCAGTATACCTGTGCCGCTGCAAAAAAGCAAGACGCGCGTACAGGTGTTCTGCGAGGGAGCCACAGTTCACTCGCGCCATTCGCATACAATAGAATGCACGCTCCGCGAACATTCTATTGTCATGAATCGCATCTTCGATGCTTCCCGCTGCTTCGCAGCTCATTTTTGCTCATGAAATGGCGCTCCCTTCGTGCCTTCCTGGCAGCAGATTTTCCTGCAAGCACGAAATCTGCTGCCAGGAAGGCACGAGTGAACTGTGGCGACATACTCCTGACGTCGTATTCATATATATGAAATAAACAGGATATCGATCTAAAGGACGGTTTTATTATGAAAAAAATGGTTCGGACGCTATGCCTGATCTGGCTGGGAATATTCGGATGCGCTGGAATACTGCTTTTTACAGGATGCAGCTGGAAACAGGAAAAGCCGGAGAAAATAAACCTCGCATTCACAGTCGTGGACGAGGCGCGGCTGCCGGAGGAGCTGTTAAAGCTTGTGGCGGAAAAGAAAGAAGCATCGTTTAAAATGACGTATGCGGACAGTGGTTATCTGTACCTGTGCGTGGGCTACGGAAAGCAGGACAGCGGCGGCTACAGTATTACAGTGGACGATTTGTATGCAAGCGGAGAGATGATTTATCTGGATACGAGCCTGATCGGTCCGAAGCAGGCAAAGGAGCTTGGCGAAACGCCATCCTATCCATATATTGTAATAAAAACGCCGTTTGAGGACAAAACAGTGGTGTTTGACTGAAGAACATGGTAAAATGCAGAGGATACAACAGACATTTGGCAGCTGTCGGACGCGGCTGCTTTGCAACAGCGGAGGCTGACATGATTTTAGTTCAAAATTGCCGCATGATCGATCCGGCTTCGCAGACGGATAGCTTGCGGGATATCCTGATCGGTGAGGACAGGATTACAAAAATCGCAGAGGCAGGAACGATCGACCCTGCACAGATTACAAAAGAAAAAGAGGACGAGCTTCGCATCCTGAATGCGGATGGCCTGATTGCAGCGCCGGGGCTGGTGGATACCCATGTGCATTTCCGTGATCCGGGTGCAGAATATAAGGAAGATATCCTGACCGGCGCGGTGTCGGCAGCGGCTGGCGGTGTGACGAGCGTTGTGCTGATGGCGAATACGAATCCCCATGTCGATCAGGAGGAAACGCTTTCCTATGTTCTGGAAAAAGGCGCAAAGACCGGCATCCATGTCTATACCTGCGCGAACGTGACGATGGACATGGAGGGGGACGAGCTGACGGATATGGAAGCGCTGGCAAAGGCTGGCGCGGTCGGCTTTACGGATGACGGCAAGCCCCTGTTGGATGCCAAAATTGCGAGAAAAGCGATGCAGGAAGCGGCAAGGGTGCACAAACCCATCAGCTTCCATGAGGAAAACCCGGCATATATTCAAAATAATGGGGTCAATGCCGGAAAGGCGAGCGAATATTTCGGCATCGGCGGTTCGGACAGGCAGGCGGAGATCGATATGGTGCGCCGCGATCTGTCGATTGCGCTGGAAACGGGTGCGGAGATCGTGATTCAGCACATCAGCGCGGCGGAGGCGGTCGAACTTGTCCGCCAGGCGAAGAAAAAGAGCACGAAAATCCACGCAGAGGCGACACCCCATCATTTCACGCTGACGGAGGACGCCGTGATGGAACACGGTACGATGGCGAAGATGAACCCGCCGCTTCGCACGGAAGCTGACAGGCAGGCGATTATCCGCGGTTTACAGGACGGAACGATCGACCTGATTGCGACAGACCATGCGCCGCATGCGGATTATGAAAAAGCGAAGCCCCTGACGGAAGCGCCCAGCGGAATCATCGGATTGGAAACGTCCCTGGCGCTCGGCAACGAGGCGCTCGTCGATACAGGGGAACTTACGATGATGCAGCTGCTGACCTGCATGACCATGAACCCCGCAAAGCTTTACCGCCTGGACGCTGGCTATCTGGCAGAGAACGGACCGGCAGATCTGGTTTTGTTCGATCCTGCAAAAGAGTGGGTTCCGGAACGTTTTTATTCGAAATCCCAGAACTCGCCGTTTTTGGGCCAGAAGCTCAAAGGAAAAGTGGAATACACGATCTGTAAGGGCAAAGTGATTTTTGAGGTGTAAAAACCGGTTGCGCCGGCACGTAAAAGCACTATGGGCATAAAAGCTGACAGCTTTTGTGCAGCAAGCGCCCGTAAACCGAGTGAAAATGGAGAAAATTATGGCACAGAAGAAAAAGACAAAGGCAATGGTAGTCAGTCAGGAAAAGCTGGCGGACGGAATTTATGATTTGAGACTGGAAACAGAGCTTGCGCAGGACGCTGCGTGCGGACAGTTCGTAGGCGTTTATCCCAAGGATAAAAGCACGCTCCTGCCTAGACCGATCAGCATCTGCGAAATCGATAAAGAAAAAAATCAGCTTCGTCTGGTTTATCGCGTGGCAGGCAAGGGAACGGCAGAATTTTCGAATCTTAAGACAGGCGACAGTGTGTATCTGCTTGGCGTTTTGGGAAATGGTTTCCCGGTGGACAAGGCAAAGCCGGGCACGAAGGCGATGCTGTTTGGCGGCGGAATCGGCGTTCCTCCGATTTTACAGCTGTCTAAAGAGCTTTCCTGTGAAAAACAGATCGTTGTGGGTTATCGCAACGCACAATGCTTTTTGAAAGAAGATTTTGAACAAAACGGCGCTGTCTATGTGGCAACCGAGGACGGAAGCGTTGGCACAAAGGGAAACGTCATGGATGCGGTAGCTGCAAACGGACTGGAAGCGGATATTATTTATGCCTGCGGACCGATGCCGATGCTGCGCGCGATTCGGCAGTATGCGATCGAACATGATATTCCGGCATATATTTCCCTGGAAGAACGGATGGCATGCGGTGTGGGCGCCTGTCTCGGCTGCGTCTGCAAAACGACCCACAAGGACGCGCATTCCCATGTAAACAACGCAAGAATCTGTACCGACGGACCGGTATTTGAAGCACGGGAGGTGGAAATCTGATGAATACAGCGGTAACAATTGCAGGAGTAACCTTTCAGAACCCGGTCATGACCGGCTCGGGGACCTTTGGCTCCGGAATGGAATACAGTGAATTTGTAGATTTGAACCGTCTGGGTGCGGTGGTGACAAAGGGCGTTGCAAACGTGCCGTGGCCGGGCAACCCGACACCGCGTGTCGCAGAGGTTTACGGAGGCATGTTGAATGCAATCGGTCTGCAGAATCCCGGCATCGACGTGTTTATCGAGCGCGATCTCGCGTTTTTAAAGCAGTTTGATACAAAGGTCATCGTCAATGTCTGCGGCAAATCTGTCGAGGATTATCTGGAAGTCGTAGAGCGCTTGGCGGACACGGACATAGCGATGATGGAAATCAACGTTTCCTGCCCGAATGTCAAGGAAGGAGCCATCGCGTTCGGACAGAAAGCGGATGCATTATTCGACATCACGTCCAGGATTAAAAAGGCTGCAAAGCAGCCCGTTATGATGAAGTTGAGCCCGAACGTAACAGACATCACGGAGATGGCAAAAGCCGCAGAGGCAGGCGGCGCGGACGCGATTTCCCTGATTAACACGCTGACCGGTATGAAAATCGACATCCGGCGCAGAAGCTTTGCCCTTGCCAACAAGACCGGCGGCATGTCCGGCCCTGCAATCAAGCCGGTTGCGGTGCGGATGGTATGGCAGTGTGCAAACGCGGTCAAAATCCCCATTGTCGGCATGGGAGGCATCCTGACCGCAGAGGACGCGATTGAATTTCTGATGGCAGGCGCAACGGCAGTTTCCGTCGGCGCGGCAAACTTTATCAATCCTTATGCGACAGCAGAAATCGCAGACGGAATTGAAGCATTCATGAAAGAACAGGGCATCGAGGATATCAACGAAATAATCGGCTGCGTACGGTAAGATCGATATCAGGATTGCGGGAGTGCGAAGCACGGAGCAATCCGCGGATATCATTTGAAAAAAGAAATCTCCCTCCCGGGTGCATACCGTCTTTGACGGCAGCATACTGTTAGATAGAACAGCATGTTGTCTGGAAAAGGCGAAGATGCCCGGGAGGTATTTTTATGGAATTTCTCAAAAAAAGCATACATATGGATCAGATCGGATGTGAGGAACAGACGCAGATTACGCTCGAGGACGACGTCAATATCGCGGACGCAAAGCCGGATGTTTATCAGGTTGTGACGCAGCAGGGGCACGTCGAGCTGGAAGAGGTGCGCGCCTCGGATGGGCATGTGCATGTAAAGGGCGTGCTGCATTTCAAGGTGCTTTATCTCGCAGATGAGGAAACGCACCATCCGGCATGCATGGAGGGGGAGCTGGCGTTTGAGGAACAGATTCTGATGGGCAGCGTGTCGGGGACGGATCAGGTACAGGCGCAGGCGATTTTGGAGGATTTAAGCGTCGGAATGATCAATTCCCGGAAGCTTTCGGTGCAGGCACTTTTGCAGATCCGCCTGTTCACGGAGCGGATGAAGCAGTTGGATGTAGCGGTGGGTCTGGACGGCACAGAGCAGATCGAAGTAAAGAAAAAAGACCTGCAGGCGCTGGATCTGATCGTTGCAAAAAAAGATATCCTGAGGGTAAAAAAAGACCTCCTGTTGCCGGGCGGCATGCCGAACATTTTTGCGCTGCTGTGGAAATCCTGCCAGATTCGGGAAATGACGTTCCGGGTGCTGGACGGAAAGCTGCAGGCGACAGGCGAGCTTTCGCTGTTTTTCTTTTATGAAGAGGAAAGCGAGACTAAAAAGGCGGTATGGTATGAAACCACTGTGCCGGTGAGCGTTGCCATCGAGTGTCAGGGCGTCCGCGAGGGGATGCTGGAGCAGATCGGCTGCAGCATCGGGCATCTGGAAATTGAAGCGAAGGCAGACGAGGACGGGGAAGAACGCGTAATTTTGCTCGACCTGGTACTGGATCTGGATATTCGGATTTACGAGGAAACGAATCTTTCGATGATTGAGGATCTCTACGGCGTTACGAAGCAGGCGGACGTCGTGAGGGGAAAAGGGCAGTACCGGAGGCTTCTGGTCAAAAATACCGCAAAAACGAGGGTGAGCGACCAGTTTTCGATTTCGCCGGGCATGCCGCAGATTCAGCAGATCTGCGGAAGCTTTGGAGAAGTGTTCGTGCAGGAAATAAAAAAGCAGTCCGACGGCGTGCTTGTAAAAGGAACGGTAAACGTGCAGATTCTGTATGAGTCTGCGGAGGAAGAGGTCCCGTGCGGCTGTCTAAAGGGCGAGCTTGTGTTTGAAGAGCTTCTGGAAACCGCAGAGCCGGTAAAAAATACATGCAGCTGCAGGATTGCGGCGTCGCTGGAACAGCTTTCCGTGCAGGCGCAAAACGAGCAGGAAGCAGAAGTTCGCGCAGTTGTGTGCGTCAAAGGGCTGATCTGCGCCGACTGCGAGGAAGAAATCGTGACGGATGCTCTGCTGCGTGCTCCCGACCCGGAAAAGCAGGCGAACCAGCCGGGTATCGTAGTGTATCTGGCGGGCGAGGGCGAGACGCTTTGGGATATCTGTAAAAAGTACGACGTTCCGATGGATGGAATGCGCGAAATGAACAATCTGACGCAGGATGAAATCCATCCTGGCGATCAGCTCCTGATTGTGAAGGGATATGCAGTTGACAAAGAGATGCAGATTGTATAAAATTAAATACAATCAGTGTATACAAAATGCAGAGGCAGACGGCTTTTCGGATCGCCTGCCTTTTCAACGGAAATGAGGATTGAATTGAAAATGAAAACCTTTCGGATAAAGGCATATGCCAAAATCAATCTCGGGCTGGATGTGCTGCGGCGCAGACCGGACGGATACCATGAAGTCAAGATGATCATGCAGACCGTCGATTTATATGACGATTTGGAATTTACAAAGCTGGCAGAGGATGAGATTCGGATTTTTACCGATAAAGAAGAGCTTCCGGCGGATCAGGGCAATCTGATCTGGCGGGCGGCAGCGCGGATGAAGGAGCTGTATCAGATCTCAGAGGGCGTGAGCGTGAAGCTGACGAAGCGGATTCCGATTGCGGCTGGCATGGCAGGTGGCAGCGCAGATGCAGCGGCGACCATTCATGCGATGGATGCGTTGTTTTGTCTCGGACTTTCCCTGGAAGAAAAACAGAAAATCGGCGTAAAGCTCGGCGCGGATATCCCGTACTGCCTGATGGGCGGCACGGCGCTTTCGGAGGGCATCGGAGAAATCCTGACAAAGCTGACGGACGTCCCGAAGGCGAAGCTTGTGATCGCAAAGCCCGATCTGGATGTTTCGACGAAATTTGTCTATGAAAATCTGCACGCTGACAGCCTGCAATATCATCCCGACATCGACGGAATGGTTGCGAGCATCGAAAAAGGCGACCTTTGCGGCATCACAGACCGGATGGGAAATGTGCTTGAGACGGTTACCTGTAAGCACTATCCGGTGATCGAGCAGATGAAAGGAATTTTAAAGGAGCACGGTGCGGTCAATGCTCTGATGAGCGGCAGCGGCCCTACCGTATTTGGTATTTTTACAGACGATCAGAACGCAAAAGAGGCGTATGAGGCGATGCAGGAGGCAGGTCTTGCCAGACAGCTGTTCCTGACAGGATTTGCCGACGGCAGAGGGAGAGAAGAATGAAAGAATTTGAAGCAAATAACGAAAATGATTACCTGCCCCTGCGGGACGTGGTGTTCAATACGCTTCGGACGAGTATTCTGACCGGTGAGTTAAAGCCGGGGGAGCGCCTGATGGAAATTCATCTGGCGGATAAGCTCGGAGTGTCCCGGACGCCGATCCGCGAGGCGATCCGCAAGCTGGAGCTGGAGGGGCTCGTTACGATGATTCCAAGACGCGGCGCAGAGGTGGCGCAGATCACGGAAAAGAACCTGCGGGACGTTTTGGAGGTGCGCCGGGCGCTGGACGCGCTGGCGGTAGAGCTGGCATGCGAGCGCATCACGGAAGATGAGCTTGCAGAACTGAAAAAAGCTTGCGAGAACTTCGAACTGGAAACAAAGCGCGGCAACGCCAACCAGGTTGCACAGGCGGACGTGGAGCTGCACGATATTATTTTAAAGGCGAGCGGAAACGAGCGGCTGATGCAGATGATCAGCAAGCTTTCTCAGCAGATGTACCGCTACCGCCTGGAATATGTCAAGGACGAGGCAAACTACAAACGCCTGATCGCAGAGCACCGCGTGATCTACGAGGCGATCCGCGACCGCGACAGACAGACTGGAGCAGAGGCGATCAAAAACCATATTGACAATCAGGAAAAGGCTGTGATCCGGATGATTACATCGGCGTCCGGGAAGACAAAACGCTGACCGGGTGTATAACCGGCGCGCGGATGGGTATGCTCTTTCGAAACAGAGAAGGGAGAAAGAGTATGCAGAAGAAACCGCGCGCCGGTATTTTATTTTTGACAATTATGATGTTATGGGGGATAATATACCCACAGTATGCATTTACGGAAGAAATGTATGAGACAGTGCAAAGCGCTGACGCAGCGGATGGCAGCGACAAAACCGCTGTAGCTGCGGGCAGGGACTGCCTGCGGGATTACCGCCGGATTCTGACTGCGGCGCCCGGGGAGGTGTCGGTGCGCTTTGCGATTGTCGATCAGATAGAAGAGTGGTTTGGAGAAAAAGATGAAAACAGTACAGGATAAAAATCTGCTGGAAATGCCCATCGGCGTATTTGATTCCGGCATGGGCGGTCTGACTGTGATGCGTGAGATCATGCGTCAGATCCCCAATGAAAAGGTGATCTATTTTGGAGATACGGCGAGAGTTCCCTATGGAAGCAAGTCAAAGGAGACGGTGACACGTTTTTCCAGGCAGATTGTCCGTTTTTTGCAAAGCAAACAGGTCAAGGCAATTGTTGTTGCCTGCAACACAGCGAGCGCCTATGCGCTGAATGATCTGGAGAGGGAAATTGATATTCCAATCATCGGAGTGGTAAAGCCGGGCGCAAAGGTTGCAGCGGAGGTGACCCGCAACGGACAGGTCGGCGTCATTGCGACGGAAGGGACCATCAGCAGTAATATTTATACGACTTACATCCGCCAGCTTCGGCCGGAGGTACAGGTAACCGGCAAGGCGTGCCCACTGTTTGTGCCGCTGGTAGAAGAAGGGCTCTGGCAGGATCCGGTGACGGACGAGATTGCAAAACGTTACTTAAGCAGCTTAATCGATACCGGAATCGACACTCTGATTCTTGGCTGCACCCATTATCCGCTGATTCGTTCAACGGTCGCAAAGGTGATGGGCGACCATGTGACACTGGTAAACCCGGCGTATGAGACGGCTCGGGAATTAAAAGAGCTTTTGATGGAAAAAGGGTTATTCAATCCGGTTCCGCCGCAGCTTGGGACAAATAAATACGAGTTTTTTGTCAGCGACGGCGCGGAGAAATTTGTCCATTTTGCCAATTCGATTATCAAATACGGCATTTTGGGCGCGAAAGTAATACAGATAGAGGATTATTGAGCATGACAAAGGATGTAGTGATATCCGTCCGCGGTCTGCAGGTGATGGACAACGAATCTGCAGAGGATATCGAGACGGTACAGCAGGGCGAATATTTTGAACGAAACGGCAGCATTTTTTTATTGTATGACGAATATTATGAGGGATTTGACGAGCCGGTCAAAAATGTCATGAAAATCAGGGGAAACGAAATGACTCTGACCAAACGCGGCATCATCAACGTCCAGATGAACTTTGAGGAGGGCAAAAAGAACCTGACCCGTTACCAGACGCCCTACGGTGTAATGATGATCGGGCTGGACACCAGCCGCGTCGTCTGCCTGCAGGAAGAAAAAAGCCTTGCGATAGAAATTGATTATACGCTGGAAGCAAACTACCAGTACGTTTCGGATTCCAAAATCCGGATCATGGTACGGGAGAGAAAACAGCAGGCATAAAATGAGCCCCTGCGTCGGTACGCATTCAACAGCGTGCTGTGCAGGGGCTTTTATTCATGACAATAGAATGCTGGCAGAGCGTGCATTCTATTGGTTCATAGGAAAATGCGTCCTATGAAATAAAAACGCTCCGCGAGGATGGCACTTGGCGCAGGGGTAGATGGTTGTCGAAGCAATCGCGCCTCGGCGCGAGAATGTGCAAGACACATTCTTTTTTAGAAAGAAAACCAATTGACAATCTGAAAAGATGCGCCTACAATATTTGCATATGCAAATATTGTAGGCGCATCTTTTGCACACGCAAAAATTCATCTGACCACGGAGGAAAGCAATCATGCTGAAGGAACTGTTTTCTTATATGAAGCAATACAAAAAATATGCCTGGATCAGTCTGGTCTGCATTGCGGTGGAATGTATCTTCGAGCTGGTTATTCCGCTGATTATGGCGGACATGGTGGATGTCGGAATCGCAAACGGGGATCAGGATTATATTCTGCATAAGGGACTGGTGATGATAGGCTGTGCAGGGCTGGCACTGGTGCTGGGGATCTGCAGCGCACGGTTCTGCGCACTGTGCGGTCAGGGCTTTGGGGCGAATCTGCGGGAAGCAGAGTACCGCAAGCTGCAGAGCTATTCCTTTTCCAATATCGATCATTTTCAGGTGTCATCGCTGGTAACCCGCCTGACCAGTGATGTGACGGTGATCCAGAATTCGGTTTCAACGGGCATCCGTCCGCTGTGTCGTGCGCCGGTTATGCTGTTTATGGCTACAGGCTCGGCGTTTGTGATCAACGCGCGTCTGGCACTTGTTTTTTTGGTGGCACTGCCGGTGTTAGGATTTTTGCTGTTTGAGATCGTCAGCCACGTCGGACCTTTGTATACAAAGATGCAGACCGGAATTGACAGGGTCAACCGTATTGTGCAGGAAAATCTGACGGCGGTGCGTGTCGTCCGTTCCTATGTCAGAGAAAATTACGAGCAGGCAAAGTTCGATGAAGCAAATCTTGCCCTTCGTACAGAATCCGAAAAAGCCTTCGGCTTATCTTCTATGAATATGGCAGCGATGCAGTTTGTCATGTATGGAACGATCCTGGCGATCCTGTGGTTTGGCGGCAGCTCTATCCGTACCGGAACTATGCAGGTTGGGGAGCTGACCGGATTTTTGAGCTATGTGCTGCAGATCCTAAACTCCCTGATGATGCTGTCGAACGTTTTTATGATGCTGACCCGTTCGATGGCGAGCGGAACCCGAATTCTCGAGGTTTTGAACGAAAAGGTGGAGATCACGGAGGAAAAGGCACGTCCGGTCAGCGTGAAAAAGGGCGCGATCCGTTTCGACCATGTATTTTTTCAGTACAGCAAAAATGCGGAGGAATATGTGCTTTCGGACATTTGTCTGAATCTGGAAGCCGGACAGACGATCGGAATTATCGGTCAGACTGGTGCAGCAAAATCGACCCTCGTGCAGCTGATTCCGCGCCTGTACGAGGCGACAAAGGGCTGTGTGTATGTAGACGACGTGCCGGTGCAGGAATATCCGCTGGAGCATCTGCGGGATGCGATCGCCATGGTGCTGCAGAAAAATACGCTGTTTTCCGGGACGGTACGGGATAATCTTCGCTGGGGCAAAGAGGACGCGACGCAGGAGGAAATCGACGAGGCGTGCCGGATCGCCTGTGTGGATGAATTTATCGACCGGCTGGATAACGGCTATGATACAGAGCTTGGGCAGGGCGGTGTGAACGTGTCCGGAGGACAGAAGCAGCGGCTCTGCATTGCGCGCGCGATCTTAAAGCAACCGAAAGTACTGATTTTGGACGATTCGACGAGCGCAGTGGACACAGCAACGGAAGTAAAGATCCGGGAAGGCTTAAAAGCAAAGCTCCCGGAGATGACGAAAATTATTATCGCACAAAGGATTTCTTCTGTACGCAGCGCCGATCAAATTGTTATTTTGGACGATGGAAAAATAAACGCGGTCGGTACTCATGAGCAGTTGCTTGCAGAGAACCGGATTTATCAGGAAATTTATCATTCCCAACAGGAAGGAGGTGCTCTGTAATGGCAAAATATGTCGGCTATAAGCGCCCGAAAAATACGAAAAAAGCCATGAAAAATCTGCTGAGATATCTTGGATATCACAAGTGGCTGCTGCTTTTAGTTGCAGTTTTGGTAGCGATCAGCAGTGGGGTGAGCATTGCAGGCACTTATCTTATCCGCCCGGTCATCAATGATTACGCGATCCCGGGGGATATTCCGGGGCTGATCCGGATGATGATTGCGATGGGGATCCTGTATCTGTGCGGTGTGTGCGCGACCTTTGCCTATAACCGGCTGATGGTGCATACATCCCAGCAGGTAGTGACGGAAATCCGGAGAGATCTGTTTGCCCATATTCAGAAGCTGCCGCTGTCCTATTTTGATGCGCACACCCACGGGGAGCTGATGAGCCGTTTTACAAACGATGTCGATACGGTACAGGAAGCATTAAACGGCACGTTTTCCATGCTGATCCAGAGCTTTTTGATACTGACAGGAACCCTCAGCATGCTGTTTGTTTTGAGCGTGCGTCTGACGCTGATTGTATTGCTGTTTTTAGCAGCAAGCGGATTTTTTATCTGGTACAATGGAAAACGCAGTAAAAAATATTTCAACGCACAGCAGGAGGCACTGGCTGCAGTCAACGGCTTCGTGGAGGAAATGACTGCGGGGCAGAAGGTGGAGAAGGTATTCAACCATGAAAAGCAGGATCTTGATGAATTTTTAATGCGAAACGAAAGGCTGCGTAAGGCCTCTACCAACGCCCTGACCTGGTCCGGTATGCTGGTTCCGGTCAATGTCAGCATGTCCTACTTCAACTATGGAGTTTCTGCGGCAGCAGGCGGTATATTTGCACTGACCGGACACATGGATCTTGGAACCCTTGCCTCTTATCTGGTTTATGTGCGTCAGAGCGCGATGCCCTTAAACCAGTTTACAAACCAGTTCAACTTTCTTCTGGCAGCCCTCTCCGGTGCAGAGCGGATTTTTGACCTGATGGAGCAGGAGCCGGAAATCGACGAGGGAACGGTAACCCTTTGCCCGGTTGAGGTCAGGATGGATGGTTCCCTGAAGGAGGCAGAAGGCTATACCGGAAGCTTTGCCTGGAAGGATGCGGACAGCCTGACCTTATTGCAGGGCGATGTGCGTTTCGACCAGGTTGTATTCGGATATACGGAAGAACATAAAATATTAGATGGCATCAGTCTGTTTGCAAAGCCGGGGCAGAAGATTGCCTTTGTCGGCTCGACGGGCGCAGGAAAGACGACGATTATCAACCTGATCAACCGGTTTTACGAAATTCAGAGCGGGACGATCACCTACGACGGTATCGATATTCGCAGAATCAAAAAGGATGACTTGAGAAAATCGCTGTCGATGGTGATTCAGGATACCCATTTGTTTACCGGAACGATCGCGGAGAATATCCGTTACGGACGGCTCAATGCAACAGAGGACGAGGTCAGGGCGGCTGCGAAAATCGCGAATGCTGACTCCTTTATCCGTCGTCTGCCCAAGGGGTATGACACGATACTGCACAGCGACGGCAGCAATCTATCCCAGGGACAGAGACAGCTGCTTGCGATTGCCCGGGCAGCAATTTCCCGACCGCCGGTGCTGATCCTGGATGAAGCCACCAGCTCCATCGACACGAGAACGGAGCGGCTGATCGAAAAAGGCATGGATCGCCTGATGGAAAACCGTACCGTTTTTGTCATCGCACATCGGCTTTCAACGGTGCGAAACTCAAAGGCAATTCTTGTGCTGGAAAAGGGCACGATCATCGAGCGCGGAGACCATGAGGAGCTGCTGGGGCAAAAGGGCCGCTACTATCAGCTGTATACCGGACAGTTTGAACTGGAGTAATGCCTACGGTGCTGGTTGCACGTGTTGCAGTTTCTCTGCGCGCACTTGACACAAACTCGACATGCGCAAAAAAAAGTGCGCAGAAATGAGGGAATATATGGAAAAAGATATCAGACAGAGTCTGCAGGAGCATATTTTCAGACTGGAAAACCGGCGCAGAGAACTGATGCGTCCGGAATATTTACGGCTGGGACTGACGATCGGGCAGGGACAGCCGCGGATTTTGATGTACCTTTTGACAGAAGACGGCTGCAGTCAGCGGGAAATTGCAGAGAACTGTCACCTCGATGTGACGACGCTCTCGCGCACGCTGGACCGGCTGGCGGAAAAAGGGCTTTTGGAGCGGCGTATCAATCCACAGTCGCGTCGGGAGTGCCAGATCTTTCTGACAGAGGAGGGAAGGGAGACGGCAGCAGAGGTCTGCAGCTGCTTTCGCGAAACGGAAAAAAAGATGTGCAGCGGGCTGACTGAAAAGGAACTGGAAGCGCTGGATGCCGGAATCTGCCGGATGCTGGAAAATTTGACCGAAGCCTGAAGAAAACTGGAATCTTAATAAAAAGTTTATACACATATCCGCCGCCAATGTTTTACAAGGCGGCGGATTTATGATATCCTGAGAGCAGATGCGAATTTAGGGCAATCGGAATGGATTGGAGCAGGATATGAGCGACAAACAGGATTTTTCGGAAATTGGAGACAGAATCAAGGATGCAGTACAGGATGCGGTAAATTCAGGTGACTTCGGACAACTAAACCATGTCATCAATGATTCCGTAAACGGAGCGCTGGATGAGGTGCGTTGGCAGGTCAATCAGGCGCATGAACGGGTTTATAAGCGAACGGACAAAACCGTGGAATACAAATCCGCCAAGCGCAGTATTGCTTCTTCCTACAGCACATCGCAGTCGCCCTACAGACGACAGATGGAGCAGAAGCAGCGTTATACGACGGCAAAGCAGTATCAGCGCCCGGACGGCACGATCATTTATAAGAACACCATCAACGTGCCGCAGATTTTTGTAAAAAAGGGTAAAGTCAGTGGTGTTTTATTGAGCGTATTTGGAGGAATCGGGCTTGGAACCTTCGGGCTGACCGCACTGATCATGGCGATCATTTGGGCAGCAACCTCCAGCGCGTCTCTGGGTGGGATGACCATATTGTTCGGTCTTATGGCAGCAGCCTGCGGAGGTGTATTAAAACGCGGCGGAGGACTCTGCAAACGGCTTGGAAGAGCAGAACGATATCTGAAGCTTGCAGGGGAGGAAATGTATATCCGAATTTCGGAGCTTTCTGAAAAAACCGGATGGACTCCAAAGAAGCTGGGACGGGATATTCGGACGATGATCGAGAGTGGCATGTTCCCGGAAGGACACATGGATGAGAAAAACGATATTTTTGTCATCGATGACGAAACATGGGAGCAGTATCTCGAGGAAAAAGAAGAATATGAACAGCAACTTGCGGAAAAAAAGCGCAAAGAGCTGACAGCGGACGTCGGGCAAAGTGCTGGCGGAGCAAACCGTGCAGATGGCAAGGCTGCCGGACAGAACCAGACAGCTGATGGTGTAGCGACGCACAGCGAGGAAGCGCTGACAAAAGAGGCGCAGATCGAAAAAGACGGTCAGGCCTACATGGAGCGGCTTCGGGAGTTAAACATCCAGATCCCGGGAGAGGTGATTTCCAACAAGCTTTACAAGCTGGATTACCTGCTGAAAAGAATTTTTCAGACACTTCGGGAGCATCCGGAGAAGAGCGACCAGATGCGGCGATTTATGGAGTATTATCTTCCTACGACGGTCAAGCTTGTGGAATCCTATGCAGAATTTGACAGCGCCGGGGTTGAGGGGGAGAACATCCGCACCGCTAAGGAAGAGATTGAAAAGACGATGGATACGATTAACGAAGCGTTTGAAAAGCTTCTGGATGATCTGTATCAGAACGCGGCATTTGAAGCGTCCGCAGATGCAAGGGTGCTGAAAACAGTGCTGGCGCAGGACGGGTATATGAAGAGTGATTTTGAAAAACAGGAGGAGTAACTGATGAACGAAGATATGGAAAAGATGCTGCAGGAAGCGCCTGCGCCGACCCTGACTCTGGAGCCTTTTGCAGAGGAAAAGGAAGAACCGGCAGTTGTGGAAAAAGAAGAAGCGGTACAGCCGGTTGATGAAAAAGAAAAAATAAAGGCGATTTTAACTCCCCAGGAACAAAAGCAGGTTGATGCGTTTGTCAAGCAGATCGACATCACGAATTCCCAAATGGTGCTGCAGTATGGCGCAAGCTCTCAGAAGAAGATCGCAGATTTTTCAGAATCGGCTCTGGGCAACGTCCGGACAAAGGATCTTGGCGAGATCGGCAACGAACTGACCGCCGTTGTGAACGAATTAAAGAGCATCGAGGACGGTGACGAGGAAAAGGGCTTCCTCGGACTGTTCAAAAAAGGCGGCAATAAGATCGCAAATATGAAAGCAAAATATGCCAAAGCAGAAGTCAATGTGGATAAAATTTGTAAGGTGCTGGAAGGACACCAGATTCAGCTGCTGAAGGATGCGGCAATGCTGGATCAGATGTATCAGCTGAATCTCACCTATTATAAAGAGCTTTCCATGTACATCCTTGCCGGAAAAGAAAAGATCCAGCAGGTAAAGGAGCAGGAGCTTCCGGAGCTGATCAAACGCGCAGAAGAAAGCGGACTGCCGGAGGACACGCAGAAGGCGAAGGATTTGGCAGAGCTGTGCAATCGTTTTGAGAAAAAGATTTACGACCTAGAGCTGACGCGGACGATTTCCATGCAGATGGCGCCCCAGATCAGACTGATCCAGAGCAACGATACTGCAATGTCTGAAAAGATCCAGTCCACGCTGGTCAACACGATTCCGCTCTGGAAGAGCCAGATGGTGCTGGCGATTGGCGTCGAGCACTCCGCGCAGGCAGCCAAGGCACAGCGTGAAGTGACGGATATGACCAATACCCTGCTGAAAAAGAACGCGGAAACCTTAAAGCTTGCAACCGTTGAGACGGCAAAAGAGTCTGAACGCGGTATCGTAGATATTGAAACGTTAAAGCAGACGAACGAAACTCTGATCTCCACGCTGGATGAAGTGCTGCAGATTCAGGAAGATGGTAGAAACAAACGCCGCGAAGCGGAAGCAGAGCTGACACAGATCGAAACAACTATGCGCAACAAACTGATGGAGATGAGCAGAACGAAATAAAATAGAATGCGCGCTCTGTGAACATTCCATTGCCGGAAATAAAGGAAAGGTCAGGTGGCTGTTTGGGAATCCGAAAAAAACTGAAAGAAAAGCTGAAGGAGGCGCTGCAGGCAGTGCTGCCCATCATCGGGCTGGTGCTGCTGCTATCCTTTACGATTGCGCCGATTTCTCCGAGTATTTTGCTGTGTTTTCTGATCGGAGGGATATTGCTGATCGCCGGAATCGTGTTTTTCACGCTTGGCGCGGAGCTTGCAATGTCCCCGATGGGAGAACGGGTCGGCACGGCGATGACACAGTCCAAAAAGCTGTGGGTCGTTGTGGCGCTGTCTTTTTTGCTGGGCTTTATTATTACAATATCTGAACCGGATCTGCAGGTGCTTGCACAGCAGGTTCCGGCTGTTCCGAATCTGACATTGATTCTCGCAGTTGCCTGCGGAGTCGGTGTGTTTCTTGTGGTGGCGCTTCTCCGTATGCTGTTCAGCATCGCGCTGCCCCCTTTGCTTGTCTGCTTCTATGCGGTGATTTTTATTCTCGCGTTTTTTGTTCCCAAAGAATTTTTGAGCGTAGCGTTCGATTCCGGCGGTGTGACCACGGGACCGATGACGGTGCCGTTTATTATGGCGCTGGGCGTTGGTATTTCTGCAACGCGAAGCGACCGCCATGCAGCGGATGACAGCTTCGGTCTGGTTGCGCTGTGTTCGATCGGTCCGATCCTGGCAGTCATGATGTTGGGGTTGATTTACAATCCGGACAGCGCGGCGTATACGCCTCCTGTAATCCCGGAAATCGCAGATTCAAAGCAGTTGTGGAACCTGTTTGCGGTAGAGCTTCCCACATATATGAAAGAAATCGCACTGTCCCTGCTTCCGATCGTGCTGTTTTTTGCAGTGTTCCAAGCATTGATCCTGAAGCTTTCGGGCAGAAACCTGACGAGAATCCTGATCGGTCTGGTTTATACCTATATCGGTCTGGTACTGTTTTTGACCGGCGTAAACGTCGGCTTTATGCCGGCGGGCAACTATCTGGGACAGGTGCTGGCGGGGCTTTCCCATCCGTGGGTAATTGTGCCGATTGCGGTGGTGATGGGTTACTTCATCGTAAAAGCAGAGCCTGCCGTTTATGTCCTGAACAAACAGGTTGAAGAAATCACGGACGGTGCGATCTCGGCGCGTGCAATGGGTACGGCGCTTTCCGCAGGTGTGGCGATCTCCCTCGGAATTGCGATGGTCCGCGTGCTGACCGGCATTTCAATTCTTTGGATTTTAATTCCGGGCTATACGATCGCCCTTGTGATCTCGTTTTTTGTACCGAAAATCTATACGGCGATCGCATTTGACTCCGGCGGTGTTGCTTCCGGACCCATGACGGCGGCATTTCTGTTACCACTGGCACAGGGGGCGTGCGTGGCGCTCGGCGGTAACATCGTAACGGATGCGTTTGGCGTAGTAGCGATGGTTGCGATGACGCCGCTTATCACGATTCAGGTGATGGGGCTGTATTCCAAACTGGCAGAAAAGAAAAAGACAGCAGCGGTTCCTACGCCTGCCTATGCCTTCGACCTGCTGGATGACGATGCAATCATCGAACTGTAATGCACGCGGGCAGCGCGTATTACAGCGATGGCAGCACGGAGAGGCAGAAAGGAAGCAGAGGATATAGGAGCGCCGTGTTGCAGAGAACATACGCGCGGGGAGCGCGTATTACAGCGATGGCAGCACGGAGAGGCAGGAAGGAAGTAGAGGATGTAGGAGCGCCGTGCTGCAGAGAATATACGCAGCGCAACGCTGCGGAATGTGAGGATAAATGAGCGAATTATATTTAATGGTTACGATCAGTGACCGGAATTTTCACCGCCGGCTTCTGGCGTTTTATAAAGAATACGGCGTGACTGTGACGATGGTGACGCTGGGCAGGGGAACGGCGACGAGCGAGGTGCTGGATTCTTTCGGTCTGGAAGCGGCGGAAAAAGCAATCCAGTTTGCGTTCGTGACGGGCAGGGAATGGAAGGAAATCCGCAGCGGGCTGGAAAAGCGGCTGAAAATTGATATTCCCGGAACCGGAATCGCCTTTGTGATTCCCGTCAGCAGCATCGGCGGAAAGAAGCAACTGCAGTTCCTGACGGAAGGGCGTGGATTTGAAAAAGGAGAGGAAAGCACATTGAAGGACACAAAGTATGAACTTCTGGTAGTGGTGGCGAATCAGGGCTACACGGAATATATCATGGAAGCGGCGCGCAGCGCGAACGCGGCGGGCGGAACGGTCATTCATGCAAAGGGAACCGGCATGCAGAAAGCGGAGCAGTTCCTCGGCTTTTCCCTTGCAACCGAAAAAGAGATGATCCTGATTGTCGTCAAGAACTGTGACAAAAATGCAATTATGAAAGCGATCATGGAAAAGGCGGGGCTGGAAAGCAAGGCAAAGTCGATCGTCTTTTCGCTTCCAGTGACGGAAACCGCCGGAATGCGGCTGGTGGAAGACGAATAAAAGAAACTTTAAACCTGCCCTGGATAGTAAGTATGCACAGAAAAATGGTCTGGGTTTTGTATGATATATTTACAAAAGAAAATTGACAAAGCGAAGAAATTACAGTAAAATATCGATTAGTTGTAGGGAAGAATAAGAGAAGGGGGCTCTCTTTCTCCAAGAATGAATTTACAATTTTGAGAAGAGAGTGTTGCAACACGCGATACCGTTGTGTACAATAGAACGGTGAGCCCATAAGTCAATTCATGACAAGATGATTTACGAAACAACAATGGAGGGAAAGAAATGACGAAGGCACAAATTCTGAAAAAGGAAATTTTAAGTCAGTACAGAAGTGTAAGACAGTTTGCGATGGATATGCAGATTCCTTACAGCACATTGGTAACGGCGCTGGAGAGAGGCATCGATGGCATGGCATATGGTACCGTAATCAAAATGTGCAATAAGCTGAACTTAAATCCAGTGGACTTCAGCTCTTTGGAAAGAGACACCACCATCAGCGAGCAGCTGCTGGAGAACCGTGTCATGCAGGCATATGTAAAGCTGAACCAGGAAGGACGTGACAAGGTCATGGATCTAATGGAAGACTTTGGGCAGATTAAAAAATACAAAGCGAAATAATCGCTGACAAAGCAGGAGACAAAGTATGCACTATGATTATCTGATTGCAGGAGCTGGGCTCTTCGGCGCTGTATTTGCACATGAGATGCACAAACAGGGACGTAAGGTTCTGGTAGTGGAGAAGAGAGATCATATTGCCGGGAATATTTATACGGAAAAGGTTATGGGCATCAACGTACATCGGTATGGTGCCCATATTTTTCATACTTCCGATGAAGAAGTTTGGAATTATGTAAACCAGTATGCCCGGTTCAACCACTATGTCAATTCTCCGGTTGCAGTTTATCGGGATGAACTCTATAACCTTCCTTTTAATATGAACACATTCAGCCGGATGTGGAATATTAAGACGCCGAAAGAGGCGAAGGAAATCATCGCAAAGCAGACCGGAGAGTTTGCCGGGATTACGCCGCAGAACCTGGAAGAGCAGGCACTGCAGCTTGCGGGACGCGACGTTTATGAAAAGCTCATCAAGGGCTATACGGAGAAGCAGTGGGGACGTGACTGCAAAGACCTTCCGGCGTTTATTATCCGCCGCCTGCCACTTCGGTTTACCTATGATAACAACTATTTTAATGACCGTTTTCAGGGAATTCCCGAGGGTGGTTATACGCAGATTGTTGAGAAACTGTTGGAAGACATTCCGGTTCTGACCGGTGTTTCCCTTCAGGAATACCAGACAGCCAATGCGGCCAGGACTGCAGACGAACAGGACAGCTGGGACAGACTGCTCTATACCGGTATGATCGACGAGTATTATCATTATCGCCTCGGGACGCTCGAATACCGTTCCCTGCGGTTTGAAACCGAAGAGCTTCCGGAAGAGGATAACTATCAGGGCAACGCAGTTGTCAACTACACGGAACGCGAGGTTCCTTACACCCGCATCATCGAGCACAAGCATTTCGAGTTCCAGACCGGAGAAGGAACCGTCATCACGAGAGAGTATCCCGCGACCTGGAAAAAGGGTGACGAACCGTACTATCCGATCAACGATGAGAAAAACGGCGCACTCTATGCACAGTATGCAGAGCTTGCGAAAAAGGAAGCAAATGTCCTGTTCGGCGGACGCCTGGGACAGTATAAATATTATGATATGGATAAAGTTATCCGGAGTGCACTGGACATGGTAAAAGAGGAGCTGGCACGATAAGTCCTTCCTGTGTTTACTGCGCCATTCGCAATACAATAGAATGCACACTCCGCGAACATTCTATTGTCATGAATCGCATCTTCGATGCTCGCCGCGCTGGCTGCGCCATCGCTTCTTTTGCTCATAGAGAGGCGCTTCCTTCGTGTCCTGCGTCAGACGAATTTTCATGCAAGCATGAAATTCGCCCGTCGCAGGATACGAGTAAACTGTGTAAAAATGTATTGACGAAAGGCCTCAGTCTATGGTATAGTCGAAGGGCAAGATAGATCTGAGGTCTTTTTTTTGTGCGCAAATTTTGAAAGTTTTCAGAAGACGCGGGCAAGAAGGAGTGACCCAGGCAGACGACCTCATACCGCCGTTTGACGGGATTTTGAGGGAGTGCACGAGAGACGCGCAGAGCAACGGACGGATGTAAAAAGTCGCTGACAGAGCGATCTGGCGGAAGTTTTTTACAGCAGGACGTAAGAAGGCGCGCGAAGAATAAGAGCACGCACGGAGGTGGAAAAATGCGTACAAGAATCACACTGGCATGTACAGAATGCAAACAGCGCAACTATAACACAACCAAGGATAAGAAGGCGCATCCTGACAGAATGGAAACCAAGAAATACTGCAGATTCTGCAAGAAGCACACAACGCACAAAGAGACAAAATAATTGCCGTGATGTGTCCTGAGGGACCGCTGTCGGCGGCGCGTTGCTTTTGAAAGGAGTTTGCAGAGTATGTCAAACGAACAAAAAGTGTCCAAGACGCCTAAGGCACCCAAAGTAAAATTCTTTGACGGTGTCAAAGCCGAGTTCAAGAAGATCATCTGGCCGGATAAGGATACCCTGTTAAAACAGTCCGTTGCTGTCGTATTTGTTTCTATTGTTATGGGCATTATTATTTCGCTCATCGATGTAGCAGCGCAGTACGGTGTCAATTTCTTGACAATGTAAGTGAGGAGATTCTTATGGCAGAAGCAAAATGGTATGTAGCTCATACCTATTCCGGATATGAGAACAAGGTCAAAGCTGACCTGGAAAAAACCATCGAGAACCGGCATTTAGAAGATGAGATCCTGGAAGTTCGCGTCCCCATGCAGGAAGTTGTGGAGATGAAAAACGGTGCGAAAAAGACCGTTCAAAAGAAGCTGTTTCCGGGATACGTTCTTGTAAATATGATTATGAATGATGACACATGGTATGTTGTCCGCAACACCAGAGGTGTGACCGGATTCGTTGGACCGGGGAGCAAGCCTGTTCCGCTGTCTGAAGCCGAGATGAAGCCGCTGGGCATCAAATCGGACAATGTCTCCATCGATTTTACAGAAGGAGATACCATCGTAGTCGTTGCCGGCGCATGGAAAGATACTGTCGGCGCTGTTTACAAGATCGACTATAACAAACAGACCGTAACCATTAACGTAGAACTGTTCGGCAGGGATACCCCTGTAGAGATCAGCTTCTCGGAGGTTCGGAAATTAGATTAAGCGTTTTAGGACGCGGTCACAGAGACGTTCAGTGGAGCGATCCGTTGAGCAGTGGAAGCAGTGTCCTGCCGCTGGAGCAGGAGAAAACGCTGCGCCATACCACAATATATTTAGGAGGTGCCTGACATGGCAAAGAAAGTTACCGGTTACATTAAGTTACAGATCCCTGCTGGCAAGGCAACACCGGCTCCCCCGGTAGGTCCTGCACTGGGTCAGCATGGTGTAAACATTGTAGAGTTTACAAAGCAGTTCAATGCAAGAACAGCTGACAAGGGCGATGTTATCATCCCTGTTGTAATTACCGTTTATGCGGACAGAAGCTTCAGCTTCATTACCAAGACTCCGCCCGCTGCTGTATTGCTGAAGAAGGCATGCAATCTGAAGTCTGCTTCTGCAGTTCCGAACAAGACAAAGGTTGCTACGATTTCCAAGGACAAGGTTCGTGAAATCGCAGAGCTGAAGATGCCTGATCTGAATGCTGCAAGCATCGAATCTGCTATGAGCATGATCGCCGGCACAGCAAGAAGCATGGGTATTGTTGTAGAGGACTGAGTAAATAGAACTGGGAGTAATGCAGAGTAGAAAGCATTACGTTAACAACCAATGGAGGTAATGAACATGAAACATGGAAAGAAATACGGCGAAGCCGCTAAACTGGTGGATCGCGCAACACAGTACGATCCTGCAGAAGCGATTGGCCTTGTAAAGAAAACCGCAACAGCTAAATTCGATGAGACTGTAGAAGTGCATATCAGAACAGGCTGCGACGGCCGTCACGCTGAGCAGCAGATCCGTGGTGCAGTTGTACTGCCCAACGGAACTGGTAAAACCGTTAAGGTTCTGGTATTCGCTAAGGGCGCTAAGCTCGATGAGGCTCAGGCAGCAGGCGCTGACTTTGTTGGCGGCGATGAGCTGATCCCCAAGATCCAGAACGAAGGCTGGCTGGATTTCGATGTTGTAGTTGCAACTCCTGACATGATGGGCGTTGTAGGTCGTCTGGGTAAAGTCCTTGGACCGAAAGGTCTGATGCCTAACCCGAAGGCCGGCACAGTTACCATGGATGTAACCAAAGCGATCAATGATATCAAAGCAGGTAAGATCGAATACAGACTGGACAAGTCCAACATCATCCACGTTCCGGTTGGTAAGGCTTCCTTCTCTGAAGAAGCTCTGGCTGAGAACTACAAAGCGCTGATGGATGCTATCATGAAAGCAAAACCGAGCGCACTGAAGGGTCAGTATTTAAAGAGCATCACCCTGGCTACCACCATGGGCCCTGGTGTGAAGGTTTCTACCGCTAAATACTGCTAATCCAAAGGGAATAAATGTGAGTATTGCGTGTGACGTGAGCTTACGTATAAAAGACAGGTTCTGCAGAGCTTCGGCTCGCAGACCTGTCTTTTTTTATGTGTGCAGTGTGCCGGGTGGTGTAGTTGTTGCTGCAGTCAGTGCTTTTGCAGGTACCTGCATGAAAATAGAAAAGTCCCATGTCTGTTCCTTTTCGGGTTCAGACATGGGACTTTTTAATTCATGACAATAGAATGCTCGCAGAGCGTGCATTCTATTGTTTCATAGGAAAATGCGTCCTATGAATTTTATCAGCCATCAGACCATTCACACATTCTCCAGCGGCTCTACGCAAGGGCAGAAGATTTCGGGCCTTTTGGTAACAGGTGCTGCCCAGCGAACTGCGTTGGTGATGACCTTCTGAATGTTTTCGTTATGGAAGGTCGGGTTGGCTTCGTGTCCGGGCTGGAAGTAAAATACATTACCAAGACCCCGCCGGAAGGTTACGCCGCTTCTAAATACTTCGCCGCCGTTGAACCAGCCGATGAATACGGTTTCAAGAGGTTCGGGAATATCAAAGAATTCGCCGTACATCTCTTCCACGTCCAGTTCAAAGTGCTCCGGAAGACCCTGTGCAATGGGATGACCGGGATTTGCGCACCAGAGACGTTCTCTGGCACCGTCACGCCATTTCAGGCTGCAGCTGGTTCCCATCAGTCTCTTGAAGATCTTGGAATTATGTCCGGAATGCAGGACAATCAGACCCATGCCGCGCAGGACGTGATCCTGTACCTTATCTACAACCGCGTCGGATACCTGATCGTGAGCCATATGGCCCCACCAGATCAGGACGTCAGTGTTGTCCAGAACGTCGTCGGTCAGACCGTGCTCGGGATCATCCAGACATGCCAGACGACATTCGATGTCGTCGTTTTTGCCAAGAAACTCGGCAATTGTTGCATGCAGGCCGTTCGGATAAATGGCTGCAACCTCTTTGGAGGCTTTTTCATGGCGGAACTCATTCCATACAGTTACTCTGATCATGTGATTACTCCTTTTCTACTTTTATGAAAAAAGAATCGTGCTCTTTTTTTCTTCATCATACCTGAAAACAGTAAAAACAGTTAGCCTGTTTTTGCTGTTTTTTTCATATGAAATTGCTGTTTTACGGCAAAGGACTTCTGGGATTTTTTCGGTCCATGTTTGCGCCTTCAGAAAAAAAGGGGATGTGGAAAAACAAGGAATAATGTTGTATTATGTGGATTTATATGTTATTATGTGTAAAGATCTTGTAAAAGAAATGAAACATGTGGGATTTCAGGAGGAAAAGGGATGCTTGCAATCGAACGGCAGGAACAGATCGTAAGCCAGATCAGGAGGGACGGAGCAGTTCGGATTCACGAACTCACAAAGCAGTTTGGTGTGTCAGTTGAGACGATCCGCAGAGATCTTCTGGAATTGGAACGGCAGGATTGTCTGCATCGGGTACACGGCGGTGCAGTCGGCATAGCTGTGGCAAAGCAATATCACCGGCTGGAAGAAAGGACAGAAGAAAATCCGCAGAAGAAGGAAGAGCTTTCCGGGTATGCGGCAGGCCTGATCCGGGAAGGAGATGTGCTGATGGTGGATTCCGGAAGCACTGCGATAGCGTTTGCAAAAATGCTTGCAGAAGAGTTTGAACGGCTGACAGTGATTACCTATTCCTTGCATGTGTTTGAGATACTGAAGAAAAAAGAAGGATTTACCCTCTATCTGTGTGCAGGGGCATACCTTCGGGATGAAAATGCATTCTGCGGGCAGTGGGCATTGCAAATGCTGGAACAGTTTCATGCAAAGACAGCATTTTTGTTTCCATCCGCTATTTCTCTGCAGAACGGCATAATGGACTATGATCAGGAGCTGTACCATTTACAGCGGGCGATGATGAAGCATGCGGATCGGAGTGTTTTTCTGGCGGACAGTGACAAGTTTGAAAAGAGCGCGCTGCTAAAGCTTGCGGATGTCAACGAAGCCGTAACATTTGTCACGGACAGCGGCCTGCGGAAAGAAATCCTGGAGCTCTATCAGGAAAACGGAATAGAAATGATCAGAGGAGAACAGAAGCAGTGAAACAAAAGGATCATCAGGCGGAAAGAATATTAATCGGATTTTGTGTTGCTGCATATTTTGTCAGCTATATTACACGGATCAACTACGGCACAGTGCTTCTGGAAATTGTCAATTCAGAAGGAATCACGAAAATGTCAGCATCCATGGCGGTAACCGGAAGCTTCGTGACCTATGGTATCGGACAATTGATCAGCGGATGGCTCGGAGACCGGATCAAGCCGCGCTATCTGATGTTTATCGGACTGATGGTATCTGCAGGTATGAATGTCTGCGTTCCACTGTTTTCAAGACCGGCCGCGATGCTTGTTTTCTGGTGTATCAACGGTTTTGCCCAGGCACTGATGTGGCCTCCGATGGTCCGGCTTTTGTCGGATTATCTTGACCAGGATACCTATAAGAAAAGCTGCGTCTGGGTCGGCTGGGGATCTTCTGCCGGCACGATCTTCCTTTATCTGTTTGCACCTGTCTGCATTGTGTGGAAAGGCTGGAGAAGCCTGTTTTTCCTCTGTGCAGGTTGTGCGGTCCTATTTGCATTTGCGTGGATAAAAGCCATCGGTTCTGCGGAAAAAAGAATGCAGAAGAGTTCTGCAGGGAGCTTTACGGAGGCAGCTGCAGGTGCCTCTCTTGACAATGCGGGCACGGAAAAGGGCACAAGCCTGGAAGAAAATACCTCTGCTTTGCCAAAAAACATTCCCTTACCGGAAAAAACCGCGCCGATGCTTGCAATTATCATGCTTGCAATTATGATGCAGGGCATTCTGCGTGACGGTATTACGACCTGGATGCCAAGCTATATTTCCGAAACCTTTCATTTGGCAAGCTCTATTTCGATCCTGACCGGTATTGCTTTGCCTCTGTTTGGTATTGTGTGTTCACAGATCGCATCCCTGATCAACCGGAAGCTGATCCACAACGAATTGCGCTGTGGGATGGCAATCTTTGCTCCCGGATTTGTGGCAGCGTTTCTATTATGGCTGATGCCAAACGGCAATGCAGTGTTGTCCGTTTTTCTGTCTGCGCTGATTACGGGATGCATGCACGGCGTCAATATGATTCTGGTCAGTATGATTCCGCCGTTCTTCAAAAAGTTCAACCGTGTCGGTTTTATCTCCGGACTGGTAAACTCCTGCACCTATGTGGGCAGCGCAATTTCCAGCTATGGTATTGCGTGGATTGCGGATAAGAGTGGATGGAACTTAGTTATCCTGTTCTGGACAATCGCCGCACTGTGCGGTACGCTTCTGTGCCTGATGGGGATCAAGCCCTGGAAAAAATTTGTGAGAAAGTGTGTGTAAAATTCTAAAAGTACAACGTACGAAAGTTGTAGAAATCTTGTTCCGGCGGGAGGAAAAACCCAGAAACATTTTTAAAATATAGAAGAAAACCAGGCGGTATGCTGTCCGAATCAGGAGCATGCCGCCTGGTTTTGGCTTCCGCCCACTGCGGTTGACAAACCGCCTAAAACAGGTCACAATGTTAGATACAAGGGAATAACTGTAGGAAAAAGTCCGGGAGATGTCCGGAGGGAGAATTATGGAAAAAGAAATCAGAAGACACTTTTCGAAAATTGGTTTTGCTTATCTGGCAGGATCGATTGTAATATACGCTGTACGGTTTCTGGCGGCGATGGTCGGTAAAAAAATCGTGCCGGGTGTAATGGCGGATGCAAACGGCTCCTTTATCTTACTGATGCTGACGATGTATGGGATTTCCATGCCGTTTATGGGCTGGCTGGTCAGCAGAATCCCGGCCCAGAAGATCGAAGAAAGGAAAATGACCGCAGGACAGTGGATCATAGCATTTCTCATGTGCTACGGTCTGATGTACGCAGGAAACCTGATCGGGACGGCGCTGACCTTTGGGATCGGAATGGTAAAAGGAACCGGCGTTGATAATCCACTGGTATCGACGGTGATGCAGCTGAATCCGTGGGTGACGTTTATTATTGCAGTTTTGATCGCGCCGACGGCAGAAGAACTGCTGTTTCGGAAGTTTTTGACGGAGCGGATTGTAAAATATGGAGAGCTTGCGGCGGTGCTTGCCTCCGGACTGTTTTTCGGACTGTTCCATGGAAATTTGAATCAGTTTTCCTATGCGTTCCTGCTCGGTCTGTTTTTGGGATTTATTTATGTAAAAACCGGAAAACTGCGATATACCATCGGACTCCATATGGCGATCAATTTTATCGGCTCTTCCCTCGGCACATGGATGCTTCGGGTGACGGGCTATATGGATACGATGGAAACATTGACGGAATTTTTGAATACAAAGAATCTGGCGGTTCTGGCGGATCTGGGGAACGGAATTGTCGGAATGTTCATTTTCGGCTCTTATGCGTCACTGATTCTGATGATGGCAGGAGCCGGACTGATTCTGACGTGGCTGAACCGTAAAAAGTTTGTATGCTGCGCACCGGAAGAGAAAGTTGCTTCCTTAGGTAAAAAGAAAGCGGCGGTCATGATTGGAAATCCCGGAATCTTACTGTATGGCGCATTCTGGATTGGAATCATGATCTGGCAGTTGTTGCAGTAAAATGTTTACAGGAAAAGTGAGGAGCTATGATCGAAAAAAGACGAAGAAAAAGACATGGAAGCCATATTTTTCTGATTACGCTGATTTTGACGATTGCGCTCGGAAGCGTAGTTTTGGGCTGCAGCATGATCTGGGCTGTTGGAAGCCCACAGCTTGTAGCGGTGAAGCTGGAAAGCCAGCTGGCGAACCTTGTGGAAGATGTCCAAGCAGCGGAAGACGTTTTGGCGAGTGCACAGTCGGCAAAGCCCGTAGGAAAATACGACGCGTTGCTTGCAGATGAGGCGTTGTGTCGGCAGCAGAATATTTATGCAAAAACGGCGGCAAGCCCGAATGAAACGACGATTGTGTTTGCGGGGGACATTCTGTTTGACGACCATTATGCGGTCAAGGTAAAAATGAACCAGCGCGGCAGGGGCATTGAGGGCAGCATTTCGCAGGAAATGCTGGATGTGATGCGCAGCGCGGATATTTTTATGGTAAATAACGAATTTCCCTACAGCAACCGCGGAACTCCGACAGAAAACAAGAAATTCACGTTCCGTGCCAAGCCGGAATATGCATCCTATCTGCTTGACATGGGGGCTGACATCGTTTCTCTGGCGAACAATCACGCGTATGACTACGGCAAGATAGCGTTTCTGGATACGCTGGATACCTTAAATGGAATCGGAATGCCCTATGTCGGCGCGGGGCGTAATCTGGAAGAAGCGATCAAGCCGGTTTATTTTATTGTAAATGACCAGAAGATCGCATTTGTTGCCGCAACGCAGATCGAGCGGACAGAGAATCCGGATACAAAGGAAGCGACGCAGAACAGTCCGGGTGTATTTCGCTGCTGGAATGTGGACAAACTGTTAGAGGTAGTTGCAAATGCCAAACAGGTCAGTGACTATGTGATCGTTTATATTCATTGGGGAACGGAAGCTACGGATCAGCTGGATTGGGCACAGAAGGATCAGGCGGTCAAAATTTCGAATGCAGGTGCGGATCTGATCATCGGAGATCATCCGCATGTGCTGCAGCAGTTCGGTTACTGTGAGGATACACCGGTGATGTACAGCCTTGGAAACTTTCTGTTTAACTCCAAAGCACAGGATACCTGTCTGGTAAAGCTGACACTGGATGCAAATGGCTTTAAGAGCCTGCAGTTTATTCCGGGCAGACAGCAGGACTGCAGCGTAACGATGCTGCACGGGACGGAAAAGGAGCGCGTGCTTTCCTATATGAGAAAGATTTCTCCGGACGTAACGATCGATGGGGACGGATTTGTGACAAAGAAAGGATGAGAAAATTATGTGTACAGCAGCAACGTATCAGACAAAAGACTTTTATTTCGGCAGGACGCTGGATTATGAGTTTTCTTATGGAGACGAGATTGTGGTAACACCGCGCAGATTTCCGTTGGATTTTTGCCATATGGGAAAATGCGATGCGCATTATGGGATGATCGGTATGGCACATGTGGCGGATGGATATCCGCTGTACTATGATGCGGTCAATGAAAAGGGCGTCGGCATGGCGGGATTGAATTTTGTCGGCAACGCAGTGTATCAGAAAGTGGAAGAAGGACGAGAAAATGTGGCGCAGTACGAGCTGATTCCATGGGTGCTTGGACAGTGTGCCAATCTGCAGGAGGTCAGAAAACTGCTTGCAAAGATGAACCTGGTCGGAACGCCCTTTGGGGATTTTTCTGCTGCACAGCTGCACTGGATCATTGCGGATGCAAGTGGGGCGATAACGCTGGAATGCACGAAGGACGGGCTGCAGGTCTATGACAATCCGGCAGGAGTTTTGACGAATAACCCGCCCTTTCCGATGCAGATGTTCCAGTTAAATAACTATGCAGGATTATCTCCGAAGCAGCCGGAGCACAGATTTTCGGGTCAGATTCCGTTTACAAGCTACAGCAGGGGTATGGGTGCGATGGGGCTTCCGGGAGATCTCTCTTCGGAGTCGAGATTTGCGCGCGTGGCGTTTGTGAAATGCAATTCCATTTCGGGGGATTCTGAAAAAGAAAGCGTCAGCCAGTTTTTCCACATTCTGGGCTCGGTTGATCAGCAGAGAGGCTGCTGCGAGGTGGCAGAGGGAAAGTATGAGATCACGATTTACACGTCCTGCTGCAACGCTTCCAAAGGGATTTACTATTATACAACCTATGACAACCACCAGATCAGCGCAGTAGACATGCATAGAACCGATCTGGACAGCAAGACACTGAGCTGCTACAAGCCGGTTACGGAGGAGCAGATTTTCTGTCAGAACTGACGCAGGAGGCAGAGCTATGTCAGAGGAACGGAAAAAAATAGTTGGCGTAAATCTTGGCAATTGGCTTGTTCTGGAAAAATGGATGCAGCCGTTTTTGTTCGAGGAAAACTGCGCAGAGGACGAGGTCTGGTTAAACCGCAAGGTTCCGGCAAAAAAGCTGCGTCCGCTGATGAAAAAACACAGGGATACCTATATCGAAGAAACGGATTTTGCTAAAATTGCTGCGCACGGCATTAACGCGGTGCGCCTGCCGGTTCCATATTTCGTGTTCGGGGACAGAAAACCATATTCCGGCTGCATCGAATATGTCGATCAGGCGATGGACTATGCGGAAAAGTATGGGTTAAAGGTGCTGATCGATCTGCATACCGTGCCGGGCGGGCAGAACAGCTATGACAACGGCGGCATCACCGGCGTCTGCAAATGGCACCGGAATCCGAAAGAGGTCGCTTATGTATTATATGTGTTAGAACGGCTGGGGAAGCGTTACGGGCATCGGAAAGGGTTACTTGGCATCGAAGTGCTTAACGAGCCCATCAGCTTTCGGGTCTATCTGTTTGCGCCGAGTCGGAAGCAGGCGCTCGATCAGGGAGAAGCAATCGGCAGCAGCCATGTGCCCATGCGTTTCCTGAAAACCTTCTATAAAGAAGCCTATGAAACGCTTCGGGCGGTCATGGATCCGGAGAAGCTGATCGTGTTTCATGACGGGTTCCGGCTGAGCCGCTGGAAAGATTTTTTTGTAAAAAACGGTATGAAAAATGTCATGTTGGATGTTCACGTTTATCTGTGGGTGCTGGACAGCTTTCTGCATTTACATAATCTGCTGCCGTATCAGCTTCTTTTACGCTTTTACGAACGCCAGATCCGGCGGGCGGGACGCTATACGCCGGTGCTGGTGGGGGAATGGTGCCTGTGCAACCGCGTGGCGGATCGCTATGGGAAATCTTCCTATGAAAAAGACGAAGCATGGCGTAAAAAGGTCTACCGGAGGGTTGCGCGGATGCAGTTAAAAACCTGGGACGACTGCAACGCAGCAGGCTCGTTTTACTGGAATTACCAGCTCTACCGCGACAGACAGGAACCGATGTACACAACGAGCCTGGACAGCTGGGACCTGTGCCGCTGCTGGAGCCACGGGTGGATGCCGAAGAACATGCGGTGAAACAGTAGTTTACCGCGGAAAGTCTCCGGGAGGTTACAGTTCACCCGCGCCATTCGCAAAAGCGCGTCTTCGACACTCTCCGCTGCTTCGCAGCTCCTTTTGCTCATAAAATGGCGCTCCCTTCGTACCTTCTTGTAAGCAGATTTCCATGCGAGCATGAAATCTGCCCCCTCGTTCCGGGAGGTTACAGTTCACCCGCGCCATTCGCAAAAGCGCGTCTTCGACGCTCTCCGCTGCTTCGCAGCTCCTTTTGCTCATAAAATGGCGCTCCCTTCGTACCTTCTTGTAAGCAGATTTCCATGCGAGCATGAAATCTGCTTACAAGAAGGTACGAGTGAACTGTAATAAAAAAATAGAAAAACTCCTTGACAATCCCCTCCCTATTATGCTAATGTAAACAAGGTCGTTGAGACCGTGCCGAAGACAGCAGGTACCGGATAACCGGTGTAAGAAGAAACGCCTGCCGAGGAGTGAAAGAAATGCGATGAATTTCCCTCTCTGTCTTTGGATAGAGAGGTTTTTTTGTACGAACAACTTCTTTTATTCGGCAGAAGAATCTAAAAGGAGGTAAGAAAATGGCAAAAGTTGAACTGAAAGCACCTGTAGTAGCAGAGATCGCTGAAGCAGTGAAAGATGCGCAGTCTGTTGTTCTGGTAGACTACCGTGGTCTGACCGTTGATCAGGATACCGCACTTCGTAAGCAGCTTCGTGCAGCTGGTGTTACTTACAAGGTGTACAAAAACACAATGATGAACTTTGCGTTCAAGGGAACAGATTTCGAGGCACTGGCTCCGTATCTGG
>ERZ1027068.52-NODE-52-length-43189-cov-6.514582_pt1 | contig 43189 bp, 52 predicted proteins | sample MGYA00519420_ERZ1027068 | MGnify/ENA primary metagenome ERZ1027068 (study PRJEB26926, sample SAMN06164835) | human gut metagenome | biome: ENVO:00009003; feature: ENVO:2100002; material: ENVO:00002003 | host: Homo sapiens | place: USA | collected 2012 ...
GAGATGCAGCGTAGTCTCGTGGGCTCGGAGATGTGTATAAGAGACAGGTACACGGGCAATCAATCATTCCGGCATACTTGTAATACGGGTGTACCAACGCAATTTCAACGGCTAACGGTCGTACATCATAATCCAACACGAATTGCGCAAATGCCAATACGTCCTTTTTCAAATCGTCAGCGTAATAAATAAAGTCGTCCGGCAATCGGTAAACCTCAATGTATTCTTTTAATTTACCTTTCAGTCCGTCCAAATCATACGCCCGGTTAATCAATAATTCCTCAAATGCGGCGTGCATAAACGTTCCATACGCCGCCCGTTCGCCTTTGTATCGCTCGGCTTCCTCAATGCCTTTGTTCGCAATCCAATTTATAAGGTGCGGGGCTTTGGGTAATGTTTGGGACAATATGGTTGTAACCGACGGGAAAAACTCCGGGTTGCCGGCGTCGTCATATCGGTAATAATATCGGTGTCCCTTGCTGTTTAACTGCCAAACCTTATACGGGGGTTCAATCAATGTTTTTTCGTCGAAAAACATTGCCGTCATTTCCTCAACCGTCATGCCCGGTATTATCTCAAACACTCCGGTTGGTTGTTCCGGTTGAACATCAACGAACGGGGGAATAATTGTTTGTTGTTCCTCGTTAATCTCCGGGAACATATCCGGGGCAACATTGCCGACGGTTCCCGCAACCTCTTTTACCGGGTCGCCCGGTTTATCGCTCTTTGCTCTCATTACTTGTACTTTTTATATTCTGAAATTCCACATAATACCATTGCGGCGCACATTGCCGCAAATAACAATTGCCACGGGTCCCAAAATGCGCCAATCAAACAACATAACCCCAATGCGCCAAACGTAACAATTAGGGCTTTCGCTTGAAACAACCCGGAAAACATGGTTTCGGCGGCGGCTTCCAACCATTCGATAAACTTACTTTTCATTGTTTCCGCCCTCCATGCCAAACAGGTAATCCGCCGTACAATCCAACATTTCGCAAAGAATAACGACCCATTCCGGGACAATCCGTTTGGTCGTGCCGTTACATAAATTCGTCATATTTACCTGTTGTGCGCTCTCGCTTGCACCCTCAAAAAGACGGGCGGCAATGTTTTTTTTCAAAACCTTTTTCCCGTTCGCCTCGGAACGGGCGATTGCTTCGTTTACTCTTAATCTCAATGCCATAACTTAAATTTTTTTGTTAATAACTTGGTTCGTTGCTCTCTTTGTACCCGCAATTGCGGCACGTTTTTTCCGACCAAATCGGGCTATATTCCGGCGGGGTCAAATATCCGTCGCCTCCGGTACGTCTATACTCGCCGTCTGTAACCTCCATTTCCCCGCCACACTCCGGGCAATCATCGTCGCCAATCAATACACATTCCAACAGGGCGTACAAATGGACGGAACGAACCGGGTAAATACCAATTGCCCGGATAACGTCCACCATTTCCACAACGGTAACATCCCGTTCGTAACAATCGGCGACCGGGAACCCCCAATTGTCGCTTATGTTCTCGATAATCTGTTTGTTGATTAACTCCGTAACGATTGTTTCGGATACTTGGTTGGCAGTTTTCCCGCTTTCGGTCGCCAACATCTTTAATTGTTCACTTTCTTTTATTTTCATATCATTTCCCGGTATCCCTCCGGGTAGGCTGTTAATCTTTTGTTCTGCAAAGGTAGAAAGATTTTTTTAATTACCAAAAATATAATCTTTGTTTTGCGAAATCATTTTTGCCGGGTGCGTGAAATATCCGATTTTTAACCTACCTTTGCAATACCGCATTACCAAAAATCGCTCTCGGTTACTGCGTACCGACCCCCGGCGTATCTGTTATGTCCGGGGGTTCATCTTTTCCAACGCCATTTGCGCCGCACAATAACAAAATCGGTATATATCGCCATAATATCCCGTTCGGTTGGCTATTTCCTCAATAACGCCCGCCGGATATTCCCCAAACGACACATATTCGTATTGCGTTGGGTCTAACTCCAATGCGAACTCAAACGTAATGTCAATATATTTGTCCCCGACCCGGTTAAATGCGTGGTCGATTGGTATAACTGTATGCGTTTTACCCTCGACGTATCGCACCCGGTCGGGAAATAACAACGTCAACAAATGCGCATTGCGGTAACATCCTTTGACCTCCGGGCGAACAACCCGGCGTATCAACTCAATTTCCCATTCGTTGAACACGTCCGCCGCCGGGACAACCTCGACACGCTTTGCCACGTCGATTGTGTCGGCAAAATACTTTCGTTGACGTTCGGGCAATCCTAATCGTAAAAACGCCCGCATTTCCTCAATAATTACGCTTTCCATATCTTAACCCTTTGTAAACCCCTTAAATGCGACGTGGTAAACGTCGTATTGTTTTCCGGTAACATAAAATTCAATCATTCGGTCGTCGTTACCGACGTCGTTTATTGCAATGGTCGGGTATGGTTCCCCCGGCAATTGGTTAAAACAGTCCTCAATTTCCCGGTATCCCTCCGGGAACTCCGAACGGTCGGCGGCAAAAAACCGGGTTAAACTCTCTTTTATCCGGTTCAACATTTCGTCCCCGTTGGGTTCAAAATGCGCTTTTATTTTATCCTGTCGTCTTAATGCAAATCGCATGGTTAATAAATACTTTTTTGAAACGTCCACGACCTTTGCGCACGTTTCGGGGTTAAACATTCCAATATGCGTATATTCCGGGGGTAATCCCAATTGGTCGGATAACCATTTGTACGCCTCCCGTCGCTTCATTAGTCCACGTTTGTACAACTCATCAAAATATCGGTGCGCTTCAATCTTACATCGGCGCAACTCGGCGTTTGCCAATCGACCCTTTGCCCGGTCGGTTCCCTTATGAACACCCACATACGCCCCGCATTGGGGACAATAATAAATCATTCCATAATCAACGCCGTAAACCTCAATACTATTTTTGTACTCGGTCGGAACGTGGCAATACGGGCAAATTCGACCGCTCAATATTTCCCGTTGTTCCTCTGTCAATCGTATATCCATAACAGGCAAAGCCGGGGTTATTCCCCCGGCTGTAAATATGCGATTGCGTTTAATTCTTTTTGGCGTTCGGTCGCCCAATTAACATTGCGGGCAATCCATTCGTCGGCGGGGTTCTCGGCAATCCATTCTTTCCGATAAGACGGCACAAAGTACGCAACTTGCTTTTTATACGCCCGTTCGGGGTTTGCCAATATTTCCGTCGTGCGGCTCAACCCTTTGCCGTGGTCGCCTTTGCCGATTAAGTCCAACCGCCCAAAATAAAATTCGCCGTTGGCGGTACACGCCACATAATCACGGGCGGACGTTCTTGTTGAAATAACGTTGCCTTTTTCGTCGGTAACGGTGTATTGATACTTTTTGCCTTTCGCTTTCTTGCTCAAAATATACTTTGCCATAATCTTTGTTATTGTGCCGGGGGCGAACCCCCGGCGGGTTATTATCTTATTTCGTACAAACTCAATGAATTTTCGCACAATACCCACGTCGGGAATTTAGGGTTTTGCAGATAACAAAGGTTATCTAATGCCGCCCGGCTTGTATAAAACCACAACCCAAATTTTTTGCCGATAAAATACATATCGTTTACCCCTGTTTCCCGGTATTTCTCCGACAACATTTGTTGGCGGTAAATGATTGACGAAAATTTAACTTTGCCGTCTAACTTGGTTGCAATCTCGGCAATGTCCGTCGCCTGTGTTCTTTTCTTTGTTTCCATATTTGAAATTTATTTGGTTCCGGGAAAACGCCCGGTCGTTTTATTAACATGGCACAAAGATATGGCATTTTATTTTAACTACCAGAAGAATTTTCTTTTATTTTCGATTTGCGGACAAAAAACGGTTCTTTTGGCTCCCCGCAAAGTTATTTTTGGCGAATTTTCATTTTAAGCCACTTTATTTGCCGTGGTGGGTACTTTATCCATTCAAACAAAATAATCGAAATACGGGGCTAAAAACGGGCAAAAACAAAAACGGGGTTGCAACGCTTGGTTACAATCCCCGTTTCCCGGTATTATGAACAATAAAAGTTACTTTTCTATGGTTACGAACTCAACGCCCAATATTTTTGTTGCCGGGTTCTTGCTTACAACATCAATTTGCCGATTTTTGATTTTCTTTGTTTTCCATAAAAAACCTAACCAACGTTTGTATTGCACCGTTTCGACAATCAACAGACTATCCCGTGTTATAATTTTGCCCGAAAACGTATTATTTTTAATACATCCGTCAAAATCAACCCATTTGTCGGAATACTCAATACAACGTAATACAGTCGTAACCGTATCGCCGGGCAAATATACAATACTATCCCGGACGGTTGCCCGCAATTCGTTGATTGTTTCCATTTGGGTTGTTGTAACCCGTTCCAAATCCCGGTTCTTTGTCTGCAACGTCTTTATCAACTCCGCATCGCTCGCCCGGTATTTTTCAAACTCTGACAATTTCAGTTCCAAAACCCCAACTTTGGCGGCGTTCAAACTATCTTTTGTTTGGTACCGGGAAACGTCCTGCAATAACGTTTCCGTGTTGGTTCTGTATTTGTCCCTTTCCCCGGTTAACTGATTAATCCGGGAACGTTGCACCCATATAGTGACAACGGCGGCAACCGCCAAAGCAATTGCCGCTATTATTAGATATTTTTTCATAAGATACGTTTTATTGTATTGTAATGTACTTTGGCGATACGCTCACGCCCTGCGTCCGTCATCATAAAACGGCAATCTTTCTCCGTGTCCATGAAAAAGTTTTCGGATAATACCGCCGGGCAAACCGTATGTTTCAGTATATAAAATTGGCTTTCTTTGTCCGGGTCGCCGTCTATATAATCGAAACGCATTTTCCAACCGTCCGGGGCAAACTCCTTTTCCGCTTCTTCGCAAAGAACGGTTGCGATTGCATCCGCTTTCGTTTGTCCTACGCTTGTGTAACATTCCCACCCGGTGCCGCCTCCGGCGTTCCCATGAACGCTAAACAAAACGGCATTATTGCCGCAATCTGCATGGATAACGTTTGCACGTCGGCAACGTTCCGGCAATGATACGTCGGTTTCCTCCGGTACCAAAATTTCAAACTTTACGCCATCGGCTTTTAACATCGCCGCAATACGGCGTACAATGTCACGGTTAAACTCCCATTCAAACAATTGGGAACCGTCCCCCCAAATGGGGGAACGTTTTCCGGGGGTCTGCGAACCATGCCCGTTTTCAAGAATTATTGTTTTTTGATTCATAGAATAAAATGTTTTTATATGGTTTGTTTTTATTTATATATTTTCTTATTGTAACCCTGCTTATACTTGTTTTTTCTTCTGCTATTCTCATGGAACCATATTTTGTTTTTTCATTTGTAATTGTATTATACGCAATTACTCCTATTGATTTATTATGTTTTTCCCCTCTCTTTCCTAACCATGATTTAACCGGATTCCTTTTTAGGACTCTGAAAGAATGAAATTGGTTTTCGCTATGGGTTACATATTCCAAATTATTAATGTTGTTATTTTCTTTATTCCCGTCTTTATGATTTACTTCCAATTTAGAATTACCAACAAATGTTTTCATTACCAATCTATGCAGTAATATTTGTTCATTTTTCCCATTTTTAGATAATGTTACAAAGCAATATTCGTTATTATATTTGCTTATTTTTATAAATCTATCATTATGCAATAAACGTGTATTTCCTCTTACAACTATTTGTCTGCTCAATGATTTAACATGCCCATAATTACTAACTTGATAATACCCATCATATCCGGGAACATCTTTCCAAATCTCATTTTCCATAATTGCCAACTTTTAAGAACTGCCAACAAATAAGAAACGGGGACGGGCTGTTGGCTTGCCCTTTCGGTCGGTAGCTACTCCGACCTATCCCCGTTGCAAATATAATTATTTATTTACTTATTTTCGTTTTCTCCTTTCTTTTTATTGTTTTTGTCGGGGTCGTCCCCAAATTCTTTTTCCAATCTGTCAATTATCGGTTGCAAATGCGACGGCAAAGCCCTTGTAAACTCCAAACGGATAACATGGTATATTATCCGTAAGGCTATTTTCTTCGGGTATGCCTTAATTAAGTTGCGAAACGCATTTTGCAAATATACATACATGAACACGTATGTTAGTGATTTTACCACGATAACCGCCGCATTTTCATCGCCGCAATTTTTCATTATTACAAAAATCGCCTCCACGATAAACAGATACAACAGAAATTCGCACAATGCGTTTTTGAACTTACGGAACGAAAAGTTTTTGCATCGCACAATCGCCACGCCGTCCGCCCTCATACCCGCCCAAATATTGAACGCAAACATTACGACTAACGCATAAACAAAACCCTTTGTCGGGGTTAAAAACCCAAATAACGGGCTAACCGTGGAAATGGCAATAATACGCCATTGTTCCCAATTAAAAATTTTATCCATATCGTCCATAAATAAAGAGTTAAGGGGCGGCGGTAAACCGCCCCCGTTTTGGTTATTGCTTTATAATCTCGCACAACATAAATTCCGTGCGGTTGTCAACCGTGGTTGTTCCGTTGATAATGTTACGTTCTTGCATACTTTCCAAATGGTTAAATCGGTACGGGGCGACCTTTTTATTGTCGCCCCTTTCCTCGGTTAATTATTCAACTAATGCGGCGTTGTTGACTACTATGTTGCCACTTTTTGCGGTTGGGCTTCCGCTATCCGTGCAATTGTTCAATTCAATACGGGCGTTCGCTCCGCACAAATACCCATATTTTGAACCGTTCAAAGATATACAATTTACGAACTTACCAAAATTTTCATCCTTCCCGGACTTATCGCCGGAAACGTAATAATTGTTTGCGTTGTTCTCGCAAATGCAACCAATCACGAATATTTGCGAACCTCTGCCGCCCTCCGCCTCCGTTGCGCTTCCAACTAATGCGATACCGTTATTAACCTGTTTACGGCAATAGGCGTTATATATCGTATCGTGGCAACCAAAAGCGGGCGTTAATCCGGCTTTTACGTTGTATTCAAACAATCCGCCAATAATGGTTGTTTCGCAACGTTCGTGGTCGCTATATCCGTCGTCGTTATTGTCGTGGCTCCAACAATCAATCATCGTTGCAACGGTATGTTTCGCCAATGCCGGGTCAGTCGTTGTGCTGTGTGCGTTGAACCCGTCCCCGGTACTCGAACCGCTAAACGCCCGTGCCGCTTCGCATCGTATCAATTCCACACCAATTGCCGCCTCCCACGACCACGCACCGCCGCCAAATGCGTATTTTGCTGCGCAATCAATCGCCCGTCCGCCGTGGCAAAACCTTAACGAAATTGAACCGTACCAACATTCAATATTAACCATTTCAAAAGCAACGGAACCGTCATTGCCGGAAATACCGGAACCGCCCGGAATGTAAACCGGGTTGGTGGCTAACGTTGTACCCTCTTTGATTTTGACGTACAACATTTGTGCGTCTGTATCATAAAAGAACGTGTAACCCTCGGACGTTTTCACGGCATCCAACGACGTAACACGGGTTATCTTTGTGCTATCACAACGGTACGTTTTCCCACGTTGTAACGGGTGGCGTTCGTTGTCCGGTATCAACGTACTTTCGTCGAATACCTCATGTTGGAACAATTGGAAATAGTCGGCAGCTGAAAAGGACGACAACGGGGTTTGGTAAACGTTCGTTGTACCCGCAACTAATGTTCCGCTATCAATTTTTGTTCCGCAAATGATACGGTTAACTAATCCACGTTTACCGATAAGACGGACGGAACGTTGGTTTGACTTGGTTTTGATATTCAAACGTTCGGTCGTGTCCCCTATCAATATAATTGTTGTATCAATGCCTGTTTTGGAAAATGCGGCGGCAAACGTCGCTAATGCGGCACTTTCCGTCGTGCCGGGGTTCGTGTCGTTTCCGTTGACCGCATCCACGTAAACAACGGCGGCGGTTGTGTTTACAGTTGTCCCGCGCTTTATGCTTTGGCGTTCCCATTCGCTCAATTTGTTTATTTCGCCTTTTGTCAAATAGTTGTCGCCAACCGATATTGCCGCACCAACACCACTAATTTGGGAACGTATCAATATACGGGTTGTATTCTCCGGAATTGTGCCGGAGTGAGTACAAAAACCGCCTGCACTTAATTGTAACGCTAACCGGGAAATCTCGGTTGAACCATTGTAAAATATGCAATACATTATGGCGATTGTTGCACTACTTACAACCACATTATCCGCACCGTAACCGATAACGTCGCCAATCTCAAACGGACTATCCTCTAAATTGAAATCATATCCAATAAATGCAGTAGCTCCGGCTTTGTTCACCGTATAAGACAACGTTGTGCGTGTTCTTACAACATTCATTGCTGATGAACTCTGTAAATTAAATTCGTTGTAATACGGGGCGTAATTAGTTGTTTTAATGGGAATATCTTTTATATCTTTTACCTTTTTCCATGCGTTCCACGCCTGTTTTGCGAACATACCGAACGGGGTTACATCTTGACCCGTCCACATCATACAACGGTAAATCGTTAACGGCTGTGTACCTTTTCGGTTGTCGAATGTTACACGGCAACGGTTGGATAACGTCGAACATCCGGTTACATTGTAAAAAGATACCCAACCGTCAAATTGCGGGTCGGTCGTTAATTGAACGGCTGAACTAAAGACACCCGACGTTATAGGGTCAAATGACACATTTAACAAATGACCTGTACCCGGCGCACTAATTTTCATTAATGCGTTAAGATAATCCGTTTTTGGATTATATGGTAATTGCGACAAATCCAATATAACCCCTAAAAACGAACCCACGGGCAAAACAATACGGTCGGCGTAATATTCCGGCGTTCCTATATTGGAAACAGCTTGTACGCCCTCCAATTCATTAATATTCGAACCCGCCTCAATAAACGGGTCGGGGTAAAAGTTGGTTGCGCCCCCCATACCGTCCGGCAAACCCATTCCCCCGGTTGTCGGAGCTTCAAACAATACATTTACAGACGTGGCGGTTGTTTTGGGACCGTAATAAATCGTAAACCCGTAATAATTTTCGGTTGGCGTTACGGTTTTCGTTGCCCCGTCGGGCGTTAACGTCATGGAGCCAATAATGTCAAATGTTCCGTCGGCTTTAATACCTTGTATATTTACCGGGGCGTTGCCTCCAACGGGCGTTAATGTAAATTGGTATGGTTGACCCGCAACCAAAAATGTACACACCTTTTGGGAACCCGCATTTGACGCCCTTACAATACCCGTATCCGTGTACGCATAACGTCCGGTTGCGTTGATTTGGTTTGTTATGTTCGCAAGCGCAATAACGCCGTCCGAACTCATGCCGATAACAGATTTACCCCAATTGGTCGTCTCGTTGTATAATATTGCCAATTCGCCGGGGTTTACGGTCAAATTACCCGCCTTGGATTGGAAATTTACATAATTCCCCGCCGTATAAGCGATATAAAAAACGTTACCGTCCGGTAACCCGGGGTTGGTATCTGCGTTCGCTATGCCAACAAAGGTTCTATTGGCTCCAACGGTTGATACAATCGTTTTCAACACGTTTTGCATGATTGCCCCGGTAATCTCGTTGTTTCCGTTTGCTTTGATAACGGCGGCAATTGCGGCTTTTAATTCTGTGTAATTTCCCATACTGTTAAATCTTAAAATCGTTATTGAAATCGTTATTAAACTCTCCCTTTCTTCCGGGCGTAATGTATCCCCGCCCTATCTTTTTGGCAACGGTCGCCGTTTCAAACTCAATTTCCACGCTTGCCAAATCCCCCTGCGTTTGCCATTTTGGGGTAATTAGAAACGTGTCGCAATCGTATTCCCTGCCGTATTTATCCGTTATGTGTATATAATCAGCCATACGAATAAAACGCATAACATCGCATAAGTATTCCGGTGCCAATATAGTACATTTGAACGTCTTTACCGAAATTTGTTTTTCCGGGAAAAAATAACCGTCCCTTTTTTCGCCGTCCTCTTCAAATTCATAATCCGGTTTTCCCAACTCTGTACAAAGGTACAACGTATTTTTGAAATCCGGGTTTTTATATACTATTTGTCCGGCATCAAATACCAAATTTTCCATGTCCCACCATTCAATTTTAAGGTACCCGGAAACATCTTGTACGACGGTAAACATTTCTGAATACCACGTTTGTACGCCATCAGATAACTGCAAATAATAAATTCCGTCAAACTGATTTAACAGCATGGGTAATATTGCCGGGTATAATATTACATCATATCCCAACGACTGAAACCGGACAACTTGCAATCCGGTTTCCCTCATGTATGTTGTTATATTTGCAATTTGTTTTCCGGTTTTATCATATAGAATAACAGACGTAACAGAATTTGAACGGGTATTTCTTATTATCTGAAACGGCAATAATCTATTAGCCGGTGCGAACAATGGGTATATTTGCCCGTATGCGTAACTTTTACGGTGGTTCTGTTCATTTATTGACGTGTACCACGGTAAAACGCTTATATTGTTATTCTGTATCATATTTCAACGTTGCTTTAATGTTTCGACTACACAAATTTACTGAAAGTTTATCAACTTGACCGTTACCGATATATGTTTTAACTAACAGCATCGGGTTTGGGTCTGTGGTTCCTGCCGGGAAATTCAATGTTTGTTTCTTTTTACGTTCCAATCCTCCCATAGCATAATATGGGGAATTATTTATTTTGAAATTCCGTGCGGGCATATCATAAACCCAATATGTCGGTTGTATATTGATAAACGCTAAATAACCGTTTTGCAAATAGTATTCTACATTATCAACGGTTTGCCGTGTAAACGGTAATTCCAATTGTCCGACTCCGGACGGCGTAACCGCCGCAAACAATGCGAATCCATCCGAACTAATTACACCGGGGTTTAACAACATCAAATCAATATCAGACGTAAAATTGGAAATATTTATTTTTTCTATCTTTCCGGCTGTTACATATTTTGACGTAATTTCTATTGGCAACCCTTCAAATGGCGTTGTTACGTCATCCATCCATTCAAATTGGTAACGTTCCGGCATATCTACTTTGTCAAATGAATATTCCGACGTCGCAAAAGCTAATTTCTTGCCATTCCTAACGTTTTCTAACTGCGTTAAATCATAATCAATAATTGGGTTATATCCATACGAACCGCCATTTCTAAACCAACTTACTTGTTCAATCTTAAATTTTCCGTCCTCAATATACCAATAACATTTGTAAATATCCCGTAACATCGTCATAATCTGTTGCAATGTAACCGGGGCTTTTTGCGCCGGGGTATGATATTCTCCATTAATGATATTACTTTTCTGACTTATTAGCAACTTAAATGACTGCCCGGAAATAGGATTGTTTGTGTTATAAAGAAATTGGCTGTATTCCGGCGTCGCTTCATGCGTTATTCCGGGCGCAAATTCTTTTAATAGCACATTGATACATGACGACAATGTAAACGCATCACGCAAAGTATATGCTTTTCGGGCTTTTTCCTCTAATATCCAATCCATCAGATAAAACCCAAACCATAACGACGCATAACGCCACGTTGACCGGGCGATTGGATAAAACGTTTGTCCATATATGGAATAAGGCGGCGCAAAATACTTTCCATTGTCGGCTAATCCCCACTCGGTCGGCGTATCTGAAAAATTTTTAGATATAAATGCCACGTCGATTGCGTAACCAATTGCCCGGCGGTAATTTCTATTATTATCTACAATATCATCGGACGGCAACGGGTATGTATCTAAATCGTCTATTTTATCAACATCAACCAAATATCGGGCGTATATATTATAACTTTTCATATCGGCGTGCATCGTACCACTTGCGCCGGCCCCCTTAACAGCGGTTAAATCAAACTCCAACGTATCAAAAGGAGATGTTGTAGCCTTTGAATAGCGAAACATTACCGTATCATCGGAACGTTTGCGTATTTCGACTATAACACCCCCAAACGGTAAACCCTCAATTCTTTGTTGCGAAATATAGATATAATAATCTACGTTTAATTCCGGGTATAATTTTCCCTCGAAATTATTCACATTTGCACCAGTTTTCATTCGTCCGATATACAATCCGCCTATTGCCGACGGGGAACCATTCGGCGTAATCTGTATTTCTTTCAAAATATTGCACAATGCAAAATGATATGTACCAACTAATGCGTTTTGGTCGGTCGTGGCGTTTGCGTCTTGTTCCCAATTCGTGCCGCCCAAAAAGCACGAAACAATACTATCTCCGGGAACGTATATTTGTATCAATGGGCGTTTTCTTATTGTAAGAAATTCGATTTGTGGGGTCAACTCAATTAAATTGTATTCCTTTTCCAATCCTGCCAAAACGTCGTTGTATTGGTCTATTGTTTCCGGCTGTACCGTAACCAATTTATCATCATCATTAAACGTACAATCCGTTTTCATAAACTTTGCTTTATAGTATTGATTGTATGTTTGTCCCCAATCATCGCTTTTTTCGATATATAGGAAAAATTCAGAATCAAACGGGGCGTCATTGATAATATCGTAATCAGCACGGACAAAGTTTATTTTACCGGACAATTTAGCCCGGTAAAACCTTTGATTTGTTTCCAACTCATAATCCAACGTTAAATCATCCTTATAATTAGGGCGGACGGTTTGTTTGGTTCCGTCCTCCCCTATCTGCAAAAAGAATCTATATTTTGGTGTCATAGTCTTTTTATTTTACGTTTCAAATTCTTGTAACTTTCAATCGTATTTCCGTCGCAATCCACGTAAACTCGTCGTCGGTTCTGTTCCTTAATTTCCCTTACATCATCCGACAAATTGCGTAAATCCGGGCTTTGTCCGGTAACGTTTAACGTCAAGCCGTCTCCGTCTGAATAGGATTTTAAATACTTGTGTGCAAATGTACCATTGTTTAGCGAATTGATAACGTCCGGTATTATCTTTCTGAAACGGCGCGAACTTCGTTTATTTATCACGGCGAAAAATTCGCCTCCCTCGGCACGTCGGCGGGTTCCGTCCGGTTTCGTTCCTAAATCAATATCATTTCCGCTTTGGTGCGAACCGCCCTCCAAAAGTTCAACGGTACCGTCGCCGTATGTTTCCGTTCCTCCGGTTCCTCCGGTCTGTTTTGCCAATTGCGCCGCCTTGATTTTAGACGCTGCAAAACTCGCCCACATTACGGCAATTGCAGGTATTGCAAACGGGAAACCTAATTGCGACCAAATCAACGCCGTTGCTGTTACCATGTTTTCGATTTGCTGCAATGTTTGTATTGCTGCCTGCTGTTTTTGCGCTTTCTGTTGTTCTTTCAACGCTTTTTCTTGGTTTTTCTTTGCTAAATCCAACTCCTTTTGCGCTTGTACAACATTATTGGCGTACCCGTTTGCCCTTGCTTCCAATTCTGCATCCAACGCCGATTGTGCGGCGGAAACCTCTTTATCCGCTTGCTCAACGGCTGCATCTGCTGCGGCAACACGTGCCGCCGTGAATGTATTTAACGCATCCAATGCAAATTGCATAGACGTATTAATTGCCTCTTTTTGGTCGTCGTCCAAATTAAGCCCAAACAAACCGTAAATGTCTGTTCCTCGTTCCTCCCCTTTGGATTGCTCAATTTCTTGGTCTATTTTTTTAATAGTGTTTTGAATTGTTTGTACCTCAACATCAGACAATTTATTGGCGGCTTGCTGATTTAATTCTAAAACCTTTTGCAAACGTTCCTTTTCTGCTTGCAAACGGAATTGAGTTTTTCGGGCTTCTGAATTTCTCAACAAATCAAACTCCGATTGTGCCAACGCTTGTTGTTGGTCGAATATCTGTAATTGCGCTTGCAAATATTCGTCCGCAATTCCGGCTCCCTTTGCGTCAAAACTTGCATTAATCGCCGCGGCGTCCTGCTGTTGCCCGGTCGGTTTCTGTTGGTTCTGTAATAATGCGGTTTGTCTTTCGTTTTCCAACAACTGCATCCGCAATTGTCTTTCCTGCTCGCTTCCCTCTTTGACTGCTTGCAAACGTAATTCAATGCTTTCTTTCTGTAACGCTAATTCCTGCAATTGTCGGTCTTGTTCGATTTTCAATAACGCCTCGGTTTGTTGCTGTTCCAACGCCGTAATTGTGGCGTTTATCGCTTGACGTCCGGTTTCGTTCAAATCCTTTTCGGTCTGCAATTGGTGTTGTAAATCCTCAATTTGGCGGGAATACTGATATTGCGTTTGTTGGCGACGCTTTGCCCATTCGTCGGTTACCAACTGCAATTGTGCATCCTGCAATTTTCGGGTTGCTTCCAAATTCTTTTTGTATGCCGCCTCAATTTGTTTTGCTTGCTGTTCTGCTGCCTTTTCCGCATCGCTTTTACCCCTTGGCGTTACGGTTGGGTTCTGTGTCGTTACGGGCTTATTTTCTGTTTGTGGCGTCGGGGTATCTCCAACAGAAACCGGGATTGTTAACGGTTTTATTTTCTTCTGCATACCCTCTAAACCCTCTTGGAAATTTTCTGTTATGTCTTTAACTTGGGCTTTAACCAAATTCCCGTACGCTGCTGCATAATCTGCCAATCCTTTTTTTACGTCGTCAAAATCCAACGTAAACGCTCCCTTTAATGCGGTTCCGGTTGCTTTGACTATATCAATAAAGAATCCAAACAAATTTCCCAACGTATCAAATGTTGTTTTGAATCCGGCAACAATCCCATTCCAAATTGCACGTATCAAAACACTTTCATTGTATAACTCAATCAAGTAATTGACAACATCAATAACCCCTTTTATTATCGCCGTCAATCCTTGGTTAACAAAAACTTTTGCCTGCGTTGTCAACGTTTCAAAATTTCCTCCGGTTGCGTCAAACAACCCGGATAATGCGTTTTGCAACTCAATTTGGCTTTGCAATTGTTCCTCCTGCAATTGCGCCAAAACTCCGGCTTTCCCTTTTACTTCATCCATGTTTGTTGAAATATCTTTCAACGTGCGCAAATACTGCAATCCGGCGTCCTCTCCGGGTCCCCCGAATATATCTGCAATTGCAGCCCCGACCGTTGCCGCATTATCCGGCAATTCTGCCAATTTTGCGGAAACGTCTTGTATAACATCGAACGTTGTTTTGGTTCCGGTCTGCAAATCTTTTTGAACTTGTTCCGACGAAATACCGATACCGTCCAAAGCCGCCGCCGTCGCCGTCGTCATTTCACGCAAACGCAAATTTGCCTCCTTAATTGCGTCAACGCCTTTGTCCGAAAAGATACCCTTTTTGTTTGTTTGGGCTACAATCGCAACAAATTGGTCTGCTGATATTCCAGCCTCTTTGAAATATGCCGGGTATTCTTTCAACGTGTCTAAAAATTTCCCGTTCGCATCGGCTCCGGACAAAAAACCATCCTTAACCAACTGCAATGCCTCATTTGCAGAAATACCAAATTGTTTTGATAATGCGTTTGTTGCAATCAATGTTTCCCGGAAATCTGCGCCGAACGAATCTGCGACGGCTTGCACCTCGTTTCTAAACGCTTTCAAATCATCGCCGCTTTTCCCGGTAAATTGTTTCGTCAACCTTGTTGCCTCAACTAATCCGGCGTTGTAATCGTACCACCATTTGAACGCCGCACCCGCCGCCGCAATTCCGGCAATCGCCAAAAAAACCGGGTTTGAAAGTAATCCCAACAAAGTTTTTCCCAATGCTTTTGCCCCGTCGCCAATAGCTGTAAAAACGGCTTTACTTTCAGCCCCGCCACGTCCTAACGCCAAAAGACTTTCGCCAAATGCGCTATTTAAACCTAACGTTTCTTTTAATTTGTCGCCATACGCAATAATTGCGTCGGACGCCTCCGTATAATTTCCGACGTTCAATTGAAATTTCCCGGTTGCTTCCTGCAAACGTTTCATTTCTTCGTATATTTCTTTGGTTTGTGCAACCAATTTTCGCCCCTCCTCGGTGTTTTCCCGTTCGGCTTTAGTCATGTTGTTTAAATAAATCTTATTCAATGAATATTGCGCCGATAAACGGTTATAACTACCCTCGGCGGTTTGATTTATTTTCACAATCAGTTTATTAATTTGGTTGGCTTCCTGCTGTGCCAATTTCAACTCCGCCAACTTCTTTGCGTTCTCACTTTCCGCAAACGCCAAATCACGTTGCGCACGTGCCAAACGTTCCGCATCGTCTGCGGCTTTCTTGGTTGTGTTCCTGCCGTCCTCGGTTGCCCCGGAAACCTTTTGCAGAACCGCCGCCAACTGAATTGCTTCCGCCCTAATATTTTTCAACGCATTTGTATATGCGTCTGAAAGTTCATCCAATTGCTTTATCAAATCAGTAATCGAATTATCGGGGCTTACCAAATCAGAATATTTAATTGGGTTGTTGTTATCTGCCATATATCCGACTATTTGTTTTTGTTATTTTCGGGCAATTTGCCCTACAATCAATTTTCTTTTCTCAAATGTATAATTTATCGTCAGAAAAATAAAACACCTTAAATCGCCTTATTTTGGCTTTTTATGCTTGCTTTTTTCGCTTGCTCCTTAATGTATTCAAATGCGTTGTAATATTCCAAAACGGTAAACGATTTTGGGTTTACGTGCAAATGTTGGGACAACATCAAACACATATTTTCAAACTGCTTGTCGTATTGTATTTCCACGCTATCCGACCCGCTAAACGATTTGGGTTTTGTATAAGTCAACAACAACGTCGTAATATGGTCTATTTCTTCCCGTTTGTCGCTTTCGTCCCCCTTTATTATCGCATCCAACATTAACATCGTGCGTTGCTTCAATTGGTCGTAATACTCTTTAACCGTGGCGTCGTCGAATAGTATAGGAAAATACAATTGCAATTCTTCATCTATTTTTTTTTTGACCGCTTCCAATTGGGCGGTCAACTCGGCGTTCGGCGCATCGGCGAATAAATCCAATACCTTTTGCAAACCGTCCGCCGTCATATCGTTGTATTCGGTTCCGTCCACGGACTTAACCAAACAGGCAAACGCCAAATACTTTGGCGATATGGCGGATTGGACGAAATAAACGTTTTGCCGCAAATTATCCAATTCCTTTTCCGCCAAATCCGGCTTTTCCTTTCGGATAAACCGGATTGCCTTTTCAATATGTGCATCCCAATCGTTCAAATCCGACCCAACCCCGGCGTCGATAAGCAACATTTTGTTATATGCGTGAAATCGCAAAATCGGCAATTCGTCGATACTGTCGTACAACACAACCGCCCGTTCCCCTATCTTTGTCGTTTTCATAAGAGTATGCGGGTTATGACTGTTGAACAAAACGGAACCAATAACAATGCCGGGTTCCCGGTGCATATAGCAAACAGGACGGACAAAACGACCCCCGCCCACCATGATAAGCAAAAGCCGCAATTGAACATCTTAACAAAAAAGTCGTTGCCGTGAACTTGGACGTACTCAATAACGCCCCACTTTTTTAACAGGGTCAACAGGAACGCCGCCACGGTTGCCACGACCAAAACCCAAATAATGAAAGTTACCATATCGTTAAATGTTACAAGGTTGATTAACTGACAATACACCCTCAAAGCGAAAACCGCCGAACGGGTGCATTAAAAATTGATTATCTATTTCGTCCAACGTAAACCCACGGTACACGTTTTCCGCCAACTCATAAATCCGGTTTATTACAATCGTCCCGTCTTTCAGCCAAAAACCGCCATTTAGGACGGTCAATATTTCGTTCTTCAATGCCTCGGTATTCCGGTTGTTGAGTTGACCGGGGTAAACCTTGCGCAAATCGAACCAAACAATAAGAGAAAACGGGGCTTTAATCTCGCTTTGCTCTTTGGGAACCCAACCGACCGTTTGCGGGTCGTCTATCCAAAAGAACGAAAAATTGCCAATATTGGCATCCGGGGAAACGTCGATATAATCATTGTCGCCTCTCCATTCCGTCCCGCCCGCATATACGTTCGGGGTATAATAGCGTTTGCCCTGTATCACTTTGGCGATACGTTGCGCCCGCCCAAATGCGACGTCCAACCAATCGACGTTATCCATTAACCCGGTTTGTATGTTCCCCAAAACCCGGTCGATTAAAACCGGGTTGGGAATTATAGGGGTTGTTCTCTTATTCGTTGCCATATAATACGTTTTTTGCTTTCTTCATTAAGTCCGGGAATATATATTGCCAAATCAACGCCGCAATATTTTCGTCCGTCAATCCCAATATTTGCCGCCCGTACTTTTTTATTAAGTCCTCCGTTTTGAAATCCGACGCTTTTATTTCAAACTGTTTGTCGCCGACTTCCAAAAAAAACGACGCTTCAAAATCCCCGGTATCCCGTAACGTTACCCGGTTTGTCGGTTGTCCCTTTTCCTCCTTTATGGCTATCGTCAACGGCGAATACGGGGCGTAATCCATAATATCCACGCCCAAACGGTTAATACCTTGTTCAAACAATTGTTCCTCGGCATTCATATCAACAATATAGGCGTCATTGTCCCAAATGATTTGTTGAATGTATGCGCCGGACGATAACCCGTTGTTGAACGTGGCAACCCGGTTGCGTAAATCCTGTATTGACTTTAACCCCGCCATAATCTTACGTTGTCCGGTATTTTACACCGTGGTTATTACAAGTAAGGCAAATACGGTCGATACCCTGCGTATCCAACCGCAACGCCTCGTATGCTTTTTTAAGGTCATAACCCAAACCGCCGGGGCGACCCTCAACGTTGCCGTCCAATTCGTAAAGAATTTCCAACCGGGTTGCGTTTACTTGGTTCCGGTTTACCTTAACATCGGGGTTCATTGCCAACGTGCGCAACATGATTGCGGCGACCTGTCGTTGGATAACCGTTTGGAAAATCTGCCTTTCCTTAATGATAAAATCCGTTAGGTCGCAACCAACGGTTATTTCGCAATTCAACCCGTAATTCTGCGTATTGGTGTACATCGTCAACGCAATATCCCACAACTCCGGGTATTCGTCGAATGTTTCCGGGGCGTTCATCATAAACGGGGATACCTGTAAATACTTGGTTATTTCCCGCCAACGCTCCAAATCAACGTAACCCGTACACGTCCCGCACGGCTCCCGGCTCCAATCCTTTGTCATGTTAATTGCCTGCATCCCGGCGGGCAAATCGTTTTGGTTGTAACAAAGGAACCACGACCCCCCGGCGTTGTTTCCGGTACTGATATACGGCAAATAACAATCTTTCAACGGGAACCATTGAAAACCGCCGTTTGTCTGCGTAAAATTCAAATCAAACGTCTTTATCGGGTCAATTTGGGACGAATGGAAAAGATACATACGAACAACCCCGGTTGCGCCCGTCATTTGCAACCCGATTTGTTCGATTTTCATTGTTACGCCCATAGAACGAACCGGGACAATTTCAAACCCGACTAATTTATGATTATTCGGCAACGTCGCCCGGATACGTCCCGCACCGTCAAAGAACGTGCGCCGTTCCAACAAGTTCTTTGTTTCCTTATCCAATCCCTTTATTTGCGTGAATGTTTGTACCATTTGCGCAATACCGTTACGGGTCAACCGCTCCAAATAATCGGAAATGAAATTGTACGGTTGCCAATAAGGGTTTCCGTAATCGTCGTTGTAATCGTCGTTAAAATCGCTTTCGGTCGGTTCCTCATTTTGGTTGTCCCGTGTCGCAATCCAAACTTTGTTGTTGTGGCGAACCTTTGCCCCGGCTTTGTATTCCCTTATCATATTCCAAACCGGATATTGAAAAACGAAATCATCCGGGACGATTGCCCGGACATTATCCAAAGTTACAAGGGGGTGCGCACCTTGAAACGTCAAACCGCTTTCCGTCTGCGTTAAATTGTCGTCTATCGCCTTTGCCGGGTCGTATGATTGTTCCCACCCGACGACGTGCAATAATGCGTCCTGTATTTCTTCTAATCGGTACATCTGCGTTTGAAATAAATAAGGGGGCGGGGATAACCACCCCGTCCCCTCGGTTTAACAATTCGTTATGCTCCGGCGTTATTCGCTCTTTGCACCTCCGGCGGGAAATTCCGCTGCGTTGGTTACATATACGGGCATACCCAACGGCACTTTCGGATTGCGGCCGTCAATCTCGGCTTTGATAATCGGGCTTGCCACGGTAGTCGGGTCGCTGTTGTAAGCAACCATATACGCCACGTCAACGGAAAATCCGAAATACTCCTTAACGGCGCACGTCAAATCGGCGGTTGCGTTGCCCATAATTGCGGACTGGTCGCCAACGGCGGTGTAATAATGCGAACCAACGGGCAAATCAATGTACGGCAAACGTACAACGTCCCATTCATGGAAATTCGCACGGGTGCGGCGCAATGCCTCACGGTCAACACGTGTTAAGATACCAACGTTTCCGTCGGCAACGGCAAACATGGTTCCCATTTTGCCATTTTCGTCGGTTACGTTGTTCGTGTAATGCAAAACTTTGTTGTCGTACTCCATACGCTTATTAACGTCGTTGTAAACTCCGTGTTGCGCTAACTTACGGATAAGGCTATCAACCCCGGCGTTTGCGATTAAATGGATATATTCCGGGTAACAATTCGCCCTCATAATCGGGTTAATGTCGCCCAAAATCTCGGTCGCCATTTGGGCCGGAACTTTTATCACGTTTCCGGTTGTATTGTAGTTAAGCGAGGTTTTGAAAACTCGTGTTTTGTTCGCCTCCAATGCGGCAACGGCTCCGACGTCCAATTTGTTAGCCAACGCACGGCACGTCTTTTCCATTTTACGCAAAAAGTCGTGTTCATACGAAATTTCGTTGTTCATGTATGCGGCGGGAACCATTGTAAAGCCAATGGCATAAGTCGCCCAAACAACCGTTACCAATGCGGACGTATTTTCATCGTCAGCGATAACACACGAACGGATATTGCTAACCTGTACATCGCCGTCGTAACTGATAACGGGTATTTGTACCGTGTTACCAATAGACGCAAACGCACGGTCACGCAAATTAGGATTAATGATTGAGGACGGGGCGTTGGTTTGCTCAATGAAGAAATCCAATGCGCCATACTCACACGGGCGGGTCATATTACGGTCTAATTCCGGGTTCTCAATCCGCCAATTCTGCAATCTTGTTGCTACTAATGACATAATGTTAAAGATTTAATTGTTATTAAATGCGGGTTTACCCTTTACCCGTGATTGTTTACTTTTCCGGCAATGCGGCAATATTGTTGTCCTGCCATGCCTGTTTCATTGCGGCGTCGAACTTTTTGGAACCAGCCGTTAAGCCCTGCGCCATAAGGTTTGCGGCGATTGCTTCGTAAGCCTCGACACGGGTTTTTGCGCCCGTTATGTCAATGGTTGTTCCGCTACCACCGCCGGAACCGCCCCCCGGGGGAACCGTTCCGCCGCCTCCGGCTTGGCGTCCCTTATCCAAAATACCCATTGTATCCAATTCCTTTGCCAACAGGTCGCCGGGGGTGTACGGGTTCAACTGATTGTTCGGGTTACGCATAATTGCGCCGCTTTCGTCCTTAAAAGCAATGATTTTGCCGCCTTTGCCGTCGTCGATATATTCGGGGTTCATACCCTTGATTTTGTCGATTGCTTGAGCCAACAAAACCTTTGTTGCGCTTTCGGGCAATCCCGGTTTGAATTTCAACCCGGCGGTTGCCGCCTGCAATGCGCCCTCAATACGAACGCCGAATAATTCCGTTTGAAATTTCTTTTCGGCTTCATCGTACTTGCTTTTGAGGTCGTTAAACTGTGTTGTTACCGCCGTTAAATCGGCTTTCGCCTGTTTCAAAGCCTTTGCGGTTTCCGCATCGCTCGCACCGTCGGCAATTGCCTTTTCCAAACGTGCCTTTTCTTTCGTCAGACTGTCGATTTGGGTTTGCAATGCGCTTGCGCTTTCCGCTTTGGTTTTGAACTCGGCGACCACACGTTTTGCGTAATCAAACGTTTTTTCGGTTCCGCCCTTTGCAATACCGGACGCCGCCAAAATATCGGCATCCAATCCGCCGTAAATTTCGCCCGTCTTTTTGGCGATAACGCTATTTTCGTCGTTGGCGGACAATGTTGTAATTGCCGCAATTTGTTCGTCGGTTAATCCGGCTAATGCCGCATTTGCAACTAAAATTTCTCTCGTTAACATAATTCTTACCCTTTGAATTAATTAAGTGCGATTCCTGCTACTGCTCCGCTGTTTGCGTTAATAATATCAATTCTGTATTTTGGCAATTCCCCGTTTGTGTCAACCAACCAACTAACAACACGTGCATGGCTGATTTTCTTTTCACCCTCTTTTGTTACCAAAATTACGTCGGTAATTGTTCCGCCCTCAATACATTCAATCAACTTTTTCTTTGTTGCGCTATCCAATGCTTCGGCGGTTGTTGTTACTTCAATAACCAAATTGTCCTGCTGTGCAATCTGTGCCATAATCGTATTTTTAATAGTTTAATACTCTGTTACTTTTTCGCTCCGGGTTTGTCCTCGGCTTCTGCCTTTGCCTTTGCATCGGCTTTGGTTTCTTTGGCGGGTTCCGCCGGGATAACTCCCGCCGCTTTCAATTCCGCCAAAATTTCAGCCTTTAACGCCGCTTTTTCCTCGGCTTTGGCTTTCGCCTCGGCTTCTGCCTTTGCCTGTGCATCGGCGGCGGCTTTTTCCTCGGCGGCTTTCTGCTGTGCGGCGGTTCGTGCCGCTTTTTCCTCGGCTTGCGCCTTGACGTACTCGTTGGGGTCGTGCAATACGGTAATCGTGTAACCCTGTTTTTTCAGTGCGTCCAAAATGCCGTTTTCAAAGGACTTTTTTCCGAACTTTTGGATACGGGGAACGGATAAGCGTTTGCCCGTTTCGCTGTCAAACTTGCGTACCTCAATAACGCAATGATACAAAAGTTGTTCGTTGCTCGGTACAATGTAGTTTTCGGGTGTGACGTCGGTAATTGCAACGTCCTTTGTTTTACCCTCGATTGCTGTTTTCACTCGCATACTCGTTAAATTTACTTGTTATTACTAAAATCTTTCGGTCGAATGGTATTTGCGTTCCAAATTCCAAAATGTTTGTATTCTCCCGTTCAAACCTGCGGACAAAGTTAGCGAAATTCAACTTTATACGCAATTCATTCTCCGGGATTAAGTTACGCCCGTACAAATCCAATACCTCGTTCCGGGTCAAATGGCGGTACGGCTCCAATTCTGCCAATATCAACATACGCTGCAATTGGGTTGGGTTGTTCCGGTACTCCGTTTCGATAATCTGATTTTGTAGGGCGTCCAATTCTGCCTCACTTGCGCCGCTTTCCTTTGCCACCTTGTAACGGTTCCGCAACTCGCTTGCGTCGTACAAATAGAACTCCGTGCCGTAATTGACTTTTGCAGATACGAACATATTGCCGTATCGCAATCGGCAAACCGTTTCATCGACGAACTGTTGTGCGGCTTCAAAGCCTTTTTTCACTCGGTTTAATACCGTGCTTTGGCTCTCAAATGCGGCTTTAACCTGTTGTTCGTTGAATGCCTCCCGTTGGGTTACTTCCTCGTTTTGTCCGACGACGGCGGTAATAATGTTTTCCCGCAATCGCTTTTCCTCATCAACGTTATAATCCAAACTTGTACGGTCAACGGTCAACATTTGCACCGGGTTCCGCAAATCGGGTTGTTTGTCCCCGTCCGGTATCGGTATTTCAACAAAAGAACCCGCCCCGGTAATCCGTTTGTCGCCGCACTTGGGGCAACGCATCAATAATCCGGCTTGGTCTAACCTGTAATACCCTTGTTTGTCTTTCAAAAATCCACCGTCGCAATAATCGCCGTTTTCGGCGTTTGTAAAGTCGCACGATTGTTCGTAACCGGAATATATCGGGTACGCCCCGTACATATCCAAATGCCGCTTCGATATATGGAAAAACAAAAACCAATCCAACGCCTCCAATTCTTTTGTTAGCGGGGATTGTTTAACGTCCGGTTCTCGCAAATTCATTGGCTCGTTCCAAAAGAAACGGGCGGGGCAATAGCGCAAATCGTGTGGGTTATCAACCAATAATTCGCCTATGTTGCCGCCGTCGTCCTCTGCAAATACTCTGTATCGTTCATCGTCAATAACTGCAATGCGTTTATCGGGTTGGCGGAAAATTATCCAATCTATAACCCCGGTTGTCCGGTTTGCCTCAAAGGTTATGACGCTTTCGATAGGTAGCCAATAAAAATACGGGGTCGGGTATCGGTCGGCGGGGTTTTGCTCGGCGGGCAAATCAACTATTAAGACGCTGTTTATTTCCGTCTTGAAAAACTCCCAACCTTTCGTACTCCAAATTTCCGGCTCCTTTAATACATCTTGGCGGTAATACTCCCAATCGTCCCGTTGTTCCGTGTTTTGGAATTGATAGTTGAACGCCGGGTTACGACCGTCAAAAATACGGCTTAACTTGTCAAAACAAATGCCCGTTACCTCGTTGGTACGAACGGGGTAACGGAACAATGTTTTGAAGATTTTGAATTTATCGTGCGGGATAAGATTTTGAACCCATGCCAAAAAATCGGTCGTGGGTAAACACATTAAGGGCGTTACGTTGGTTTGGGCGTGAAATTTAATGCGGTTTTGGTGTATGACCGCTTTATTTATCGTCGCCTTTTTCCTCGGTTCCGTTATTTCCTTTCGTATGCGTTTTATATCTAATCCCATTTTCTTTGCTAAATTCAAAAGGTGTTTTTTCGGGCAACTGCCAACCGCCATTGTTAGGCATCCGCAACAGGCGTTCGGCGTGGTTAATCTCAAATTCTTCGGTCGTGTTAAGGGTCGGACACTCCAACACGACCTTTGTAACTTTCGCCGTCATTACTCTTATCCGAGTTTCAAATCCGTAAGCGGGTTAAACTCCGGGGCAACAATCGCCAAATCGTCCGACCAATTCGGCAAAAACGACCATTGTATTGCGTTGCTGTCCGGGGCTTCCAATCCGCCCAACGTCTTATCGCCGATAAACAACGAACGTATCGGTATCGGGAAATATGTATCGTCTGTACTCCCCTTGATTGCGCCGATTGCGCCGTTTTCGTCGAAAATGAAGATACCCAAATTGTCGCCCCAACTTTCGCATTGCATTTTCTTTAATGCCTTGATAACCTCCTGCTGGGCTTTGCGGATAACTCCGGTAAACCGGGTTGGTTCACGTCCAATAATCTCTTCGACGCCTCCTAACGTTTCGTTACCGCCTCCAAAGGTGCGGGCGGCTCCCGCCTCGGCGGTCGGGGCTTGGATATACGGCGAAACAACTATTTTCGTGCTATCCCCCGCCGATAACAGGGACGTCCATGACGCTAACGTCGTAATCTTTCCTTTACTCGTAAAACTGTTTTTGCTTTCGCTGTCTTTCATAAGACGTTGAAAAGCCACTTTCTGAACCTGTCCGAAAGTTTCCGAACACGTAATTGCGGGTACACTGGGCAACGCCACCCCCGCCGGACATTTACAAATCATACTTCTTTGTTTTTAACGTTAAAAATATTGTTACTTTCTCCGGGGCTGTCCCTTTGCCCCCTTGTTTCGGTTACAAAATTATAAACTTTTTCCCGGATAATCTTGCATATCTCAAAAATATTGCTAATTGCGCCGTCTTACGCCTCGGTTTGCGTGTGCGTATGGCTGTATATTGCCGTCCGCAATCTCCTTTTCATATATCCCGGTCAATCCGTCCTCCGAGTCGTCGTGCGTGTTGGCTCCGAAATTGCGCAAAAATCCGGTTACATGGTCGTAAACGGCTTTGTACCGGGTTTCCCAACCGAACGGCATAATTATATGTTGATTAACCATTGCGGACGCTGTTATTATCCGGCTTTCCTTGTTGCCCCCTTGATAAAACGGGTCTGTAATCGCCCGGACTTTCTTTTTAATAACCTTTTCATAACCCGCACCGCCGTTGTTGCTCTCGACCCACGCTTTTTGCGTCCCGTTACGGTTAATCATCGCCGGGACGGTTACGGTTGTAACGTCCGTGTTTTCGTCCGTCATTTCCATATCTGTAATAAGGGCAAACAATATCGGCTCCATGCGCTTTGTTTTCTCGTTGAAAAACATATTGTCGGACTTATACACGTCATACGTTGCAGCAAACAACAGGTCGTCGCCCTCGTCGGCAACGTCAATGTATGCGCCGGAACGAATGTACGTTCCGTAATCGGATTTTTCGACCCACGTTTTGAAAGGTTGGTACAATCGACCCTCGGCGGAACCGGGGTTGCCCTGATACAGGCATTGAAATTGCACCGGGTCTAATGCCTTTTGCGCCTCCAACTTTTGCTTACTGTGTCGGCTTTCCCATAATGCCGCCCCCGGTTCCCGTGGGTCTATCTCGGTCGGTTCCCCGGTTTTCAGCCCCTCAAAGTTTATGCGCACCCACGCCCCCGGCGTTACGTCCTCCAAATCCGCCCAACCCTTAACATCAATAATCGTTTCGCCGCTCTTTTCAATGTGCCCTATCAAATCGTCGTCGTGCCAACGGGTAAATACAATCAATTCTTGACTATCATTGTGTAAACGGGTGCGTACAACGGTCGTGTACCATTTCCACGCCGCCGCCCGTACTATCGGGCTGTTACCCTCGGCGTAATCTTTATACACGTCGTCCAATATCGAAACGTCCACGGTTTTAGACGTCAGCGAACCGCCACGACCGACGACACGCAACGACCCCTTACGCCCGACCATTTCGATAACATCGGAATTGCGCAAATAGGTATTCGCCATTGTTACGACGTTCGACCCATTTAAGTACGTGCCGGGGAATAATTCACGATACCGGGGCGTGTCGATTATTCGTTGAACGTCCCGGTTAAAATCCCGTGCGATTGTCGCCGCATACGAACCGATACATATTTTGCGGTCTGGGTTTAACCCCAACATAAATGCGGGTAATTTGCGGCTTGACCCCTCCGATTTGCCATGTTGCGGCGGCTGTTGTACAATCATTTTTCGTATTTTGCCGTGCGCAAACATATCCAACAGGGTATAATATACGACGTGGAACGGTTCCAATACCAAATCCGGTTGCATATACCGAGCAAAGTTGATAAGACGTTTACGGGCGGCGGCTCGCACCAATTCGCCGGGGTCTGCCTTGATTTCCTCGCACATCTTCAATAATTCCTCGTTGCTCATGGTCGTACAATTTTATCGGGCGTAACTATCAATTCGCCGGGCTTTTTCGGTATCCAATTCAAACACGCCGTTTCGCTCCTTATCCGGGAACGGTTCGGGGTAAACGGACAACGGCAACAAATCGGCAATCTATTTGAAACATCTAAATTCTCATGGTCGAAATACCAAATACCGTGTCCGCAATCCCCGCAATAATGGTTCGTTTTGGTTACAACCTGTTTAACAATATTCATTCGCCTTGCCATTATTGCGCCCCTCCTTTCTCGGCGATTGTCTTTTGAAATTCGGCGGACTGCAATTTGTCGGCGACGGCAAACAACAGGTCGTCCGGGATTGCCTTAACATCGTATTTCGGTTTATCGTCGTCCGTCCCGGCGTTGTATCCGGGTATCTCGATTTTAACGGGTGCATCAAATCCCAACATCTTTGCCCGGCGTTGTTGAATGTTCAACAACAAATCCAAAAACCGGGGATTGCCCGCCGACGTTTCAACGGTCGTTTCGTCATACCCGTAATATTCCGGGTCGCCGTCGGTCGCATCCGTTTTGATAGGACGCCCCCGGTTGGTTTTCTCTTTGGTGCGCTGCTTTCCGGTTTTGGATACCTCCCACGCCTCCCACGCTTGTTGCTCCATTTTATCCAACTTGCGCAATTCCTGTGTAACATATTCGTCGATTGTATCCAACCGTTCCCGCTTCCATTCGATAAGGCATTGTTGCAAATCGTAATAAACCATTTGAAAGGTTATTGTATAACCCATTCCACGGGCGGATAAATCCCGGTTCAATGCGTCCGCAATTTCCCGGTACGAATAACCACGCAAAAATAAATCGGCACAAAACCGAATGTCATAAATTCGTTGTTCCTCGGAACGTTTGTTGTAGCCTAATGGCTTCTTTCTCTTTTTCATCGTCAAATCTCCTTAATCGTCAAATCGTATTCCCACACATACCCGCCCGCCGTTTTATACACTCCTTTACAACATCGGGTAATTGTTATATTTTGTATTCCCGTTTTTCTTTCCGCTTCCCTTATAGATTTATACCGGGCAATTTCGTTTCCGGCTTTTGAACGTTGTATTACAGGTTTGGCAATTTTATTATGTTTGCCGTTATATGTATTGTTATACTGATTATCGCACCATTCCAAATTATCGGCATTATTATTGAACTTGTTTTCGTCCTTATGATTTATTTGTTTCCGGTTATTTGGATTTTGAACAAATTCCATTGCAACCAATCTATGAACCAACAACGCATTTGGTTTACCGGACTTCGATAACCTTACTTGCAAATAACCTTTTCCGCTTACAGTTGGTTTTAGCAACTTGGGTTTTCCTGTCCTCCCATAATTGAGGCTTTTTACATTACCATAATTGGATATTTGGTAATTCTCAAAACCGGGTATATCTTTCCAAACTTCCATATCTTTTTTTTGCAAAGGTACCAAATGTTTTTCGATTGCAAGTTATTTGCACGGAATTTCCATTTTAAGAGGCTTTATTGTCTTATACGATACTTTGTATATCTCGGCGGTTATCTTTTAACCACGGGGAAAATTTACGGCTTTTTCGCCGCATTGCCAACCGTTTGTTCTCTCTCACATATAAACGGCAAAACCCCGGCTTTGTTTCCGGGGCTGGTTGCCTAATTGCTTATGCCTATTTCGTACCTCCCATTAACCGGAAATTCCGGGTCGAAATATCGACACGTTCCGCATATCTTTTCGGGCTTCGATTGTCCGGGGCAATTACCTTTTCCCATTGTTACCCCCTTTCCTTTTGTTATTTGCCCGGCGTTTATCCCGTGGGTTCCTTTTCGGCATTTCGACCCGGTGTATTTCTACTTTGGAACCGGGGAACATCTTGCCGAAATATTCCGCCATTGCTTGCACCTCCTTTGGGACGTCGAACGCCTCCGGCTTCTTATGCTCCGGGGCGACCCTGTATTGGTTCGCCCAACGTTCCGGGCAAATCCCCCGAACCGGGCAATTGTCGCAATCCTCATTCCGCACAACCTCGCCCGGCTTATCGGCTTCTTTGAACCCGTGCCAATTGTCCCTCCGTGCGGACGCTTCGGCGAAATTCTCCATTGCTTCAACTGCTACTTTCGCCAATATGTAATCCGGGGTATCGTTAAAATGCGCCTCCAAAGAATTACGGTTGATAACCTCGGCAATCTCTTTCAAAAATTTTTCTCTTTTGTTCATCGCTTTATTGATTTTTGGGTTTGTACTCTTGACACGGCATAACGCCGCACGATTGTTCGCATTTGAACGCCTCGCAATAACCGTTCCCGTTGACGTCCTCGTTTGTAAAGTTGGCGCAATTCCCGCATCCCTTATCGCCGGGTTCTTTCGGTACGCTTACGCCTTTCGGCTCAAACTCCCGGTTAAACTCTCTTTCCGGGCGGGTTGTCAATCGTCCGTCCGGCTCCCGGACAATGTAGTACGTTTCCGGGGCGTCAATGAAAATGCCGTTGCCGTCCGGGAACGAATAAACCGCCCGCCCGTTCGGGGTTCTCGGTATCGTCATGGTTCCGCCTCCGGTAAATCTTAACAGGTCGTCCAAATTGTCCCGGCGTACCTGTATTGCGTCAACTTCTAACAACGTGCGGCAATATCGGGTTCCCGCCGTGGCGTCCGGCTCAACTAACCGGGTGCGGATTTGTTCCGGGTATTCCGTCGGGTCGTACTCGACGTTGAAAACAACGGCGGCGTCTAACGTGTGGGTAACTAACAAGCGTTTCCCCAATCGTCCGGCGACTGCCTGTTTTACTGCTTCAATTGCGTTTTCCTGTATCTCGGTTGTGTCAACCGTGATTTCGTAACGGTCGGGTTTTTCCTCGACCTCCGGTTGGCTTTTGGCAATATCGCCAATCATAACCAACAATTCCGCATCAAACGGGTTTAACTTACTTTCTGTCATGCTCTAATTTTTTATTCGTTCTTACTGTTTTCGGATATGCCAACCGCCAAAATATCGTTTTTCGGTCGGTTCTGTTGTACTTATCGCATTGCCTACCTATTCCGGGGCAATCTTCCCTTTGGATTTTGCAGCGAACGCAACGTTGCGTAAATATTGCGGGGTTGTTGTTGGCTAATCGTGCATCCGCCGCCGTCCATATCTCGGCAATCAATACCATACCCCGGTAAACGCAACGTTCGCCGGGGTTGTACTCTCTGTTTGGGTCGAACGGTTCGGGTTGCTTAACTCTCATTCTTTGCCCGCTTCGTTTACATAGTCAAACAATGCGTCCAAATCGTCCTTTGCGCCTTTTACGCAAATTCGTACCCTATCGCCCCCGGCTAATGCGATTTCGACAATCTCACAATTATACCGGGGGGCGTTTATCTGTATCATTGCCGCCGTGGTATTCGTTACAAACTCGTTTCTTTCTTCCATGCTCTCGGTTTTTTGAAGTAAATTAAATACCTCCGTTGGTTCGTTCTCGCTTTGACACGCCCCCAACAAAAGCGTTGCCAAAGATAACAATAAAATCTTTGCTTTCATCATTTTACCTTTCTTTTAATCCATATAAACCGTATGCCAATGCCGACAAACAATATTTTCGCCTCAATATCAACATAACGGTCGTAACCGTTTATTGCATCAATGGATACCCCAAATTGACAACTATGATATTGCCAATACTCACGGGCGTAAACATAGACGCCGACCCGCCCAACGTGTATGCCTGTTTGGACGGTGTGTTTGTCCTTACTCATTGTGTGCCTCCTTTCTTGCTAATTCATAACCCTTTTTATCCATTACCATTGCCACGGGGTACGGCAATATACAATCTTTGGTATAAACCAAATTGTAAATCCCCAATTGCCCCTTAACCGGAAATTCAATAACCCGGCGGGGGTTGCGCATCAACCACCCGTACCCCTTTGTTATTTTCGCCCTCTTTTCCTTTGGAATCCGGGTGTTTTCCCAATCCTCCGGCGTAAACTCTTTTATCGGCTTTACGTCGTACAACTCAACCAATCCCAAAGTAACGCCGCTTTCCATTCCCGGATAAACCGGGGACGCTGCGGAACATATCAGCACGTCGCCACGGTATGACGTGTTTTTGCTCCGAACTTCAATTGTCTTTTTCCCGTAAACAATACCGTTTTCGTCCTTGTACGCCTCCGTTACCAAATCATTTGCGTATGGCTGTTTTACGGTCAACGCACGCCAACGGTCGTGCTTTTCCGGGTTGTAATCCTTATTGCTGTACTGCATATTTACTTTTTATTTTCGGGTTCCTCGGTTTCGTCGTCGGGTTCCGGGTAATGGATAAATCCAATTTGCCGGACGTTTTGGATTGGCTCGTAAATGATAACGACAACATCGCCGTCCGTCCTTACTCCGACCAATCGGCAATCGGCGGGAACCTCAACCCGTATTTCACTTTTCATTGTTAAACAAATCCCAATTAACAGGGACACAATACCCCGGCAATTCTCCCCGGTCAATCCCCAACGGATTAACAATACTATCTTTCCAATAGATACGGGGTTGTTCCGGGCGTCCCTCCCAATGTTCCGTAATTGTGTCGTAAATCAATCGTATTTCCCGTTTCGGATATTTGCCGCCGCTCTGCAACCCGATTTTATACAGGTCAACGAACGGATACGACAATTTGATTATCCCAATTGCCCGGTCGTACATTCCCGGCTGGATTGGCTCCACGCTTGCAAAGGTGCGGAACCCGTGGCGTTTTGCCCGTGCCAACACATTAACCCGCATCGTATTTGGGTCGGCGTTCGGCTCCAATTCGTCGCAACCTGTCAACGTTGCGCCCAAAGCGATACGGGACACGTCCCAACCCTCGGACGCCTCGGCAAAATCAATGAAGCGGTTCAACCCCTCGGCGCATATGCTCAATATCTTAACCGGGACGCCGTGGCGTTGGCATACGCCGACCGCTTGACGGGTCAACCGTTCCGTTTCCGGCAACAACGGGTCGGTCGTGAACGAAAAGAATAACCCCGTTTTCTGCAATTCCTCCTTATGCGCCAACAATTCGTTTTTGAAAATATCCAAAGCGTATGGATATTCCCGCAACGTCTTTTTCAACTCCGGGCGACTGCCTCCCAATACCTTTGCGCCACGACCTTTGCGCAAATAACAGTAAGTACAACCGTTGGAACAACCGACAAAGAAATTGGCGGCGTTCTCGGCGTATTCCCCGGCTTTACCTTTTGGGCTGTAAATAACCCGTCCGTTTATCGCTCCCATATCGTCAACGGCTTAAAATGGTAAATCGTCGTTTCCGTCGGGGGCGGGTGCATCCGGCACGGGCGGCGGCGGTACTTGCGCCCCGGCTCCGGTCGCTTTCGGGGTCAACATTTCCATATCGGTTGCGACTATCTCGGTAACATACCGTTTGACGCCTTGCGCATCGTCATAACTCCGGGTTCTCAATTCGCCCTCAATATACAGTTTGTCGCCCTTTTTGACGTACTGATTGGCGACCTTTGCCAACCCGTTTTGCAATACGACGTTATGCCATTCGGTATGCTCCGGGATTTGCCGCCCGTCCTTTGTGGTATAACCTCGTTTCGTGGTTGCCAACGAAAAGGTCGCCACGCAACCCCCGTTGTCGAACTCCCTAAAATCCGGGGCTTTCCCGGTATGTCCCATCAAAATAACCTTGTTTACACTCATACAAAAAACGCTTTAATTATCCAAACAATAATACTATACAACGCCCACATATAAGACGCAACCGTCAACGTCACGAACGTGTATAACGCAATTTTATATCCGGTTTTTGATTTTATTTTCATGTCACTTGAATTTTACGCAATCCAACAAATATTGTTTCTTATTGTCCGACCATCCGGCGGCATGGTTTATCGCTTTTCGGTCGTCGTCGTGTACGAACTCACAAACCCAACCGCCGACGCTTGATTTTTGAACTAATCGAACCAATTTACCAACAATGAAAGAACGCAATTTGTAATAACCTGAATTTTCGCCAACAAACAAAACCCGTCTTTCTGCATTTATTTCGGGCTGATTTTCGATTTGCGGGCGTTTCTCCCTTTCCGGGTATCTTTGTACCCTTTGAAAATCTCGTTTGATTGACGCCCGGGAAATTTCCCCGTAATCGGGTGTTCTTTTTTTCGTTCTCATATTTTCAAACTTCTGTATTCGTTTTTAAGCAATTCAATAATCCGGACGTTGCCCGGATATATTCGCATTTTCTCACGGTCGCCATTCTCCCAACGGTTGTGCATTTCAAAGCAAAGTATATTAATATTCCTTGGGTCATGCGCCATTTCCGGGTGCGAACCCCTCGTTAGGATATGCGAACAATAAACGGCGGAATAACTCGACAACGGGCGCAATGTTTCCTCGCATTGGTGCGGCTTATGTTCCCAAATCCACCTAAAAAACCGTTCGTTTGCCTGTGGGATATTCCCACGACCAAAAACGCAATGCCCGAACAATTCCCGTTGGATTTCGACACGCAACCGAATATCCATTGTAAACCGCTTGTAATCCAATAGGGGGCAAAACCCCCTATCGGTTACAAATTGGTATTCTTCCCGGTCAGTTAGCAATATCGGCTCCATTGCTTACATATCCGCCGTTTCGTCCTCCGGGTCGTCCTCGTTAGCCGGGTCGCCGACCTCCGAGAACAATCCGTCCTCCTTTTCCGGCTCTGCGACCAAACCCGGTGCGGGTTCGCCGTCAGCCCCGAACAATTCCAATTGCGCCTTTTTGCCTTTGAACAAAAATGCGTAAACCTCGTTTTCAATATCGCAAACAATGTTTTCCAACTCTTCCTCAAAACCGAACGTTTCAACGTTATATTTCATTCGTGGGGTATTGATTGCTGTTTTCTGATTGTTTGATATGGTAAACAATCCGGTTAAAACGACGCCTACGTTATCATCTTGCCCGGACAAAGAAACGCCCCTAACCTCTATATTGTCCAAACATTCTTCCGCAAATGAGGCTGCAATATCTGTTTGTTTCTTTGTTGCTTTAAACTCCGGCGTTGCCATCATGGTTTTAAATGACGTTATGTTGAATACACGTCCCATAATCGGGCGCAAATCATTAAACAAATGACGCAAATCCGGGTGTATGTCTTTTGCACTCAATACATGGTATTTGTTCGTGTAACTCTCATTTCCGACAACTTCCGTTACTTCATAATGTACGTCTAACCCGCCATCTTTCAATAACTTTACTTTCGATAATGAAAACTTTTCCTTTGTAGGAATCGGCATAACATTTTGTTCTTTTTCGTTCATAATTTAAAAGTCTGTTTCATTTAACAATTTTGCAACCTTGTTTTCCGGCTCTGCATCCGGTGCAAATATCGGTTTCAGTTCTATAATACCATTTTCCACCAAAACCGGAATACAACGTTTGCAGGCTTTCACGTCCTCCAACGCATCATGCGTCGGGAATGTTTCGCCGGGGAAACATTTATTATAAAGTTCTTCCAACGTCGGGAATTTTCCGGGGCGTCCATTTGCAAACATTGCGCCGACAAATTTAATTGTTTTCATCATGGTATCAATTCGTTTTCCCTTAAACAATGCGTCCTCGGCTTTTTCGTCGTAATACTCACGCCCCATAATTCGCAATATCATTGCTTTTACAATTGACGTATCAAAGTAAATGTTGTGTCCTACCAACAAACGGGCTTTTTCGCAATCCTCCAAAAATTCGCCTATAATATCAGCAAATGGGACGCCCTCGACGTTTGCTCTCTCTGCTGTAATTCCGTGAACTTCTGTTGACGCTTCCGGTATTTCCCATCCCTCCGGCTTAATAATGTAGGAACGTTCCTTTTCGTTTACCGCCCATGCCAATTGCACAATATTTGGAAATTCCGCAAAATCAACGTCTCATTTTGCGCCCTTTGGGGGCAACCCGGTTGTTTCACAATCGAACGTCAAAACATCTTTCATAATGTCGTTTATCTCATTTCCTTTGCTGTCTTTCAATGTTACTTTTTTCATAATCAAATTTCATTTGGGTCTGCAATATATATATAATATTCTTCACTTGCAATCTGTTTCAAATGCTCAATATGTTCTATCAATTCCGCATTGCTCAACTCTGCAATTGTCCGCAACCGGGTTTCATATTTCCCGGTGTTAATATCCGGGGGCTGATCATACATAACCGGGGACAACTCACGCAATCGGCGTTCGGTTTGTTCCTCTGTCAGACGTTCGCCCGCCTCCCAAATTCCGGTTCTGAATGTTGGTACAACGTAATTGAAATAATAACCTTTCAAAGCCTCTGACGAACCTGGCGACGCTACAATAAAACGGGCGATTATGCGGCTACCTTTGTGCATTGCAAAGAATTGATTTAATTCCCCCATGTTCATTTGTAAACCGCCGTTATTATTAATCATTCCCGTTGCTGTTATCTCTCTTTTCCTCATTGTCTTTCTTTTCTTGGTCAACAAATTGTTTCATTGTAATATTAAACGCTTCGCCGCCAACTTCCAATATAAACTTTCTTTCGCTGCTTGAATATCCCTGCAATTTTTTATCCATCGCCGACGCATAAAGAACGGTCATTTGTCCCGGTTCAAAAACTCCTTTTCCCTGCAATCGGTCTATCGGGTGCCGTTTCAATGGGGCGTTTGCGCTTTTTTCTGCATTTCTCCGAGTGTTTTCCAAATCGGAAATAACCACTTTCAGATTATTATAAAATTCGGGTGTTTTCAAAACGTCCAAAATTGTCATGTCTTTTACTTCCATATTGTTTTTGTTTTATGGGGGTCTTTGATTTAACGACCCCCGGTTTATTATTATTGTTCTGTGTATTCCTCAATAATTAAATCCTGCTGTCCCCTTACAACACTTTCAATAAAACCTTGGAATCCCTCTTTTTTTGCCAAATCCAAAATTGCCTGCAATCTCTTTTGTCCCAAACTTTCGCCCCTCGCAATTCTGAATACCTTAACCGTTGGGTTACTTGCAATAATCAGTTTTGCGGCAACCTCCATTATTTGCGAATCTGAAACCTTTCCGGCGACAAATGGGACGTCATTTAATACTAACCCATCATCACTAAACGAAAGCCCGGAAATCGGCAATTTCGCCGACGAAATAAGTTTTTCACGCTCTGCGGATAATTTGGCAATATCTGAATCCATCTTTTCGGCTTCTGCTCTTTTGTCGTCTGCCTGCTTTTTCTTTGTCAGATAATCGGCAACTTTTGCAGCCTTTTTGTTGTGTTCCTCTGCCTTTCTCAATTGCTCGGCTGTATCTAACTTTTCCGGGTTGTTTTCCTCATACTTCGCCAACCAATTTTCCGCATTTGCTTTGCGTTTCTCAAAATCGGATTTTTCTGCCTCAATCTGTGCAACGGTTTCTTTGTAGGTTTGTTCTGCCATCGCCATTGCCTTTTTTGCCGCCTCAATCGCCTTTTCGTATGAATCTTTGGCAGCTTCCATACGTGCCGAAATTTCCTCCAACTGCTGCGTTCTCTGTGCTAACGCCGAACGTACGGTTTTTGCCTTTTCTATCAATTGGGCGTTTTCCTGCTGTTCTCGCATCAGTTCGGTAATATCCTTTGGTTTGGCATACGTTTTCAAATCCTCTGTTGTCAATCCCTGCCCGGCTGCGTCTGATATGGATTTGTAAGTTTTCAAATCCCGGTTCACTCCGGTACGCTCTGTTTTCAACCCGGCAACCTCTGTATCAATTTCGGCAATTCTTTTGCGTACATTTTCCGGCAACAACGCCTTGACAACTTCAATTTGTTTGCGGCGTCCCTCGGCTGTTTCCGACCAACGAGAAAATTCCACGGCGTCAAAATCTGTATAACCGAAAATCTTTTGCAACATTGAAACGTTATCGCTTTTCATTCCGGTTGTCTTTGATTTTATTGATAACGTGCCACGTGGGTTTGCCTTTGTAAACTTCAATTCAACCTCGTATTCCTCGCCATCGTCGCCGACAATCATTTTTGCAAAACCTTCGCTTTCTCCGTTCTTCAATACGGCGTCACGGTTCCCGGTCAACAAAGCCCCAATTGCTTTTAATACGGTTGATTTTCCCAACTCATTATCTCCGGTAATGAAATAAACGTTACCGTCGAAATCTGCGTTAAGCTCTTTAATTACTTGGAAATTTACCAATTCTAATTTCTTAACTATCATTTTTGCTCTCGGTTTGTGCCGGGGTTTCCCCTGGCGGTTAATATTATTTTTTTGTTTCTCTCATTCTTTGGTATATCATTGTTTGCACCTTAACAAATGCGTCCCGGCTTTCTTTCGCTTCCTCAACCGTGCAATCAGCAATGAAATTTTCCAAACGCTTGTATAATTCGTTCAACTCTTTGTCGCTTATTGCGTGCCGGGTTGCTCCTACTTCATCTATAAACATATCAAAACACCATTTGTATTTCAGAAATCTTATATCCTAACTCTTTTGCAATTTCTATTGCACATTCAACGTTTTCTATTCCATCAAACATCAATGTTTTTGTTTGAAAATCTATGCCATAAAATGAAACTTCATTATTATGCGCATTAATACCGTTTTTGTGAATCTCTAATAACTTCATAGTTTTATAATTTATCCGGGAACCCGCCCGGTCGGTGTTTGTCGTACTCTGAAAGATTTTGGCTTTATCACTTCATTTAATCGGTTACCGAACCATCATTTAACCCTTTGTAGATACCGTTGCTTACTTTCTACTCTTACGAACTTAATCTTTCAACAGTCTTTTTGCATTTTGGTTAGACTGTGGGGTCTTTCGTTGTTTGACACTGCAAATATACGCATAACATTTTAACTACCAAAATTTTTTCTTTTTATTTTCAAAAAAAAACAATAAACCCGGAACGTTATACATTCCGGGCATAAATCAAAACAGCCTCATTTGTTTATCTGTTATTTTAGCAACAATTGCATCAACTTCACTTTCTAATTTCTTGCAGGTCGCTAATATTTCCGGGCGACGTTGCGCAAAATATCTGCGTTGATTATGACGCAATTGTTTTGTTAATTCAATAAAATAATCAAAGGCATATTCCCATTCATAACCGTATGCAATTGAAACTTTATGTTGGCAACATCTTGTTATTAAAGAATGGTCGTAACCATATTTTTTACATGCTTCATCAATACTTTCAAAATAACCTATCAATTCCCCGTTCTTAAACTGAAACAAAGGTTTTGAATGTAAACAACATTTGCCACGTTTCCCATAAAAAGGACAATTTTCTCCACTTTTAGATAATCCAATACGTTCTTTTGTTATTGGGTTATTATTATTTTCTTTTATAGTAACCCATCTTAAATTATCAACAGAATTATTTTTTCTATTTCCGTCTATATGGTCAACGCATGGTTTACCGTCCGGGTTTGGAATAAATGCCATTGCAACAAGTCTATGAACTAAACATGTGATTGCTTTCCCTCCAATACTTAAATGAATGTGTTTATAACCGTATGTGTTTGTTTGCTGTTTCATCAACTTTCCATTTCTAAACACATTTCCGTTTCTATCAATTTCATATTCTTTAAAATCCGGAATACTTATTTTTTCCGGATTTTCGATTTGCGGGGCTTTTTCTTCTTCCATGTATATTTTATCCATTTTGAAATTAAAATCGCTCTACGTGGCTAAAACAAACGTTCGTGCATGTTGCTTGGTAAATTCTGACGCACCCAACCGGGGTTGTTGCGCAAAATGTATCGTCCAAAGTGCATTATCAACGTGGCGTCGGCGTTCCACAATGTCGGTTTCAATTCCGGGTACAAATTCCCGGCAACCTCTTTGTATCTGCGTTTTCGCTCGTTCTTTTCTTCTTTTTTTCGTGTCGTCTTTGCTCGCAACTTCAATTCGTTTTGCCATTTCATAGGGTGTACCATAACAAACGGAATGTCGCAAACTGAAATGATTGCTTTCAATTGCTCAAAGTTTGCCATCATCTTTTGTATTCGGTACAACTTTCCCATATTGACGCCATCGGCACCCGGCGTTACATCGTCCGGGCGCACGCTCAATTTTTCCAAAAAGACAATTGGCGAACAAATGGTTTTCAGATATTCCAAATAATTACGCAAATCTGTTAAATCCTTTGGCATTTGTATTGCCTTGATATTTTGATTTGGTCGCCATGTTACAATACCGCCATTGCTTCCCGGGTCAATTCCCACTACTGCTGAAATTCTTATATTTTTTTTCATATATAACCTCCCGCTTTTGTAAAATAACCTATTACGCCAATTATAAAGCAAACAATAAATAGTTCCATATTTAAAACTTCATGTAGTTATCAACTTGCATTTCCTCGGAAATCATCCGGTCAAATGCTTTTATAATCTCCTTTTTCCGGGCAACTTCAAACGCCGTAAAATCAATTTCCGGGCTTTCGGTTCCTTTTCGGCGAACTTGAAATGCCGTATATTGGTTTATTATTCCACGGGCTACACGCTGCATATACCGGGCAAACGCTTCTTTGCGGTCGTCCTCTTTAACTTGTACATCATCAGCTAACCCGCATTTTTGCAACCATTCATACAAAAACATATCATCAGTTAGCCCCAATATTAATTTCCCGGTGTATTTGTAGCAAAGGAAAATATAACGGTTCCGCCATTGTCTTTGTATCTCAAATTGCCGTATTTGCTGCGGCGTCATTTCGCCTTTTGGTTCCGGCAATACTTTAAACGCTTTGTCAATTACGACGTTCTGTTTTCGCTTGTATGCGTTCAATATCTTTGAAAGATAATCCGCATTGAATTGCTGATAATGATATTTATCCGGGTTCCCGTGTTTATCTTTCGGCAAAAATTCGTCTAATTCCCCGGTCGTCGCCAACTCAAAAGCTATCTTAATATCCGCCAACGTCATATCAGAGTGATAACGTTTCAGAATATCCAACAACCGGGATTGTATATAATTCCAATCATTTTCATTCTGTGGTATTATATAACCAACGTCCATTGCTATACGCTTAAACAACAACGAAAGATTTTCAACTAATTTTGCATCGTCAATTTCCGCAATTGGTGTTTTTGTTGACGCTGCGAAAACATATTTTTCAACTGGGTTTAATGCTTTGGCAACCTCCGGCAATTGCATCATTCTACGGCGTACTTCAATGGCTTTTGTTCCGGGCTTGGTATTATATATTTCTAAAGCCGTATTTTCTATTTTTTCAATAGCTCCCATATCAATCAAAATCATTGTTTAAATACTTCATCATATCCGAAATTTCTTTGCTGCTTTGCTGCTCTGTCTTTACGGAACGTTTCATTTTTTCCCATTTTTCGTATTTTTCGGGGGTTGACTCATATTCTAACGCCGCCCAACCTTTTGAAATGCTTTCTTTTATCAGAATCAGCGCAAATTCTTCCGGGTATTTACTCAAACCATTTAAGTTTGCTTGTATCGCTGAAAAACTCTTTTGCGACGTTCTCCATTTCGGTTGACACATCAAAATATAAAAGTTCCGTTTAAATTCATCGCTATCAAATGGGAATACAAGTTTTGCAAAGTAATTATCAACTTTATCAATTACTTGTTTTCTGACGTCCAACAATTCCGGGGTAAACCCATAAACAATACTTGCTTTAACTTTTTTTTCTTCGTTTGAAAAATTGTCTTGTGAAAATCCGTTTGGATTTTCTTTAGAGGCTTTAGCCTCTTTCTTCATAGTATTATTAATATTATTATTATTATTAATATAATAGTCTTGTAGTCCGTTTTCGGACTGATTAAAGTCCGTTTTCGGACTGTTGTTTAGTCCGTTTTCGGACTGCTGTATATTAATATTATAGTCTTGTAGTCCGTTTTCGGACTGATTAAAGTCCGTTTCGCTTCTGTTCCATGTTTTACATTTTTCTGTAAATCTTAGATACTTTGTTTTCCCAAAAGAACTCAACTCAATAAATCCTCTGTCTGCAAGTTCTTTAATGTTTTTGTAAACTCTTTTAGGGATTGAAAAAAGCAACGGAAAATCATCTACCATTTTTGTTTCTGAATATTGATACCAAACAATGCCATCAACCGTAATTGTATTAGTCCACGTTGGCAATGTCATACACGCTGCAAGCGTTGTTGTTTGAACAATAGTCAGTTTATTTGCAACGGCGAATCTTTGGTCAATCAAAATATTGTAAGTCATAATTAAAAAAGAAAAGCCCCAATTAGAGCCGTTACACATCTAAAAGGGGCTTTGTAGCTAATTAGCAAATATCTTTCAATCGGTAACGGTCGATTTTTTTACGCCACAAATATAATACTTTTTTTTTATTCCAACAACTTTACGGGCTTAAATGCTTCTTTTACCGCAAACAAATTTCCCTCACTTTCGTTTGGAACAATCGTAACAACCGGATAACGAGAACGGTCGCCGGGCTTTTGAGAAACTGCAAATTGTACATTCATATCAAAGATAATTCCTTTTACAAATCCCTTTTCTTGCAATATTGCGTCGAATGTATCACGGATATTGGGTATTGTTGACGCTGTCCCCTTTGTCGTAAACTGCCAAACTCCGCCAACGCCACGCACCAACGGAATAATGAAAGTTACGGTTAACGTTACAATCCATCCGTCGCCGCCGTTTAATACGGCACGGTTGGGGTGCTTTTCCGCAACCCCCGCCATCAAATTGGGATAATCCTTTGTACTATATTGACAATATTGTTTTCCGTTCCATACAAAGAACGTTTCCCCGTCGCCGTATGCTATGCGTCGCCCGTCGTCGTCCCGGTATTCGTACATTTCATTGCAAACCTTTTCCGGGGCGTCGTCCGAGAAAACAATCTGTATTGTTTGCGGTTTCTCGCCGTATGCTTTCGTAAACAATCCTGCATACTTTCCGGTTGGTATAAAATAATCAACGCTTTTTGGGTATTCTTTGCCGTTTGCCGCCTTTTCCTTGTACCCTACTTTGATAAACCCCACACGTGGCAAAACAACACGTTGTATGCCGGTGGTTGGTCTGTTTATGTTTATACGTCCTTTCATAATCAAATATCAATTTCAGTATTCAACAAATCTTTCTTTGTCACGGGTTCCGGCTTTTTAGGCTGTTTTTCTTCGATTTTAGCCACTTTTTCTTTTTTTGGTGTAATTGTACGTTTTGCGGTTTTCTTTTCCTTGACGGGCTTGTTTTCCGCCGTTTTTGCCGTTTTTCGTGTGGTTCTCTTTACGGTCTTGGTTTTCTTTTCCTCCGGTTCCGGTTGTGGTTCGGGTTCCGGCTGTTGTTCCGTGGCATTTTCTATTTCATACGCTTTCATTCTTAATTCAAACGATTGCAATTCTTTTCCCTGCAATTTTTCCGCCTCTGAATGTACGTCTATATCCGACCAACCCTGCATTTCTGAAAAACTTTGAAACGCTCCGGTTACTTTAACATATCCGTCGGAACACTTGTAAATATTGGTTGCTATGCTGTACCATCTATATTGGTCTAAATTCAAGCCCTCGTCAACCAATTTTACGCCGTATGTGTTCCCAATATCTGTTGTTTGGCATAATGAATAATTGTCGTCGTCGTTGTTTATCAAATCAATAAACTTTTCGCAACTGATAACATTCTGTTCCGGCTGTGGTTCGGGTTCCGGGTCTTTCTTCAAATCCTCAACGGTAACGGCTTTTTCCGGTTCCGGCTTTTTCTTTTCCGCCGGGGCTTTGCTTTTAACAAGTTCCGCCAACGTCAGCGAAACAATATTGTTTGTCAAATCCGGTTCGTTATCCAATGATATTTCCCCGGAAACCGTCGTAAACGTATTATCCCGCTTTTCGTCCTCAATGGCGGCAATCTCCAACAGATAGGGGATTTTGCGTATATTGGGGCTTTCGGTTTGCTCTTTCAGATTGTACGACGGTTTTTTGCGCCAATCTTTCGGGCTGAAATTGAAAATACGGGTAACGGGGAATTGCTCAAAATTGACGTTCCACATATCCCGGTACATTCCTAATTGTATTTCGCTTTCCTCGTAAAAGCCTTTGCGCCCGCTTTTGAAATCGACAATTGCGTTAATCCGGTCGTCGCTTCCAATCTTTGCCCGCATGGTACACGGGCTGTCTCTTATACACATCTCCGAGCCCACGAGACTACGCTGCATCTCGT
>ERZ1027068.79-NODE-79-length-36082-cov-11.968801_pt1 | contig 36082 bp, 48 predicted proteins | sample MGYA00519420_ERZ1027068 | MGnify/ENA primary metagenome ERZ1027068 (study PRJEB26926, sample SAMN06164835) | human gut metagenome | biome: ENVO:00009003; feature: ENVO:2100002; material: ENVO:00002003 | host: Homo sapiens | place: USA | collected 2012 ...
GTCAATGTGGAGTGACAGAATTTCAAGTTGCCTGTGACCCCGGCGTTGGATTGTACGCCGGGGAAATCGTCAATATCACAAAGCAGAATGACGAGGCCATGCGCCTTGTCTGCGTGACACCCTTTGAGGAGCAGGCTACCAAGTGGACGCCGCAGCTGCGTGATCGTTATTTTGATATGTTGGCGGACTGCACCGACCTTTCCTGTGTAGACTATCAGGAGACACCCAACGCACAGCTTATGGCCTATCGGCGGATCGTCAAGCAGTCTGATATGCTGGTGGCCGTATATGACCCTGAACTTGCCAGCGGTAGCGCAGAGGACAAGGCTATGGCCTATGCCCTTGCGTTGGGGAAGCCAACCCTGCTGATCCACCCTAATACATGGAAAAAGAAGTGGCTGAATGCTGCAAAACGGGAAAATGAGTAGTATATTCAAAAATTTTATCCATCCTCATACTTTAGAACGATTTACATTTCGTAAATGTACGGAGACAACGTATTTGAGAAACGCGGGATAAACCGGGACAGGACGGGAGACCGCGAGAAAACCCGCTATTTGTGCGGGAAACAGGGCATTTTCACCCGGGACAGGGCATTGATCCGGCCCGGCTTTATCAGACAACTTGAGACGAGGGCGTCGACGCGGTCGGCGTCCTTTTTTCATGCCCTGGGGAGCCCTGGAAGGCCCCACAACGGCGGCGGCGCGGCTGGGGCATATCGTACCCGCAACGGGGCGAAGCCCTTGAAACAAGGGCATTTGAGGGCAAAAAGAGGGCCGCTCGGCCCGTCCCGGAAGTCACAGCAGCAGACAAAGAGGACGGGCTTCGCGGCCCATGGTCACAGTATAGCAGAGACGGCCCCGGAAGGCAAGCGGGCGAAGCGTGCAAAGCGTGCAAACGGGGCGTTAATCCGTGCATAAATTAACGGCAGGGGGCAAAAACAGGAGTTCGGCGGCGCGGATCGGCGGCGCGGAGGCGTTACGAGCTGTTATTCCAGGCGTTACGACGACGGCGGCGACCGGGCCATAACCGGGGGAAAATGCGGAAAAGCAATTCTACATTTTCCACATTCTCGTGTAGAATTGTAGAATTGCCCGTAATACCGGGGTTTTCAAGGGTTCGGCGCCCCCTCCGCCCTCTATTCTCAATTCTACATGATTTTGATTTAGTTTTTAATCATAGAAGGGCAAAAAAATCAGGCGGTTCCGTCGCGGGCTTCACGGCTCTCGGCGGGGCCGCTTTTACCGTCGTCGCTCCCGTCGAAGTATGTTGAATAAATAGATTCTTTTTTCTGTTCGACGACGCGCTTGTATTTGAAGTAGGCCAGGTCAAAAAGCTCCTCGCGGTGGGAGGGCGGAAGGAGCCTATACATAGCGATGAGATCCACCTCATCCTCGGACAGAGGAAGGCCGTCGCATGTAAGCCCTCCTCGCTCTTTTTCTGCCCGAAGGTCAAGCTCGAGTTTGCTACTGGCGGCAGGCTCCGAAACGCTACGACCATAAACGAGGAAGTCAAGCGAAACGTGTAGATAATCCGCGACTTTTGTGAGTTTATCGAGGCGAGGACTCTGCTCCTCCCATCTTCTTATAGTGCCATTCCCAAGACCCACATCCCGCTCTAATTGCTTGAATGTGGTTCCTCGTTCTTTAACAATGCTTTGCAGACGGTCAACGATAGACATTGTGCTACTCCTTTCTAGAAAGTCGCAAGTTCTCTATTGACAAGTAGATAGTTTGCGACTATAATATGGGTAGATTAAAAATTTAAGCACATCAAGCATAGCACACCACCCACCAAAAGGAAAGACCAAAGGAGGCGGCGGTAGAGTAAAAGCGAGCGGCGAGGGTCTTTCACCCCCTTTACACGCTCAATTTATTCAAGGCATCCACGTCATCGGGACAGCGGATAGAGATATGAGAACGGAACCCAGGAGGCCCGACTTCGGCGGCAAGGCAGAAGACAAGGCCCGGCTCCCCAGCAGGGGAGACGAACTCGGCGCGGCAGCTCTCCCCCTCGCAAGAAGCGGAGACGAGCTCCCACCGGATGTAGGTATTCGCTCTAAGGACTTCGGAAACAAGGCCCTTGAGGGAGGGGCAACTCCCCAGGGCGTCGGTGAGAATAGTCTTTTCCATAATAGGCGACCCTCGCCGCCCGCTTTTGCTCTACCGCAACCCCCGGGGCCGGAGGTTCTGCAAAACCTCCGCCTCGGGACGTGAACACCGCGAAGCGGCGTCAATCAAAGGTCAGCAGGTGCGCCAACACCCCCGGCCTGGTTAGAGGAATTATTTCTAAGTTTCATACAAGTCGGCCCTCGCCGTTCGCTTTTACTCTACCATATACCGCACCGAAACGCAAAGGAGGCGATCTCTTTGAGACGCGGCAAGAAGCCAACCAGGAAGCAGAAGATCCGGCTCGGACAAGCGGGCCTCTCGCCGGAGAACTGGCTCGTCGTGAAGCAGAAGCAGAACGGGGAGCTCGTCATCCTCCACAAGCACACGGACACGATCCGGGTCGTCCCTCCCCTGGGACAGTGACCCCCACACACAGAAAGGAAGGAACAGCAGCATGAGAAAGATGAAGAAGATCAACGGCTACCTCGTCGTCAAGTTCAACGCCCGGGAGCTCCGGGAGTACGAGGGGACGGCCCTCGGCGAGTATGGCGTCATCGACGCCGAGCTCTACACCGGCAACCTGGACGTCGACCGGGGCGCGATGGAGTACGACAACGCGGGCAGCATGGAGGAGGCCGTGGAGCTGGCCCGAGGCCTCGAGTCGGAGCTCGACGCCGAGGAGCCCGAGGTCAAGGTCACGATCGTCAAGGAGACCGACGAGACCACCGAGGAGGAGGAAGTGGACGCGCAGCAGATGATCGCCGGATGGGAGAACGTCCTCCGGGGGCAGGTCGCGAGCGCCCACTATAAGGACGTGGACGAGCGCACGGCAGCGCATGAGCTTTACGGCTACAAGGTCGCCCTCCGCGACCTGGGCCTCCTGGATCGGGAAGACTGCTACGTCCTCCCGGACACCTTCGGGGAGGAACGTCCTCGCCGGGAAAAGCGGGCGACCTTCGAGAACCTTCACCCGGAACTCAAGCGGCACCGGGAGACGGCGCAGGTCTACGCCCTGGGGCTGGCGCTGGCGGAGGACTGCCCGGACAATGATTGTCGGCTCTATCTCAACATCTTCAACACGGCCCGGGAGCTGGATACAGCCCTGGATGACCTGGACGTCGACGGCGCTCCGGCGCTCTACTTACGACAGGCGCTCCGGGTAAACGTCGGGGAGCTTGTGGAGCTATACCGGACGAACTACGCCGTCGAGCTGTACCGGAAGGAGGCCGCAAAAAAAGAAAGACCGCCCGCAGAGCGGACGGTCTCCGAGCAGAGTGTCGGCTCCACACTGGCCGACCAGTATCAAGCGCATTTCAGCCGGGAACGTGTGGTCGCGGAGCGGCTTAGGTCTCTGCTTCCGCAAGACTCTTTTTCGCGGAAACAAGAGCTTGACAACGATCGTTGACAGCTTTTCCAAGCTCGACTTGATTGACAATCCCTTTTGCAACAAGGAGGTCGATCAACGCAGCGAGAACCGGGTCGTTTACGAGACGGGCGCGGAACTCCTCGTTTGCGAAGTCGTTGTCGGTCTTAATCCATTCGTACATCACGTTCACCCCCTTCCTGGGCTGGGAGCCATATCTCGATTATACCAGCACCAGGAAGGGACACACAAGGAGGAAACAGCAGCATGAAAGCAGAACTTAAACGAGCCGCCGACCTCGTCGCCTTCCAGCGGCGCGAGGCCCTGTCTCGGAAGCGGCTCTCGGGAGACCCCCGGAACCCCTTCCGCCCCCGGTATGGCGCGGAGCTGACCTTCGCCGCCGCGTCACAGGAGGCCGAGACCCTGGGCTATATTCTCAAATTGCTTGAGAAAGAAGCGGCCCGAGAGTGTGCGAGGCGGGTCTTCCCCACGCTGGACGCGATCCTCGACTTCGTCGTCGGCCTGGGCCTCATGGCCCTCGGGGGCCTGGGGCTCGCCGCCGCGTGTGTCGTGGCAGGAGCGCCGGACAGCTTCACCCGTGCGGCGGCGCTGCTGGGCCTGGGGTTTATGGCAGCGGTCAACCTGCACCGGCAGAAGCGGAAGTAAATCTAAGAACGACTACACAGGAAGGAGGACAGCGGTGAAAAGCAACGGTAAACTTTGCCCCCTGGGGAAGCTCGTCGTCAAGGCGCTCACTGACCAGGACAAGACGAAGACGCAGCTCGCCGCCGAGATCGGAACGTCGCCGCAGTATCTAAGCTACATTCTCTACGGCGTCCGGTCGGGCGAGAAGTACCTCCCGGCGATCATCGCGGCCCTCAACCTCGACCCCCGGAAGGTCGAGAAGGTAACGGCAGCGTAACACCAGGAAGGGAGGGACAGGAGTGCCGGACGTATTCATCACCATGAAGGAGGCGGCGGAGTTCGAGGGCGTCAAGTACGGAACTTTCGCCCAGCGCCTAGCCCGCAACCCCAAGCAGTACAAGACCAGAACGCAGCCCCAGGAGAACGGCGGCAGAGAGCAGGTGCTCGTCTCCGTCGACTCCCTCACAGCCAAGGGCCGGAAGGCGTGGCGGGCGGCACAGAAGATAGACGGGAGGGATGTCGTCATAGAGAAGCGAACAGAGTCCGCGCCCTGGTATGTGGGCGTCGACCTCAACCACTACACCGAGCAGCACAAGAAGGCGTTCTACGAGGCCGTCGAGCTGGCGGCGAGGGTGCAAGACTTCATCGACTACGACGGCCCCGACCGCACGGCCTACGCCGAGCGGTACGCGCTGGGCCTGGGAGTGAGTCTCCCGACCCTCTACCGCTACGTCGACAACATCCTCAAGGCGAACGCCTGGGCCCTCAAGATGGAGAAGGAGGACGGCCAGAGCCGGGACTATTTCCGGGCGCTGTCCTTGTGTCGGAAGCCGAAGGCGACCGCCACCTTCCCGAGTCTCACGGATGAGCAAAAGGCGCTCATTCAAAATATATGGTTCGACCGGCGCTTCGCGGCCAACCTGGGAACGATCGAAATGCTCTACGAGAAGTTCGAGGAGGTCGCCGAGGGCCGGGGCTGGGAGAACTACCCCAGCATCAAGACGGTCGCCCGGTACATCAAGCACCTCATGGACAGCCGGGGCGGAGAGTCGGCCCGCTACCTCGCGGCCAACGGCTCCCGGGAGTGGAAGAACAAGAAGATGCTCAAGGGCAAGCGCGACGCGACGAGCCTCAAGGTCATGGAGTACGTCGTCGGCGACGAGCACACCTTCGACTTTTGGGTTCAGTGGGTCGCCCCGAACGGGAAGATCAAGGCCGTCCGCCCGAAGCTCGTCGCATGGATGGACATGCGGAGCCGGGCGATCGTGGGCGACGTGGCTTGTGTGGACGCCAACAACCAGACCCTCAAGGAGAGCCTCGTCAAGATGCTCTACTCCCACCCGGGCGGCGTCCCCCACATCCTCCACGTCGACAACGGCAAGGACTACACGGCGAAGACCATGACCGGCCAGAGCCGCAAGAAGCGGAACATTGACTTCGAGTTCGACGCCGAGACCGTGGGCTTCTACCAGAGCATCGGCATCGAGGAGGTCGGGCGGTCGCTCCCCTATCAGCCGTGGGACAAGCCGATCGAGCGCTTCTTCTCGACCGTGTGCTCCAAGTTCTCGAAATGGTTCGAGAGCTACACGGGCACCCTCACCGGCTCCAAGACCTACGCCAAGCGGCAGAAGGACGTCGACGGTATGCTTGAGCGCGGCGAGCTGCTGACGATGGAGGAGTTCTTCGAGGCGTGGACGAAGTGGAAGAACGAGAAGTACCACACCCGGGAGCACCGGGGCCTCAAGGACGCGGGCGAGAAGTGGATCACGCCGATCTCCCTCTTTGAGAACGGCGAGCGCTATGAGAAGGCAGCTCCGCCCCGCGAGTATGCGGCGATGCTGCTCATGAAGGCCGACACCGCCCGCGTGACGAACCAGGGGATCAACAAGTTCGGCACCCTCTACACGGACTACGAGCTTTGTCACTACGTCGGCAAGCATGTCGGCATCAAGTGGGACATCGACGACGTCACGAAGCTCTACGTCTTCGACCAGGAGGGCCGGAAGATATGCGAAGCCGTCTCCGCCGAGCTGCTGGCCTTCGGGCCTCACTGTTCGCAAGCAGCGCTCGAGCGCCACCTCCGCGACCAGAAGCGGCAGGAGAAGGAAATGCGGGAGATCCTGGACAGCATGACGCGGCCCTACGAGCTCCGCGTCCAGGAGGGCGGACGGCCCTCCGAGGCGGTCGGCATGATCGACTTGACCATCAAGGCGGATCGGCCCTCGAAGCTCATCTCCCTCCCGAACGACAAGGAGTTCCGGGCGGAGATGGCCACGAACCGAAAGACCGGGAAGAAGGCATCCGGGGACGAGTTCCTCGGGAAGAAGGCAGACGACGCCCTCGCTCGCTTGAGGGCTATGAACGAATAGGAGGAACAACATGGAAATCACAGCAGCAGCGGCCCAGGCCACAACCTACACCACCGGCAAGACCCTTGCCGAGCAGATCAACGACTACCTCGCAGTCTCGAAGACCAGCATCGCCACCCTGGCGAGCGAGATCCCGGGCTATTCCCGCCCGACGATCTCCCGCTACCTCTCCGGCAAGTACGAGGGGGACATCTCCACCATCGAGAAGCTCCTCGCGGACTGGCTGGCCCAGCGCACCGGCGAGGCCGTGGCGCTCCCGGAGCCGGGGCGCAAGACCGGACGGAAGCCCGTCTTCTATGAGAGCCGGGACGCCCTCAAGGTGCTCGGCGTGTGTCAAAGCTGTCAAGAGTACATCGGCCTCGGCATCGTGGTCGCCCGCAGCGGCTACGGCAAGACCTACTCCCTCCGGCAGTACGCGAAGCTCCCCCGGGTCGCCTACATTGAGTGCGACGACACCATGAGCAGCCGCGATCTTGTGGAGGCGATCGAGAAGTCCCTCGGCATCCCCAGCGGCTACGGTACTATCTGGCGCAGGGTCAACGGCATCCGGGACTTCTTCAACACGAACAAGGGCTACCTCCTCATCATCGACGAGGCGGACAAGCTCGTCTCGAAGTACACCCAAAAGAAGATGGAGATCCTCCGGGCGATCTTCGACCAATCCGACGTGGGGCTCGTCATCGCCGGAGAGCCGAAGCTCGAAGCGCAGATCAAGACCTACCTCGCCCGCATGGCGAACCGGGTCGACTTCTATGTCTCCCTCAAGGGGCTCGACCCCTCGGAGGTGGAGGGCTACCTCGAGGGCTTCGAGGTAGATCCCGACGCGATGGTCGAGCTCAAGGCCCGGGCCTGCAACATGCAGACCGGATGCTTCCGACTCCTCGACCGAACCCTCTCCAACGTCACCCGCATCCTTGAGGAGCGCGGCGAGAGAGTCGTCACCGTGAAGATCATCGAGCAAGCCTCGAGTCTCATGATGCTCTAACACGGAAGGGGGCCGGGACAATGAAAATGAGAAAGCAGCGTCTCATGGGTCTCGCTATGCTGGCGATCACCGCCCTCATCCTGGTCATGGCCCGAGGCGGGAAGACGCCGGAGGACAGCGACGCGACCGCCGCTCTCCTCACCGGGCCGCTCGGCCTCTATATGCTCCTCTCTAAGACCTACATCCTATACGAAGACAAGGAGCCGAAGGAGGCCACCGAAGCAAGCCGCAGCGGGGAGGCAACTCCCCGGGCATATATCAACAAGCACAGAAAGGAAGGAGCCTACACATGGCAAGGAAAAGAGTGGTCGAACCCTCCGGGGTCAAGACCTGGGAGGACGCGAACGACGCCCTCCGTCAGATTGCAGAAGCGCAGCTCGCCGTCCAGGACATTGAGGGCGAGATGAACAAGCAGATCCTCGGGGCCAAGAAGGCCGCAGAGGAGCAGAGCAAGCCCCACAAGGACAGGATCGCCAAGCTCGAGCGCGAGCTCAAGGACTTCGTCACCGAACACCGGGCGGACATGGGGAAGGCGAAGTCGAAGATCCTCACCTTCGGCGAGGTCGGCTTCCGGCTCTCGACCTCCGTGTCCCTCCCCAGGGCGAAGGAGAAGATCGAGGAGATCATCCGCCGCCTCAAGAACCGGCAGATGATGGACTGCATCGTCGTCAAGGAGGACGTCTCGAAGGAGGCCCTCAAGAAGTACGGCGAGGACACCGTCAACGCGGTCGGCGCTACCTGGAAGCAGCAAGACGTCTTCGGCTACGAGCTGGACTTCGCGAAGCTGGAACAGGTCAAGAGCGGCATGTAAGGGGGCGGGCTTCATGCGGGTCGACATCACCACCACGAGAAAGAAGTACCGGGTCATCTACGCCGACCCTCCATGGAAGTTCAGCAGCAAGGAAGCAACTGGAAAACGCGGGGGGGGGTAATTTCTACCACCTATAAACCCCTCGAAGCGGTCTATCCGACCATGACCACCGAGGCCCTCAAGGAGCTCGACGTCGGGCGCATCGCCCACCGAGACGCGGCGCTCTTTATGTGGGCCACCGACGCCCACATCCCGGACGCCCTCGAGCTCTATCGGGCGTGGGGGTTCCGGTATGTGACCGTCGCCTTTGTGTGGTCGAAGAAGACCGTCAACGGGAAGACCGTCTCGAACCTCGCGCCCTGGACGCTCAAAAACTGTGAGCTTTGCCTCATGGGGACGCGGGGGCGGATGGTTCAGTACAAGCAGAAGAACAACATCCCGCAGCTCGTGGAGGCCGTGAGAACGCGGCACAGCGAGAAGCCGGAGGAAGTCCGCCGCCGCATCGAGGAGCTGTTCGGGGACGTCCCCCGGATCGAACTCTTTGCCCGGAAAAGGTTCCACGGCTGGGACTGTTGGGGAAACGAGGTGTAAATCATGGCAGCAACACGCAGCGGAAGGAAGCTCCCCTCCATCCGCACACTATGGGCGATCGCGAAGTCGCCCGAGCTCCGGCTCTCGGACGAAGACCTTCACGGGGTCGTGTACCGGGAGACCGGCAAGGAGAGCATGAAGAAGCTGACGCAGGGCGAGATCACCGACGTCGCCCGCGTCCTGCAAAACATGAAGGACAGCGCCGCCCGGAGTACCGGCGACAAACGGACGGACGAGGGCGGCAACCCCACCACCGAACGGCAGCGCCGGAAGATCTACGCGCTCACCGAGGCCCTGGGGTGGAACAACGACAAGCGCCGGATCGAGGGCTTTGTGAAGCGGATGACCGGCATCGACCGGCTCGAGTGGCTGAACACGGCCCAGTGTGAGAAGGTCATCGAGGGCCTCAAGGCGATCCTTGCCAGAGAGCAGCGGAAGGGGGCCGGGCGGGATGGATAACGAGAACCAGCGGGAGCTCGATGTCCTGGCCGCGCTGGAAGGCATCCACCGGATGCAAGAGAGCATCCGGGACACGGAGCTGGACATGGTGGTGGAGACCGGGATCATCTTCCTCCGCTTGCACTATCAGCGGCTCCCGCCCGGAGTGGCCCGCCGTCTGACGGAGATCTCGCCCCGGGACGTGGCGGAGGTGTCGGAGGTCATCCGGGAGAATGGCGCGACGCCGGAGCAGCGGCGAAGCCTGGGCGACCGACTGGCGAGCGACGCAGCCGTCGCCCAGGTCATCCGGGCGGCGAATGTCTACCGGGAGCGGCTGGGCTACGGCCCGCTCGAGTCGGAGGTGGAGGCGTGAGCGGGCGGAAGGCTGGGGCGATGGGGCTTGTCGAGAGGCTCGCCGCCGCCCTGGCCGTGAACGAGATCGTCCGCTCCCGGCGCTTCCTGGGAGAGCACACCAGCAAGGAAGACCGCGAGGAGCTGCTCAAGCTCACGGCCTCCGAGCTCACCTCGACGGCCCAGGTGCTCGCCTCCGCCGTGCATCTCCGGCAGCAGGTGGAGACGGCGGAGTTCACGCGGGCGCTCATAGAGCAGCAGAAGGCCGCACAGCAGCCCCCAGGCGGGCCGCTTGCGTGTTAAGGGGGAACGGTATGCCGACGAAGAAGAAACGCCTCACGCAGCGCGAGAAGGCCGAGAGGGCGAAGATGAAGAAGGAACTCCAAGCGGAAGGAGTCCTCCCGCCGGACAAGCCGCGCCTCAACCGGAAGAAGTTCGCCCGGGAAACCTGGGCGGAGTGGAAGGAGTTCTTCGAGAGAGACCCCATTCTCGCGGAGGTTCGCCTTCTTCGGGCCGTCGAGTTCGTGGCGGGCCCGGAAGTGCCGAAAATCACGCCGGAGCAGATCGGCGTCTTCAAGACCCTCAAGATCGCGATCGAGCTCGACAAGTTCCTTCGGCGTCTGGAAGCGGAGGGTCGAAAACAATACACAATCGGGGAATTGTTCGACGAGGTCTTCTTCCCCGTTTGGAAACTATAAGGAGGTAGACAACACACTATGAACGACAACATCAACACCAGCCCGGCGCAGGAGCCGGAGATCAACGAAGCGGACGGGGAGCCCATCTTCCACGCCGACGAGGAGGAGGGCGAGGATCATGAGTAAGAAGATTTGTCTCGACGCCGGGCATGTCGGCAGCAAATACAACCAGAGCCCCGTCGTGAAGACCTACTACGAAAGCGCGATGGTTTGGGCGCTGCATCTCAAGCTCAAGGCCCAGCTCGAGGCCCGGGGCTTCCAGGTCGTCACCACGCGGGCGAGCATCGACACCGACCTCGGCGTCTACGAACGCGGAACGGCCTCGAAGGGGTGCGACGTCTTCATCTCTCTCCACTCCAACGCTTGCGGCACGGAGAGCGTCGACTACCCCGTCGTCTACCGGGCCTACGACAACAAGAACAACGTCGACACCCTGGCCCTCAAGCTGGCGAAGAAGGTCGGCGAGCTTATGGGAACCACCCAGGCCGGGCGGACGGCCACCCGGAAGAACAGCTCCGGCGGCGAATACTACGGCGTCCTCCGTGGCGCTCGGGCGGTCGGGACGCCCTACTACATGCTCATCGAGCACAGCTTCCACACGAACACGAAGGCGACGAAGTGGCTCTCCAAGGACGCCAACCTGGACAAGCTGGCCGTCGCAGAGGCCGACATCCTGGCGGAGTTCTTCGGGATGGAGAGCTCCACCGAAACCGAGAAGACGGCGATCATGGGCAAGGCCCAGGCCGCGGCCCAGCAGATGGCGCTATTTTGTCGGAGCAAGAACTCCACCCCGCAGCTCACGAGCTGCTCTCTTGAACAGCTCGCGGAGATGTTCATCGAGGAGGGAGAGGCCGAGGGCGTCCGGGGCGACGTGGCCTTCGCGCAGAGCCTCCACGAAACCGGCTATTTTAAGTTCGGCGGGATTGTCCTCCCGACTCAAAACAACTACGCCGGGATCGGAGCCCTCAACGGAAACGCCACCGGACAGGCGGCGAGCTTCCCCGACCCGCGCACCGGCGTCCGGGCGCAGATCCAGCACCTCAAGGCGTATGCCTCCACCGAGGCCCTGGTGAACGAGTGCGTCGATCCTCGCTTCTCCCTGGTCGCCCGTGGCGTCGCGCCCTATGTGGAATGGCTGGGCGCGGCGGACAATCCCCAGGGGCGCGGGTGGGCTGTTCCTGGCGCGGGATACGGCGCGAACATCGTGAAGCTGCTCGGCCAGATCATGGCCCAGGAAACCCCGCAAGCACCCGCAGAGCCCGAGAACGACGGCTACCCGGAGGGAACGCCCGATTGGCAGAAGGAGGGCTTCGAGATCCTGGTGCAACGCGGGATCATCAACTCCCCCGACGTGTGGAAGGCTCGCTTCGATCAGCCGATCATGGTCGGCGAGATCCTGGCGATCATCGGCAGAATGTAACCGGAAAGGAGGGTGCAGGACATGGATGAGCTCGTAAAGGACTTGACCCTGGACATGATTTCCGAAGGTCTCTATCGGATGATCGCCGAGGCAATCGGGACGGATAACTTCTACAAGCTGGCCGAGATCGTCGGAGGCACTACGATCTATATCCCGAAGCCCGAGAGCCTCACCCGCCCCGTCCGAGACGCCCGCATCAAGAAAGAGTTCACCGGCTACAACCACCAGGAACTCGCCCGGAAGTACGGCGTCACCGAGAGATGGGTTCGGCGCATTTGCGGCCCCGGGCAAGCGGAAGGGCAGATCGGGATCTTCGACTACCTGGAAGACCCCGGGGACGAATACGAGGACGAGGGGCCTTGTAATTCTTAGAAGCGCTTCGTATATCAAATTCCATAAAACGACCCTAAAATAAGACTACAAGCTGTGCTTGTAGTCTTATTTTTTATGCTTAGAGAAGGAGGCAAAAACACACATGAACATGGAACTCATCACCAGCGCAGCGAGCGACGCTCTCGTCAACGTCGTCCTCGCGATCATCGCCCTCGCCGGGGCCTACGGGGTCTACTATATCCGGTTGGGCGCGGCCAAGCTCAAGGAGCAGACAGCGCAGATCAAGGACGAGGCGGGCCGGAAGGTGCTCGAGGACGCCCTTGACGACGTGGTCAACCTTGCGACGGTCTCCGTCGGCGCGATGGAGCAGACCACCGCGAAGGCGCTCCGCGACGCGGTCAAGAACGGCACGGCAAGCCGTGAGGAGCTGCTCGCCCTGGGCAAGCAGGTCTTTGACGAGGTGAAGGCGGCAATCGCACCCGAGGCGCAGCAGGTCATCACCGACAACCTGGGCAGCTTCGACAAGTACCTCACCGCCGTCATCGAGGACGCTGTCCTTAATATCAAGAACAAAGACCCCTATCTCACCCTGTCCGGGGGACTGCTTGACGACGTCATCGCTGACAGCGCGGAGATCGAGGTCTCCCGACGGTAAGGAGGGGAACACATGGACGGAGCAACGATTGCGATGTTCGTCTTTCAGACGGTCATCACGGCGATCATCGGCGTCGCCTCCTGGGGAGTCAAGAACGCGATCGGCGAGATGAAGTCGGCGATCACGAAGCTCGAGGCGGCGGACAAGAAGAACGCCGAGGACATCGCCGCCGTTCGAGGGGAGCTCGGCGACCTCAAAGCCGACCTCCCCCTCATCTACACGACCCGGGAGGACTTCATCCGGGTCTCGAACAACATCGACCAGAAGCTCGACAAGCTCCTATACAGGAGCCCAGCAAAGGAGGGATAAAAGACCATGGCTTTTTTTGACGACATGACGGAGCAGGAGATCCGGCAGAACAAGGCGATCCGGGGCTACATCGTCCGGGCCCTGGCGAAAGGCAACCAGAACTCGCTGCTCGTGCGGCAGGTGACGAACGCGCTTCTCGCCGACAACCTCATCACCGTCCCGGACATCTCGAAGCAGCTCTCCTATTTGGAGGACGGCGGCTACATCGAGTTCACGGACAAGAGGGCGACGGCCTACAACGCATACCGCCGGGACGCCGTCATCCAGCTCACGAAGGCGGGCGTCGACCTCGTGGAAGGCACGAGGGAAGACCCCGGCGTAGATGTCTAAGGGCGAACGCCGGAGGACGCGGATCAGCTCGACGATCGACAAGCTCCCGGACGACATCAAGACGGAGCTCGACGTCCGACTCGCGGACACGGCCAACACCTACGAAGACCTCTCCGCGTGGCTCAAGGCGGAGGGCTACGAGATCAGCAAGTCGGCGATCGGGCGCTATGCGATCCGCAGCACACAGGCGGCGCAGCGCGTCGCCGAGACCTTGCAGCGGACGCAAGCGATCGCCCAGGCCGTCGAGGCCCACCCCGACCTCGACTACACGAAGGCCGCTTCGATGGTTCTCATGGACGGCCTCATGCAGCGAGTCAGTACGGCGGAAGACGACTTCGCCGAGATGCCTCTCGACAAGGCGGGGCGTCTCATCGCAAGCCTCGCCCGGAACGCAACCTATGAGAAGCGCGTCCGGCAGGAAATGAAGAAGAAGGCCGAGCTTGCCTTCGACCAGCTCGAGGCCGAGCTCATGGCAGCAATCAAGCAGCACCCGGAACTCGCCGGGGAGCTGCACGACGTCCTCTCGAGGGCAAGGGAGAAGGTGCTCGACGATGGCGAAGATTGACCTCAAGGACTACCTCGAGAGACTCGAGGAGCCGGAAGACCGGGAGGCCGTCGCGAGCCGCGAGTATCAAAAGGAACTGTTTGAGCAGTACGTCCAGAAGGGGGACAACTTCCCCGAGCTCCGGGCGCAGCTCCTCAAGGAGTACCAGGACGGGGCCGATCTCACGGGCCCCCAGGGTCTACGCCGGAAGCTCGGAGCGTTCGACCTGGGCTATTTTGGCCGGGCCTACCTCCCGCACTACTTCGTCAGACCCTCGCCTCCCTTCCACGAGGAGCTCGACCGGATCTTCCGGGAGGGCGTTATGAAGGGCATGAACCCCAGCACAGACGCGAAGAAAATCAGCCGGGCCAACGGATGCCGGAGGGCAGTCGAGGCCCCACGTGGACATGCCAAGTCGACGAACTTCACCTTCAAGGACTCCATACACTCGGCGGTGTACGCCTACAAGCACTACGAGATCATCCTCTCGGACAGCTCGGAACAGGCGGAGGGCTTCCTCTCCGACATCAAGACCGAGCTCGAGGAGAACGCAGCGCTCCGTGAAGACTTCGGAGAGCTTGAGGGGCGCGTCTGGAAGGCGTCGGTCATCCTCCTATCGAACGGGGTGAAGATCGAGGCCCTGGGCGCTGGGAAGAAGATCCGAGGCAGACGGCACAAACAATGGAGACCCGACCTCATTCTTTGCGACGACCTTGAGAACGACGAGAACGTCAACACCCCGGAGCAGCGGAAGAAGCTCCGGGACTGGTTCTACAAGGCGGTCTCGAAGGCGGGCGACACCTACACGGACATCGTCTACATCGGGACGCTGCTCCACTATGACGCCCTCCTCGCCAACGTCGCCAAGAACCCCGAGTATGAGGCCGTCCGCTACAAGGGCGTCATCTCGTTCGCGACGAACACGGCCTTGTGGGACGCCTGGGAGCGGATCTTCACCGACCTCGAAAACCCGAAGCACAAGGAGGACGCCGAGGACTTCTTCAAGGCCCACGAGGCCGAAATGCTGGAAGGAACCGCCGTCCTCTGGGAAGAAAAGCTCCCCTACTATGCCCTCATGGTTATGAGGGTATCCGAGGGCGAGGCGAGCTTCTCGTCGGAGATCCAGAACGAACCCATAGACCCGGAGAATTGCGCGTTCGCCGAGGAGTGGTTCGACTTCTACGACGACGGGCAGCTCCCCCCGGACTTCTCCGACCCGAAGTTCCTCTTTGTGGCGGCGAATGACCCCTCCCTCGGAAAGAACCGAAAGAGCGACACCTCGGCGATCATCGGCATAGCAAAGGACACCTCGACGGGCTACATGTACGTCGTCATCGCTGACATCGCCAAGCGGAAGCCGGACAAGATTATTGAGGACGCGATCGAGGCGTCTCGTCGGCTCAAGCGTGAATACAAGAAGCCCCTCTACAAGTTCGGCGTCGAGACGGTTCAGTTCCAATATTATTTTGCCGAGATCATGCGGCAGAAGTCCGCCGAGATCGGCGAGTACCTTCCTATCGAGGAGATCAACAGCGTCCAGAACAAGGACGCCCGCATCCAGTCCTTGCAGCCCTTCGTCAAGAACGGCTACCTCAAGTTCTCGAAGCGGCACAAGGCGCTCCTTGACCAGATGCTCAAGTACCCTATGGGAAAGAATGACGACGCCCCCGACGCCCTGCAAATGGCCGTCGCCCTGGCCCTCTCGGTCAAGGTCGGGCGTCGACCGGATTACAAATCAGTTTTAGGCCGTGCGATCAAGTTCCGACGCGGGGCCTACTAAAAGGAGGTGGGACGGTTTGGCCGACCAAAGCAAAAATAAGTGGTTCCCGTGGCGGCGGCTCTTGAGGTCTACGCAGACACCGAGGCCGGAGACGCGAGAGGTCGCGGTCTCCCAGGTGACGGACAAGTACAGCGAGTACCCCTCGGACGGGCTCACCCCCGTCCGTCTGGCGGAGATCTTCAAGGAGGCCGACGCGGGAGATGTGCTCCGGCAAGCCGAGCTTTTTGAGGAGATGGAGGAGAAAGACCCGCACCTCTTTTCCCAGCTCCAAACGAGAAAGAACGCAGTCACGGGCCTCGACTACGAGGTCATCCCGTTCGACTCGGACGACCCGAGAGACAAGGAGATCGCCGAGTTCGTAGAAGCGCAGATCGGCGGGATCGAGGGGTTTGAGGATGTCATGCTCGACCTCCTGGACGCAATCGGCAAGGGCTTCGCGGTCTCTGAAATTATGTGGAGCTATGACGAAGGGCACGTCGTTGTCGGGGACATTCGCTCGCGGCATCAAAAGCGGTTCTTCTGGGACACCGTCGACGACTCCTTCAAGGTTCGGACGCAGGACGCGCCGGAGGGAATCCTTCTTCCTAAGAACAAGTTCATAGTACACAAGTACAAAGCCCGCAGCGGCCACCCTTCGCGAGCTGGCGTTCTTCGTGTGGTCTCCTGGATGTACCTATTCAAGAACTACACCCTCAAGGACTGGGTCGCGTTCTGTGAAGTGTTCGGGATGCCGCTCCGGCTGGGCAAGTATCAGCCGGGCGCAAGCGAGGAGGACAAGCGGGCGCTCATGCAAGCGCTCGTCGCTATCGGAGCCGACGCGGCGGGCATATTCCCGGACGGCACGACGATCGAGTTCGTCAACACCGAAAAGACCAGCTCGACCGACCTCTATGAACGGCTCGCCCGTTATTGTGACGAGCAGGTCTCGAAGGCGATCCTCGGTCAGACTTTGACCTCGGACTCCGGGGGCGGCAGCTACGCACAAAGCAAGACGCACAACGACGTCCGACATGACCTCACCGTCGCAGACTGCAAGGCACTCGCGGCCACGCTCCGGCGCGACCTCATCCGCCCCCTGGTGCTCTATAACTTCGGGGAGGACAAGCGCATCCCCTATCTACGGTTCGACGCCGAGGAGTCGGAAGACCTCACCCAGACGGCGACCGTGATCGGGACGCTCATCCGGGAAGCCGGTCTCAAGGTTCCGACCTCCTACATCTACAAGAAGTTCTCCATCCCGAAACCGGAGGGAGACGAGGAGATCGCCACACCGGCAACCCAGGCACAGGGCGCAGGGATCGGCCCCTTCTCCTTCAAAGCAACCGCGCCGGAGACGCCGATCGCGCTCAAGGCCGGGGGCGCAGCGGGCCACGGGACGCAGGAACGCATCGACCAACTTGCGGCAGCAGCCACCAAAAAAAGCGCCGGAGCGTTCAAGAAGGCGTTCGGCCCTGTTCTCAAGATTATTGAGAAAGCCGAGAGCCTTGAGGAGCTCCGCGACATGATGGAAGACGAGAAGGCCGTCGCCTCCCTGTTCGGCGAGATGGACATCTCCGACGTGGAGGAGCTGCTTCAAAAGGTCATGCTCTACGCAGACCTCGAGGGGAGGTCGCTCGAAGATGGACGAGATTGAGGCCGTATTCAACCGGAAGGACATGACCTTCGAGGAGGCCGTCAAGTATTTCAAGGAGCGCGTCCCCGTGTCCGCCTCCGTGTTCTACCGTATCGCGGAGAAATACCGGGGGCTTGCCTTCACCGTCGGCGGATACACGAAGGCCCAGATCCTCAAGCGGTTCTACGATGAGATCCTCGCGGCCCTGGAAGACGGGAACACCCTCTCGGAGTTCCGCTCCCGGATGAACGAGTTCCTCACCTCCGAAGGGTATGAGGGACTCGACCCGCTGCAAGCCGACCTCATCTTCCGCACCAACATCCAAACGGCCTACAACGTGGGCCACTATGAGCAAATGACAGACCCGGGCGTCATGAAGCTCCGCCCCTATTGGCAGTATGACGCCGTCAACGACGCCCACACACGACCGAGCCACCTCGCGATGGACGGCAGGGTATTCCCGGCGGACAGCGCCGTGTGGGACTCCTGGTTCCCCCCGAACGGGTTCCGGTGCCGCTGCACCGTCAAGACCCTATCAAAGCGGCAGGTCGAAGCCCGGGGGCTCAAAGTGGAGCAATCAGCGCCGGGCGGGGTCATGCCCGACCCGCACTTCTCCACCAACCCCGCGAAGGTACGCTTCACGCCGGATCTCAAGGACTACCCCGAGGCACTCGTGAAGGCGTACAAAAAGCGAGAAAAAGAGAACCCCTCTTTATAGCCCCGTAGAGGCCCCAGGAAGGGGCGAACGGGACGGGGGTGAAATTCCCGGGGCCTACCAGGAAGGCACCGTTATAACGCGAGATAACGGCGTTATAGACGATTGTGAGCACCACACCAAAGGAGACACCAGAAAATGAACGACTTTCTCACCCTAAAAGGGGGCGAAGTGGATGTCGGAGGAGCGCCGGAGGTCATCTCCGTCCTGCCCTTCGGTCATGTCGTGAGTCAGAAGGGAGAGTTCGACGTCGACGAGGAGAGCCTCGCGGCGATGAAGGAACAGATCGCGCAGCGAGGCGTCGACCTTGTTGTCGACTATGAGCACCAGACACTCACGGGAGAACGAGCCCCCGCCGCCGGGTGGGTCAAGGAATTGTTTGCCGAAGATGGGCACATCAAGGCCCGGGTCGAGTGGACAATTCCCGCGAAGCAGTACCTTGAGAACAAGGAATACCGCTACCTCTCCCCGGTCATCACCGTCCGCAAGTCGGACAACAAGGCGACGGGCCTCCACTCCCTCGCCCTCACCAACACCCCAGCGATCGCGGGCATGACCCCGATTGTCAATTCATCCACATTTCAAGGAGGAGAAACCAACATGAACGAACTCATCAAGAAGCTCGCGGCAGCGCTCGGCCTGGGCGAAGACGCGGACGAGGAGCAGATCCTCACGGCGCTCTCGGCTTGTGTCGAGGAGAACAAGGCACTCAAGGAGGCGGCGGAGGGCGGCAAGGCTCCCGGCAAGAAGCCCGGAGAGGGCGGCAAGCCCGAAGACCAGGACGACGGCATCGTCGCGAACAAGTCCGTCTGTGAGCTCCTGGGCCTCAAAGCCGGAGCCTCGACCGCTGACGTCGCCGCTTCCATCATGGCCCTCAAGGGCGGCGTCGACGGGCGCGTCAAGGCCCTCGAGGAGAAGCTCGCCGACCGCGACGCCGAGGAGGCCGTGGAGCTGGCCCTCAAGAGCGGGAAGATCACCCCGGCACAGAGAGGGTGGGCCAAGGAGTACGCCCTCAAGAGCCCCGACGGCTTCAAGGCGTTCCTTGAGAAAGCTCCCCAGGTCGTCCCCATGTCCGAGATCGCCGGGGGCGACGCGCTGGCCCTCAAGGGCGACGAACTGGATGAGGCGACGATGCTCGTCTGCAAGCAGCTCGGCATCAGCGCCGACGACGTCAAGAAATACGGCATGAAGGAGGAATAAGACCATGGCAGCATTGACCAATGTGAGAGACACGTCCGAGCTCGGCGGGAAGTACATCGCCCTCCCTGTCAAGGGCGCGACCACCATCTATCAGGGTTCCATCGTGGCGATTGACGCCAACGGCTACGCGATCCCCGGCAAGAAGGCGACCGGCCTCAAGGCAGCGGGCCGGGCCGAGGAGACCGTGGAGAACAAGGGAGGCGACGGCGAGGCCGTCATCCGCGTCGCTCGCGGCATCTTCGTCTTCGAGAACTCCACCAGCGGCAAGATCGCCGCCGCCGAAGTCCTGGGCCCGTGCTACATCGAGGACGACCAGACCGTCACGAAGACCGCGACGAGCGCCTCGGTCGCCGGTCTCGTCATTCGCGTCGACGACGAAGGCGTCGCCGTCGAGATGGGCTTCGGCTACACCCCGGCGACGGCTGGCGCTGGCGCTTAATTCACACCGACAAGGAGGAAACAGAACATGATTGTCAATCAGCAGTCCCTTAGAGGGATTTACGTCGGCTTCAATACCCTGTTCAACAGGGCATTTGAAGGCGTGACCCCGCTCTATACCCAGATCGCCACCACTACCCCGTCCACTACGGACTCGGAGACCTACGCCTGGCTCGGTGACATCCCGGGCATGAGGGAGTGGATCGGCGACCGCGAGATCCAGAACCTCAGCGCGAGCGACTACACCATCAAGAACAAGGACTTCGAGCTCACCGTCGGCGTCGACCGCAACGCGATCGAGGACGACAAGATCGGCCTTTATAACCCTTCCGTCGAGATGCTCGGCGAGTCCGCAGCAGCTCATCCCGACGAGCTCATCTTCTCCCTGCTGGCGGGCGGCTTCTCGGAAAAGTGCTACGACGGACAGCCCTTTTTCTCCGACGCCCACAAGATCGGAAAGAAGACCGTCACCAACAAGAGCACCGCTAAGCTCACCAAGGACTCTTATGCAGCGGCCCGCGCCTCCATGATGGGCTTGACCAACTCCAAGGGCCGGGCGCTGAACCTCGTCCCGAACCTGCTCGTCGTTCCCCCTGCCCTGGAAGTAGCCGCCCGCGACATCCTGGTCGCCGACTACATCAACGGCACCAAGAACACCATGCAGGGCACCGCGAAGCCTCTCGTCGTCCCCCAGCTCGCCGGGCATGACTCCGCGTGGTATCTGCTTTGCACCACCCGGCCCATCCGCCCCCTCATTTGGCAGCAGCGCAAGAAGGCGAAGTTCGTCTCCTTGACCGCCGAAACCGACAACAATGTCTTCATGCGGAAGACCTTCATCTATGGCGCGGACTATCGCGGCAACGCTGGCTTCGGCTTCTGGCAGATGGCATACGGCAGCGACGGAACCGCCGAGTAAAGTCGAGACGGAAAGAGCAAGGAGGGAGCGCCGTGAGCTATAGCACAAAGGAAGAAGTCCGGGAGATGCTCAAGGACGACGCCCTCAACGCGATCATCGGCGACACCTTCATCGAAGACCCCGCCGAGCGTGAGGAGCTCGTTGAGCCGCTCATCGAAGCGGCGATCGCCGACGCCGACGCGGAGATCGACGGCTATCTCGCTAAGAGGTACACCGTCCCGATCTCCCCGGCCCCTCGGGTTCTGAACAAGTTCTCGAAGGACATCGCGGTCTATAACCTGTTTTCCCGTATCGGCATCGACGAGAGCACCGACCAAAAGACCTATCTCAACCGATACAACGCGGCGATCAAGTTCCTCACCCTCGTCGCAGAGGGGAAGGTCTCGATCGGCACCGAGACCGAAGATCCGGCGAGCGCGGCAGCTACCGGATTTTCGGCAAAGTCAAACCCCCGTCTATTCACGCGGGCGAAGATGAGGGGGATGTAGTTCGTGTATAGTATCCGCCTTGAAGGAGAGACCGCCGCACTCCTCCGAAAAATGCGGCGATACTCGGAAATAGACCGAAGGAGCCTCAACATGGCCCTCGGCGAAGGCGTCCGAGAGTCCACCCTTGAGCGTTTCAAGGAGGGACGAGCGCCGGACGGCAGGAGGTGGAAGACCTCCATCCGGGCGGCGACCACCGGGGGGAAGACCCTCATCGACTCCTCGCAGCTCCGCAACTCGATCCAAGTGACGGCGGACGCCTCGGGGTTCGCGGTCGGCACGAACGCAAAGCACGCAGCGACACACCAATTTGGAGACCAGGGGCGCACCATCCGGGCCCGGAAGGCGAAGAACCTCCGCTTCCAGGTGGGCGGCCAGTGGGTCAGCAAGAAGCAGGTCAAAGTCAACATCCCCGCCCGCCCGTTTCTCGGCCTATCGGACGAGGACATGCAGGAGATCAAGGCGACGACCGAGGAGTTCATCGGGAGGGACGACTAAATGCTCTACAAACAAAGCAAGGAATACCTCCTCGAAAAGCTCAAGGCGGCGGGCCTAAAGTCTAAACCGTACACAACTCAAAAGGGTCTCGAAAAGAGTCAAGAGAGTCACATCGGCGCGGTGCTGTTCGAGTCGGAGACCCTTCTCCGAAACGGCTCCAAAACACGATATAGAGACCAAGAGGGAGCGCAGAAAAAGAGGAGAAAGGTCTTCGACCGGGCTCTCACCTTCACTGTGATAATCGGAGACTACACCGACGAGGCCGTCGAGAGTATGTTCGGGGCGTTCCTCTCGAGTCTCGATCGGGGCATATACGTCAACGGCGATTATGTTCCGATCGAGGTCGAGGGGGCCGATTGGGTCGACAAGGACGACTCTATTCTCAAAGCACAAGTCGCCGTTCAAATTCGGATACGGTTTGACGGCGGACTCTATAGGGACACGAACTTCGCAAAGGTCACGGACGTCGAGGTCGAGTCCATAGCAAAGAACGACGGAAAGGAGATTGCAGATGGCAACTAAAGCGGCATCGACCCCCACCGCAACGGGGGAACAGAACAAGAAGGCCCCGGCGCTCTATGACGTCGGGGAGCTTCGCAGCAAGCACAAAGTCGGGCGGGCCGTGTTTGCGGGCGTATGCAGCGCCCAGGGCTGGAAGCCCGGCAAAGCCGTCACCGAGGAGGAGTTCCTCGAGGCGGTCAAGAAATTTGAGAACGCTCCTATGAGGGGCAGCTCCGGGAAGAAGGAGGTCAAGAAGTAATGCTTCGAGATGTTAAGCATACCGTAACGGACGGCCTTCTCGGCTTCGCCACCGCGACGGGAGACGGTAAGAGCCTCAAGATCGGCGTCTCCCCCATTGTGTCGGACACCCCGATCATCATCACCGGAGACATGGACGCGACCAAAATCAAGGATCGCCTCGGCCTGTCTCCTCTGGCTGACGCTGTCATGGACTCCGTGCAGTTCGGCGCGTCCCGGATCTACTGTCTCCCGGTCTCCGCTACTACGGCGGGCGAGCTGGGAATCGTTTCTAAGACCGGCGACGGCGGCGGCTCCGTTACCGTCGACGGCTCTCCGACGAACGCCTTCTCCGTGGTGGTTAAGTTCACCGCGCAAGGGCAGCTCAACACCGCCGCCTTTGTGTACTCTATCGACGGGGGAAACACCTTCACGGACGAGATCACCGTCCCCGTCAATGGCGAGTATGAGATCACCGGAACCGGCCTCAAGCTCAAGTTCACCGAGGCGACCGAGGAAGACCAGAAGCCGAGCTCGTTCCTTGTGAACGACTCCTACAGCTTCACCACCACCGCGCCCACCATGACGAACGGCGACGTCCTGGCGGCGTTCAAGAAGCTCCAGAAATTCGCCGAGGAGTATGAGTTCATCCACATCGTCGGCGAGAGTGACCTCGATCTCTGGCAGGCGGTGAGCGAGGCGCAAATCGAGCTCCGCGACGTCTACCACAAGCCCGTGTTCGTGGTATTCGAGGCCAAGTATCCCACGACCGGCGACGAGGAGGACGAGCCCGACATGATGGGCGGCGGGGATCTCACTGACTGGGCCCTCGAGATGGAGGCCAAGCGGAAGAAGGTCAAGAACTACGACATCCAGGTCGTCACCGCCTGGGGCCGTCTGGTCAAGCTGGACGGCTCGACCCAGATCACCAACCTCGCGGGCCTTGTGTGTGGCCTCTACGCAAAGGCAGCGGTGCAGGAGTCCATCGGCAAGACCAGGACGGAGGCGGGCTTCGGCATCCCGAAGACGAAGCTCCTCGAGCTGCTCCCCGCCGAGATGGACAACTCCATCATCGAGCTCCTGGATCTCGCGGGCTATCTGACGTTCCGGGAATACGACGGGCTCGACGACTTCTATGTCTACCATACGAAGATGATGAGCCCGGACGGGAGCGACTTCCGCTACGCCGAGGACGTCCGCGTCAAGAACAAGATCATCCGGGAGACCCGGAAGGAAGGGCTCCTCCTGCTGAACGATGACATCGACCTCGAGGACGTGCAGGGCGAGCTTGAGACCCGGGCGAAGTTCATGTTCGTCCCCTTGCAGCGGATGATCGACGCGAAGGAGATCAGCTCCGCCGAGATCACCGTCCCGGAAGGACAGGCGGAGACCATCCTCAAGGACGAGACTATGCGGGTCAAGATCCGCTATGTCTCCCGGGGCTATATCCGCGAGGTCGAGGTCGACCTCGGCAGGGCACAGCCCAGCGAATAAGGGAAGGAGGTTAAAGAGTTATGTCCCTTAAAGTAAACGGTCAGACCTATAGCTGGGGCGACGTTGACGTCAAGATCCCGGGCCTCGTCCTGGTCGTGCAGGAAATCAGCTACGACGACGAGCAGGACATGGAAGAAAGCTACGGCAAGGGCAACCGTCCCCGGGGCTATGGCAAGGGCAACTATAAAGCGTCCGGTAAAATGTCTATGCTCCGGGATGACTACGACGACGTCCTTGCCTATTGCAAGGCGAAGGGCGTCCCCTTCTATGGCCTCGAGTGGCCTTCCGTGGTCGTCTCCTACGCCAACGAAGGCGAGCGCACCCGCATCGACGAGCTGAAGAAGGTCGTCCCGATCAAGCGCAGCCACAAGGCAGCACAGGGCGACAAGTCCCTCACCGTCGACATCGACCTCATGATCGTCGGCGGCATTGTGGAGGACGGCGTCGAGCCCACGAAGTAAAAACCATCTCAAGATAATCGAGAATAGGAGGACACGAAACCATGGAAGAAATCAAGAAAGACACCGCGCAGAAGTCCCAGACGGAGGAGCTCAAGGAGAAATACGGCAAGGTCTACCGCGTCGGCGCGACGATCGAGGTCGATGACGAGACCGAGAAGAATGTCGAGTTCTTCTTCAAGCGCCCCTCCACGGCGAGCTATGACAGATATGTTAAGACCACCGCCCAGGGCGCGACGAAGGCGCTCAAGGTGTTCCTCTTTGACAACGTGGTCGAGGAGAGCCGGGCGTCTCTCGAGGCGAACCTTGAGGAGTTCCCGGCCCTGGCGCTCTCTATCGGTGAGAAGCTGCTCGGGATGCTGGGCCTCTCCAAACAGACAAATTTGAAGATGCTCTAAAAGAGCAGCTCTCGGAGGTGAGGGGGAACGTGGTGGAGTCCGGTCTCCTGGAAATCTACCGCTTCCTCCCTCCGGCTCTTTTAGAGGACTTCGACATTGAGGAGATCGGCCTCGACGAGTTCCTCCGGTACGTCGCGAAAGCGAGGTACATCCAGGAGCTCGAGGAGAGGATCGTCGCCCAGGCGATCGCGGACGTGTTCGCGTCGGATTAGCCGGGCGGCATCGGTCGCCTCTTTTAAGAGCACAAGGTCGCCTCCATCGTTTTGTTAGGAGGTGAAAGGCAAAGCATGAGCTTAGAGTCCGTGTTCCGGCTGTCCCTCATAATGAACATGATCGACAACCTCACCGGGCCTATGGCCGGAGTCACATCAAGCGTCAACGGCACCGTCTCAAAGCTGCAAAAGGCAAACGCAGCGCTCGGCAATATGGCAAAGACGGGGGCCGTCATGCAGGAGGTCGGCTCGCAGATCACGGGGGCGGTGCTGTCCCCGGTCGAGGCTACATTTGAAACCCGGAGAGCGATCGGCGAGCTCGCCTCCCTGGGCGTGAAGGATCTCGGCGTCGTGGAAGACGCCGCCCGGCAGTTCTCCGACCAATGGGCCGGAACGACGAAGGCCGACTTCATCGCGGCAGCCTACGACATCAAGAGCGGCATCGCGACGCTCTCGGACGAGGGCGTCGCGGAGTTCACCAGTCTCGCGGGCCTAACGGCAAAGGCCACAAAGTCGACGGTCGGCGAGATGACGTCATTGTTTGCCACGGGCTACGGCATCTATAAGAACTACTACGACGACATGAGCGACATCGAGTTCGGCGAGATGTTCTCGGCGGGTATCGCGAAGTCGGTGCAGCAGTTCAAGACGACGGGCTCGGAAATGGCCTCGAGCATCGAGAGCCTGGGCGCGTCGGCAACAAACGCGAACGTCCCCCTCGAGGAGCAGCTCACCATCCTCGGTATGCTGCAAGGCACCATGAGCGGCTCGGAGGCGGGCACGAAGTACGCGGCGTTCCTGGGCGCGGCAGCGAAGGGCGGCGACGCCCTGGGCTTGTCGTTCCTGGACGCCAACAACCAACTAAAGAGTATGCCGGAGATCCTCGACCAGATCCGGGGCAAATACGGCGAGACCATCGACGCGATGGAGAAGCAGGAGATCGCCGAAGCCTTCGGAACGGACGAGGCCGTCGACCTCATCGACCTGCTCTACAACAAGTGCGGAGACCTGCAAGGGAACATCCTCACCATGTACGACGCCCTCGGCTCCGGCACCGGCGTCGCCACGGAGATGGCGAACGCAATCAACGAAACGGAGCCCGAACGGTTTGAACGGCTCACGCAGCGCATCCAGAACGTGAAGGAGTCGATCGGGAATAGCTTACTCCCGACAATCAACGATCTCATGTCGACCGGCGAGCAGGTGCTCACAAAGGTCGGCTCGTGGGTCGAGGAGAACCAGGAGCTCGTCCGGGTCATCATGCTCGTCGTCCTGGCGATCGGCGGCTTCCTCACCATAGCGGGCACGGTCATCGCCGTCGTCTCCGGCGTGGGCTTGATTATCACGAAGGTAATCTCCGGGTTCAAGCTCCTCAAGGCCGGGTTCCTATTAGCGAAGGGAGCGCTCACGCCGCTCATATCGAGCGTGTGGAGCTTTACGGCGGCACTCCTGGCGAACCCTGTCACCTGGATCGTGATCGGCATCGTGGCCCTCATCGCGGCCCTGGTGCTGCTCTACAACAAGTGCGAGTGGTTCCGAAACGCGGTCAACGCAATCATCGACTTTTTCAAGGAGAAGCTCGGCGCAGCTCTTGAGGTCGCGTCGGCGATCTTCTCCGGCATCGGCAACGTCATCGGCTCCGTCATGAACGCAGCGAAGGCGACGGTCTCCCAGAACCTCGACAACATGCGATCCGCATACGAGGCGCACGGCGGGGGAATCCGTGGTGCAGCAGCGGCAGCGGTCGAGGGCGTCAAGGGCATCTATACGGCGGGCTTTACCTTCCTGGATAATCTCACCGGCGGGCGGCTCTCGGCGATCCGTGACAAGTTTGTCGGCTTCGTGACGAACATAGCCTCGGGCGTGTCCGAACGGTTCACAGCCGTCAAGACGGCGTTCTCGAATGGAATCACCGCGATCAAGAACACGGTCACGGGAGCCGTGACGTGGTTCTTTGAGTCGGGCAAGCGCGTCGTCACCACATTCGCGAACGGTATCAAATCGGCGTTCACGGGCGCGGTCGACGCGGTAAAGGGCGGCTTGCAGCGCATCCGAAATATGCTCCCCTTCTCCGACGCGAAAGAAGGCCCTCTCTCGACGCTGACCCTCTCGGGACAACGCACGATGACAACCTACGCCCACGGCCTCGAGCTGGCGCAGGATGCACCCGCCCAGGCAATCGAGAAGGGGCTCGACGGCGCGAAGGCTACGCTCGAACGCGAGCCCGTCCAGAAGGTCGACCTCACAAGCGGAGGCGGCAAGAAGGAAGGCTCCGAGAGCGGAGGCTCCGGCGAGGGCAGCTCCGGCAAGCAAGTCATCATTCAAAAGCTGCTCATTCCGGTCGACCTCAAGAAGATCAAAGACCTCGAGCAGCTCCTCGCGATGCTCAAGGAGGTCGAGGACTACGCCGAGGCCAACGGCAGCGAGGAACCCGCAGACGATCAAGACGCCGAACCGGCACCGGCATAACAAGGAGGGAGAGACGACAATGATTTACACCGAAGACCAGATCGTCAAGGTGAACGGGGTCGTCCTCCCTGGCCTTGTTAAGAGTATCGAGGTCAAGGAGTCGGCCCAGATCGACGAGCAAGAGGTCGAGGGCAGCGCCACAAAGCCCAAACAGGCGACGGGCTACGAGGACGCGAAGGTCAATATCGAACTCATTCTCGACGACACACCAACGCAAACGAAGTACCAGCGGCTCGAGACGCTTCGGGCGATCTTCCGAACGCCCGGCCAGTCAGTCCCGAAGCCGCTCTCTATTGTCAGCGAAGACACGGCAGCGCACGGCGTCGACAAGGTTCTATTCAAGGGGCTCACTCACAAAATGGAGAACAAGAAGGAGCAGCTCACCGTCTCCCTTGAGTTCTGGGAGTACGTCCCGCAGACCATACAGACGACGAGCAGCTCGTCGGGATCTTCGTCCGGCGGCGGCTCCTCTGGCGGGAGCTCCGGCGGAACCCAGCAGCAAACGACCTTGTCTTCTGACTATCAAAAATACTTGCAGACGAGCCGAGGGAAGTCCCCAGCCGTCGACGATGCAAGCACGGCGGCAGCTCTCGACAAGGTCTCACAGATGCCATACTAACCCGAGAGGAGGAACAGGATGGAAACGCTCGAATTATTCTACCCTCAAATCGCGGCCCGCGCTGGCCCCTATACCTTCGACAAGGGCATAGAGATCGAGGTCTACTCCTCGAAGTCTTCTTATTTTGATTGGGCGAAGATCCGCTTCACGGAGCAGTTTCAACCGAAGATCTCACTCGCCCGGAAAGACCCGGCAGCGATTGAGCTCGGGTATAACAATGTCTTTGAGGAGGTCTTCACCGGCTACGTCTCCAAGCCGTACAACGGAGGAGGCTTCACCGACGAAGTGACTCTCAAGGACGAGATGCTTCTCCTCGAGGAGACGCAGATCAACAACACATTCCTCGATACAACTCCGCAGGAGATGATCGCCTACTTTCTCGGGAAGGCCGGGCTCTCGAAGATGAAGCTCTCCCCCAAGGGATACCCGGAACGGAAACGGCTTCCCATTCGGCAGATGAACGTCATCGAGGCGATCAATGCCGTACATGCAGCATGGAACATCAAACAGCCGTTTTTCTTCTCTGGGGGCGTGTTCTATTGGGGAGAGAAGCCGGAGCAGGACAAGACCTACATCTTCGAGTATGGCGTCAACATCATCGCCCTCACCAGGAGCGGCGGCTCGTGGGAGCTCGAGACGGTCTCGGCCCCCTTTGTCCGACACTCCCACAAAATCAGCGTGAAGCACCCTAAAGTGAGCGGAGAGTTCGAGGTCTCGAAGGTCGTCTCGTCCACCAGCGAGAACGGCTTCATCCGCACGAAGATTTATTTCTAAGAAAGGAGGGGCGGGAAATGCTTGAGCAGATGATGAGGGCGGTCGCGAGGAAGATCATCGCGCAGGAGTACCCCCACGCAAAGAGCCCCGCCGTGGTCTACGCCACCGTCAGCAAGGCGACGCAGCTCGGCGAGACGTTCGATCTCGAGGATCTTGTCATTCATAACGACGAGACCGGGAGCAGCTTCAAGGGCCACATAACGGCGCATTGGAACGAATACACCCTCACCGTCGTCGATCGCTGGGGGAACGAGGACGAGAGCTTCCCTCCTCTCCCTGGCGTCAGATCCAAAGGACAATATAAGGCCGGGGCCTTCGTGGCCGTTGCGATGGCATACGGAGACAGCCCGGCAATCATTGGGGAGGTGCAGCTATGACAGGGTTACACGACACCGACATCCGACTCAATGATGAATGGGCCCTCACGCAAGCGGCAGACGGAGACGCGCCCCTCTGTTCGGGGCTTGAATGTCTATATCAGAACATCATCCTCGAAGCGCTCACACAGCCCGGGGATCTCTTTTATGACGCTTCGTTCGGCTGGGGGCTATACGACTTCATTCAATCCGAAGACGACGATCTTGTGCGGCTTGAAATCGCGCAGCGGGCGCGGCTGGGCCTTCAAAAGCGGGAGGTCATCGTGCCCGAGAGCATAGAGATCGACGTCGGATTTTCGGACGACACCTTCCGGCTCCGCTGCTCCTTCCAGTTTGCGGACGAGGAGGAGCCCCGGGAGCTCAATGTCGTCATTAGTGCGGTCGGCGTGGAGGTGATAACAACATGATCGACAAAGCAATACTCGACGAAGTTCTCCCGGTTCCCGAGCTTGAAACGCTCAAAGAGGAGAAGATCGCCGAGCTGAAAGAAGAAGGCTTCGCAATCACGAACTTCCATTCGGGCGGCGTCTTCTATACGCTGCTCTTGATAGTGCTCCGCATTAAGATCGAGTTCACGGAGTTACTACGGGCCATTCTGAACAATATGACCCTCACACACTCCACCGGCGCATGGCTCGACATTAAGGCGGCAGACTACGGGAAGAAGCGCAAGAAGGCCCAGAAGGCGCAGGGCCTCGTCACACTGTCCAGGACGAACGACCAGGGCGAGGCCGTGAAGATCGAGAAGGGCCACATCTTCAAGACGCAAAAGGACATCAACGGAGAGGAGCTTCGCTTCTTTGCCATAGAGGCGGCGGTTCTGCAAAAAGGGAGCCGGTCGGTGGATGTCCTGGTAGAAGCGGAGAAAGAGGGCTCTCGGTACAATGTGCCGGAAGGACAGATCACCCGGAGCCTCACGTTCCTCAATGGGATCGACGGCATCTCAAACGGCGAGGACTGGATCGTCCGGGAAGGAAGCGACACCGAGGACGACGAGGGACTCCGAACGCGGGCGCTCCGATCCTGGTCGGAGCTCGCGGCCCGGTCTATTGAGGACACATTCATCAATGCAGCGGAGGCCGTCCAGGGCGTCCTATTTGCACAGGCTGACTGTGACCACCCGAGAGGGCAAGGGACGGTCGACGTGATTGTAACAGGGACGGCGGGAGAGGCGACGGAAGGACTTCTCGACGAAGTTCGGGATGCCGTTGACAAGATTGCCGGGCCATACGATAATGTTCTTGTGAAGTCTTCTACAACGGTTTCCCAGGACATCGAGGTCACGGTCTCGACCTCTGACGTGTCGGAGGACGAGGACATCAAGAACAGGATCTCCGCGATCCTTGCCGAGCTGCTCGCCGTCCGAAAGGGCCGGAGGTTCAACGAGCTCCGGCGCTCCGACATCAACTTCGCAATCCGCAGCAACTACAGCGCCGCCACGAACGCGGAGATCATCACCCCCGCCGAGGACGTGGTGCTCGAGAAGGACAAGGTCATCACTCTCGGCTCCGTCTCTGTGACAGTGAGAAGGGAGTGATCGGATGAAACGGTTCGACACCTTCGGCGCGTATATGTTCGACCTTCTCTTTGCCCCGTTGAAACGAGGGAAGCGGGCGGCGAATCAGTTCTTCATCTTCTTCAAGGTCATCGGACGCATTTTCGACGGCATGAAGAAGGACGCCTTCCGGCTTCGGGATGAGCTCAATGTCGCGACCGCGAGCCCGGTCATGCTTCCGGTACACGGACAGGATCGGGACATGCCGAGGCTTGAGGGCGAGAGCATTGAAAACTATCGGGCCCGCCTATCCATGAAGGGGATCATCTCTGAATGGGGCGGAACAAAGAGCGGCATCCTCTATGCGTTGACCTCTCTCGGATACGAGCAGAGCACGATCGAGCCGTTCTCCTATCAAGACCCCGAGAGGTGGGCCGAGTTCATCGTATTCCTCAAGGGCTCGAAGCAAAGCGGCGTCAACAACCTCGCAGTCATTGACGCCGAGGTTCGGAAGGTCAAGGAAGGCAGCTCAAAACCTGCATACGGAGCGGAGTCCGGGGGAGGCATTGAGATCCACTCGAAGACCTTTTCCGGCTTCTCGAGGTATCCACGTTGCGGGGAAATTGTTTGCGGCGTCTGGCCCCGGGTGGTCAGTGTCGGGCACCTTCTGGCGTCCGAAGTTCACGCGAGCAGCTCTCCGGGCTCCGGCGAGGTCGAGTTCCCGAAGGTGGGAACGATCGCGGCCTCTGAAAAGTTCTATCAACCGTGCGCCTTTGTTATGTATGAGGGCCTCTCCTCTAATATGGAGGTGGGCTCGAAGGCAAGCACCGGCGCGAAGATCTACCCCGTTTGTTCTCCGGTGCTTCGCTGCTCCGGGGTAACATTTATGACGGAAGGAGGAGAAAACCATGCCGAAGACAATCACATCGGTCGGGATTGAGAAAATCGGGCGGCGCTTCGCCGACTCGATTGACCACGCGGCCTATACGCTGAACGGAGCGCCGAAGACGGTCGAGCCGTTCCGCAAGCTCGTCACGGCGGACACTGTGAAGATCTATATCTATTTCGACGACACCGTCACCGGAAACGTGGCGAACGTGCAGCTCGTAGACACGGACGGAGACATCGTCGCGCAGTCCGACCGGGAGTTCGAGAAACCGCCGAGCAAGGGTCTTTATGTGGCCTTCAAATACACCATCATTGAAAAAGAAACGGAGGTACAGATCGAAAGTGAATAGCTATCAAAAAATCGGATGGCTCGACCACGTCGAAGATGTCGAGACGGGCGAGGTCATCCAGGAAGGAACGCCGGTTAGTCAGACGAACATGAACCACATGGACGACGGCATCTTCGAGAACCGCGAAGCCGTCATTCTCCACGAGGCCCAGATCGCCGACGCGCAGAAAGAGATCAAAGTGCTGAAAGACGCCACCCTCAACAACATGACGAACAACGTCTTTCTCATCAATTTTGACTCCGTGAACTCCGTCGCGATCACCTCCGGCATCTATGACCCCGTGGCGAGAAAGCTCTATGTATAGGGTCGCTTGCACCCTCAAAGAAACAAGCTGCATACTCGGGAACTTTTTCGGCGAGCTTTGCCCGGTATGTGAAAGGTGTCGAGAACTCTCGGACAACGAGCTCGTCCTTATGACCGCGAGCGGTCTCACTCTCGAAGGGAAGGACGTCCTTGTTATTGAGGGACACAGCTCCATCACAGGGGAGCCCGCAAAGGTAAAGCTCACCGACTACGGCTTCGAGTTCTTCGGGGACATCACCGAGATCGCCCGCATTAGAAATGCGAGGTGCTGCTACATTGGAACCGTCAATACTTCAAAAGAAGGCTGAAATCCTACTCGAACGGGATGTCTACCCCTTGCTCAAGAACTTCCCCCAGGCCGAAAAGTTTAGTTTGTCGCAGGAGATCAAGCAATCATGCTTCCGGCTGATCCGCGCGGCGGTCATGGCGAACAACCTCACCGTCGTCAAGAAGCGGCTCGAATGGCTGGACGAGGCGGACGCCGAGAAGACGCTCCTCCTCGTGCTGTTTGGAGTCGCCCGGACGCAGAAGTACATCACCGAGAAGAAAGTCCACGAGCTGCAAACGAAACTCAACGAGCTGGGGCGCATTATTGGAGGCTTGCAAAAGCACTTCATCAACAACCGATAAAAAAGTAAACCGCACCTACTTAGGGTTATCTCTGTATGGCGTCGAACCGCGCGAACCGTGGGTACAATTCGGCCCGCAACTGGAATTGGAACGACTCGTCCAATCGGAACGCGAACCTCGGTTTCCGCCCCGCCTTGTAGGTTATTACGTCATTCGCGGCTACGGCTTCGAGTGCGTGTCCTTGTTATACTTCAAGGGAGAGGTAATCCTTCGCCTTGTCTCTGACGGCGTAAAAACAGTGACGAACCTCCGGCCCGCCCTCTCGTATTGGGAGGCCGGGGCAAGTCTACAATGTGGGTATAAACCCGCGTCATAGGTGCCAAGCCGTTTCTGAAAAGGAAAGGATGCCACGATGACGAAATTCCCCTTATTTATTAAAACCGCGCAGAACATTAAACACCCGCCGATCCCACCGATCATGCCGCTTGCCACCTATGAGGAGGCGGTCGGCTACGAGAGGATAAAGGTCGGCTACAAGCAAGCCCTAAGAGGGCAAAGAAAGTACACCCGGGAGGCCGTCAAGTACGATCTTTTCCGGGAGAAGAACAACGTCGACCTCTGGCGCGAGCTCAAGAGCTCAAAGTACACGCCGGGCCCGTATCACTTCACCGTCATCACGGAGCCAAAGCGGAGAGACCTCTCCATCCCGAAGCTCCGCGACAAGGTGGTGCAGCTCGTCATCCACGAGGAGCTGCAAAACATGTTCCGGCCCGTGTTCATCAATGGCTCGTTTGCTTGCCAGTACGGGAGGGGCCCGATCCGCGCCGCCTTCAAAGTGCAGCACGACATGAGGGTCGCCCGTATGAAATGGGGCGACGACGTGGCCGTCATCAAGATCGACGCCCGGAAGTTCTTCTATTCCATCGACCGCGACCTGCTCAAGAAAATCCTTGCGAAGCGGTTCAAGAAGCTCAAGAAGAAGCGCCCCGACATGTACGGGGATCTCCTTCGGTTTTACCGGCTTCTTTGCAAAGTGATTGACAGCTCACCGGAGGGCGAGAGAGGCATCCCACTCGGGAATGTCAGCTCCCAGGACTTCGCGAACATCTACCTCAACGAGCTCGATCAATTTTGCGTCCGCTTCCTCGGCGCGAAGCTCTACACCCGGTACATGGACGACATTGTCATTATTGCACCGAGCAAGGAGATCGCCCGGGAGTGGCTGGCGAAGATCAAGGAGTTCCTCCGCGTGAGGTTACACCTTGACACCAACAAAAAGACAAAGGTTTTCTATATGCGGCAGGGCGTGAACGCCTACGGCTTCAAAATCAAGGCCACCCATTTAATGATCCGCACCGAGTCCAAGCGACGGGAGAAGCGGCGTATTAAAGCGATGGTTCGGAAGTTGAGGGAAGGCAAGATCACGCGGGCGGCGGTCGTCCAGGCGGTCAACTCGTGGCTCGGGTTCGCTCGGTGGGCCAGCGCCTACAACCTCGCGAAGAAGATATTCGCGCCCTACCGCTTCATTAAAACGGAAGGAGCGATCCCTTATGGCGCAATATCTCGGAACCGTCAAGCTCGGCGGCTTCTACAACAACGGCGCAATCCTCAAACGGCCCACAAAGCCGTGGCGTAACGATAGTTCATCCAACGGTGCGCCTTCTGCTGGCGACATCCCTTCGATGTCCGGCAGCATGGCGAACTACACCTTCGGAAACACTCCCAGCGCGGAGGCGAACAAGCTCCAATGGGTAAAGATCAAGGACGGAGACAAGACCCTGCTCATTTGCGACCGTGTCATCCTGGTTAATGTATCGTGGGATGACTTGAACGCGCAGGGCTACGTCACCGGCAAGACCGTCACCATCGACGGGGCAAAATACAAGTGCCGCCTCCTCACCGGCGGCAGCAATCGAAGGAACGGGGACTCCTACGCGGGAGGAACCCCGACCAATAACGAGTGGGACAGATTCATCACTCGCGAGGAGGTCATCTCCGGCCTCCCTGCTCCGGTGTCCTCCGACCTGGACAGCAGCACCAACTCAACCGACCTTAATAGCACCCACAACCAATTTTGGAACTGGTTCAATGTGTATTCCTGGTGTCAAGAGACCTATGCGGAGGGGGCGTCGGACCGCGCGAACCGTGGGTACGATTCGGCCCGCCGCTGGTATTGGTACGTCTCGTCCTATCGGATCGCGTACCTCGGTTTCCGCCCCGTCCTTGAAATTCTGAACACTGACCCCCTGATCTCTGACAGTGACCGCAATCTCGGAGATAAGAACCAGGACTTCACGATCGAGTACACAGTCGACGACGCCGACTCCGGCGACGTTCTTGCGGCGACGGAGTCGATTGATGGGCGAACGACGAAGTCGTTCGCCCCGACGCGAAAAGCAAAAAACACCATCTCGATCAACATCCGAGAGCACTCCCTCGGGAGCCACACGGTCAAGGTCGTCGTCACGGATGGACAGGGCGGAACCGCTACCCGGACATGGACATTCACCCGAGTCAACTCCGCCCCGACCATTTCCGGCTCGGACACCAACCTCGGAGACAAGAACATCGGCTTCACCTACAACTACACCGTCAACGACGCGGACGGCGACGAGGTCACGGTCGTCGAAAAGCTGAACGACGAGGTTCTCCGCACCGTCAACAATGCCCCCAAGGGCGAGCAGCTCTCCGTCTCCATCACTTCGGAAAAGCTCTACGCGCTGGGCCTCAATACGGTCAACAATCTCGTCATCTCGGCCAGCGACGGCCAGGGCGGCACGACCTACCGCCGCCTCACCTTCAAGCGGACGAACTCGGCCCCGGCTATCTCTGGACAGGACGAAGATCTCGGCCAGCAGACGGGCAGCTTCGCCGAGAAGTACACCGTCACCGACGTCGAGGGCGACAACGTGGTCGTCACCGAGTTCGTCGACGACAAGCAGATCCGCAGCTATCAAGCGACGCTCGGCCAGGAGGAGACGATCGAGCTCTCCCGCGAGAATTGGCTCACCCTCACGAACGGGGCGCACCAGCTCCGCGTCGAGGCCGTGGACGGCAACTTCGCGACGAGTGTGAGGGTTTGGAACTTCTCCAAGAAGGAGACGGTCATCGCCTTCCAATTTGCCAAGCCGGAGGAAACCGACGCCCGGGCGACGAAGATCCTCATCACCCCCACATGGCACATTGAAGGATCGGTCGCTAAGGTCGAGGCGTGCAACAATGCCTTCGACGACTCCCCGGCCTGGGAGGACATCACGGCACAGGTCGCGATCAATCGGGTCTACAACTTCCTCAACGAGTCCAAGACCGCCGAAAAGTGGGGCGTGAATGTCCGCTTCAC
>ERZ1027068.124-NODE-124-length-29004-cov-8.119348_pt1 | contig 29004 bp, 40 predicted proteins | sample MGYA00519420_ERZ1027068 | MGnify/ENA primary metagenome ERZ1027068 (study PRJEB26926, sample SAMN06164835) | human gut metagenome | biome: ENVO:00009003; feature: ENVO:2100002; material: ENVO:00002003 | host: Homo sapiens | place: USA | collected 2012 ...
GAGATGCAGCGTAGTCTCGTGGGCTCGGAGATGTGTATAAGAGACAGGATTTTATTTGTTTTAGCTTTGATTTTTAGTTTAACCGCTTGTTGCACAGAGGAAGAAATTCAAAAATGCGAAGCAAATGGAAGGTCTAGACAAACTTGTCTTTATCTACTTTGTCGTTAAAAATGGGGAGCTAAGCTCCCCTAACTTTAAATGAGGTTTATATGATTATATTAAAATTTAAGAAAACTGAAGCTATGATATTAAATAGTGGAAGAATTTATAAATGGCCTGGAATTTCAGATGACGAAGAGAAAGGTTGGTCATTTGTTGGAATAGCTAAAACTAAAAAGGGAGATTATGCTTATCATAAAAGAGAGATGATTGAGCAACAAATTATGGCGTTTGAAAATACTTTTTATCCGGTCCTTTGTGATTCTTGTGGTAATTTTGCAGTAGTTAAAGATAGAATTGAGGAGATACAGTACGATGACATATGAGTTAATGTGGGATGGTTCTGTTAGGATTTTTCATAAAGGACATTTTGTTCGAATTTGGCTAGATAAAGTAACTGTTGATGATATAATTGTTGATATAGATATTCATGAATGTCAGCCTTATGATGATATTGTAGTAGCAGCTGTTAACTATTTTGAAAAGGAGATATTGAAAAATGATAATGTTGCATAGGTCTACAGGTCTTTTCTATTGTCACCCTAAAGATATTAAAGCAATTGAGCTTGTTGATAGAAGTCTTAATTGCTATAAGACTAAACTAATAATGCGTTTAGCAGGGACGAGAGAAGTTGTTTATGTAAAAGAATCACCCACCTATATTTTACGTAGGATGGGCGAAGAGACTAAAAATAGCAACTAATTTCTACCAAACATTTGAGTGATTACGCAATAAATGCCATAAAGGAAGCCAGCAGCTAAACCAGTTAAAACAGTTTTCTTTATGGCTTTTTCAAATCCATCTTGAGCAGCTGATGCAAATTCAAAAGCTTTTCTAATTTTGAATCCTGTATCATGATCATTTAGGTCTAAGCCTGTCCAATCTTCAACGTGCTTAAATAATTCTTTTCTTTGCTTTTCCAAAGCTCTGTCGATAAGTGCTTCGAGCTCTGATTCTTTTAATCTGAGCTCTTTTTCTCTTTTCACCGGCATAATTTTCTCCTATATGCATAAAATCCTGGAATAAAATCGAAAGGACGATATTTCCATTTATCACCTAAAGTGTTTAATAAATATTTGAAAGTTCGAACGCAATTTAATCTTAGCCAAAGTGATTCTATTCTTCTAGCAGGAAAATCTTTGGCTCCATAAAACTTATGTAAAATCTCTTTGTTAGGTTTAATTCCTGTGTCTATGAGGAGATATTTCTTTTTTATTTTAGATACATTAACTCTTTTAACTATTAAATCTGACGACTTCCAGGAAAACTGAGCTATATGTCCATCACAAATTATAGCCATAGAACATAAATCATAGCCAAATAGACCTAAAATATAAGACCTTAAATTACTTTTTCTATGATAAAGAGCAATCATTACATGATTTGGATTATATTCATCAGTTTTTAATTCGTAAGACTTAAATCTTTCAAATGCTAAAAACCAAGCTAAAACAAATTTTTCGATATATTGCGCAAAAAGTGAATAGTCAATTGTGCATACTTGTGTTATAAATATCCAGATTCCATATAAAAATAGAACTAAAGCACAATTTATATTTTGAATAGTTGGATTGCAACCAACATAATAAGCAATATAAAGGCCTACAATGCTTTGGAGTAAAGCAATCTCAGATTGGATTTGTACCAAACTAAGACTTAAAATTTCCAAAATTAAGAATAAATAAAAACACATTGAGACTATCTCCTATTAACATAATAACAAATAGTCTCAACACGTAAACCTTTAAATCCAATTCTCATAAGAAACTGGGTACATATTTGGGAAACTCTCAGATTCTGGGAAGTCTCTTAAATATACTCGATAGCTTGCGTAATTAGCTTTTTCTTCTTCTGTAAATGGAGCATCGTTTGTTTGAGTAAAATCAGTCTCTTTGAGATATAGATTTCTAACCATTTTAACAGATGCAATCTTCTCTTCTTCAGTTAAACTCTCAGGTGAGCAGATTCTATAAAAACCTGTATCGCCTAGTATGTGAAGAAAATAACCAGTTTCATTACAAAAGTCAATAGCTTTTAAAAGCTGATAACTGTTAATATCTTGTCCAACATTAAACATGTTTTTCTCTCCTTGATATAATTGTCTTACAAAGTCGTAAATTAGGCATAAGCTTTTGAAAAACTTTGCCACAATTTACATTCTTAAAATAGCCAGCATAAGATATGACTTTTCTGGCGTAGAATATATTAGGTTTAAATTTCTTAAAACACCTAATTGCTGCTAAGAAGATTCTTCTCCTTAATATAGTCTTTTCTTTATAAAATTTAAATCCGATGAAGTCTATCATTTTGAATTTATGAACCTGTGGAAGATGCTTTAATTTCAAGTGATATGTTTGCCGTTCAGATTCTATAAATTCACAAATCTTTTTTAATTTACGTTTATTTGTATCTAATAGTAAAATATCGTCCATATATCTAACGTAGACTTTAGCTCCAAACTTTTCTTTAATTTTGTGGTCCATAGAACTAAGCATTACATTAGCAAAAAATGGAGATGTATAGAATCCAATAGGAACTCCTTGCTTGAGAATTTTACCATCGACGCAAACTACATTACTTCTTAAAATTCGAGCAAACAACATTAAAACTCTTTTATCTCTTATTGTTTTTCTAATTTCCTTAAATACCCAAGAAGGTCGAATATTTAAGAAAAATTTCTTAATGTCTAATTTGCAACAATATTTTGCTTTTTGAACCTTCTTCTCTATATATTTTTTAGCATAAAAAGTTCCACGTCCTTTTATATTACCACAAGTATATGCGTAGAATTTTTTAACAAAGATTGGAAAACATATAGCCATTACAGCATGATGAACCACTTGTTCATTTAGAAAACTAGGACAAACAACTATTCGTCTTTTACCATCAGTAACTTCTTTTCCAGAGTGAACCTTGAGAGGCCGCCAGGTGTTATTTTTTAATTTATTAGATATTACATTAGCTACTTCATCGAGATGATTGAGGGCGTACTCGACAACCCTCTTATCTCTCTTTCCGATAGCTGCTTTAGCTATAGCTCTTTTTATGTTATCAACATCGACTATTTTATCAAATAAATTATTATACGTCTTCATGTTCTTATAACCTCACGGGCATTATGCTTTTAAGGCTTACTAGTCCGTGCCTTCATCGGTCAATTTTCTCTCTTTCGAGTGCGGAAAAATAAGGACATTATAAGAATCTTTGTTATAAGAATGGGAAGCCCCGTTGTTCCAGTTCGTGTTCGAAGGCACGTTGTTAACATTAAGGGCGGAGACGCCGTCGATGAGCCCGTTGTTGACATTGCCACCAAGCAAAAAGAGGAATGCCGGGCTGTTCGCCCTTATCTTCCCTTAAAAGTATAATAATTTATTTAGTTCGAAAAGTAAACTCAAAAATTTGAGTTAAGGGGAGGGGTCCCCTTAAACCCCTCTAAAGGTGGTAAGAAAGGGAAGCCCCGTAGGGCCAGTACGCGACCGAAGGCCCGTCGTCAACAGCAAGGGCGGAGACGCCGTCGATGAGCCCGTTGTAGACAGTGCCACCTCTTAGTGCTTTCATTGTACCACTTAAATTACTCCACATTCCATCTGAATAGTAGGTCGTCGACGAGCCGCCGACTGCTACTGGCAGTAACCCATACGGGGTTACTGCCATTTGTTTGATATAACTTTCTCCTGCACTAGGAGCTGAGATTCCAGTATTGATATAACCAGAACCTATGTCATTAAAGTCTTTAGAAGTAGAACCATCCTGAACACCTTTAGTCATCTTAACATGATATACACCATTGATTAACAATAAGCCATTATGTCGTCTCCATCTATGGCCATACCATTGCTCCATACCAAATAATTTAATACCGAAAGATGAAGCAGATGCTGTACCATAGAACATACCTTTTTTATTACAAGCTCCAGTATTAACTGTTAAAGCAGAAGAGGCAGTAGTTGCTCCATAACCTAAAGCTACTTGCAGGTTTAGATTCTTAAAGAGCATTACAGCTAAGCCCCAGATTAAGTCTTCATCTCCTTGGTTGGTAACATCCCAACCATCTCCATTAGCTCTTGCAGCGGTCATTTCTTGAGCCGAAGTTTTAGAACCTGTAGGCTTTCCTCCAGTAGACATAGAGCGCATAGTGTTGCTAATGATTGTTCCTTCATAGCAAGGGGTATAGAAACTAGAAGCATAAGAACCATCTGCCTTTTTGCAAGGATAACACTCAAAGTTGTCGTTTAGCTTCTTATTGCTATATAAGAAGATTATGCGATTGCCTTCTTTATAATGATAAGAATATATGCAAGGCCATTGGACCATTGCGTTACCTTTATAAGCTGTATTTGACACGTCTGAAGCAGAACCATCTTCTTTACGAGTATAATCATCTGGATTCAGATAGTAGTCTACAGAACCGTCTTTTCTTAACATACAAGGTTTAGGCATAAATGGAGCATCTTTCCAGCTACCGATTTCAAATTTATCTTGATTAAAATTCATCTTAGCTGGAGAATAGAGCATATTGTCTGTGCCTTTAAGATATTGAACCATCTCATAAGGGTCGCTTCTGGATTCATCGATATAGAATCCAAATAACCATTCGCCATTTAGATGGTTAACTTTAGGAAGGCCTGCTGCTACAGCAATTGCACTAATAACAGAAGACTTGACAGCATTTCCAAAATCACGGTCTAGTTTGTCATTAAGAGCTTCAAGCACTTCTCCTGGTTCATAATTTACTTCTTCAGCCATTATTCATTCTCCTCTGGATATGGATTTTCTTCTTTAATTTTAGCAACTATTTCGGCTCTCTTAACTTTAAGAGCTTCGATTTCTGCTAGAATCTCTTCAGTCTCTTCTTCATCTCTTAAAGATTGTATTTGACAAGTGATTGGGTCTTTTTGGTCTCGATAAAGAGCTTCACGAGTCTGACGAACTTCTTCGTAAGTTGGAAGAGGTTTTTCAGGAGCAAATCCTAAAACATACCAGTTTCCGTCATAAGCCTCTTCAACTTCCATCTCTGTCATACCAATAGACTGATAAAAGTTTGAGTTAGTACCCAAGCCAACTTCACAAGCTTTGCTTTCTTCATTTATTACTTTTGCGTATTTTTTCATCTTAATTTACTCCCTTAAGCGGATAGAACTGTTGAGATGTTTTCAAAAAAGCATTAAAAGTTTTGTCCCAATAACAAATATCGTCTTTTGATAATGGAATAGTCATAGCAGACTTACAGCTATTAGTACTACTCATATAAAATGTGTATGCACTTATACTGCCATTTATAGTTAATGTCGCGTTTGTATTACTTAACAAACCTGTTACAACATATAAACCATCACAAGGTGCGACAAAAGGTGATGCTTCAATAGGTGTAGAGACTGCAATACCAGCACTATAATCAGGCATACCCCAACCAACAGAAGCCTCTTTAAACTCAGGACCTGGATTAGCATTTTTAAGGTCTACATCAACCTTTCCATTTAAGGCTTCAGTTATTGCTCCAATATTAATCTCAGTCTCTTTACGTTTGGTGTTACCAACATAGAAATATAAATACTTTTTATTCTGAACTTCTTTATATTTAGTAGAAGATAAATCAGCAATTATACCTGATTTGGTCGGGTCTTTGGTTATACCATAAGCACCTCCAGCAACTCCTGCCCCAGAGTTTGAGATTTTAGTTCCAACAGGAACTCCACAAGCATTCACATTATAGGCAGCAGCTAAAACTGCTGTATTAGCGCCTAAAGAATAGGTTCCATTATCATTATAAAGACCTAAAGTCATACCATTACCAACAACAGGATAGGTCTTTTGTAAATCAAGCTCATCACTTATCTTTCTCGGTAACTTAAATCTCTTATTCTCTTCATCGAGAATATAATACCAAGCAGCTCCAGTTAAGTCATAAATTTGTGAAACAAAATTAGCTTGGTCAGCTAGCACAATCTTATAGTTCTTTGGAGTTCTATAATATTTAATAGTTAATCCGGCAACTACATCGAAAGATTCTTCAGTAACTAAGGCTTTCTCTTCAACTAACTCATTATAAGCCGTATAATATATCTCTCCATCTTGCCAAGAAAATGTATCTGCCCTAACATAACTTGCATCCGTCAATTTATGGTCTTGCCAAGCGTGATAGAATAAAGGTAAAGCAGCTCCTCCGCCTGAACCTGCAGCAAATAATCTAAAAGCAGAACCATCATAAGTAGCAGAATATTCTATATTAGTTGTAATTTCTCCAGGTCCTAAATCAGCGCCTTCATTATTATACAATGAAACAGTACCTAAGGTTCCAACTGAAATAGTAACTGGACCTGTATTATCAGCTGTCGCTATAAATCTGATTCTCATACCTAAATGATAAGCTGTAGGAGCTTGCATTTGACTAACAGGACTTAAAGCAATAACATCAGCTGTTCCAGTTGCTGAGTAAAAATCACCTTTAGCCGCATAAATAGCTATAGCTTTAACCAACTGTCTTACATCGACATTAGTTAAAGTTTGTCCTGTAGACGTAATAGTGTTCTCAATCTCTGATGGAATTTGGTTAAATTCAGCAGCAGTTAACTGAGAACCTTCGACTTTAGTTGCTATATCTTGCATTATTTAACATCCCTATATCTCTCAATTTGAACATTTGCAGGAACGAGTTCCTTAAAAAAGTTAATAATATCATCAGTATTTTCCTGAAAAGTTACAGGAAAAGTCAATGTAAATCGAGCAGGCGCACCTTTACCATAAAAATCTATCATAAAAGTAAACTTGCTCTGCTTCCAGTTATCTGGATAATAAGCATCCATATTTGAGTGGACTGTAATAGTATATCCAAAAATAGATGCAATATCTATAAAAGATTGAGGAGTCTGAGCAGCTAATGCTGCTAATTTTACAAGAACTGCTTGTCTTCTCTTCTCTAATGTAGTTCCTATATTTGCTAACAAAGTTCCAGGAATTCCTAACATCTCTTCCCACTCTGTTAATAACAAATTAGTTTGCTCAATATCTAACTCTGTTAAGACCTCATCAGTTTTAGCATTAGCTCTTTTAATCTCTTGATTCAAACCTAAAAATAGGTTCCTTAGGTTCTTACCTTTAGCTTTAGCTCCCAACCAATAAAAATCTTTAGGAAGATACTTTTCTATGCTCATAGGTTAATATCTCCAAGTTTAGCAAATTGACCTTCTTCTATAGTAATATCTTCAGCCGGAAATACCAGGTCAAATCCAGTGACTTTTTGTCCTGTTTCCAAATCAACCGAACTATTTATTACCTCAATTAAATCATTTCTTTCAATTGATTGCTCAATCTTTAAAGAATTAAAATATTGCTTTAATGATTCTTTAACTGCATTTTTAATACCTACGCTCAGTGGAGATAAGTTAGCTATTTCAAAATTAACTACTACAGGAGAAGCGGCATATAGGAAAATATCTTCTAAAGCAGTATTAGCAGGTCTTAAGCCTTCATCGATTGATTTAAGAACTGATTCTGTCTTACCTGCTGTAGGTAATTCATTATCCTTAAGTAGATAATAAATAGTCACCTGGCCAACTTCTGGGGTTATCTCGTGCACTTTAACTTGATCAACGTTAGGTAAACTTTGCATAAAGGTAACAATTGCTGCGACATTAAAATTAGTTACAGGATTTTGATAACGATACATGATTCTAGCTCTTAAGCTCTCAATATCTTCTTTATCACTTCCTCCAGTAAAACCAGCATAGTCAGTGTAGCAAACTACATCGACTCCTTGAATAACTTTTGAAGTTTTACCTGTAGAACCTGAAGGAATATTGTAGGAGTAACCTGCTTCACTCGGAGTGCACGCAACTATGTTTGAATTATAAGTTATATTAAGAGGACTAACTAATATATCTGAGGTTGCAATTGATATACTATAAGCATCTATAACTTGGATAGGATAGTCTTTACTATTGATATTAATTGTCATACCTGTTCCTAAGTTATGAGCATTGTTGAAAACTATCTCAACTAAATCAAATTCTTGATTAAAGTTTTCTGTTTGAACTTTATTCTCGTTTATTTGAATTGAGCTATTTGTTTTATAAATATTAGAACCTACAAGAATCTCAGTTTCTTTAGCTATAATAGAACCAGGAACACCTGTTAAGATAAAGTTACCAATGGCTTTTTCAGGCTCTCTTTCATAGATTCCAACATATCTCCCCCAACGTTTGAGATATTCTCCAGTAGCAGTGTCCATGAAAGCTTGCTTAAGAATAAAATTTATTTTACGATAGACATCATAAATTCTACCTGCAATTGCTACTAAAATTGAACCAATCCAACTATTCTTAACAGCTGGTTGAGCTTGCTTGTTGTAGGCTTTAACATCTGCAACAATTCGATTATAAACTTCATTTATTTTCTGAGGTATGTTCAGCATTTGTATATTTCCACATCTCGTAATAACGACTAACTACGCTGTTATCTTGCGCGATTAAGGTAATTTTAATCAAAATTCCGTTAGAAGTAAACTCTGAATTGACAGTTATTTCTCTTGCAATTTTATCATCAATCATCCATTGAAGAGCCTTACTTGCATATTCTTCAGAAAGCAATCTATTTTCTTCAGTTTTTCTGTCTTGTGAAAGCAACCAGAGTTTAGACCCTTGTTCATATCCGAGCACTGCGCTTCCCCACCAACCTCTACGTCTTTGAGGAACTACAATCTCAGCTTCATTTGCTCTAACTTCTCCTAAAATTGAAATATCAAGAGCAGATTCTAGTCCATTTGTCGTAACTAAATCGCCATTTTCATCCCAATCTATATCAAAGAATCCATCAGAATCTCTTTTCATTAATACATCAATTGCCATTTTGTTCTCCTATTTTGGTGGTGTAGTATCAGCACCTGCATTACCATTTCCATGAATATGACCTTTAAGACTAATTCCTCCTCCAATAACATCTTCAGTAATAGTAGCCGATTTTGTAACACTTAAATTATCAGTAATACTAACTGGATTATTCATTATTGTAGATGAAGCTGTGTCCATAATATTGCCCGCTGATTTATTGGTAATATTACCTTTAATTGTTTCAGTAGAGATATCTCCTTCATCTGCTATAGTCTTAACATATTTAGCGTGAATCTCTATTCCACCATCTTGACTAAATTTGATAAAGGCTTTAGTCAAATAGTTGCCAATAACAAGCTCACCTTCTTTAAGGTCCTTAAATCTGTTAGCTATATCATCAGCTAGACAAGCAATGTTAGAATCTGAGCCCATAATAGGAAATAAGATTCCGTTAGAGCCTTTTGGCGGATTTGAACACACTCCATAGATTCCGAGTTTTTGCACAATCTTAATAACTTGCTTAAGATATTTAACTTGCATTGTTGGAAAGTCTGACTTGTCATCGACAGATTCTACTGTGCATCTTTTAAGAGTTATTGTGTTGTAAATCTTTCTCCACCATTTTACTTCAGCATCATTTCTCATAAGTCAAGACCTCCTAATCCTAAATCTCCAAAATAAGACCTATCTTCAAATGGCTTACTAGCTTGAACTTTAAATGCGTCTTTAGCAACGAATAGCAAAGTGGTTGTTTCACCTTCATTTGAAAATGAGTAAGTGATTCCTTTACAAAGCATTTGCGTATTTATACCACAATAACCATCATTAATACTATAAAGTTTATTATGTTCCCAAATTCTTCCACCTTCGGTTCCTTGATGTAGAACCATAGTTGCTTCATACTGAGTTGATTCTACTCTTCTAATATTTGAAGTATATTTTGCATAGTTATCTGCTTGGTCTTCGCTATATGAATTCTTCATCACCAAATTGATTTTTCTTTTTTTGCTAACAGTAGAATCTATTGCAGAAGCAAGAACATCATATTCTGGACTAGGAGCAGGCTCTCCAGGAGGAACTGGAGTATTAGGCAAAGGAGTAAATCCTAATTCTGCAAAATTATCTTGGCTATAGACATTATATTTATAAAATCTATTTGTATAGTCTTCATCATAACTAGCACTAAGCACATTATTCTCATCTCCACCTGGCTCATTAACTAAAGCAGTAGGAAATACCTCACTTCCAGCTGACATAAGAACCAGATTGCCATTTTCATCTGATGTAGCTAATACTTGGAGTCTTTTACAAACATCATCTATAACTTCAAAAGCTGTAGTATCAATTTCACAGGATGGAAAATCTTCTTCAGGGATAATTGGATTCTTTTTAGCTATTATGTCTATATCTAATCCTAAATCTGATATTATTTGTCGGCAAAAAGATGCTAATGTTTGACCACCTACATATTGATAAACTTGGCTGACTGTATTATCAACCAATAAACTAAGTTTGTCTCTTCCTGCAATACTAATAGTTCTTGTGCTAGCATTTACTGAAACATGTCTTTTTTCAACAAAACCTGTCAAGAACTTTTTACCATTAACATAAATCTCGCACTTATCTTGAATCTTAATTGGAAAGTCATAACCTGTAGCTGTAAATGAGAACTGTCCACAAAGGTCTTCTATATCCTTTGAAGCAGCTGCCTCGATGAAGCCTGAATATTCATTTCCATTTACTCTTATAGTTATCATTTCGATAGCACTTTCAGTGTTCCTGAGACATTAGAGCGGTCCTCAATGTCATTCATTGATTCTATTTTGTCTAAATAATCTAAATTTCCATAATAGGAAAATACAAAGTCGTCTAAAGTTGTATTGTAGGTATTCACCTCAATCACTCTAGCAACTGTATTTTCTTTTTCTGATAGAATATCATTAGCTAATTGTCTTACTTCCTGAAGATTTTCTAGAACGCTTGTAGTTGATAATTCACTAACATCTACATCTTCGTCATCAGTTGGTAACTCAGTTTCAGGTATATCTATCAAAAAATCAGTTGGATTTTCAATTAAGCTTTCATAAAGTGATTCTACTACATCGCTTTTAGCTCTTAATTGTTCATCATTCTCAAATTCTGCTTGTGAGATTAAATCATACATTGAGCTAACAATTGCTGCATTTGTTGCTTGAGTTATAGTATCAGCAACTCTCTTCCGTTCAATTGCTCTCTGAGTAGTTGGCTTAGTTTCGCTTGAATCACCAAAATCAAACATATTTGTTAAAGTATCAAAAGCAGCAAGAGGGTCATTAAAGAAGCTAGTTACTGAATTTATAGTTGCTTTAACTTCTCCAAGAAAAGCAGAACCTGATTGAATAGTATCAACAATAGTCTCTTTTACAGCAATGATTCCATTTCTTACTCCTTCAACAGCTTGTGTTGCTGTCTCAATAGTGTCCATAACTTTAGTTGCTGTATTTATTGCTGTGTTTAAAGTTGCTGGAGTAATTCCAATCTTACTTGCAAAGTTGGATAAAATCGAGTTATCGAGAAAAGATATCTTTGACTGTAAAAATGAAATATTAGAAGCATTTGCTACTGGGTAAATATTTTCTTGTGAAACGTCAAAAGATAGGTTAAATTGACAGTAACCTACTGTATTGATAGAATCAACAACAGTATAAGGTTTAGCAGTAACATCTAGAAGACCAAATGTTGGGTGAGATAATTGACCTATTCCTGGAGTTTCTAATGCAGCAATAAGTTTGTTCTTTTCTCTTTCGGTTGTAACAATAGCTTCAATATCAAGAGTTTTATTTAATAAACCCATATCTTCGACATAGCGACGATTGGTTCCAGGGAATTCTCTAGTAATTAACTTTCGGCCACCTGACGTAGTAGCACTTCCAGAAAAATAGAAAACAGCATCTCTAAATCTAGCTGAGTATTTAATATTCACACTCATTTATCTTCTCCTCTGGAACTACGACCAACATTCATAGTTAAGTTACCACCTTTTGTAGTTGCTTGAACATTTCCAACATTATTATTTTTGTCGTTAATATCTAACTGCATTCTAATTTCACTTCTTAGCTGTTCTTTTCTTCTCTCATTTTCCCAAAAAGCGGCAGCACTTTCAGGAGTTATTCTGGTTTGATTAGGCAAATTATTAAGCTTATCTAATTTAGCCAATGCCCAACCAATACCTTCACCTATCCATCCACCAATTGTTTCAGATATTTTAGTAACAAGATTAAGGAGTTTTGAGAATAAGTTGATAACAAAAGTTAAGGCATGTCCTAAACCCATTAAAATATTGGTCAAACCAGCATCACCTAAGGCGTGAACTAAACCTTCTGTAGCAGATTTAAGTTCTTCCCACATACCGTAGAATCCTTCCATACGAGTTTTAGCAGCTTTTTCTGCAAAACCTGTGGACTTATCTAATTCTTGTCTAAATTTTCTAAGTTCAGCTGAACCTTGTGAAACGAGAGCAGCCATAGCCGGACCTGCTCTTTGGCCAAAAATAGCCATCATATGAGCAGTTGTTGCTCCTCTCTTTTCAAGCTGTTCAACAATCTCAGTTAAGGATTTTATACCTCCATTAGAGTTATAAATGTCTAGCTTTAATCCTCTAATATATCTTTGAACTTCTTTAGTAGGTTTAGCTAATCTAACCAAAGCTCCTCTAAGAGAAGTACCTGCCATCGAACCTTGAATACCTGCATTACCCATCATACCAATAGCCGCAGCTGCTTCTTTGAAGTCAATTCCCATACCTGAAGCGACAGGGCCTGCATATTTCATAGCAGTACCTAAATCAACTAAATCAGTATTTGATGAGCTGAATGATTTAGCTAAAACATCAACAGCTTCAGTTAACTGTTGAGTGTTCATTTGATAGCCAGCCATAATGTTTGTGACAATATCAGCTGATTGAGCAATGTCTAAGTTAGCAGCTGAAGCCAATAAAAGAGTTTGAGGCATAGAATCATATATCTTTTGCGTATCATAACCTGCTTTGGCTAAGAAGTATTGAGCAGCAGCTGCATCAGATGCAGTATAACGAGTAGTTCTTCCTAACTCTTTTGCTTGTTCTTCTAACTGTTTAAACGATATGCCTGTAACTTCAGCAACAGATTTAACTCCTTGCATCTGTTCTGAAAAGTTTTTAAGCGTATTAAAAAAGTAATAACCTATCGACCCTGTTGCAATAGCTTGTGCAGTGGACATCCTAGACATAGCTTTAGAGAATTTTCCTGTTGAATTAGATGCTCTATCAGCTTTTGCTGCTATTTTATCAAAGCCATGACTAACTTTTGTAGCTGTAGGAGTAAATTGGTCAATAGCTTTAATTATATAGGAACTTGAAAACATTATTTTTTATTCTCCTGTGTTAACTCGAGCAGCATTTCTGTGTAGGTCCATGGATTATTCTCTAAGGAAGATAATGAAACTCCACCATTATATACTCTTACCAGCATGAGCATAATCTTATAGCAGAGTTTCACCTCACCAGGGAGCCTGCCTAAGACTTCATAAAATTTCCGATATATACCTCGATAATTTTATTAAAGTCATTCAAAGTTAACTTATCAAACATAGCTTGAGTAAATCTTATATTTGTGTCAGCTACTAAGATTAAGCCAGCTTTGACTAATTCTTCAAATTTAGTATAAATAATTACTGGGTCAGCGTGCATTGAGACTAGAGTCATCATAACTTTACCTAGCTCATCCGCTGGAATCTCTTTTCCATCATCTTCTACTTTTTTACTCTTTTCTTTAGAAGTTTGGATTGTGATTGCTGTGTTTATTTCCTTTTTAATAGCCGCAAACTCTTTTGCCCAAACAGCTTTTGGCTCTACAAGAAGAACTTTACTGGCAAAACATTCTTCTCCATTAAAAGCATAAGACACTTTTTTCTCTAATTCAATTTCAATCATAAATAATCTCCCTGGTTAAATATACCGGCCAAGTGTGCTTGAGTCAGAGGCCTGGCCGGTCTCATTATGCTAGTAGCAAGGGTCTGTTTCCCACTCTAATGCAATATTACCATCAAATGAAAGGTCATTCTCAGCGTCGCTTGTTAAAGCAGCTTTTGGGAACGTTCTGGTAAATCCTATGTCATTATCAGTAATTTCAACAAGATTATTATCTTGATTTGCTTTCCATGCACGAGCGAGTTTCAAAGATTCATCAGTGTTTGCTAAAGTAAATTTAACTTTTGATTTAGCAGTCTCAAGATTCTCTGAATAAACAGTCTTGCGAGTTCTGCCTGCTGCTACTACTCTTTTTTGACTTTCACCAAAACCTTCGGTATAAGTACAAGTATTAGGTAAGCAAAGAACAGGCTCATTGTTAACAATAATTGTTGGATTGTAAATTACAGGCATCTTCTATCTCCTATTAGTTATTAACAGAGAAAACAATCTGCATTGTAGTCGGAATCGAACGAAGCTGAACTACAATCGGAGTCTTCATCGTAACAGTAGCCTCACCTTTAGCCATATCCAAAGAAACAGTTATTGAATCTTTGAAGAAGTTCATTGCATCTTCTCCAGCTTGAGTAAGAACATAATCTTCTCCAGCCAAAGTAGCATAGCATTGAGTGAGGAATGATTTGATTAAAGTAGCATTTGCCATATCGCGACCTGGAACTAAAGCACCTTCAGTCAAACGAGATTGAGCAAATCTCTTATTACAATTCTTTTGGAAATATTCACGAACATTAGAAGAAGTTCTAAAGTAGTTCAAATATTTGAAAGATAAATCTTCAGCACCTTGGCTATCAGTCAAATAAGTAGTTGGAACTTCGCCCATAATAACTTCAGTACTTGCTTGGTTATTTCCAAAAACAGCAAATCCAGCTTTAACTAACAATTTCATTTCTTCCAAAGTGAAAGTGTCTTCATCTTCAAAAGGCTCAATCAAAGCAACTGGAGTATTTGCTAAAGGTTTAGAAGCAAGAGCAGGACCGCCAGTAGCATCTAATAATCCGTTGGTTGCTATTACAATATCGGAAATATTTGCATCCTGGGTCAATCTCTTGGCTTCGAGGGCTGCAAGAGAAGCACAAGCTATATAACCAAATTCTTTCGAAACAGAACCACCTGTTGCATAAGCTTTATCAGCAAAAATAACTGCGGCTGCATTATTATATTTTTGTTCAAATTCAGCAAAAGCTCCAATTTTAACTTGGAAAACTACACCATCTAAAATCAAATCACCTGCATTAATTCTTGAAGCAGTAAAATCTGAGAATTTGTCAAATTCATAAGTTGATGGAATAATTATAGTTTGATAACGAGCTTCACCTATAATTTTATCAAAATCAACAATAGACGGATTAGATGCACCATTCTCTATCTTACTAGCTTCAACCGTAATACCTGCAACAGTACCTTCAATATAAATACCTGCAGTATTATACTCAGAACCTTTATGAAGAGCCGTAACTGTAACAACAGCTTCTTCATTAACTGCAGAAAATGGAACATATATATCAGCCGTAATTGCTGCAACTAATTTTTCAGCGATTGCTGTAGCTTCCATTCCTTTAGTTACATCAATTGAATAAGTATGGTCTTTTTTAGAACCAACGCTTATTTTCAACGTTCCAGCTTCTGTAGAAGTTCCATCAAATGTTATAGTACCTGTAGCAGCTGTTCCGTCTACATTATCATCAAGAACAAGAGCATCTACTTGAGTGTCTTTGTTATATTTTTTAATTTTTCTAATCATACCTGCAAGCATTGAGTGAGAACCAAAAAGCTGATTCTCAGAACCATCAGATAGGATTTTCTTTTTAATTTTACCAGCAGGAGCAGTTCCGTCAGCTAACTTCTGACCAACAATGAGAATCTTCATTGCGTCATTAGTTGCTTCCAATGAAGCTCCTACGATTTGAGTTGGGTTACTCGGAAATATAATCTGCGCCATTGTTTTCTCCTAAATTAACAGAAATATTTAGTTATTATAATAATAAGATTTTTAACGATGTAAACTCTTTTATGGTTTTAATTCAGATTGAACCTTCAAACCACGAACAGAATCTGCCTTAATAGTTCTGAACGCAACATGTGGGTCGTCTGACCATACATCGTCTGTCGTTAAATCAGTAATACATTCAAACGTAAATACATGAACATAGTAAGCTCCCAAATAGTCAACAGAGCCATGCTCTACAAAAGTTACGTTGCTATAATATCCCATTCCATATGGCGATGGCAATCTTTTTCTCAGTAAACACTTAAATATAGCAACTGATAAGTCTACCATATCATCTTTAGCTTGAGCCGCTGTATAAGTCTCTTGCGTTGGAACAACAACATATAAGCTGAACCTGTTAATAAGTCTTTGACGATAGTCTAATCCATCATTATTAACGTAATTTGTGTCTGCTGAAATAAATCTATCTTTGTCAGATTCTACTGGTTCAACGTGAACATACCCAACAACGCGTGATTCTGTTGATTCGTCGTTATAAATTTCAGCTAAGTCAGTAGGCATTGCAATTGCAGCAATCATTGGTTTAGTAAATATGTTAGGCTCTCCACCAGCTGTTCCAACTACACCATATCTATTTTCATATCTAAAATGATTCTCATCAATAACTTCTACCATGAATTCGCCATTAAAGCTATAAGCAACGTTTTCTAGCATATAACCTATATTGCTTTCTGTCTCATCGATAACCTCAATTTCATCAAAACTACATGAATATTTATCTGGGATATTTATTATAGAATAAATTCCATCATAATAAGTAGTTCCTTCAATAGTTATTTCTTTTTGATAGCCAGTTGTCAAGTCATGCGGAATCTTTGTAATAACTAAACCTTCTCCAATGGAAGCTATAGGAGTTTTACGTAGAGCTCCGTTAACAATAATAGCGTTCCCTGTATCAAGTCCGTGTGGTGATGTAGTCTCAACATAAATAAATCCATCATCGCGCGCCTCCATTGACGTTATAGCAGGAAGGCTTGATGAGAATCTAGTAGTGTATCTTCCTATGTTATTGGATAGAGCTTCAACAATAATAGATGCTTTCATTAAATCTTCCTTTCTAATTGTTCTCTAAATCTAAAATTAAAGTGGTTAATAATATTGCCCATTTTATTTTGATATGTTATTTTTAAGCCTGGGCGAGCTTTCATCTTTTCGGTTCCTTCTTCTAAGTATTCACCGTAGTGAATCTTATATCCATATTCAACTTCACTTTTTCTAACTTTAAAGCCTACACTTCTTCGTAAAGCTCCTGTCCAGTTAGCAGGAGGTTGACCTGGAGCAGACGCAGTATGAGTTCTTCCTTTAACTCTATATTTTCTACCAGTCTTAGGTCCTTCTTTAATAAGACGTCTTGCTTCTGCATACATATCTTTACCAACGTCATACAAAGCCCGCTTTATAGCTCTAGGTCCAAGTCTTGGAAAATCATTAAGCTTACGCTTCATTTCCTCGTCTTTTTGTATTATAATGACCGTCATTTTCTATTTGCCTGCTTATCTTCTGGTCCAGATTCCTTACACTTAAATAATAACCAAGAATCATTATAATCTAACATTTGTCTAATAGAGTAAATCTTATTATCAAAACGAATAAAAAGCTTAGAAGATATTTCTCTCCCAGCTTTTCTTATTAAAAATACATCAGTAAAATCTTCATCGATATTAACATCGTTAAAGATTTTTATACCTTCCTTCTTTTGATGGTCGGCCCAACACTCAAAGTTAACTTTAAAGCTAGCTTGTAAATATGGGCCGGAACCACCATTAGTGTGAACATTAACTCGCTCGACAAATTCAATTCTGTCGCGCATTCCGCCAATCGTTCCCTGGTTATTTATTTTTCGTATTTTCTTAGTTACCATACTAGAATCTCCTAAGTAATTATAACCAAGAATTTTTAATAAATAAACCTTTAATGATGCATCGCTAAAAAGTATTTTTTAGCTTTGCCTTCAGGAGCGTCAGAATCTGACAAAAAGTCCTTAGCTAGTTCAATATAAACATCATCTGAGCGACCTGCTTTATAGTAGTCAGAATAAATCATATTTAGAACATAAAACCAATCAGCTTCATCAAAATCTAAGTGTTGGCTATAAAGAACTTTTTCAGTTGTCTCATAAGGCCAGTGCGCCCCAGTAGAACCATCTTTATTCTTCATACAAGATACTGCATACTCAGCAGATTCCCTGGTAAAGTGAGGATTCAATAGTAAATCCACTTTCATGAGAAAATCATTAGCTAATTCAGGCTTATGTTCTTTAACTTTTTCAACAAAGTGGTCTACTTTATGGGTAAGTTTTTCCATAACCTCAACTGAGCCTTCGCGGCCATATTTATTCACTAATTTCTCGAAACTCAGCATCTTTAACCTCCCCATATTGCATATTTTTGAAAGCTTCCATTGAACTCAAAACTCCTTCATAAAGTTTTGCATTATCAACTGCTAAAGTTGTTAAGATATGAGCATATTGAGATAAATCGCTAGGAGTAACAAATTGCTTAGCTAAATTTTCCTCAACTTTATCTAATATCTTATTTTTTAATTCTTTGATTCTAGTTTCCATCTGTAACCTCCGTTGCTGCGGCTGCTGCAGTTGCTACACCACTTACAGCAAACTGAGGACAATCTGGCGTATTCCATAGAATCACATAAGGGTCACCTGTTTCAGGAACTACATAAGAACCATAGTATCTCTTACGAGTGCACAATCTATTTGTATAAATTGGCAAGCTATATTTATTAAGCAAAGCAACAGCTGTTCCATTAACAGTTATGTTATAAGGTAAAGGCGCTCCTGTGACAACTGAATTTGGGTCAACACATAGAACTAATTCAAAATAATCTAAACTAGATATATTGTTTGGATTAGTTACTGTCATTGTGACTTCAGTTGCAGTAGCTGTCAAATTTGTAACTTTGTGAAAATGTGGACATGTCATTTTATAAATCTCCTAAAAAAGAATCAGGCGGAGCGATTAAACTCCGCCGAGTAAATTAGAATCCGCAGCCGCAACCACGATTAAAGCGACTATAACCATAGTCATTTACTTCGTAAGGGCTACAAGTCAAGTAAGCAGGCTTAGCACAAGGTCTAAGTTCGCTAATTAAGTTAGCGCTTTGAGCTTGCTGAGACAACTGGAAGTTTGCAGTCTGCAACATTTGGTCTTTTTCAACTAACTTATCGCGAAGAGCTTGCATTGTATTAGCATTGATTAATGCACGAGTTGCGTCGCCATCTTTTTCAATAGCACGAACAATATCGCAAGTATTTTTAGCAGCTTCATAACGAACAGCGTCTATATTACGATTTGTTTCGCAGCAACATTGCTGAGCAGCAAAGCGATTCTCTGCAATTTGACTACCAATTGTATTAAAACCTTGAAGCATTGTGGTATTCTGAGCGTAGAATCCATCTGATAAGCCATTAGTAATACCATCTAATTTACGAATTACTGTATTATCATTGAGGCCATCATATAATTCAGCTCTAGTCAAGGCACCTTGAGCAGCTGCATTACCATAGCCCCAACCGCCATTTCCACCAAAAATCAAGAAGAACAAAATCAAAATTATGATTCCATTACCTTCGAGAAAGCCATCGCCTCTATCTCTCATAAGAGCAGCGATGTCCGATAAGCTATATCCAGCTCCAGTTTCCATTGTATTTTCTCCTAAAAATTAAATTAAACTTATCATCCTTTCGGAGAGAATCACTCTTGCGAGGAAATTATTTAAGAAGTCCTAAAGCTCTTAGGTCTGCTTCTGTAAACATTTTCTTATTAACATCAATCCCTTTTGACTTAGCTGAGTTCAATAAAGTCTCAATCTGCTGTCCTTTTGACTTTCCTTGCATCATTTGGTTGAATAATCCCATCATAGGATTGTTTTGCATCTGACCTGTCATTGTGTTTTGGATTATTTGCTGTAGCATACCGTTCATTGTCTATCTCCTTAAGTTTATTTTCAAGTTTATCCATAATAGTTTTAAGTTCTGAGCTCTCCTGTTTACCTTCTGCTAGAGAGTAAGTGTCAAAGTCAATCATGCCATCATTGTTCCATGACCGCAGGTAAACTTCTTTAGTTTGTTTGTTAATTCCTACATAAACTACATTTGGATTAACCTGGATGTTCTGGAGGTCATTCTTAGAATTAACAAAATAGCAAATAGCTTGTGGATTTACTTGTTGGATTGTATGGATTGGTTGCGGCTGAGGAATTTGCTGCTCCATTTGAGCAAGCCGCTGAGCATATGGATTTTGATAAAATGAATTATTAAACATGTTGCTTTCCTCCATGTTCTAATAAATATTGGAGTAAAGCATATTGGAGTGTTTGTATATAAAACATTAGGATTCCTTTCGTAATACTAATTGTTGCTCACAATTTTATATTACTCAGAATCCTGATATAATGTAGTCTAGTTTTGATTTAATAATGGACTAATAATGAACTTATCAATCTTGTCTAAGGCAAGTCTTTTCTATTATTTACAGGAGTTTTTGATAAGCCCATAGTCTTACAGATTCTTGGTATTTGATACCAACTATATACGATAAGATTTATGATTGTTATTTGTTGAGAAGCTAGTCCTATTTTACGCATTTTAATATTAAGGTCTTCTTGAGTAAAATTAGACCTCATATACTCAATAAGAAACTTATCTCTTGCGCTTCTAGCCATTATCTAGCCCTTATGATTCTATATCCATTTAAGATTTGTTTTGCCATTTGAGGAATCACAGAAAAGTCTGCGTCATCTCCTCTATTTTCATACATATTCGCTATAATCATTAAGATAGCAGTTTTAAGAGCAGCAGGAACATCTTTATATCCTACTGTAAATTTAATTTTAACAGCAGAATGAGATGTTCCTATTTTTACTACTCCGTAAATATCAGAGTCTGATGAGATTTCAAAGTCTGTAGTCTCTATCCAGCTTGTTCCCACTAATAAAGACACGCTATCCACTGATGAAAATCTTGCTCTTCTGAGCTCGATAGTGGAAGCGCTTGACTGTTCAAAATACTCAAATTTAGTCTCTCTGATATATCTTAACATGTATTTATTAGCAGCATCCTCCGCAGCATCTATCAAAGATGCAATTAGCTTGTCTTCTAAATCATTTTCAACTTTAAGATAAGTTTTGACTTCATCTAATTCTATGATAGGTGTTATAGGTGTGCTAATAAGTGTATACATGACTATTCTTCCATTTTAGCTAATTCAGCTTCAAACTCAGCTTTTTTCTTGTCAAGCTTTTCAAGCTTAGCATTGTCCATTTCTTTAGACATTTTTTCTTTAATTGTCTCAATTGCAGCAATTAGCTGTTCTTTAGTTTTAGCATTACCATTTGTTTGAGAAGTTTGTTTGTCTTCGCGAATAAATTTTTGAGCTAACATATATGAAACTTCTTCTTCAGGAACATTAACTTCTTTATCTTTTTCAAAGAAGTGAACTACGTGTTTGATTGCGTATGAGAAGTTTTTATTTGCTAAGTAAGTCATTTAATTTTTCTCCTTGGTAAGAAGGGAGGGCATGTTTCAGCCCTCCACTAAGTTATGCTAAGCAACAGCTGTAATTTTCAAAATCTTCAAAGCTTCAGGCATTACAACTTTAGCACCGTTCCAACGAGCAAAGTTATAAAGTACCAAACCTTCATTGAATTTTGTTATATTATCAATCTGCATTTCCATAGCAGTAGAATCCAAGATTGAATAAGCTGAGTACATATCACCAAAAGCGATAGGTTCAGCATTAGCAGCAATACTAGGCATATCCTGAACGAGAACATAACCGAAGCCATTGATTGTTGATGGCATAGATTCACCACCAGCTCTCCAAATGTAGTCGCCATGTTCTGTTTTCATTGTGCGCAATTTAGACAAAGTGTCTAAGTTGAAGAAGTACTTCAAATTCTTTGTCAAGTAACCAGCTTTCATTTTGCCAGCTAATTCAATTACATTATCAAATGTAAGAGCTTCAGCCTGGCCAGTATTTATACGCTCAATACGCACATCTGTCATAAAGCCTTCAGGTTCTTTACCCCCTTCACCGAGAACAAATTTATTTCCTTCAGAGATTGCATAACCTTCAGCAACATATTTATTAACCAAAGAAGCAATATCGAAGCTAGAGAAGTTCAACAAATCTTTTGTTACAGGAACAGAGACTGCCTGACGAAAAGCAACCAATTTTTCTGTACCGAATTTTGCAATATCTTCTTTAGCTTTGTCCATTTCGTTCTCATAACGAGCCATAGGAACTGATTTAGATACTGGAATATTCAATGTATTTTTGCGGTCAGTCCAAATGCGAGCGTATTTACGAATCGGAGAGAAGTCACGAACTTCATCCAAAATTTCATTAGCCCAACCTTCCTGAACCAAGTAACCACCATCTTCACCTACACCGATACGCTGAGCCTCTTTAGCATCCAATTTAGCCAAGCCAACCTGTTCACCATACTGAGCCAAAGTATTCAACATTTTGTATTCATTGGTATTTTTGTAAGCACCTTTAGTATCAGCTTTAGAATCTTTACCAGCGTTAACTAGTCTTTCTTCCAAACCTTTGATGCGGTCTTTCAATTCAGTAACTTCTTCAGCAGATTTAGCTTCAGAAGCTTTTTTCTCAGCATCAGCGAGCTGTTCGTTCAAAGATTTGATTTCGTTTTCTTTAGCAGCAACCTTAGCGTGTTCAGCCTGCAATTTCATTTCCAAGTCATTGGCTTTGGATTCAAGAGCAGCTTTAGCAGCCTGGTCAGCCTTGCCTTCGTTCATTTTGCGAAGTTCATCAACTATGCTATTAAGCTGATGAATATCTTCTTTAGTAACATCAGTCATTTACTAACCTTCCTTTATTGAGTTTAACACGATTGATTTAATTTCATTAAATGCAGAATTAACTGCGGTTTGTATGTCATCATCACGAGACTGCTTTTCCTCTTCGCGAGGTTCAAAGCTGGCCTTGATTTTACTTATCAAAGCCTTGGCCTCAGAATTAGAAATTCCAAAGCCTTTCATAAACTTCTCTATGTCGCTTATAGATTTAAGTTCCATAATATGAGAAGTAAATCCCTTTTCTAAAGGACAATCACGTCCTTCTTCTTCATAAATAGTTTTTATTTCCTCAACTAAGCTATCATCAAGCTCTGCTTCAGATTTACGATTTGCAATTAAAGCTTTATCAATTGCTTTAATATCTTTAGATTTAACTGCTGTAACGAGAGCATTTTCATTAGCTGGAATAGTCACTAAGCTAAATTCGTATAAATCAACTTCCTTCAAATAACGAATACCTTTCTTAGTATCATACTCAGATAATTGAGTAACATATCCAATTGAAAATGAATCAATTGAACCAGCTTTAAGTTGCGGCATAACTCTTCCAGCGACAAAGGTATCAGCTTTAGGCATTTTGAGTTCTACATAAAGACCTTTGTCATCTTCTTTAGTAACCATTGGAGCTCCAATAGGTTCTGCCCAGTTATGCTGCCACAATACTCTTGGTTTACGCTTCTTTAGAGACTTCTTAAAAGCTCCTTTAACAACAACATCATTGTAAGAATCTATATCATCAAAAGTTGAAGCATATCCTTTGACAAACCAATAGTTGTCATCTTCTTCGATAGCTTTAATCTCAAAATCAAATTTTTTAGTTTCCATTTGCAAATTCCTCAAAATTTAATTCTATTTTAACCATAAAAATTCACTTGTAAACTCTTTTTAATAACTAACTTCACATCTGCAATTAGCTACATTATCCATTGATGCTCCAAAAGACATATCTCCTGGGAACCTGAGATATTGACCTTTAACTAAGAACAAGCCATTGTAAGGAACTGTTTGACCATTCGCTAATACATGAGCAGGTCTGGTTTTCTCATCTAAGTCAGCTACCCAAGTTTTAGTTGGATTATCATAAAGCTCTAGTCCAGTTCCAGTAAGTCCACCGTAAGGTGAATCACCTGACAAAGCTATTCTCTCCATTAGTCTTGCTTCCTCTGCAACACCTTGAGTTTCCACATTAGAGATTACTGTAGAACGTCCTGTTAGTTTAGATGAGAGCCTCTTGGAAGCTTCCTCAGTGATAGAATCACGAGAAGTTGATAATCCCATAACAAGCAAAAAAGATGTTGCCTCGTTAATTGATTTATCTATGTCTGAGTTTGTGGTACTTGTTATAATTTTACTTTGTTTATCAGAACGATTTAATGAATACAATAAGTGGGCAGATTGTAGCAAATTTTCCAACTCTTCGCTGTTAATATCTTCTCTATCTGACAATAAAAAGCCAAATTTGTCTAAGACTTTTCGATAATGAGCTATTAAAAGTGAAACTAATTCTGCATTATAAGCATCTGCGTCGAAGGTCTTGCCTGTCTGTGAATAAATAATCTCAAAGTCTGAAACTATTTCATTGAATAATGGAACTAAATCACGCTTTAGCTCTGCTTCGAGACGCTTTTTCTTTGTAACTAGCATATATGTGCTTTAGCTCCTCTTCAGTAAATTGTCCTGATTTTTTACCAGCTTCAACAAACTTCTCTTCTGAAATACCTACACTTGATAATGGAATCATCGACGTTGGCTGAAGCAACTCGTCTCCACCGTTAATTGCCTCAAATCCTAATTCGTTACGCATCTCATTGATTGTTGTAACATTAAGCTCAGATAATAACTTCAATTCTTGGTTACGTCTCAACTTCAAAGTTTCAATTGATTGTGGGTCATAGGCTAAATGCCATTTGTCTAAATCCTTGAAACGAGACTTAAATGCTTTAGTTAAAGCTTCAAAAATAGTTTTAGCGTGTGGAAGAATTGAATCTTCATAAAATGAAACTTTAGCACTATCAAAGTTTGATAAAGTCATATGTTCTGGATTTACTAATGGCAACGGGATATCAAAGGCAGAGTAAATAACATTTTTGACTTCGGTCTTTAAGTTCAAAAAGTCCATGTCTTTGTTATTCTGGCCAAGTTCCTTAAAACTCGTTGAGGTACCTACTGCAAGGAATACTCTGCCTGAATTTTCCGAACCTGTGTAGAAGTTTTTAATATCCGCTTCAAATCTTTCACGAGCCTCTTCATCCATCTCCTCGGCCGAGAATATACCTGACAATCGTAACCCATTCTCAAGTAGTTTCAGATTGTGAGTGTTAGAATTTGACAACTGCCCAAGTTCGTCCCATATCGCTTTCACTTTAGATAGACTTGTTACGGAGTCCTTGCTAAGGTTATTCACGAAATAGTAAAGTTCTCTCATATTATCATTTGACATATATCTAGCAATGCCTTTTTCTACTTGGCGTTGGAACATACCATCATAGAACATATTGCGAGAGACTTGGAAATAATCAATTAATCCCGTTCCAGCATTTTTGTAATACATCGGAGCAAAACCTGGAACAATAAAACTATTAATCGGCTCAAAGTTACTTTGCCCTTCCATATAAATGAATAACTGACCGGTAAGGTCAATTGATTTAGATGCTTCTTTTAAGAACTGGTCTTGCGTCATATCTGGAGAAGGATTCTTCAGATACTCGAGTAATGGATGCCCAGTTAAGATGTTGCCATCATCATCCATCATTACTAGATTTAAGTTAGTAATTGCTTCAGCTCGTTTGTTAATAACATTGCTCAAAGCTGAATTATTTTCATAAAAATCATATGCTAGATAGTTGGTAAAGTTTCCCCAACCTCTTGAGGAAGCCATTTCAAGCAATTGATTAAATGTCATTGAAGAGTTTCCATAGTTCTTCTTCTCAAACATTTTCTTAAACTTCTTCAACATAAAGTGATTTCCTTTGGCCAAAAACTTATTATGATTATAAATCAAACTGCACTAATGTAAACCTTTTTCTTTTCAACAAGGAAATTATATGCATCTGAACAAGCATCAACTATGTCATCATGATAATTAGGGTCAGGGAATCCTTCTAATTCCGTAAATAGCTTTACGTTCCATGGACCTTTAACTATCTTCACTCGTCCATTTTGCCAAGCTGAAGCAAATGGCTCAGAACGAACAATTTTAGATTTTGTTGGCCGAACTTTGACTACTTTATTGCGAGGTAATTCTCTTGCAATAGAATCAGCTTGGTCTTTACCTGCTTGGCCTGGGTCTTGTGGTATAGTGATTGTGCAAGCATGCCCATCATACTCAGCTGCGTCGGTGATTGCTTTGCGAACAACTGATGATTGCTCTGCCATGTGAATGAGGTCAATGATATAAACATCTTTGCTAAGACCGTTATAGCCCATCAATACTCCAGCAGTTCTATCTGGGTCAGGAGAATCAGATGTTATTTTTGTGGCGGCAAGGTCCCAAGAACGAACGCGTTTAAGAGTTATAGCTGTAACTTCAGCATCATTTGGTTCAACAAATTGGACTTGGCTTCTATGAAATATCAATCCAGCTGCATGTTTGATTCTCCAGTTACCGCGAAGCAAACGTTCTTTTTCAACCAATGGTAACGTGTTCAAGTTAGCTAAGTAGCCAGGGTCATTTTGTAAAAGAATCTTATTGTCTTCAATAGACGCTGGAATAAATGTGAAAGACTTGACAAATTGAGGTTCAATTCCTGCTTTATCGGCAACCTCTTCTCGAGTATTTCCCCAAATAACATCGTCGTCCAAAATTGTAAAATAACGCAACTTACCAGCTCGTTCAGGCATTGGATAGCCGTCTTCGCCAATGTACCAATCAATAAATGAAGCTACCCAGCTATCAGCGTCAGGGTTTGTTGTTGCTCGCACATAAGGTTTAATTCCGCAAGCAGCATTACGGTTACGAGACAATAAGTAGGTGAATTGCTTCCACGTAAAGTGAGTTAATTCATCAAATCCAATAAAAGCATATTGTCCACCTTGATGGTCGTAAACGTCATCATCTCTTTCCAAATGGGAAAACTTAATTCTTGCTGAAGAACTAAAGTTCCAGTTCAAAGTAGACGCTGAAGGAGAGGCCCCACTTACTTGTGTGTATAATTTAACACTCTCATCCCATAGACCACCTGGGTTCTTGATTTGAGGTGTAGTTCTACGGAATATCATACCAGTAAATGCTGGTTGGCCTGACCAGCGTAATGCGTCCAACAAAAGAGCAAAAGTCTTTCCTCCGCCTGCAGCTCCACCATAAATAGCTACGTCTGCAGAACAAGCGAGGAATTGCTCTTGAGGCCCTGGTTGTGGTTTAATGTTCATCATGATTTGGATTATAAATCAAAATTTCTTACGTGTAAACTACTTTTATGAGGGCATACATATTCACTGGAGGTTCACTTTCTAACTATTATCTTCACTTTATCAACAGTTTGATGACTCCTATACGCGTGCACGTATACGCGTTATAATACGCGCGGAGTGGTCAATGATTTTCTAAAATTCTCAGTGGGTTTTACGCGTCGGACTGATAAATCCCTAAATTATTGTTTTTATTGACTAATTCAAGCATCATTCAAGCATTGTATATAACTGCATCGTATTAAATATTGTTTTTCAATAATAATTTTTTTCACTCATTCAAGCATTTTTTTTTCATTCAAGTGAATATCCAATAAAATCAATAACTTATAAGTAATTCAAGTGTTTTTCACATTTTCGAAAAAATATTTTTTCAGTGCTCTCCCGCGTTATATAACCTGAGCACGCGTCCGTGAATCTATATAAATCGCACGCGTATACAAAATCACAATCAATTTGTAAACAAAAATATTGCTATTTATTAACAACAAATTTTGTGGTTTACATCAGCAATTTTTTAGAATAAAATTACATAAAATTGGAGTACAAACATGGAAATTAATCAACTTAAAGAATATGTCATTATCCCAGTTCTAAAAAAGCTTAATTTATACTCAGAAGAGGCTGTCTCTTTATTAGCTGGAACAGCAATGGTTGAGTCCTTAGGCGGTAAGTATTTACATCAAATCAAAGGTCCAGCTTGTGGAATTTATCAAATGGAGCCTGCAACAGCTCAAGATATTTACGAAAACTATTTAGCTTATAAAGATGAATTATTCATGAATGTTCATAACTTATATGTGCCGCGACTTTCATTCGAAGAGAATTTAACTATGAATTTAGCTTGGGCAACTGCAATGTGCCGTATCCATTATTTACGAATTAAAAATCCTATTCCAAAAGATTTTGAAGGTCGTGCAAATTATTGGAAACGTTATTATAATACCAATGCAGGTAAAGGCTTTGTTCATGATTATCTAACTAAAGCAAAAGGAATAGGATAATGAAACAAATATTTGAAGGAGCAAATGGACAATTAAGTTGCAAAAGAGTTTGTGCTTTTCTATTTTGCATATCTTCAATAATTATGGCTTTTGCTAGTTATGACTTCGACACAACGTGTTTGATGGCAGGTTCATGTATCTCACTTTTAGGAGCTGGTTTAATTGAGACAAGGAATATTAAAACTAATAGTGGTAATAATTCTGATAATAAGTCTATATCTTAATTATAAGCTAATTATCAAAACTAATACTCTTAAATCTGACCTTAAATCATGTCAGGAGATAGCTGATTCTTGCACAACGACTTATAACAAAACAGTGGAGGAATATAATGAAAGCCAAATACGAGCCAGTAGCACGATTCAAAAATTGCAAAAAACAATGGTTGATAGAACTTTTGAAGATTGTCTTAATATGCGGATTCCTGATACTTATCTTCGGGTGTACCGTAACCAAGACAGTTCCTGTGAAACTGGAAAAACCAATAAATAATTGTAGACAAACTGCAGTTTATGTGAGAGATGTTTTTAATTGTTCAATATTACTAGATGAGGCACAACAGTAGCGGAGTATTTATAATGACGATATTAATGGCTATTTGGCGACGCTGGTATGGAGGCGGATATAAAAACACTTGGTTAGGCAACAGTCGAGGAATTCAATGTATTGTTTTCATTTTATTGAATTTTCTTTTATTATTTGTCAATGAACAAGTCTCACTTTTCATCCTGTCTCTTATACACATCTCCGAGCCCAC
>ERZ1027068.199-NODE-199-length-20626-cov-7.373633_pt1 | contig 20626 bp, 19 predicted proteins | sample MGYA00519420_ERZ1027068 | MGnify/ENA primary metagenome ERZ1027068 (study PRJEB26926, sample SAMN06164835) | human gut metagenome | biome: ENVO:00009003; feature: ENVO:2100002; material: ENVO:00002003 | host: Homo sapiens | place: USA | collected 2012 ...
TAACGCTACACGTCCGCAGGTTAGTACATATATCTCAGGTTAGTAGCGTTTTTTTGAAGAGTCAATGTCAGTGCAGTTGTACAGATGCACTCACGAAAATATTAATTTCTTGTCAGTGTGGAAATTGTTTTAAGCGGTGCTGGTGATATATTTCACTGTGTGGCTTTAATAACAATAAACGTTTCAACAGACTGAAATACGCACCTCAAAATGAGGTGCGTATTGTTTTATATTCACTTTTACATTGCCGCTTTCAAGCGCTTCAGTGTTTCTTCTTCACCGAGAAGCTGCATTATGGTATACAGGTCGGGGGAATTTTTTCTGCCGGTTATCGCTACTCTGAGTATTCCGCAGGCATCGGCAACCGAGCCTTTGTAAGCGTCGGGGTTTGCCTTGTATTCCTTGATGTTGGGGCAGAAGCCTAAAGGCTCGCCGACTGCCTTTACACCGTCAAACCAGGCACTGCTGTCAACCTTGTGGTCGTAAGCCGAAATATATGCCGTTAAAAATGCTTTACGCTCGTCGGCTGTCAGCTTTTCGTCAAACTCATAGCCGTCAACGCCGTCACCGTAAAGATACGGGAACATCTCGGACAGATCGCTCCACTTTGCTATATCCTTGCGTACCTTCTTGCCGTTATATTTCCACAGCTTTATGCTTTCTCTGAACTTGTCGGGCGCAGCTGTGATATAAGCGTTCAGCTTTTCATCGTTATCCTTTGCCCATACGCTTATCTCGTCAAAGAGCGTTTCCTCGCTCATCTTCGATATAACGTCACGGCTTACGCTTGCCAGCTTATCCATATCGAACAATGCACCGCTGACGGGCATCTTTTCGAGCTTGAACTTGAACTGCGACATATCGGCATCGGGGTTCTTCATTCTCCACTCCTCATAATTTGAGTTTGCGATAGTCATAAGATATTCAAGCACCGACTGAACAGGGAAACCGGCTTTTGAATAGAACGAAACGCTTGCCTCGGGGTCTTTTCTCTTGCTGAGCTTTCTCTTTTTATTCTCGCCGCCGTCCAGCTTCATTATCGGGGCAATGTGAGCATACTTCGGCATTTTAAGACCGCTTGCTCTGAAAAGCTGTTCGTGCAGAGGATATGAGCTTATCCACTCATCGCCTCTTATAACGTGGGTAGTACCCATCAGAAAATCATCTACAACGTGTGCAAAGTGGTATGTAGGGATACCGTCCGACTTTAAAAGCACAACGTCCATTATGTTCTCGGGCATTTCGATATTGCCTCTTATAAGGTCACGGCAGGTTATCTTGTTTTCTGCGTTGCCGTCTGAGCGTAAGCGCAGAACGTATTCCTTGCCTGCCTTTATATTGGCTTCTATTTCTTCAATGGACAGATTTCTGCACTTCGCATAGCTGCCGTAATAGCCCATATCGGCTTTTTCGGCCTCCTGTGCCTTTCTTATTTCGTCAAGCTCCTCCGCCGAGCAGAAGCAAGGATATGCAAGACCACGCTTAACAAGATCCTTTGCAAAGGTCTGGTATATCTCTTTTCTCATACTCTGTCTATACGGTCCGTAGCTGCCCTTTTCGGCCTCTCCGTCTGCCGCCGCACCTTCGTCAAAGCATACTCCGTACTGCGCAAGAGATGTGATTATCTCGTCTGCTCCGTGTTCAATTTCACGCTTTTTGTCGGTATCCTCAAGACGAAGGTAGAATACACCGTCCGACTGTCTTGCCATACACATTGAAATAAGTGCGGCATACAGACCGCCTATGTGCATAAAGCCTGTGGGGCTTGGTGCGAATCTTGTCACAGCCGCCTTGTCGGGAAGTGTTCTTGCGGGATATTTTGCAAACATATCCTCAGGTGTTGTCTTGATGTCACCGAACAGAAGCTCGGCTAAATAATTGTTGTCCATTTTTTCGCCCTTCGTTTTTTATTTTGTCTTGATAATTTGGTTCTTTCCGCCGAAGTTCTTTTTGCCTATGCGGATTATCTGAAGTATAGCAGGGTTAAGCACCAGATTTATACCAAGCTCTATAAAGAAATTGATGCCTACTAAACCTACCAGAATAAATACGAATAAGTTTGTACCCTCTGCAAGTCCAGATAAATAATCAAAGAAGAACACATAGCTTCCGAGTACAAATATTCCTGTATTAACAACAGGTGCGACTACAGCCGATACTATAACGGCTGCTATCTGATTTTTCTTGCTTATCAGCTTATACACAAAACCTGCGGCGGCACCTGCGAGTGTGCCCTTTAATATTACTGTAATTATCGTTCCTGGTATGTTTACCGCAAGGAACAGGTTTGCGTCACCCGTGAGCAGTACGGTCACACCGAAAACAAAGCCGAGCCATGCACCCGAGCCCCAGCCGTAAAGTGCAGAGCCTACTACGATAGGTATAAGCGTCAGCGTAATGCTGAATGTTCCGAAACGCAGTCCCATTGATATGAACTGCATAACCACAACTATAGCGGTCAGAAGACCAAGACCTATAATTGTGTTTGTGTTGATTTTGCCTTTTAATGAGTTGTTTGTGTTTGACATAAAAATCTCCTTTGCTGAAGTCCTGTTGTCAGCAGGTACCTCGCAGGGTTGTATATTTTACATATCATCCGCCGTTCAGAATATGTTCACAGCCGGTAACCGCAGAAATATCATCTGTCGGTTCCGTCCACAATGCCGCTTACTTCTTCTGATTTTTCTTGTAGATAATATGCAGACCCTCTAATACAAGATCGGGATCGACAATAAGCTCACGTCTGCAAAGCGGAGCTATAAGGCTTGCGTAGCCTCCTGTCGCAACTATTGTAGCCTTCTCTCCAAGCTCCTCCTCATATCGCTCTATCATACCGTCTATCATACAGGCGATACCGCCGATGACACCGGCACGCATACTATCGGGGCTGTTTGTGCCTATCATTTTTCCGACAGGCTCAGCGCCTATGAGAGGAAGGGAGGCTGTTTTACCCGACAGAGCCTCGAATGATAATCTCGGACCGGGAGCTATCGCTCCGCCGAGCATTGCTCCGCTCTTGTCGAGCGCAAATATTTTAAGACAAGTGCCTACATCTATGAATATGCAGGGTGTGGGGTACTTGCTTTTTGCCGCTACGCCGCCGCATACAAGATCGCTTCCGAGTACGGAAGGATCGTCTATCTTTATATTAAGTCCTGTTTTGATACCGGGTGAAACGATAATAGGCTTTACATTACAGAGCTTTTCTATTCCTTTTTCGAGTATGGGGGTTATCGGTGATACGACAGAGGAAATGATACAGCCGGTTATAGCCGCATTTTCAAAGCCGTAAAGGGATAATATATCCTTCAGCTTTATCGCATACTGATCTTCCATTCTTGAAACCTGTGTGTTGAGCCTTGATATAAAGCGCAGTTCACCGTTATTGTCAAAACCGCCGAATACAATGTTAGTATTGCCGACATCTACCGCAAGTATCATTCTTTGCCCTCCGATTCTTCGGATATATCGCTTTCTATTATAGCATCTGTTTTATCTTTGTCAATATCCTCGTCATTATTTACCGCCTTTGACAGCTTTACGGGTTTCTTTATCTTGAGATAAATCAGAATCATTCCGACAAATACCGCAATGCCTATAACCGTCAGTATAAGCCCTGTGCCAAGTCCTGCGGCAAAGAATTTAAATTCGACAACGTGTTCGCCCTCAGACAGCTTTACTGTCATCAGTGCGTCATTCAGTGCGGTATCGTAATCTGTCTTTACACCGTCAACATATACCGTCCAGCCCTTTTCGGCAGGGATAGTGGTAAACAGTATATCGTTACTTTTTGCGTTTACCGTAAAGCGTATGTCGGTCTGACTTACCTTTTCGACCTTTGTTTCGGCATTCTTTTCGTGCATCTGAGCTATCGCCGCTGTTTCCGCTTCCTCATTGTATACGGCGAACTGCGGCTCTCTGATATAAAGGTCGCTCTTTTTCAGCACGAGCTTTACCGTTACTTCCTCGCCCTTTTCAAACTTGCCGAGATCCTTTATATTATGATTGTCGCTCTCAAAGCATACGCCCTTGTACGAGCCGTTTACATAAAGCGAAACCTCACGCTGATAGTCGGTCGGTATGAACATATAGATCTCTCCGCTCTTTGGCGCAGTTATCGTATATGTTACGCTTGCTTCGCCCGTTACATCCGTAAAGCCTATATGCTGATTTTCAAACGAGCCTTTTTTGCAGTTTTCGGCATAAGGCTCGCCGTCTGCGGAAAATACCGTGAAGAATTCTCTGTTTCCTCCGGTCATTGCGTTAAGCAGAGCGTTCTGGTTTTCGAACACGTCATACTTTGACAGCTCAAGTGAGGGCAGCTTGCTGTTTGCAAGATAGCCTACAGGCAATGCGTCCTTGTTTTCCGTGACGGTTATATCGTCTGCTGATTTTATATTTCCGGTCAGCTCGCCCTCGCAGTCAAGGATATATTTAACGCCGAAAATATCGCAGGTCAGCGGAGTGTTGCCCGAAAACCTTGAATAGTGGCCGTTTGACGTGAAGCCGAAGAATCCGAGCATATCAATAGCTCTTGCATTCAGCGTACTGCTTGAGTGCGACAGGCCGTACATATTTACAGCCATAGGATCGTTTACCGAGCGGAAGAAGTTTTTCTCTATCCTGTAGAAGCCGTCATCCTGCGCCTTTATCTCCTCCACCTTTTCACGCAGCGGAAGTATAACGCTCAGATAGCTGTCCCTTGTCGAGAAGGTAATATCCTTGTGCATTTTTGTCAGCGTATTTGTTGCATTGAAGCAAAGCTCCGCACATATCACTGCGGTTACAAGTATCACGCCTGTCTTTGGCAGCTCGCTCTTTTTCATATAGTGCCTTGCCGCATATACGGTAATGCCTGCGACCGCCATGAATACTATGGCAGGAAGTGCAACGGTTATACCGTCAAACACCTCACGTCCGTCGCTGTCAAGCGTGGTTATGAAAGTATCCTGTGCCTCTGTGTATATTACGAGAGCAATATAACTGAGCGTAATTGCTCCGACCGTTCTCGCTCTGACCGCTTTGAGCTGTTCAAAGCAATGTGCCGCAAGAGCGACTATGATAAACGAAAGCATAAACGAGTAGCGGTAGGGAAGCCAGTTGGGCATCTGTCCGCCGTGCCATATCATATCGACCGGACGGATATACATACTTACAACAAGCAAGCCTATAAGCGCACCTGCCGCAATTTTCTGCTTGAATTTAAATGCTCCCGAGCAGAAAAATCCCGCCGCAAGCACAAGGGCAAGCGAACAGCAGAACAGCGCCGGCAGACCCTCCATTCTTACCGTATCGTAGGTATTGGGGAACAGCTTTCTTGCTATATCTATAAGGTTAAAATTATTAACAAGTGAATAATCCGGCTCGGTAAAGCTGAATTTGCCGTTCTGAAGTGAATTATATACAGGCAGTATCATAAATGCGCTCATCATAGCGGAAACTATTCCGCATATTCCGAAAAACGCACCTTTTGTAACAAATTTTTTTGCGATGTTAATTCCTGTGTTGCCGGCATATGTTTCAAGCGAAAAATAGCGGCAGATAAAATACAGCACCGAGAAGATTGTCGCCATAAAGCCTATGTAGAAGTTTGATACGAACGCATAGACAAGCGAGCCTATGAGCAGTCTGAAGCGGTTTTCCTTTATCAGCGAATCTATACCCCAGCAGATAAGCGGAAGTGCGATAACGCAATCAAGCCACATAGGGTCCATTGTCTGCACTATCATATATGCGCACAAGGCATACATCGGAGCGAATAAGGCCGCCGTTGTCTTTGACAGCTTCTGCGACTTATGTGCAAAAAGCGCAAAGGTAACACCGCACGCACCGAACTTTGCGAGCATCATTGTAAGCAGGCCTTCGGTTATCATACTGCGTGGGAATATCCATACAAGTATATTGAACGGGCTTGCCAGATAATAGCCGATTATGCCCATAAACTCGCCCGACAGATTTCTGCTCCACGAGTACATAAGGCTCTCGCCGTTGCCTATTACGTCATGCACATAGTCGAAATAGAAAACATACTGTGCGTTAAGGTCAAGCGACAGCACCGACCTTCCGCCAAACGGATATATTCCGAACGATATATAAGCTATACCCATCAGTATAACAGGGATAAGAAACGCCGCAAACAAATAACCGTTCTTATAGCACAAGTGTCTGAATGACAGCATTTTTTCTCTGAAATTTGCCATTATTTATTGTCCTCGCATCTTTGTCTGCGTCCTGATTCTTCACTGACTATATATCTCGGACGCTGCTTTATCTCCTCGTATATCTTGCTGAGATAATATCCCATAATGCCGATACCGAGCATAAGTATACTGCCTATTATAAGCAGAAGAAGTATTACGGTCGAAAAGCCGTCTGCCGCCTTTCCTGTACAGAAGTTGACAAGGGTCTGTATAGCCAGTATCACGGCAAATATAAAGAACAGCACTCCCGACCAGGTGATTATCTGCATAGGCACGTTTGTAAAGCTGGTTATCGAACTTATAGCGTATCTGAACAGCTTTCTGAACGACCATTTTGTCTTGCCTGCGTTTCTTGGTGCGACGTCAAATTCGACACGCTCTGTCCTGAAGCCTACCCAACTTGAAAGCGCACGGAAGAACGTCAGCCTTTCGGGCATTTCGTTGAGTGCATTGACAACCTTGCGGTCCATCAGCTTATAATCGCTTGCGCCGTCAAGGTCGATAGCCGAGCTGTTCTTCATCATACGGTAGAAGGTCTTTGCAAAGAGCTTGTATATTATGCCCTCCTTGCCTCTTGACGCTTTGACCGCCTCTACGACCTCCGCACCGTTTTTCCATGCGGCATACATCTTTTCAAGAAGCTCCGGCGGATGCTGTAAATCGCAGTCAATCACCGCAACGCAATCGCCGTCTGCAGCTTTAAGTCCCGCAAAAACGGCTCCCTCTTTGCCGAAATTTCTCGAAAAATGAAGTCCCCTTATATGCTCGTCCGTTTCTCCGAGCTGTTTTATAAGCTCCCACGTTCCGTCCTTTGAGCCGTCGTCAACGAATATCAGCTCATAGTCGGACAGCGGCGCTAATATACTGCCGAGCCTTTCTGCAGCGGCAGGTATGTTTTCCTGCTCGTTGAAGGCAGGTATAACTACTGAGATCATCTTATTCTCCGATTATATTTATTTCTACTGTCTTTTCACGTTCACCGTCAAAATCCATATATATTATGTACTGTGTAAGACCGAGCGAAATCTCGCTGTCACAGATAGCGGTAACTACCGAGCCGCCTGCAAGCTGGTGGCAGATTGCCGCTCTGAGCGGTTCTTCGGCAAGGGTGGATACCTTTTCGTAATATTTGAGATAACCGTTCAGCGCTTCAATATCATTTGTTGCGGTGAACACCGACGCAGTGGTGTGCATTGAAGAAATTGATATGATACCGTTTCTGATATTGGCTCTGCGTACGCACTCCATTACATCCTCGGTAAGATCCATATAGCCTGTCTTTGAGGGGATGGTGATGGTGAATGTCTGTTTTACGTTATTCATAAGGCTTATCCTTTCATATTGCGGCACTGCCGCTTTTAATTTAACGTTTTACGTTTGTATTTATTCTTACTCTGCCCGAAGGCGAGGTTACGGCTAAATCGTCATCCTCGGCGGCTCTGCCGTCGCTCACTGCCGCAAGGCCGTTTATATAGCAACGTGTTCCCTGCGAAATGACCGTGTCTGCGTCCTTTGCAAAATCAATATCCACTGTGCCTGTGGAATTGACAAGGCTTCCGCCCGAAAATTCGTCTATATACATATTTATTTTACCGCTGTCGCAGTCGATGCCGAGCGTTCCCGAGCAGGACAGCCTTTCTATATCGGCGCTTCCGCTCTTGCATTTTATATTCACCATATATCCGCTCACCGCACAGCAATGCAGGTCGGATGACGCAGTGTACAGGTTAAGGTTTGAAAAGGGCTTGTCGGGAAGCTGTATTTCAATCCTGTAGCTGAACTGCTCACGGGTGAACAGCGTTATCACAAGGCTCGGCACCTGCTCGACTATAAGCCGTCCGCCGTCCTCGTAAATATCAACCTCCGTATCGCTGACATACGAAACGTGTATCAGTTCGTCCGAAGAACGTGTTATATATACCGGAATATCCGTTGTTTCGACAGTAAGGAACTGCGTAAACGGGAAGCTCCCGCTCCCGTGTTTTACATTACTGCGGTAGTCCTTGTCGATTATCAGCGCAAACATAAGCATAGCGATAAGGCATATCGCTCCGCACAGGAAAAATATGCGGATAAGCACCTGAACCGCCGTCAGCTTCTGCACACGGATATGGCGGAAACGGATATGATCTTTCAGCTTCATTCTTTAGTCTTTGAAAAAAGTCTGTAGACAAAAGATGCGGCAAAGGGGCATATTCTCGCTACGCTCAGAAGTATCAGCCCAAGCCCGAAGAAAAGGCTTGCCGCTCCGAAAAACAGCATCGTATATTCAGACAGGTCGGATACGAAAATACTGCCCTTTCCTATTATGCGTATAAATGCGGACGGCAGTGTTATCATGCCGTTTGCGGTAAGTGCAAGCGCAAATACCATAAGGACAAGTATGCCGGTAAATATCACCGCAGATAAGGCTATAAGGCATACGGTCCTGGGAATGCGTGCAAATCTGCATACTGTTTTTGTCTGCATAAAATCTCCTCGTATCTATGTTATGGGCTGTGTTACGCTTTTTTTGCGTCTTATACCCCATTTTGTTTTACAATTACGATTATTATAACATATTTAACTTGCCGTTGTCAAATTAAAGTGCCGATTTCCGCCCTTGTTACGACACGTTTTTCACAAGCATGGGTATAAAATACAAGCTGTAAGCATAACGCAACAAGAAAAAGGGGGAGTTTTTACGGGTGCCGGAGTTGAGATAATAAAGCGAAACGGCGGAATAACCGCTGTCATAAGCGGAGAAATCGGGCATTTTGAAGCATCGGGAATAAGAATAAGGATCGACGCAGAGCTTGAGCGGCTTATGCCGTCTATGCTTATTCTGGATATGTCCGGCGTATCATTTATGGACAGCTCGGGTATAGGGCTTATACTCGGCAGGCAACGCATTATGGAATCGTTCGGCGGCGGTGTGGCAGTGAAGAATCCGTCGCCGTCGGTACGCAGGATAATACAGGTGGCAGGCTTGTCACGACTTATAATAAGCGGTAAAAATACGGAGGATAAAAAATGAAGTGCGAAAATTATGTTAAGCTGTCGTTCCCTGCCCTGTCACGAAACGAAAGCTATGCGAGGGCGGCTGTAGGGGCTTTCGTTTCCCAGCTTGACCCGACAGTTGACGAACTGGGGAGCGTCAAGGCGGCGGTTTCAGAGGCGGTGACGAACTGTGTGGTACACGCTTATTCGGAATGTGAAACGGTGGGCGTTATAAATATAACCGCCCGTATAAAAGATGAAGAAGTATACATAAAGATAACCGACAAGGGCTGTGGCATAGAAGATGTGAAAAAGGCGATGGAACCGCTGTTTACAACAAAGCCTGAACTTGAGCGGAGCGGACTTGGCTTTGCGGTTATGGAAAGCTGTTGCGATAAGGTAAAGGTATCGTCAAAGGTAGGAAAAGGCACAACGGTCACGCTCACGTTCCGCTTTGAAAAAAGGGTGCTTAAATGAGCGCCGACAAGGACAATTCGTTCATCACGGAGCATTTCGCTCTGGTGCATTCGATAGCCGGCAGATTCAGAAATCGGGGGATAGAATATGACGAACTGTTTTCGGCAGGCTGTGTCGGTCTTGTAAAGGCAGGCAACAATTTTGACGAAAGCAGGGGGCTGAAGTTTTCAACGTATGCGGTACCGGTCATCATGGGGGAAATAAAACAGCTTTTCCGTGACGGCGGTACGGTAAAGGTGAGCCGCAGTTTAAAAGAGCTGTCGCTGAAAATTTGCAGGCTCCGTGACGAGCTTATCAAAAACGGCGAAGAGCCGCATATTTCGGTGCTGGCGGAAAAGCTCGGGATAACGCCCGAAGAAGCATCGCTTGCGCTTGGGGCTTCGCTCCCGCCTGTTTCATTAAGCAGTTATGACGATGAGGAAAACGACGAGGGCAGTTTCGACCTGCCCGTTGAGCCTGAACAGCCGAAAGCGCTTGACAGAATGGCACTGCGACAGCTTGTTTCCCGTCTTGAGCCGATAGACCGCAGGCTGATAATACTGCGTTACAGCGAGGAATGTACGCAGAGCAGAACGGCAGAAATACTGGGAATGACGCAGGTGCAGGTGTCACGCAGAGAGAAGAAGATACTGGAGGGATTGAGGAAGCAGTTATTGTGTTGATGCGGCAGGTTGCCGCTGACAATTCGCCGTTCTTTTTGCCTCTGCTTTGTCGAGATTACGTTATCGGCGGATATCTGTGACAGAACGATCGGATATGCGCATAATCACCAAAACCGATTCGGGAGGGGCAAGCCTCTCCCGTAGCATTTGCCACCACTTGAACCTTCATTTCCGTTTATAATTATCAGATAGGTGCATAGATTCTTTCTTTTCTACACAATCACCAAAACCGATAAGTTCAATAGGCTTTATTCCTGCTATTTTGACGGCGATGTAATATACTGTAAATTTGTTGTTCAAAAGCGTTTGTGAAAAGTCAATAAAAAATGTATGTAAGGTTTATGTAAAAAGATTATAATAAACAAAAAATGTTGAAAACTCAGTTGAAACTGTTGAATTGCAACAGGGGCTGTCGGGATATACAATAGGTATTGTAATAATACTTGTATGTACTTGCACAATGGCAGTCTGCCAGACTTAAAGTTCGTGTTTAAAACGAACTGCAAATTTATTATCCCTATCCCCAAACCCCTTCCCCTTGGGAAGGGGCTGAGTGTGGGGCTGCCGCCCTCACCAAGCAAGGATGCTTGCAGTCAGTCGCACACAGTCGCTGCACGACGCAGCGACACCAACGACTGACAACCCGCATTGGGGCTGCGCCCCAAACCCCATTAAATAAACAAGAGATTATTATTTAGCAGTCTGGACAAATGCGCTTAGCAAAGTAAAACAATAATACCCGACAGGAAAGGAAGTTTTCAACTATGTCAAACGAAAGATATGAACTTAACAAAAACCTCGCCCAGATGTTAAAGGGCGGTGTAATAATGGACGTTACAACGCCTGAGCAGGCAAGAATAGCACAGGAGGCAGGCGCTTGCGCAGTTATGGCGCTTGAGCGTATCCCTGCAGATATAAGAGCCGCAGGCGGTGTTGCAAGAATGAGCGACCCTGCTATGATAAAGGGCATTCAGAACGCAGTTACAATTCCCGTTATGGCTAAGTGCCGTATCGGTCATTTTGCTGAAGCACAGATACTTGAGGCTATCGAGATAGATTATATTGACGAGAGCGAGGTTCTTTCTCCTGCAGATGACAAGTATCACATCGACAAGACAAAGTTCAACGTGCCTTTCGTATGCGGTGCAAAGGACTTAGGCGAGGCGCTCCGCCGTATCTCAGAAGGCGCTTCTATGATAAGAACAAAGGGCGAGCCCGGTACAGGCGACGTTGTACAGGCTGTAAGGCATATGAGAATGATGCAGCAGGAGATCCGCAGGCTGACATCTATGTCGAAGGACGAGCTTTACCAGGCCGCAAAGGATCTTCAAGTCGACTATGAGCTTGTAAAGTATGTTGCGGAAAACGGCAAGCTCCCCGTTGTAAACTTCGCCGCAGGCGGTGTCGCAACTCCTGCTGATGCGGCACTGATGATGCAGCTCGGTGCTGAGGGCGTATTCGTAGGAAGCGGTATCTTCAAGTCGGGCAACCCCGCAAAGAGAGCCGCCGCTATCGTAAAGGCCGTTACAAACTACACTGACGCTAAGATGATCGCAGAGCTGTCGGAGGATCTCGGTGAAGCTATGGTCGGCATAAACGAACAGGAAATTGCTCTCCTCATGGCAGAACGAGGCAAATAAAGCGGCGGGTCGCCGCCGACTGTTCCGACCTTTTTAAAGGTTGGAACATAGCTAAGATTAGTGGGACGGTCGGGAATAAACGATATTTGGGTTTATTGCGATTTGCGGCAATGTGCCGCCTCAAATTCCGACCTTTGCGGCGGGTCGCCGCTGACCATTCCGACCTTTTTAAAGGTTGGAACATAGCTGAGATTAGTGGAACGGTCGGAGATAAACGATATTTGAACTTATTGCGATTAGCGGCGGGTCGCCGCTGACTGTTCCGACCTTTGCGGCAATGTGCCGCTTCAAATTCCGACCTTTGCGGCGAACCGCCGCCGGTAATTCCGACCTTTTTAAAGGTTGGGACATAGCTAAGATTAGTGGGACGGTCGGGGATAAACGATATATGAAACAAAACTACAGCGTACACAATTCGCCCGGTTTATCCGGACATTCCGCTTTTTAAGTCTTCTATCTATACTAATATTTGTAGGGGAGGGTGTATGCGTGCTTGTATGGTTTTGCGTCCTGCAAAACTTTTGGCACGCGAATTAAGGCATCCATGCCTTACTTGCCCCTCCCGAAATATAACACGGAATTTTGCTGTTTACTCAAATAATATGAAAAAACACAGAAAATCATATTATTTTATAACTCAGCCGAAAGGACACAACTAATGACAGTAGCAGTTCTTGCGCTTCAGGGCGCATTTGCGGAACACGAAAAAATTCTCTCAAAGCTCGGTGCAGACAGCTTTGAGATACGTCAGAAAAAGGATCTTGACCGCAGCTTCGACCGCCTTATAATTCCCGGTGGTGAAAGCACGGTGCAGGGAAAACTGCTCCGTGAACTTGATCTTTTTGACGGCATAAAGAGCCGTATTGAAAGCGGTATGCCTGTCTACGGCACTTGCGCAGGTCTTATCCTGCTTGCAAAGTCTATCTCTAACGACAGCGCACAGCACCTGCAGACAATGTCTATTGTTGCCAACCGCAACGCTTATGGCAGACAGCTCGGCAGCTTCCATACCGAAGCGCAGTTTGAGGGTATAGGAGAAATTCCTATGACGTTTATCCGTGCGCCGTATATCGACAAGGCTTATGACGATGTACAGGTTCTCTCGGAGGTGGACGGAAAAATAGTAGCCGCAAGACAGAAAAATCAGCTTGTGACAGCTTTTCACCCAGAGCTTGACGGCGATACAAGGGTGCATGAGTATTTTCTGAATATGTAAAGATATGTCTGATCCGCTGTTTTTTTAACGGCGGATTTTTTTGTTTGCATCGCTCCGGTAACGCCTTGCTTGCCCTCCCGTTATCACCTTATCGCTCTTGCCGGCACCGCCAATTCCGCAAGCTCCCTCAAAAAACCAGCTCCATTCATTTTGCATATTTTTGAAAAATTTTTCAAAACCCTCTTGACAAATGCCGAAAGCAGTGATATAATAAAGCCTACAAAGTCGATAGGCTTTTAGAGATTAAACCGAACCGAAAACGAGGTAAGGATATGAACAAGGTTATAACAAGATATATCAGCGGTTTCCGATGTTGATTTTAGCAGTATCTTCAAAGTAAGACAGATATACTTTTGTTGTATATGCAACACACAGTTTTATACCTACAGAATAACAGGCGAAAATTCGACTTAAAGTATAACAGATTATGAATCGAAAAGGAGAAAATTACAATGAGAACATTTGACAAGATCACAGACCTTATAGGCGGCACACCCATATTAAAGCTCAACAACTACATAGCTCTGAACGAGCTTCCCGCAAACATCTACGCAAAGCTCGAATACTTCAACCCCGCAGGAAGCGTAAAGGACAGAATCGCAAAGGCTATGATAGACGATGCCGAGGCTAAGGGCGCACTCAAGCCCGGCGCAGTTATAATCGAGCCTACAAGCGGTAACACAGGTATAGGACTTGCCGCTGTAGCCGCTTCAAAGGGTTACAGAATAATCCTCACAATGCCCGAAACCATGAGCGTTGAGCGCCGTAATCTGCTCAAGGCATACGGTGCGGAGCTTGTACTTACAGACGGTGCAAAGGGTATGAAAGGCGCAATCGCAAAAGCAGAGGAGCTTGCACAGCAGATCGAGGGCGGATTCATTCCCAGCCAGTTCACAAACAGTGCTAACCCCACCGCTCACTTCAATACAACCGGCCCTGAGATATGGGAAGATACGGACGGAAAGGTTGACATCTTCGTAGCAGGCGTAGGCACAGGCGGTACGGTTTCAGGCGTAGGTAAGTACCTCAAGAGCAAGAACCCGAATGTAAAGGTAGTTGCAGTTGAACCTGCAGGCTCGCCCGTGCTTTCAAAGGGTGTAGCAGGACCTCATAAGATACAGGGTATCGGCGCAGGCTTTGTTCCCGAAACGCTTGATACCAAGATTTACGATGAAATAATCGCAGTCGAGAACGAGGACGCATTCGCTACAGGCAGAACGCTTGCAAGAAAAGAGGGCTTACTTGTCGGCATTTCATCCGGTGCGGCTGTATATGCGGCTACACAGCTTGCTAAGCGCCCCGAGAATAAGGGCAAGAACATTGTTGTTCTTCTCCCCGATACAGGCGACCGTTACCTCTCAACACCTATGTTCGCAGAATAATTCAGAAATTTCTATACCCAATTTTATATAGCCATCGCAAAAGCTGTCTTGACGGACAGCTTTTTGCATTTCGATTACAAGTCAACGTCAAATACACGTTGAAAATCCGCATTACAACGTTATCTTATAACCACATTTTGCAAGTTATCCATTCTAAACTTGCACAAACGTGCTTGTGCTATAGCACAAAACCCTGTAAAACCGGTTGACCTCTCAGACTTTCGGTAGTACAATACAGATAAAGAAAAAAACAAGTACCGCAACGGCGCAGGACGATAAAAGTTCTGCGCCGTTTTGTTTACAAAGGAAAGGATGACGTACAAATGTATGAATGCAGTTTAGACAGAATGAAGGATAAGATCTCCACTTTCAGCAAATTCGGTGATGCAGGCCACGGCGGTATCACACGTTACTCGCTCTCGCCCGAGGCTATTATGGCCCGTAACGAGTTCATCAAGCGTATGAAGGCTATCAGCGCAGAGATCGAGATAGATGATGTTGCGAATATCTACGCAACGCTCCCCGGCACAGACCCCGACGCAAAGCGTATCGTAATGGCTTCCCACTGTGACTCGGTAAAGAACGGCGGTAACTATGACGGTATACTCGGCGTTATGTCGGCTATGGAGGTACTTGAAACAGTACACGAGAAGAACATTCCCCATAAGCATCCTCTCACCGCTATGATATGGACAAACGAGGAGGGCTCGCTGTATCCGCCCGCTATGATGTGTTCGGGTATCGTATGCTACGATTATCTGCCTGAGGACATCAGATGCAAGTTCAAGTATGAGGATATGATGAATTCAAAGAGTATCCTTGACAATACATCGACATTCGGTGAAGCACTTGACAAGTCGGGCTTCAAGGGCGACAAAAAGTACCGCCTGTCCCCCGACAGATATATGTATATGTTTGAAACTCACATCGAGCAAGGTCCTATCCTTGAAGATGCAGGAAACGATATAGGCGTTGTTGACTGTGTACTGGGTATGTTCAACTACAGGCTGAAGTTCTACGGACAGACGACCCACGCAGGCACATTCCCGATGCCCAAGCGCCGTGACGCATTCTTTGCCGCTTCACAGGCTCTGTGCTATCTGCACGAGGAAATCGACAAGCTCGGCTACAGCGACCTTGTTTACACAACGGGCGAGGTCGTATGCCACCCTTGCGTACATACCTGCGTACCCGACTTCTTCGACTTCTCGTTTGACTCACGTCACGAAGATCCCAAGGTACTTGAAAAGGTACTGGCTATCGTAAAATCCTGCGAGGAAAAAACGTGGGCAGGCTGTACCTGCAAGGTAGAAAAGGCTTGGAACCGTGATACTGTCTACTGGGATAAGAAGCTGGTAAGCTATGTAAAGGCATCTGCAGAGGAATGCGGTATCAAGCACCAGTATATCCACTCAGGCGCAGGTCACGACGCACAGTTTGCCGCATATATGCTCCCGACAACTATGATATTCGTACAGTCGAAGGACGGTCTTTCACACTGCGAGCCGGAATATTCAAGCCCCGAGCATTGCACTGAGGGCGCAACGGTTATGCTGAATGCTGTTCTTAAGGCAGATAATGATTGATTATAATGACAACCACTTCTTTTTTTGGTATATTTCCTGACTGATTTTGCTTTATCTGATTTACTTTCACCCGCTTTTTCGGCGGGTGATTTTTTTGCGGTCGGGGTTCATTACGGACAGTAATTAAAAATAGAATAATAAGGCTTGATTTTTTATTTAAACTATGGTACAATAGTACAGTATCAGAAATAGAACCCGTGATTATGGGTGTAAGCCCTGTGCAAGGGAGTCCTGTGAACCATGTCAGGCGGGGAACCGAGCAGCATTAAGCAGTTATGACCTGTGCCGCAGCAAGTTTACACTCATAATCATGGGTTCTATTTTTGCATATCGTTTTATTTACCGATTATTATGTACTTTTTCACGGGAGGTTAGTTATGCATCTTGCTCTTTATCGTAAGTATCGTTCTGCCTCCTTTGACGAAGTAATTTCGCAGGAGCATATAACCACCACGCTGAAAAATCAGATAAAGGCCGGCACCCCGGCTCACGCTTATCTGTTCACAGGATCGAGAGGTACGGGCAAGACCACCTGTGCGAAGCTGATGGCAAAGGCGGTAAACTGCTTATCTCCCGTTGACGGCAACCCCTGCGGAGAATGTGAAAGCTGTAAGGCAATAGCCGCAGGCTGTCCTGATATAATCGAGATGGACGCAGCCTCAAACAACGGCGTTGACGATGTAAGGGCGCTGCGTGACGAGGTTATGTACGCTCCGACTGTCTGCCGTTATAAAGTTTATATAATAGACGAGGTGCATATGCTGTCCTCACAGGCATTCAACGCACTTCTGAAAACCATAGAAGAACCGCCGCCGCACGTTATATTCATACTTGCGACTACCGAGATACACAAGGTGCCTGCGACTATCGCATCAAGATGTCAGCAGTTCCGCTTTTCAAGAATTGACGTAGAGGAAAGCACAAAGCGGCTGTGCGAGATAGCAAAAAAAGAAAACGTAAATATAACCGAGGACGCCGCAAGGCTGATCTCCAGATTGTCAGACGGCGGTATGAGAGATGCGGTTTCGTTGCTTGACCAGTGTATAAGCGTGAGCGCCGACATTGACGAGGAAACCGTAAGGACTACCGCAGGCATCGCAGGAACAGAGCATCTGTTCACGCTTGCGCAATGCATACACGAGCAGAATGCGCCCGAGGCACTGAAAATTCTCGACGAGCTTCACAATCAGTCGAAGGATCTTATGCTTCTTCTTGACGAGCTGTTGTCGCATTTCAGAAATCTGTGCATACTGTCGGCAACGAACTCCGACTTTTCTCTCATTCCTGCAGGAAGCGGAACAAGAAACGATCTTGCAAGGCAGACAAAGGAGTTTACTCTAGGAGAAATAATGCGGTGTATGGATATATTGCAGGACTGCATTGCGAGAACTCCGAAAACGGCAAAGCGTAAGACGGTTGCCGAAATGTGCCTTATAAGGCTGTGTACGCCACGTCTTGACAGTGACACATCGGCATTGTCGTTAAGGCTTGAAAAGCTGGAGAACAGGCTCGACAAGCTGTGTGACGGCGAGATAAGCATTCAGCCGAGAGCCGCAGTGCAAACCGCTGAAAGCACAGAAAAGCATATATCGGCGCAATCTGCAAAGCCCGTAAGCGCAGCCGGCGACAGACCGCAGGATATTATTGCAGATACGCTGAACAGGATAGAAAATAAAATCACAGCCGCTGATGATAAGCAGACGGATGTGACAGCTCCGACCGCTCCGGTACAGCAGAGCGGTACAGAGCGGAATGCCGCAGACAGCAAGCCTGACTGGCTGTTTGAGGGTACGGGCGGTATTGATGATAACGCAAGTGCAGTAAACGAAGACATTCCTCCGTTTGACCTTGACGAACCGCAGGCAAGCGTTGCTCCGCAGGAACAGGCAAGCAATACAAGCGGTGACGGTAACAAGCCTGACTGGCTGTTTGAGGGTACGGGCGGTATTGATGATAATGCAAGCGCAGGAAACGAAGACACTCCTCCGTTTGACCTTGATGAACCGCAGGCAAGCGTTGCTCCCGCTCCACCGGAACAGGCAAGCAATACAAGCGGTGACGGTAACAAGCCGGACTGGCTGTTTGAGGGTACGGGCGGCACTGATGATAACGCAAGTGCAGGAAACGAAGATGCTCCTCCGTTTGACCTTGACGAACCGCAGGCAAGCGTTGCTTCGCAGGAACAGGCAGTAAAGACAGAGAACAATCTTTCCGAACAGAATAAAAAGAGTCTGTCGGCAGGCAATGCGCAAAGTACCGGTAATGCCGATCCGCAGGTAACCGAGATACTCGACAGACTTCCCGTTATACTGCAGGCTATACTGGGACAGGTGCAGGTGTCGCTCGGTCGGGATACGGTGAATATCAGCGGTTATCAGAAATTCCAGTATGATTTCCTGACAACAGGCGACTCGAAGGAACGGCTTGAGAAAGCCGCCGAAGAGGTAACAGGCAGAAGGCTTGTAATGACCTTTGACAATAACGGCGATACAGCTGAAAGCAAGGATAAAAGCGACCCTGTTTCCGATTTCTTATCAAGAGCGGAAAAAATGGGCGTAAAAATAAAATACAAAAAACCAAAAAATTAAGTCGTTGACTTAAAGATACGAAAGGAAAAATCACAATGAAAGCAAGATTACCCAAGGAATACCAGAACAGAGGCGCAAACAACATGAACAGCATGATAAAGCAGGCTCAGAAGATGCAGGAAGACATCGAGCGTGTACAGGCTGAGCTTGAGGCAAGAGATTTCACAGCTTCTGCCGCAGGCGGTATGATCGGAGTTACGATGAGCGGTGCAAAGGTACTCAAGGAAGTTAAGCTCAACCCCGAGGTAGTTGACAAGGACGCTATCGAGGATCTTCAGGACGTTATCGTAGCAGGCGTAAATGCCGTTATCACACAGATTGAAGAAGTAAGTGCCGCAGAGATGGAAAAGGTAACAGGCGGAGTTAACATTCCGGGACTTGTTTAATGGCTGAATATAATTCTCAGCCGCTTATAACGGCGGCGCAGGAATTCGCCAAGCTCCCCGGCATCGGTCTTAAAACGGCGCAAAGGCTGGCATATTATATACTGAACGCCCCGGAGGAAGAAGTGGAGCAGTTTGCGTCCGGAATTCTACGGGCAAGACGCAGTATGAAGCTGTGCAGTGTATGTCAGAATATCTGCAATACGGACAAGTGCGATATATGCTCGGACAGCCGCAGGAACCACAAGGTCATATGCGTTGTGGAAAGTCCCAAGGACGTTTCCGCCATAGAACGAAGCGGCGGCTTTGACGGAGTGTATCATGTGCTTCACGGACTGTTGTCGCCGATGAATTCGATAGGTCCTCAGCAGCTTAAAATAAAGGAGCTTATGGCAAGGCTGTCGGATACGGACGAGGTCATAATGGCTACAAGTCCGACTATCGAGGGAGAGGCTACGGCAACATATCTTTCAAGAATGATAAAGCAGCTGGGCGTAAAGGTGACCCGTCTTGCGTATGGTCTGCCCGCAGGCGCATCGCTTGAATATGCGGACGATGTTACGCTCCAGAGGGCGCTTGAAAACCGTAACGAAATATAATTTTCTTCGGGAAAGGAATATAATAAATGACACAGGAACAGTTGAATGCAATACAGGAACAGACAAAGAAAATAACCAACCCGAAACTGCTTGAAGTGATGAGAACGCTGAAAAAATGCGCTGAAGAAAAAACAAATCCCGAACCGCAGTATCAGGTGGATTATATCGACAATCTGATGGAGGCAAGACTTCTTGCGCCTGTAACCGTGACGGATATGTCGGGGGAGAACGAAAATCAGATGAAGGTACAGTTCTCGCACCTTACAAATCCTCAGAACGAGAAATATTTTATGGTGTTCACCGATATGGAAACAATGCAGAAGAACATCAATGATATAAGCAAGGTCTGCGTGATCGCCGTTACATATAAGGATCTTTCCGCTATGCTGTCACAGCCGAAGTGTGCTATGAAGGGCTTTGTTATAAATCCCTTCACCGAGAACATTATCTGCGGTCCTAAGCAGGCAGAGGTCATAGCAAATTATATAAGGCAGAAAAAATTCAACAGCGGCGAGCTTACTGTCATAAACGAGGTTACGGGCGTGCCGGACACTGTTACCAAGCCTATAACGAGCTATTTTGACAGCCGTAAGGATATTAAAAAGGCGTATATTATGAATATGCGCAAGGTAAATCAGCTCAACCGCCTTATAATCGTGGATTTCGAGGGTGAGGACGATAAATTCAACGACTTTACCAAGGACTTTACCGAAAAGGTGCTGAAGGATATAAACGACGAAAAAGCGCCGTTTATGATAATGAATTTCAATCAGCCTGCCGCAAAACAGGCGACAAAAGAAAAAGTTCCGTTCTATGTAAAGGTTTAAAATTCGAAAATATTGCTATTTACTGTTTTATCCCCCAACCCCCTGTCTCTTATACACATCTCCGAGCCCACGAGACTACGCTGCATC
>ERZ1027068.209-NODE-209-length-20156-cov-5.673350_pt1 | contig 20156 bp, 9 predicted proteins | sample MGYA00519420_ERZ1027068 | MGnify/ENA primary metagenome ERZ1027068 (study PRJEB26926, sample SAMN06164835) | human gut metagenome | biome: ENVO:00009003; feature: ENVO:2100002; material: ENVO:00002003 | host: Homo sapiens | place: USA | collected 2012 ...
CAGCGTCAGATGTGTATAAGAGACAGTTCCACATCATACTGAAATCGAAGTTCTTCCATTCTGCATTGAATACCAATGACATTTGCATCTTGGCCCAGGGGCTACCACAATAACCACGGTCGGCATCAGTAATCTCTCCATCATCATTCAAATCGAGATACTTGACATCTCCCAATTGAGGACGCTTTCCCTCAATCATAATGGGGGTACCCGTAGATGTCACATAATTATCAATCTGTTCTTGTGTCTTGAAAATACCGTCTGTCTTTCTCAAATAAAATTCAGCCAAAGATCTGCCCGGTTTGGTTCTTGCCTGACCGGAATCAATATAATCCCTATTAGTACCATCACGGCCCAAGCTCAATACTTCGTTATCCATAGTAGTCACATTCAGCAAAGCGCTATACTTAAAGCCCGAAATCTGGTCTTTCCAACCAAGTGTAAACTCGAAGCCCTTGTTGCGCAAGCTGGCAGCATTTTTCCATGGAGAACCTCCTTGGTTACCGGTAGAAATGGCAATCGGAGTCTCTGCCAATACATCACTGGTCTTTGAGTTGTAATACTCTGCGCTGACAGTCAAGCGCTGGTTAAGGAAGCTGGCATCAAAACCTACATTCACCGTTTCTTTCGTTTCCCAAACAAGACCTGCATTCACAAGTTTCACCTGAGTAGAACCCGGAACAATAGCACCTCCGAATACAGTTACAATACTCTGATTGATAGTTCCAATATAATCCCAATCGCCAATGGAAGAGTTACCAAGACGGCCCCAGTTACCTCTAATCTTCAAATCATTAATCCAAGGCACATCAAAGAATTCCTCTTTTGAAATTCTCCAGGCACCGGAGAATGACGGGAAATTACCCCAACGGTTTTCCTTAGCCAGACGGGAGGTTCCGTCACGACGGAAGGTGGCAGTCAGATAGTATTTATCATCATAAATGTAGTTCGCACGTCCCAAATAAGAAATCATCGCATTCTCACTGATACTGTTTGAATTCTGCTGGTTGCTTTGTCCGGCATTCAATACAGTCAGATAATCACCGTTACCCAACATCGGGAAGTTCAGACGGGAAGCCCACAAGCCTTCCCATTCATGGTGCTGGTAAGTAGTACCGACTACAGCATCCACATGATGCTTGCCAAAATCCTTATTGAAGTTCAACGTGTGCTCAATCAACATGTTGTAGGTATTGTCACGCGCCTTCTGGCTTTCCGGATCACGGTGTTCCTGATTCTGAGTCCAGTTACCTTCTCCACGGAACCATGAATTCTCATAAAAGTAAAGATCAATACCACCATTGAATTTATAGGAAAGGAATTCGAATGGCTTGAATTCCAACCATAAAGAACCATTCAGACGATTCTGGCGGAAATGACGGTATTCCAAATCTTCACGGGCAATCGGGTTTACACCGAACGTATTGTACTTGGCAGCATCACCATAGCCATATCCACCCGGGTTATTCTCATCATAGATAGGAATGGTAGGCATCATACGCAAAAAGTCATTGTAGGTATTGGTCTGGTTCGGGTCTGTGTTTGTGAGTGAATAAGCCAAGTTTTCACCAAAAGAGAACCAGCCCTTTTTACCTTGTGTATTGACACGGAAGCTATAACGGTCGAAAGTATTTCCATAAGAAACGCCGTCATTGTTATAGTAACCGGCTGATACAAAATAACTGCCGGAATCGCCACCACCGGAAAGCGATACGTTGTAGTCCTGCACCAATGCGGTCTTCAACACTTCATCTTGCCAGTTGGTATCATACTGTGAGTGTTTCTGAGTGCTGTTTACAGTGGCAATACCGTCTTTGATGGCTTCATTATAGGCAATATCATTATACTTGATATATTCTGCCGCATTCATCAAATCGAATTTCGGGCTCCATTCCAATGTTTCCTTTACGCTTACATTCACTTTCATGGGACCTTTCGCACCTTTCTTGGTAGTAACGATAATCACACCGTTGGCAGCACGCGAACCGTAGATGGCAGCAGCAGAAGCATCCTTCAGAATCTGGATGGACTCTGCATCCGCAGGATTGAAATCAACACCCGGGTCTGTAATCATACCGTCAATAACCCACAGCGGAGAGTTATTGCTCAAGGAACCGACACCGCGAATTTCAATAGAGGCATCTTCGCCTGCCCTACCGCTACTGCGTACGTTAATACCGGTTGCCAAGCCCTGCATCTGGCTGACCAGTGTTCCTGCAGCGCTTTTCTTCATTTCCTTGGTATCAACCACGGCAACCGCTCCGGTCAAGTCGGACTTCTTCACCGTCTGATAACCGATGACAACCACTTCTTCCAGCGCTTTCGAGTCATCTTTCATCACCACGCGCAAGGCAGTTCCCTTATAGACAACTTCCTGCGTAAGCATACCGATATAAGAGAAAACGAGTGTACTTCCTTTCTTTCCACTCACTGAGAAATTACCGTCAATATCGGTAATGGCACCCGTGGTAGTACCCTTCACCAATACATTCACGCCCACCAAAGGCTCACTATTTGCATCCGTCACCGTTCCCGTTATGGTCACATCTTGTGAATAAGCGGTAGCTGCAAACACAACAAAGAATAAGAATAAGATTTTCTTGATCATTTTTTATAGAATTAGATTTTAAAACTATGCGGAAACTAACGCCCGCTTTTTAAATACACCGCAGAAAGTGATTAGTCACTTCTGCCAATCATAGAACATTGATTAGGATTTGTTACGTCATAGGCATAGGGGTCATAGTATTATAAATTGTTGGCTTTCGGATGCAAATATATCCGCATAAAGCTAAAATTAATGCAAATATCGCTTCAATCTATGCAATTATAAATCCAAAAAATGCCCCTGAGAGACACCTCAGGGGCATTTGATTGGATTGTTATATTTAGCAAGCATTCCATGCTATCATTTCACGAAGTCTTTGGGCAGAATACCAAATTGTTTTTGGAAGCACTTGGTAAAATAGGAAGGAGTATTGAAGCCGGTCATGTAGCAAACCTCATTGATTTTGCACTCTCCTTCCTTTAAAAGCTGCGCCGCTTTCTTCAACCGCTCCAGGCGGATGTAGTCATTCGGGGTCATATCCAATATGCCCTTTATCTTCCGGTTCAGGCTCGAACGGCTCATGTTCAGCAGGCTTGCCATATCATCCAGACAGAAATCCGGATTCTGCATATTGGCAACCACCACTTCCTTCAATGTTTTAAGGAAAGATTCATCTGCCTTTGTCATTGCCATACTGCCCGTCTGCACAAAAGGAGAATTGACAAAAGAAGCCCGTAGCTTCTCACGGTTGTTCAGCAGATTGGCCACACAAACTTTCAGATATTCCACGGAGAAAGGTTTCTCTATATATACGTCAGCCCCCAGCTTCATTCCCTCTATTTTGGCTTGAAGGGTCGTCTTCGCCGTAAGCAGGATAATCGGTATATGGCTATAGTCAAGCTCGGACTTCAGATGCTCGCACAGCTCCAATCCATCCATCTCGGGCATCATAATGTCTGAAATGACAAGATTTACAGTATGTTCCTTCAACACCTTCAAAGCTTCCACCCCATTCACGGCAGTCAGCACACGATATTCCGAAGAGAGCTGTTTCACAACAAATGCCTGCATTTCCAGACTGTCTTCCACCACCAAAAGAGTATACCGGTGCTGTTCCAAGGCAGTACCTGCACCACTTTCCTCAGAGGATTCCCCGCCCGTTACCGGTTCTTTATGCTCCATAGCCACCGTCTGCTCGTGCTTCAGCGGAAGTGACAGCAGGAAACAGTTGTTCTCCATCGAATCTTCCATGCACAACGTACCCTCATGGAGTTCGGCCAATGAACGGGCAAGTGCAAGCCCGATACCGGTGCCGGGCACAGAGCGCAAGGTACCGGTCTTATACTGGATGAACGGCTTGAAAATCTCCTCGCGCATCTCTACCGGAATGACAAGGCCGTCATTGCATACAGAAAGCAGCAGTCTTTCACCTTCCGAATATAGCCTGATGCGTATATAGGTCTCCGAATACTTTATCGCATTGGTCAGCAGATTGCTGATAATCTTGGTAAGCCCTTCCCTATCAACCGAAGCATACAAGCTTTCGGGAGTCTCTATACTCAATGCCAGCCCCCTTTCACGTGCCAAAGGCTTGAAACGCTTATACGTCTTTTGTAAGAGCTCAGACACGTCACATTCCACAAAATTCAATTGGAAGCCTTGTGTCTCCGTCTTCCGGAAGTCCAGCAACTGGTTCACCAAATCAAGCAGCCGGTTGGTGTTCAGTTCCATGGTCTCCAAATCATCCCTGATGTCATCCGAAACAGAACGGGAAGCCAATACATTCTCGAGCGGACTCTTTATCAGTGTAAGCGGTGTACGTATCTCATGCGCCACATTCGTGAAGAAGTCTATCTTCGCAGTATACAACTCCCGTTCCTTTTCCCGCTCAAACTTGTCCATAGCCTGCTGATGCTTCTGCCGGGTCCGTTTTCTGAAATAGATAATTACAGCAGCCAGTGAACATAACGCCAATACCGTATAAACAGCATACGCCCAAGTGGAGAGATAGAAAGGAGGACGGATATGGATGTCGAGCACACGTTCCGTCGCGTTCCACTTGCCATCGCTGTTGGAACCTTTTATACGCAATGTATAGCTTCCATAAGGAAGGTTTGAATAGTTGATGATGGAATTCCGCCCTACCGTATACCAGTCGCGGTCAAAGCCTTCCAGCTTACATTCAAGACTGTTCATTTCGGGTGCTTGATAACTTAAAGCCGCAACCTGGAAAGAAAAGGAGTTCTGGTCGGCATCCAGTTCTATTTCATCCGCATAGGTGATGCTCTTCTCCAAAGGAGAATCCGGACTATCCACCGAAAGCCGTTTGTTGAACAGATAAAAATCTGTAATCACTACGGGAGGGAGAAAAGTGTTCTCCACAAAAGTTTCCGGGTCAAAGGCTATGAATCCGTTGATACTTCCCAAATAGATGCGTCCCTTCTTGTCAATGTAACCGGACTGGAAATTAAATTGGTTGCTCAGCAGCCCGTTTGCCGTGGTATAGACATGTTTGCTCTCCGTATCGGGATTGAAGCAGACCAGACCATAATTGGAAGTAATCCATAAGTTTCCCCGCTTGTCCTCGACCATCTTGTAGATGGTATTACTCGGAAATCCTTTCGACATGTCATAACGGGTAAAATTGTCCGTTTCCGGATTGTAGCGGCAGAAGCCCTCACCCAGCGTCATGAACCACAGACGCTTCCTGCTGTCTTCGTAGATACTGATTACCTTATTGTAGGGAAGAGAGGTCGAATCATTCTCATTAGACAGATAATTCCTCCACTGCTGGCTTCTTACATTGTAGCAGAACACTCCATTGGAAAAAGTAGCAAACCACAGATTTCCGTTGAAGTCCTCCAGAATGTTATAAGTAAACATATTCTTCAGCTGAGGAATCCGGGTAAAGTCATCTGTAGAGCGATTGTACTTCAACAGACCGGACGTGGTGCCTATCCACACGTCTCCCGTAGTGGTCCTGCAAATGGTAAAGGCGTCATTGGCGACCATGGAATTCTCACTCTCACCCTTGGCATAATGTTTCACCTGCCTGGTCCGAAGATTCACCCGGTTCAGACCACCGGAGAACGTACCTACCCACAAATCATCCCCGTCCAGGCAAAGGCCGTGGACATTCTGATAAATGGCCGGATGCTCAAAAGGCTCTATCTTTCCGTTTTCCGGATTGTAATTAAACAAGCCTTTGTCTTCGGTACCTATCCACAAGGTGCCATCATTACTTTCACAGATTTCCCGTACACGACGGCCGAAATGCCTGAGATTGTCTCTCGGATAGAACTTCTCGAAATAAGTCCACTGATAAGGGCAATAGTTCACTCCACCGAAATAAGACCCTATCCACATGCCGTTCTCCTTGTCGCAGCAGAGCGAATAAATGGCATTGTCCGACAATGCATACGAATCATCCTGGTCGGGAACGGTCAAATGGGTAATCTTGTCATTCGTCAGATTGTAAATATACAAGCCGGACTCTGCGCCCACCCACAGCTCGTTGTCAGATTTGAACTGCAAAGCCCTCACATAGGTGTTCAGCAGCTTCCGCGTCTTGCCGGTAGTCTGGTTTATCTCTGTCAACCCGTTCAGCGAAGCGATATACACACAATTATGGGGTCCGCTGACCTGCCAGTTGATAATATCATTCTTGAAAATCTCATTTCCTTCCGCGTCCTTGAAAGGCTGCAGAGGAGTTTCAAAGTCAGCTTTCGTATAGTAAAGATTATCCGCATACAAGGCCAGCCAACACGTATTCCCATTCAGCCAAAAGCGGGTTACATTGGGCAGTCCCGAATCGTGCAGATGGTTCAGCAGCCTCCCTTCATCCGGTTTATAGCAGAACAACCCCTGGTTTTCTACCGATATCCAGATATTATCGTCCTCGTCACTTCCAATCATGGTGACGAAATCCCTGATGATACTGCCGTTATCACTGGCCTCATCGAAAGCGGTAAAGGAATCCAGTACCGGGTCGTAAATAAAGACTCCCCCATCGGTACCAATCCAGATATTTCCCCGGCGGTCCTCGTAGAGCGCAGTTATGAAGTTCTTTCCTAAACCGGAGTTCTCTTTCTTGTAAATACGGAAAGACAATCCGTCATAACGGTTCAGACCGTCCTTGGTTCCGAACCACATAAAGCCTTTCCTATCCTGCAAAATCTGATACACGGTGTTCTGCGAAAGACCGTTCCGGATATCCATCGTTCTGAAATAGTAATGAACAGCATCCTGCGCACAGACCGGCAATACCGCCCATAGGCACAGACTAAGGAAAAGCTTTATAATCAATCGTTTCATAACAACATTTTTAATGTACAATTTACCATTTACAAAGTACAATTTAACTATGCAGATGACAGCGCAGCCAAATTGTACTTTGTAAATGGTAAATTGTAAATGCCCCTATTTCTTAAGTGAATTGCAGATACGTGTATTTATCTCTTTCACGCGTTTCTCATCCAGCTTTATCACCTTGCGGTCGTAAGTCATCAGACCGTTCACTTCCACCTCCACATCCGTGGTCTGTGTATAGACGGCTGCCGAGAAACCTCTTTTTATCATCTGATACAGCATATCGGCATATTTCACGTACTCATCAGTCACTTCTTTGGAAGAGTTGAACTGAACATATCCCCAGTTGCGGTTCGGTTCCCAGATATGGTCTTTCAAGACAAGGCCGATGCCGCCATACTCACCCAAAACCGTGGCACGCTGTGCATCATACAGATACATCTCCGGTTGGGGATAGTTGTGGAGGTCGAGCATGTCACCGCAAGTATAATGGTTACCGCCACTTGCCGGATTCACCAGACGGGTCGGGTCATACTGTTTCGTCCATTCGGCTATCTCTACCGTCTTGAACTGCCCCCAGGCTTCGTTGAACGGTACCCATGTACCGATACACGGATAAGAGTAGAGACAATCCATTATTTCCTTCCATTCCTTGTGATAATAGGCTTCGGATTCGGCGGAGCGTTTCAGTTCTGTTCCGTCGAAATAGCGGCGGTTCTGCCATTCCGGATTACGGTCACCGCTCGGCATATCCTGCCATACGATGATACCCAAACGGTCACAATGTGTGTACCAACGTGCCGGTTCCACCTTGATATGCTTGCGAATCATATTGAAACCGAAATCTTTCGTCTTCTGTACATCATACAGCAAAGCCTCGTCTGTGGGAGCTGTATACAGTCCGTCGGGCCACCAACCCTGGTCCAGCGGTCCAAACTGGAACAAAGCCTCGTTATTTAGTTCCAGGCGTACGATGCCATCCGCGTCACGACGGGTGGAGTACTTACGCATGGCAGCATAGCTGTCCACCTTATCCACTACCTTGCCTCCGCTTTTCAGAGTCACTTTCAGCGTATAGAGGAAGGGGGAATCCGGACTCCACAACTTGGCATTCCGGGGCATGGACACCTCCACCGGCTCTGCATTGATACTTTTGCCGGTGGCTACCAGTTGATTGCCGTCATACACATTCACTTCCACAAAGTCGGAAGGACATGCACTATTCAATTCAGCCTTCACTGTCAACAGATTACGGTCAATATCGGGAGTGATACGGAGGTTCTTGATATGTTTTCCGGCAACCGGCTCCATCCATACCGTCTGCCAGATACCGCTTACGGGAGTGTACCAGATACCTTCCGGATTGCTGACCTGCTTTCCACGGGGTTGAGGTCCTTTATCCGTTGGGTCCCAAACTTTTACGACCAACTGATTATTGCCTTTGCCAGAAAGGGCGGCAGTAATATCGAAAGAGAACGGAGTAAATCCCCCCGTATGGCTGCCTACTTTCACATCATTCACCCATACATCCGTTTTCCAGTCGACAGCGCCAAAGTGCAACAGCACTTGTTTTCCCTTCCAGGCAGAAGGAATTTCAAAACTGCGCTGGTAGACCAGTTCCTGGTTTTCATTGATTCTTTTTCCAACTCCGGACAAGGAGGATTCGATGGCAAAAGGAACAAGTATCTGCCCTTCGAACTCTGCCGGAAGATGCTCACCTTTATTTATAACGGCATAATTCCACAGTCCGTTCAAGTTCTTCCAGTCACTCCGTTCCATGATGGGACGAGGATATTCGGGCAACACATTCGCGGGATTGATCTGGGATGCCCAGTCCGTTTTGATTTTATCACCTGCCGGCTTCCATTGCGCCGAGCTTCCGATTGCAAACAACGTCAAGAATGACGATATGAGGAAAAATCTTCTCATAGTATTATAACTTTTTATTGGTTTCTACGAAAGCAAAGATAAGCCGATTCAGAAAAAAAGAATAGAAATTTCGAACCAATAAATAGTATTTTTGTGGAATATCAAGGTATTACCATCTCATTTTATCAAAGAAATTCATCAAAGGCACCTTTTTCCGCTTTTCTTGCCACGCCTATGACAAGGTTTTGCCTTCCCATTGGCAAGACTTTGCCACCGCGTTGGCAAAACTTTGCCATAGGCGTGGCAAAAGTTTGCCAAGGCAGTGACAACTTGTTGGCAAAATACCTCCCTGATATACAAGGAGTAGCAAACAATAGACAGCAGGGAACGACTAATATCCCGGATTCTGCTGGTTCTCCAATGCCGGATTGGCATTTATCTCATCTTGCGAAATAGGAAGCACAATCTTCTCGAAAGTACGGTCGATTGTTTTTCCACGGTGACTCACCGGAATATCTTGAAAATCGTCGTTGAATTCGATGGTTCTGCCCATACGCATCATGTCGAAGAAGCGTTGTCCTTCACCAAAAAGCTCCTTGCTGCGCTCGTCCAGAATCATATCATCGGTAATGGTAGCGGCAGTGGCCGGTGCCAGTCCGGGAGAACGCCTGCGGATTTCATTCAGGTAACCGGCGGCGGCATCTGCGCCTGCTTCCTGCTTCGTGGAGTGCAAGGCTGCTTCGGCGGCAATCAGATATATCTCGGAAAGACGGATTATCTTGATATTGACGGCTGTATTGGTTGCCTTGCCGTCACCTGCCAAGGTGGTACTGCCCATATACTTGTAGCAGGCTCCCTTGCGTTCAATCTCATTGTCCACCCAGTATTCATCGTTGTCCATGATTCCCCAACGCACATCCGTCTCGTCTTCACCCAGACGGTTCAGGAAATAATCGCTGGCAAGATACCAGCCCATGGCATTCTTCAACTGTCCGTAGCGCATCAGGTAAAAGCCCAAAGAAGAAGTTCCCAGGTCTGATTCCTCAGTGGTGATGCCCAGCTCAAAGATGGACTCGGAACCAAACTGCTTGCTCCAGGAAGCCGTCCAATCGGCAGGCTCATACAGTTTGTACACACCGCTTTCTATAATCTCCCGGGCAGCGTTCAAAGCACCGTCATAATCTTCCATATAGAGTTTCACACGCGCTTGCAGGGCTATGTTGGTGTAATAGTCCGCATATCCGCTCTGCTTTGTCTTCTTCTTGGCAAGCAGGGCCGCCCCGTCCGACAAGTCCTGCAGAATCTGGCGATAGTTCTCCTCCACAGTAGCACGGGTGGGCTGGGCGTTCACCGTAAGCGGCTCGGTTACATTGGGAACTCCATAAGAGGTCTTGTTGTAATTGTAAGGAAGCCCGTAGAGACGGACCAAATCGAAATAGAACAGCGCCCTCAGAGTCAACGCCTGCCCTTTGGCTTCGGAAAAGTCTTCCATACTGCCCGATTCTTCCAGCTTCTCAATGTTGCTCAACAAGGTGTTGACCTGCAGAATGCAGTAATATCCACGGCTCCAGAAACCGGAATAAGTATTGCTGTTGGAAGTGTGGTTGAACGTATAGAATGCATCCAGTCCGCGTCCGGCAGCAAAAATCGTGAGGTCACCGCCCTTGGCATCACCATACATAAAAAGGTTTCTGCCGTAATAAGACGATGAGGTCATCGCACTCATCACACCGTTGATAACCACCTGCGCATCGGCTACCGTACCGACAGCACCTTCTGCATTTCCGGAGTTGGTGGGCTGCATATCCAGAAAATCGTCACACGAAGTGAATGTAAAGGCACCAAGTATCACAAGTGCCAATAAATGATATATCTTTTTCATTGTTAGTTCCTCCAGTTCATTAAAATTTCAATTCAACGCCAACGACAAACGTTTTTCCGATAGGGGTTTCCCAACCACGTGTGCCGTATTCGCTCACTTCGGGGTCTGCCTCCTTGTATTTGGCTATTGTCCAAAGGTTGCTGGCAGTGAAAAAAAGGCGGGCATTCTCGATGAAAGCCTTGCAGGTCATGGCTTTGGGCAGCGTATAGGCCAATGAGAGATTCTTCAAGCGCAGATAACTGGCATTGAACAAGTGGCGGCTGCTGTATTGTTGCGGGTCATCGAGGTCTACACCTTCGATACGGGGCTCTGTACCGTTCGTATGGTCTGGCGTCCAAAGGTTGTTGTAGTAGCTTTTAGCACGGATACGCTCCCAATAATAACCGTCGTCGGCCACATCCATGTAGGCTCCATCGTACAAGTCTCCTCCTATCTTATAGGTAAAGCCCAACGAAAGGGCTATGCCTTTGTAGGAGACCGAGGTATTGATGCCCCCATACACTTTGGGAACGGCATTACCGATGATGGTGTAGTTGGCATTGTTATAGTCATAAGTAGCTCCGCGCCCGTTATACTCAAAATCTCCGGCCTTGCCATTCTTGGGGTCATTTACATAGTAGACGTTCTTGCCGTTGGTCTTGTCCACACCTGCCCATTCGTATCCATAGAAAGCCAGCGTGGACTGACCTTCCCGGTATACATATTGCGCACGGCTGTCGCTACTGGTGGGGTCGTACCAGATAATGTCCGCACCGCCATACAACTCTTTCACCTCAGAACGGAGAAAGGTTGCGTTGACACCGGCACTCCATAACCATCCTTTACTATCAATGATGTCACCACTCAACTCCACCTCTACCCCATGGTTATTGATGCATCCTACGTTCCGCAACGTAGAAGAAAATCCCGTAACCATCGAAATGGGAACATCCTGGAGCAGGTTCTTCGAATCACGGTTGAAGTATTCCACCGTACCGCGCAGACGCTGGCCGAAGAAGCCGAAGTCGATACCCACATTCGTGTTGTAGCTCGTCTCCCAAGATAGCTTGTCATTGGTGACGGTAGTGATTGTACCGCCCGGGTTACCCATGTACTTACTGGTATAGCTCATCAAGCTCATATAGCCGTAATTGTCCGAAGGCAGCGTACCGTTAATACCATAAGAGGCACGTATACGCAGGTTGCTCAGGAAAGAATATTTGCTCATAAAACCCTCGCGCATGATGTTCCACGCTCCTGCCACTGACCAGAAGTTTCCCCAACGTTCCTGCTTGCTGAGCCGGGAAGAACCGTCGCGGCGGTAAGAACCGGAAATGAAGTAGCGTTCATCGTAATTATAATCCAACTTGGAGAGCACGGACACCATCGAGTTTCCCCAGGAATATCCGGCAGAAGTCTGCGTTCCGGCAGTAGAAACTGTATGAATGGTGCTGACCGCAAGATTACTTCCTGTGGCACGCACATAGTCTGTCTTGTTCTTCTCCGCTTCGAAACCCACCATGGTGCCAACTGTGTGTTTGTCGAAGGTGCCGGTATAATTGGCGGTAGTGGAGGTAACCATCTTCTCGTATGTAGTACGGTATTCGTTGACATTCCCATTGTCTGCCGAGCCTTTATAGTGATTGGCACTGTAATAGATATGGTCTTTTACAGTAGTATTGTCGTAAGAGTAGATAGAACGAAGGTCCAGGCCCGGCATCAGATGCAGGGTGAGCGTCTCCGCAGCTATGATTTTGGTACTGGTAGAACCGTTCTCCCACTCTTTGTCATAATAAAGCCCATTGTAGGCGTAGCTACCGTAACGTTCGGTCCAGAGCTCGCCGGTCTTGTAATCAGTGGGCCAGTAGAGTCCCCACAGCAAGTTACGGGTCTGCATGAAGTAATTACTGCCCGTGTTGCGTGTATCATTATAACCGCTTTTCTTGGTACGCGCCAGGCTGGCATTGGTGGTCAGTTCAAGGAATTTCCCCACCTTCTGGGTGAGGTTCAGGCGACCGGAAACACGGTCGAAGCTGTTCATCTTCAAACGTCCTTCGTCCTGGGTATAGGAAAGGGAAGTGTAATAGTTGGTATTCTGCGTAGCACCGCTGACGGACATATCGTAGGTCTGGTAAATGGCGGTACGGAAATATGCCTTGTCCCAATCGTAGTATTTGCCTCCACGCCCGGAGTTGTCGTACTCAAGGATATTGACGTTCTCGTAAGCTCCCGTACCATTTGTGGTAAATTGGTAGCCATGTTTGTTGAAACGGCTGTTCAACTGGCCTATGGCATAGGCTGCCGCCTTTTCGTCCGTTTCGCCCTTACCGCTTGTACGGGCATCGTGAAATACGGTGTAGAGCATATTCACATTCTCCTGTACGCTGGCCGTTTCATAGTTGTCCGTTGCCCAGCAGGGCGTGAAGCCCACTTCGGCTTTCAGCGTCACCACCGGCTTGCCAATCTGTCCTTTTTTGGTAGTAATCAGAATGACGCCGTTTGCCGCACGCGACCCATAAAGCGAGCTGGCCGCCGCATCTTTCAATACAGAAATAGATTCGATGTCTTCCGGGTTCAACGTATTCATGATGTTGTTGGTAGAATAGAGCTCACCGCTCATCTGCCCCGTATTGCCCGAAGAGACCGGAACACCGTCCACTACATACAACGGTTCATTCCCGGCATTCATAGAACCTATGCCACGGATGCGGATGGCCGGTGCGGAACCCGCCTGGCCGGAATTATTCGTCAGTTGCAAGCCCGCCACTTTACCGTTCAACGCGTTTTCAAAGCTGGTCGTCGGAATGTCTTTCAGCGCATCCGCTTTCACTAAAGAAGCCGAACCTGCATAGCTGCTTTTTTTGGCCGTGCCGTAAGCCACCACCATCACTTCATCCAGCAGTTCCGAATCCGATTTCAGCACCACCTTCATAGCAGGCTTTATGGCAGCTTCTACTTTCTGCATACCTACAAAAGAGACAATCACTGTCTTTGCCGTGCCCGGCACATTCAAGATTGTAAATTTACCTTCGATATCGGTCACGGCCCCCAGCGTTGTACCCTTCACCAATACCGATGCCCCAATAATCGGCTCATTGTTGTCCTCGGCAAATACTGTTCCCGAGACCGTAGACGTCTGAGCCATCACTCCTGCCCCCATAACCAGGCAGACAATGATTAACAAGAAGAATTTCTTTCTCATGCTTCTCTTCCTTAAAATTAGTCAATCAAAACACTTTTTAATATCCAAACGCTGCAAAGGTATGTATCTTTTTCAAAAAGAAAAGCAATAGTATTCAAAAAGCTTCATTTTGATTGTATTTTAAGCTAAACACAAGCAATATGTCTATAGCCTAAGCATTCCAAGCAATAAGTATGATGCTGGATACGGAAATATAAGCAATGCCAAAGAAGATATATCCGGATTTTAAGATATGACACGTCCCGGCATACAACTTTTTTCGTAACTTTGCACAGTTTTAAAATACACTGAACGAATGGAGTTTAAGTATGACGTTATTGTAATCGGCGCCGGACACGCAGGATGCGAAGCCGCTGCCGCTGCTGCAAACCTGGGTTCGAAGACTTGTCTTATCACAATGGATATGAACAAAATCGGACAGATGAGTTGTAACCCGGCAGTGGGAGGCATCGCCAAAGGACAGATAGTACGCGAAATAGACGCCTTGGGAGGATATATGGGATTGGTGACAGACCAGACAGCCATACAGTTCCGTATACTGAACCGTTCCAAAGGTCCCGCTATGTGGAGCCCGCGCGCACAGTGCGACCGCAACAAATTCATCTGGGCATGGAGAGAGATACTGGAAAATATCCCCAACCTGCATATCTGGCAGGATACCGTGCAGGAAATCCTCGTTGAAAACGGTGAGATTACGGGAGTAGTCACATTATGGGGAGTAACGTTCCATGCCAAATGTGTAGTACTCACCGCAGGAACTTTCCTCAATGGACTGATGCACGTGGGACGTACCATGCTTCCAGGTGGACGTATGGCAGAACCTGCATCCTACCAATTAACCGAATCCATCGCAAAGCATGGCATCACCTTTGGACGCATGAAGACGGGAACCCCCGTACGCATAGATGGACGCAGCGTGCATTATGAGGATATGGAAATCCAAGACGGAGAATGTGACTTCCACAAGTTCTCGTTCATGGACACTCATGTACGCCATTTGAAACAGCTCCCTTGCTGGACCTGCTTCACCAACGAAGAAGCACACCGCATCCTGCAGGAAGGTCTGCCGGATTCTCCCCTTTTCAACGGACAAATCCAAAGTATCGGCCCACGTTATTGCCCCAGTATAGAAACCAAGATTGTGACTTTCCCCGACAAACCGCAGCACCAGCTTTTCCTGGAGCCCGAAGGGGAAACAACCCAAGAGCTCTACTTGAATGGATTCTCTTCTTCATTGCCCATGAACATCCAGATTGCAGCATTGAAACAGATACCGGCGTTCAGAGACCTCGTCATCTACCGCCCGGGCTATGCCATCGAATACGACTTCTTTGACCCCACCCAACTGAAACATACGCTGGAAACGAAGAATATAAAGAATCTGTTCTTTGCCGGACAAGTAAACGGAACAACCGGTTACGAGGAAGCAGCTGGACAAGGAATCATGGCAGGTATCAACGCCCACATCAATTGCCACGGCGGAGAACCGTTCACCCTTGCAAGGGATGAAGCATATATCGGCGTTTTAATCGATGACTTGGTAACAAAAGGAGTGGACGAGCCTTACCGTATGTTTACTTCCCGTGCCGAATATCGCATCCTGCTCCGTATGGATGATGCGGACATGCGACTCACGGAAAAAGCCTGGAAGCTGGGACTCGCCAAGGAAGAGCGGTACAAGCTGCTGACAGAAAAACGTGAAGCCGTGAACCGAATTATAGACTTCGCGCGGAATTACTCGATGAAACCGGCATTAATCAATCCGGTATTGGAGCAGCTCGGCACAACTCCACTGCGCCAGGGATGCAAATTGATAGATTTGATAAACCGTCCGCAGATAACGATTGAGAACATTGCCGAACACGTCAGTGCCTTTAAACGAGAACTGGATAAAATATCCGATAGAAAGGAAGAAATTGTAGAAGCTGCAGAAATACTCATCAAGTACGAGGGATACATCGGACGCGAACGGATTATTGCGGATAAATTGGCAAGATTGGAAAGCATCAAGATAAAAGGTAAGTTTGACTATAATTCCATTCAATCCCTTTCTACCGAAGCTAGACAGAAGCTGATGAAGATAGATCCGGAAACAATAGCCCAAGCGAGTCGGATTCCGGGAGTATCTCCAAGCGACATCAACGTGCTACTGGTACTTTGCGGACGATAGAGCGCAAAGTTCCACGTGAAACAAAGAATTCAATAAACGTATTAAATAAACTGATTATGAGCAAAGAAACTCTTACCAAAAGCATCCGAGAAATACCCGACTTCCCCATTCCGGGAATTCTATTCTACGATGTAACTACCTTGTTCAAGGAGCCTACCGCCTTGCAGGAACTCTCGGACACACTATACGAGATGTATAAAGACAAAGGCATCACCAAAGTAGTGGGTATAGAATCAAGAGGATTCATTATGGGCCCCATTCTCGCCACCAGACTGGGGGCAGGCTTCGTACCTATCCGCAAGCCGGGAAAGCTTCCTGCAGAAACCATTGAAGAAAGCTATGATAAAGAATATGGCAAAGACACCGTGCAGATGCACAAGGATGCCATCAATGAAGACGATGTAGTATTGCTACACGACGACTTGCTGGCAACCGGTGGAACAATGGAAGCCGCCTGCAAACTGGTGAAACAGATGAACCCCAAGAAAGTGTATGTAAACTTCATCATCGAGCTGAAAGAGCTTCATGGCAAGGATGTGTTTGGAGATGATGTGGAAGTGGAGGCTGTGCTGTCGCTTTAGCCATTTCATATTTCACCACAGATTACACAGATTAACACAGATTATTTATCCACCACAAAACACAGTTTTATCGAAGAGAAATCTGCGCTAATCGGTGTAATCTGTGGTGAAACGTCGGTATTATGGAAGAACTCAGAACTAACGACTACCTCAAAGGGATTGTATCCAACCTTCCCGAAAGTCCCGGTATTTACCAATATCTGAATACCGAAGGGACTATTATATATGTAGGAAAGGCAAAGAATCTGAAGCGAAGAGTGTCTTCCTACTTCAACCGGGAGCACGAACCGGGAAAGACGAGGGTACTGGTCAGCAAGATTGCAGATATCCGATATATCGTGGTGAATACGGAAGAAGACGCGCTATTGCTGGAAAACAATCTTATCAAGAAATACAAGCCTCGCTACAACGTACTGTTGAAAGACGACAAGACGTATCCCAGCATCTGCGTGCAGAACGAATACTTTCCACGCGTATTCAGAACCCGGAAGATAATCCGTAACGGTTCCTCCTATTATGGCCCTTACAGCCATATACCTTCCATGTACGCATTACTCGACCTCATCAAGCATCTGTACCCTTTGCGTACATGCCACCTGAACCTCTCTCCGGAAAACATACGTGCCGGAAAGTTCAATGTTTGCCTGGAATACCACATCAAGAACTGTGCAGGACCTTGCATCGGGAAGCAAAGTCAGGAAGAGTATCTGAAAAACATCGCTGAAATCAAGGAAATACTCAAAGGGAATACCCAGGAGATAGAACGGATGCTTTTCCAGCAAATGCAGGAACTGGCAGCCGAAATGAAGTTTGAAGAAGCACAGAAGATAAAGAAGAAATACCTGCTGCTGGAAAACTACCGGGCGAAATCGGAAGTGGTAAGCAACGTGCTGCACAATATCGACGTGTTCTCCATCGAGGAAGACAGCGATGAAAAGTCCGCTTTTGTCAACTACCTGCACATTACGAACGGTGCCATCAACCAGGCTTTCACCTTTGAATACAAGAAACGATTGAATGAGAGCAAAGAAGAACTGCTCTCTCTCGGCATCATCGAAATGCGGGAAAGATACAAGAGCCTTTCTCGTGAAATCATCGTGCCTTTTGAGCTGGATATGGAGCTGAAAGATGTCGTCTTTACCATTCCGCAACGGGGAGACAAAAAGAAACTGCTGGAACTCTCCATCCTCAATGTGAAGCAGTACAAAGCCGACCGCCTGAAGCAAGCCGAAAAGCTGAATCCGGAGCAACGGACCGTGCGCCTGCTGAAAGAGATACAGCAAGAGCTGCACCTGGACCGCCTGCCCATGCAGATAGAATGTTTCGACAACTCCAACATCCAGGGTTCCGACCCCGTGGCCGGGTGCGTGGTCTTCGTCAAGGGGAAACCTTCCAAGAAGGATTACCGCAAGTACAATATCAAGACCGTAGAGGGACCGGATGACTATGCCTCCATGAAAGAGGTCGTAAAACGGCGCTATCAGCGCGCTATAGAAGAGAAAGCACCCCTGCCCGACCTTCTTATCACCGACGGTGGAAAAGGGCAAATGAGCGCCGTAAAAGAGGTGATAGACGAGCTTGGCCTGAACATCCCCATCGCCGGACTTGCCAAAGATGGCAAACACCGCACTTCCGAGCTATTGTATGGCTACCCTCCCCAGACCATCGGATTGAAACAGAACACCCCCCTCTTCCGACTGCTGACGCAGATTCAAGATGAAGTGCACCGCTTCGCCATTACCTTCCACCGCGACAAGCGCAGCAAACGGCAGATTGCCTCCGCACTGGACGAGATAAAAGGTATCGGTGAAAAGACGAAAAGCGCGTTGCTCAAGGAGTTCAAAAGCGTGAAGCGTATCCGCGAAGCATCTGCCGAGGAGCTTGCCGCCGTGGTGGGAGAAGCGAAAGCCAAAATCATCCAGACCTATTTCTCAGAGAAATAATGACTGATAAATCAGCCTGCAAAGCCATGCACACAACGAATTAATTCGTAACTTTGTCCCCTCAAAAAGACAAAAACAACATGAGAGTAGTGATACAACGTGCCGGACACGCTTCCGTCACCATCAACGGAACCTGCAAAGCCTCCATTGGAAAGGGCCTCATGATACTCGTAGGCATCGAAGAATCCGATGGAAAAGAAGATATTGACTGGCTTTGCAAGAAGATAGTCAACCTGCGCATTTTCGATGACGAAAACGGCGTAATGAACAAATCCATTCTTGAAGCAGACGGCGAGATACTGGTTATCAGCCAGTTCACCCTCCACGCCTCCACCAAGAAAGGCAACCGTCCCTCCTACATACGGGCAGCACGGCCGGAAATATCCGTCCCACTGTACGAACAATTCTGCCGGGAACTGAGTTTAGCATTAGGTAAAGAAATAGGTACCGGCGAATTTGGTGCCGATATGAAAGTAGAACTGATGAACGATGGTCCCGTGACCATCTGTATAGATACAAAAAACAAGGAATAATGACGTTAGAAGAAGCACAGAAACAAGTGGATTCCTGGATAAAGGAATACGGAGTGCGCTATTTCAGCGAACTCACCAATATGGCGATACTGACCGAAGAAGTGGGCGAACTCGCCCGCGTCATGGCACGCAAGTATGGCGACCAATCCTTCAAGAAAGGAGAAAAAGACAATCTCGACGATGAGATGGCAGATGTTCTTTGGGTACTTCTCTGCCTTGCGAACCAGACCGGAGTGAACCTGACAGACGCCTTCTGCCGCAACTTCGAGAAGAAAACCAGACGTGACCAGACAAGACATATCAATAACCCTAAATTGAAAGACCATGGAGAAGAATGAGCCTACCCAGAGTAAGTATGACGCCGCCCTGGCAAAGTACAACACCCAACTGGATGATGCGGAAATAGCTGCACAAGCTGCCAGAATCATTGCAGAGAAGGTACCGGCAAACAATACACCGGAGGTAAAGAAATTCCTGTTCAACTGCATCGACCTTACCACCCTGAAGAGTGAAGACAGCGATGAAAGCGTCATGAAATTCACCCAGAAAGTGAATAAATTCGACGAAGAGTTCCCCGACCTGAAGAATGTGGCAGCCATCTGTGTATACCCCAATTTTGCAGAAGTCGTAAAAGACACGCTGGAAGTGGAGGATGTAAAAATAGCTTGTGTATCAGCAGGTTTCCCCTCCTCCCAGACTTTCATTGAAGTGAAAGTGGCAGAAACTGCCATGGCACTGATGGAAGGCGCCGATGAAATAGACATCGTTATTTCGGTGGGCAAGTTCCTGGCTGGAGACTATGAAGGCATGTGCGAGGAGATACAAGAACTCAAAGCAACCTGCAAAGAGCACCACATGAAGGTAATCCTCGAAACCGGAGCTTTGAAGACGGTTTCGAACATCAAAAAAGCATCCATCCTTTCCATGTATTCGGGTGCCGATTTCATCAAGACTTCCACCGGCAAGCAGCAGCCTGCCGCCACGCCGGAGGCCGCCCTGGTTATGTGCCAGGCCATCAAGGAATATCACGAGCTGACGGGTATCAAGGTAGGCTTTAAGCCCGCAGGAGGAATCAACTGCGTGAACGATGCACCTGTCTCTTATACACATCTCCGAGCCCACGAGACTACGCTGCATCTCG
>ERZ1027068.216-NODE-216-length-19797-cov-5.459325_pt1 | contig 19797 bp, 25 predicted proteins | sample MGYA00519420_ERZ1027068 | MGnify/ENA primary metagenome ERZ1027068 (study PRJEB26926, sample SAMN06164835) | human gut metagenome | biome: ENVO:00009003; feature: ENVO:2100002; material: ENVO:00002003 | host: Homo sapiens | place: USA | collected 2012 ...
AAGATGCCGCTGCCGCCCTACATCACCAAGCAGTTGGAAGATCAGAGCCAGTATCAGACGGTTTATGCCAAGGAGCTTGGCAGCGCTGCTGCACCCACGGCAGGCCTGCACTTCACCCCGGAGCTGATGGATACCATCCGTTCCAAGGGTGTCGGCATTGCCGAGGTTACCCTGCATGTGGGTCTGGGAACCTTCCGCCCCGTGCAGGAGGACGAGATCGCGGATCACAAGATGCACAGTGAGTGGTATTCCATCAGCGAGGAGACTGCTCAGCGCATCCGGGAAACCAAGGCCGCCGGGCACCGCGTGATCGCCGTTGGCACCACCAGCTGCCGCACGCTGGAAGCCGCCGCCGCAAAATATGGCGAGATCAAGGCCTGCAGCGGCAACACCTCTATCTTCCTCTACCCGGGTGTCAAGTTCAACTGCATCGACGGCCTGATCACCAACTTCCACCTGCCGGAAAGTACCCTCATCATGCTGGTCTCTGCCCTCTACGGCTACGAAAAGACCATGGCTGCCTATAAAGTTGCCGTAGAGGAAAAGTACCGCTTCTTTTCCTTTGGCGATGCTATGCTGATAGTTTGATACAAAATTCGCGCTTTTTGCGATATTTGTATGTAGAAAAAAGTAAAGACCCGATGGCTATTATGCCGTCGGGTCTTTTGTCATTTCAGGATGAAAGTGTGCGAGAGGCCGTTCTTGAACACGATGGTTTGCACCCGGCCATCGTAGATCGTGATGTTCTCGATGATGCTCATAACGAACGAGCGCAGGACCTCCCGCGACACCGTTGTCGCCAGCCGCTTGTAGTAGATATAGGTTCGGCCTTCGAGCTTCTGTGTAAGAATGAACTTTGATGCCGCATGAACGAACTCCTCGTCCGACACATCCTTCTCGTCCGCGTTTGACATGACCATGCCGATCTGCTCATTGACCTCAGCGAGCTGGCTCATCAGCTTCTCTCGCTGGATGATGTAGTCCTTCTGAGAGATGGAGTCGTCTGAGTACAAGTAGAGATTTTGAAGGCGTTCCGCCGCCCGCTCTATCCTTGTCTTTTCCGTATTCAGGTTTTCCAGCTCTATGTCTGACACGACAGGCTTCTTCCTGACCTCAACGCTACTGTCGAATGGGGCCTTCTCCGTCAGCCCGGAGGCCAGCATATTGTAGAGATCGTCCAGTCCTGCTCGCTCGATACCATCGACATCCCTGAATGTACTGCCTGAGAGCAGCATCTTCTCCATATCCTCCACGGAGTTTATGCTGTCGAAGTTTTTCTGGACGTTCAGCATATTTAGGATATAGTTGAACACGAACTCGCCCAAGACCACCTCTGAGGTGGCCCTGCCTTTGCACAGATATTCGCTCCTGCGCTTTGTCGGGCAGACGTAGACAGACCAGCGGATGCCGTCTTGGTCTGCTGGCCTGATGGTAGATGTCATCGCATGGCCGCAGTTGCCGCAGATGACCAGCCCGCCGAAAACATGGACGTTCTTTTTCTTGGAGTATATACCGCGCCGCTCGCATTCAAGCCGCCTGTTCTCCTTCAGAATCCGCGCGATTTCTTCCTTTTGCTCTCTGCTGATGATAGCCGGGTGGTGGTCCTTGACCGTAATCCACTCCGATTCCTTCTTCCGCTTCTGCCTGTCGCCATCCTTCAGGACGTTGTAACGGTAGTCTCCGCAGTAGAAGATGTTGCGCAGGATGATGAGCAGGGTTGAAGGGGAGTAGGTACAGCCTGTCCGGGTGCGGTAGCCATGGCCGTTGAGGTATCTTGCGAGAGAAACCAGCGACCGCTCCTGCTCGTACTTGTCGTGGATGATTTTGACCACTGCAGCCTCACTCTCGTTGATGGTGAACGTCTTTGTTTCCGGGTCATAGTCATAGCCCAGCGGGACGCGGCCACCGTTCCACTGTCCGTTTGCTGCTCTGGACAGCATGGCTGCCGTTACGCGCTCCGAAGTCATGTTGCGCTCCAGCTCCGCGAATATCAGGATGATTTTGAGCATGGCCTCGCCCATCGCAGAGCTGGTGTCGAACTGCTCGTTCTTGCTGACGAAGACCACTCCAAGCTGCTTCAGCTCGCTGTACATTGTGGCGAAGTCCAGCAGGTTGCGGCTGATACGGTCGATTTTCCATACGAGGATATGCGTGAACATCCCAAGCCTGACCTGCTGCATCATCTCCTGAAACTTTGGACGGTCTGTATTCTTGCCCGAATAGCCCGCATCCTCATAGACAACGTAGTCCTCCGTGTTCAGGATGAGCCGCGCGTAGTTGATGAGGTCTTGCCGCTGCATCGGCAGGGAGTCCTTGTCTATCTGGTGCAGGGTCGATACGCGGGTGTATATTGCCACGCGGGGCTTATCTGGCAGCTTTACCTTTGCCATGCTATGTCACTCTCCATCTAAAGCTAAAATAAGGCCCTCTAAGGCCGTCTTCAACCGATTCAACAACTTTCCCACATCTGGAGCCAAAACGTCCTCAATGCAGCTCTCTCGCGCGGATATGACTGACCCGCTGGAAAATTCAAATTCTCCATACAAAAATGACCGTCTGATTTTGTCAGGCGGCCATTTTCGTATACAGAACCTTGCCAAGTTCCGCATACGAACATTTTTGAGCAGGAGATTCCTTCAGCATCGGCAGCGTCAAGAGGTCGTCATGCGCGAATGGCTCGACAGCCTTCATGTCTGTAACGTAGAAGTCCCAGAGCAGCATATTTTCGATGCTGTCTCCCGGCGACATCCCGCGCCACACACCGAAAACAGCCACGCTGTCACTGCTGGAAAAATCCAGCTTGAACGTGATATGTTCCGGGTGCTCGCCATCCTCTGACTGTGTATAAGCCGCAGCTTTGAAGACGATTCTGCCCTCCGAGATCAGCCGATGAAATCGCTTAGTCTGATTATCCGACATCTTTTGCTTCGGCCTCCTGAGCCGCATTTGAATCGACCATGCCATCAAGATACGCTTCGAGCCTGACCTTCTGCTCGTTCGAGATTGACCTGTACTTCAGCAGGAGAGCGGACTCGCGTGGATTCGCTGCGCTCGTCTGATTTCCTGACGTTTCTACGTTGCCAAATGCCAGCCAGTCCATCGACACGCCAAAGAACTCCGAGAAGCGGACGAGAGCTTCCACCGATGGACGGCCCTTGCCCTTCTTCCAGTCTGAGAATGCCGAGTTGGAGAGACCAAGCTCTTTCTGGAGCTGCTTCTGGTTCATCCCGGACTGCTCCTGAAGCATGATAAGGCGTTCCAAAATTGTACTCATAATAACCTCCTTAAAAATAGCTGGAAAATTCCAATAATGATATTGACTAACTGGAAGATTCCAGCTATAATTAAGTTACAATCACTTACTCAAATATCCCACCGACCAAGTGGATGTAATCTGATTGTATCATTTTACTTGTAAAAAGTAAATTAAAAATGATGAGAAGGAGGCGCAAAATGATGGCAAGACCCCTGCCGCAGTGGTGCAAGAATGTCAAAATCGAGCTTGTGCGGCGCGATATGAGCATTTCTGACCTCGCAAAGCTCGTTGGCCTGACGAAGCAGTACACATCTGGCATCGTCAGTGGCCGCAATTACTCCGAAACCGCTGTAAAGAACATCAGCGATGCCTTGAACATCCCTGACAGTCCGTATCAGTGATTACATCGTAACACAGGAGGAACCCAAAGAAAATGGGAAGAGACTGCTCAAAAGCGAGCGGAAATGTGTACTTTGAGGCTAGAAAAGCTGCCGCAGAATACGATGACAGGCTTTACAGCCGCGAAAAGGCCGCCGAACTCCTCGGCGTAAGCGTGTCCACCCTCGCTGATTACGAAAACGGCAACACCAAATTCGTCCCGGTTGACAAGGTTGTCCTTATGGCTGATCTGTACCATCAGCCGGAGCTGAAGACCGGGTACTGCAAGCACGAGTGCCCGATTGGAGCGTGTATGCCGTTCTGCACCAAAACCAGCAGCATCGCAATGGCAGCCCTGAAAGTGCTGAAAGGGCTGGATGACTCGAAAATCGACAGCCTGCGCCATCGCATCATTGATGTGGCCGCAGATGGACAGGTCGATGCCAGCGAGAAGCCTGAACTCGCTGAGATTTTGAAGAACGTGGACGAGATCGCTCTTGCGATGAACGAGGTCCGGCTCGTCTGCGAAAAAGAACTGGGGTAGTCAAATGAACGCCGACAAGCTGAGAGAAATCCTTCGTAATGAATACGGTATCCGCTCCGATGAGGAGCTGTACGATGCTGTTGAAAGGATGGAACCGCTCAACATCGGCCTGTTCACGACACCCATCAAGCAGAAAGGAGTCTGCAATGCCCGCACCGAAAAATAACCAGCTCGCCACCGTTGCCAGCATCAAGGGGATGCTTGCGCGGGACGACATCAAGACCCGCTTCAACGACATCCTCGGCAAGAAGTCCAGCCAGTTCATGGCCTCGCTCGTGAACGTCGTGGCCGCATCCCCGCAGCTTAAAGCGTCCGAACCGAACTCGATCATGGCTGCCGCATTTGTCGCCGCGTCGTTCGACCTGCCTATCGACAGCAACCTCGGCTTCAGTGCCATCGTTCCGTTCAACAAAAAGACCTGCATCAATGGCCAGTGGGTGAAGCAGAGCCTCGCCCAATTCCAGATGATGTACAAAGGCTATATCCAGCTCGCCATCCGCAGCGGCGAGTATGAGAAGATGAACTGCGCCGAGGTTTATGCAGATGAGCTGGTCAGCTACAACCCCATCACCGGCGAATGCCGGTTTGTTGACGACTTCTCGGCTTGTAAGTTCCGCAATGAGGGCAAGACCGACAAGATTATCGGCTACTACGCATGGTTCCGGCTCCGCTCCGGCTTCACCAAGGAGCTGTATATGAGCAAGGCCGAAATCAACAACCACGCGCAGAAATACAGCCAGTCGTACCGCTACGACATCAACGATGGCAAGCAGTCCAGCCGGTGGTCTACCGATTTTGACGCGATGGCAAAGAAAACTGTCATCAAGCTCCTGCTGAGCAAGTGGGGCATCCTGTCCGTCGAGATGCAGAAGGCCATTGAGGACGACCAGAATGTGTATGAGGTGGACAGCACCGAGCAGTACAGCGACAACCAGCCTGATGTCGCCGAGGCCGAGAATCCGTTCACGCCGCCCGCCATCGAAGCCCCGAAAAATGAAATCCAGCCTGTGCCTGAAGTCGAAACGCTGGAAGAACTCGATATTATGGAGGAATAAGAAACATGGGAGCATTTGTGTTGACCTCGGAGAACTACTACTCGCAGGAAGCCAACAAGGAATACCTGAGCGTAAGCCAGTATAAGCAGTTCGTCGGGACGTATGGCCGCCGTGGGTGTGAATTTACTGCGCTGGAGGAGCTGAATGGCCGCTGGCAGCAGAAGAAGAACTCCGGCATGATGATCGGCAGCTACGTTGACAGCTACGTTGAGGGAACGCTTGACAAGTTCAAGCAGGAGAACCCCGAAATCTTCAAGAAAGACGGAACTCTGAAGGCCGATTTCACCAAGGCCGAGCAGGTCATTGCCCGCATTGAGCGCGACCCGTTCTTCATGTCCACGCTTGCCGGTGAGAAGCAGGTCATTATGACCGGCGAACTTTTCGGTGCCAAGTGGAAGATCAAGATGGACAGCTACTTGCCCGGCACGGCCATCGTTGACCTGAAGGTCATGGCCTCCCTGACTGAGCACAAGTGGGTCAAGGACCTCGGCTACCTCGAATTTATCCGTTACTGGGGCTACGACATTCAGGGTGCTGTGTATCAGGAAATCGTTCGGCAGAACACCGGCCTGAAGCTGCCGTTCTATATCTCTGGCGTATCCAAGGAAGAGGAGCCCGACATCCGCGTCATCCAGATCGAGCAGAACTTCCTCGATGAAGCTCTGGCCGCTGTGGAATCGAATATGCCGCGCATCGTCCAGCTCCGCAACGGCGATGTCGAGCCTGACCGCTGTGAGATGTGTGACTGCTGCCGCCATCACCGCATTCTGACCGCTCCCATCAGCCTGAGTGCGCTGAATGCCTCTATTTGACTATTATAGCCGGAAAGGGGGTGGTATCTATGGCTTGGGTCAAGGTGTATGAAGCCGTTATCGGCCCCAAGCTCCGAACGCTTGCAAACGACATTGGCTGCTCTCAGAACGAAGCCCTCGGCGTTCTCGTTCGACTGTGGGTCTGGGGCATACGAAATGTCAACGCTGCCGGCGAAATCATCGGCGGGAGTGAAGCCGACATCGAGGCTGTCATCCAAACTGGCCTCGACAATAGGTATTCATCCAAAACTGTCATTCGTGCGATGAAAGATTCCGGCTGGCTCGATGTTGAAGATGGCCGTATCAGTCTTCACGACTGGGGAGAATGGCAAGCGCAGTGGTACAAGGATGTTGAGCGGAAGGGAAGGGACGCAGAGCGAAAGCGCAAAGAACGCGCCCGCAAGAAAGCTCCTGCCCCTGTCGAGCTCTGTGAACCTGCCGCTCCTGCGAAAGCCGTTCCGAAAGCATCCTACCCGGAAGGGTTTGAAAAATTCTGGGATGCCTACCCACGGAAGGTCGGCAAAGGGGAAGCGTACAAGAAATATTGTGCGCGTGTCAACGATGGCTGGGGAGAGAATGAGTTGCTTGAGGCTGCCGTAGCTTACGCTGTGAGCGTTGAGCAGAACAAGACCGACAAGCAGTTCATAAAGCACCCGAAGACGTTCCTGTCCGACGCTACGCCGTTCACTGACTACCTGAAACACGCCGAGCCAACGGTCTCTGCCGCCGCAAGCAACGACCCATACGCAGATTGGAGGTAATTCGTGCCTGAACTGAAAAAATGTCCCTTGTGCGGTGACACGGTGGAGTTTGAGATCGACTTCCCGACCTTCGATGGAACCGGCAAGACCGTAAAGCGCATCGTGCCAAAACGGTGCGCCTGCTCCTTGAAAAAGGAGGAAGAACTCAAGCAGCAGATGGAGCTGTACAACCGAAAGCGTGAGGTCGAACGGCTCCGCAGTCTTAGCTTGATAGATGCCAAGGCTCAGAACGTCACGTTTGAAAGCTGTGAGCAGACCGATGGCAATGCGCGGGCATTGAAAATCGCAACCCGGTATGTTGCCAAGTTTGATGACCTCAAGGCCACCGGGCAGGGCGTAATGTTTTACGGCGATGTCGGGACCGGGAAGTCGTATATTGCGGCAGCCATTGCCAATGAGCTGATGGCAGAGCTGCATACCGTAGTGATGACCTCGTTCCCGAACATCCTCGAACGCGCCCTCGACTTCGACAGCAACAGCCTCGATTTTGCCAGCCGCGCCGAACTGCTCGTCATAGACGACCTCGGCGCAGAGCGCAGCACTGATTTTGCCCTTGAGCAGATGTACAAGGTCATCGACGACCGCTACCGCAGTAAGCGTCCCATCATCCTTACCACGAACTTGTCCCTCGACCACATGAAGAAGTGCACCGATATTCGGTACAGCCGCATCTTTGACCGCCTGTTCGAGATGTGCTACCCGGTTGAGCTGACCGGGCTGTCGTGGCGCAAGCGCAGCGCGGTCCGGCAGTTCGATGAGATGAAGAAATTGTTAGGTGAGTGATATGGAGCTTATTGCAGAGATCAAGATTTTCTCGAAGGAAGACCGCAAGACTGTTGCCGGCATCCTCGTTGACAACGGATATACCGTTGGACCCGGCAAGCGTCAGAAAACGCCGAGCGGCAAGAGCGTGGACTACACGCTGAAGCTGTATGCCGGTGATAGCAGTGCAGAGAAATGACCGGGAGGAGAGCGTACATGAACAGCATCCAGTTCACCGTCCTTGGTGAGCCGTATGGCAAAGGGAGACCCCGGTTCAACAGGTTTACCGGGACTGCCCACACCCCTGAGAAGACCGAGAGCAGGGAAGCCCTCGTCGGATATGAATACCGCCGCCAGTGCGGTGCATTCCGCTTCCCTGACACCGCGATGCTCGATATGCGGATTCTGGCGTACTACTCCGTCCCGAAAGGTGATAGCAAAGCGACGAGAGCTGCCAAGCTTGAAGGCTTTATCAGGCCGACCAAGAAGCCCGACATGGACAACGTGGTCAAGCTTGTAGCTGATGCTTTGAATCAGGTCGCATACCGCGACGATACGCAGATCGTGGACTGCCAGTGCCGCAAATTCTATTCCGAGCAGCCTCGCACGGTCATCATCATCAAACAGATTGGAAAGGAAAATGAGCATGAGTGAAGAATTGAGCCTTGTTATCAAGAACCAACAGGCCATTGCCGGAATCCGGCACATCGACTGGAATAAGGACGAACTCATTGAGCGCGTCCGCGCCGTGACCGCGAAGTACAAAGGACTCGTTTATACCGACGATGACATCACCAACGCCCGCACCGACCGGGCTGAGCTGAACGCCATCAAGAACAGCATCTCCGACAGCCGCATTCAGGTCAAGAAGTTCGTGATGGCTCCGTATGACCAGTTTGAGGCCGAGGTCGCTGAAGTGACCAATCTCATCATCGAGGCTGTGAAGCCCATCGACGAGGCCATTAAGACCCACGATGAAAACCAGAAAGCTGACAAGAAGAAGCAGCTCGTCGCCTACTTCGACAGCATCATCGGCAATCTGGCCGAATCCGTCACCTTTGAGCGCGTGTTCGACCCCAAGATGGTGAACGCCTCGACCTCCATGAAAAAGGCCAAGGAGGGCATTGCTGATGGTGTCCAGCAAATCAGGACGAACATCGAAACCATCAACACTGTCGTCAGTGAGCCGTACCGCTCCTTTGCAGTTGCGAATTACCTCCAGACCATGAAGCTGGCCGGGTCTATGAAGCTGGCACAGCGCATGGAGCAGGAAGACCGCCGCAAAGCGGAACTCGCCGCTGAAGCTGAAAAGGCCAAGGCTGCCGCCCCTTCGCCCGCTCCTTCCGCTCCCGCAGTTGAGCCTCCCAAGCCCGCCGCGCCTGTCCAGCCCGCGCCGCAGCCTAGCTCGTTCGTTGCGGCAGCGGAGAAAGCCGCCGCAACTACTCCCGCTCCTGCCCATGCACCCGCAGAATCCCCCGAAAAGCTGTACGCTATGAGCTTCCGCGCCATCGGCACGAAGGAACAGCTTATGGCTCTCCGGCAGTATATGAAAGATAACCACATCAAGTATGGAAAGGTGGACTAAACGATGAACCATAACTATGCAAAAGCTCTTACCTTTGACTGTGACACCTTCAGCGAGATCAAGAACAACCTCAATTTCGTCCTTCAGCGGCTCATTTCCAACATGGTCGGCACCGGGGCGAATGATGGCAAGCTCACGCTGAAGCTCGACGTTTCGTTCTGCAAGAACACCATCGAGAACTATGATGCCGAGATTGATGCCCCTGAGCGTGAAATCTGTTTGCCGCAGTTCAAGCACAAAATCATGTCTAACATCAAAATCAACGACGAGCGCACCGGCGATGAGCGCAACGATACCATGGAGCTGTTCTTCAACGCAGAAACCGGCCAGTACGAAATGCGCCCCATCGCCAATACTGCCCAGCGCAGTATGTTCGATGATGATATGGCCGATGCCGGTTTCCGCGATGTTACCCCTGAAGCTCTGCCTGAACACACTGATGACTACCAGTACGAGAACGGCCAGTAAGTTCTCGCTGCATTAGAAGGAGGTGGTTCCCATGGAGCCTGAAACCAATGACCTGAAGCTCACGCCTGAGCTGGAAGCCATCGTCCGGCTGGCATCCGAAACTGCGGTCGAATCGTATCGCAAGGAGCTTGAGCGGCAGCAGGAGCAGGATGGCAAAGCCCGCAGAGAGCGGCATCACCGCGTTGTGAACAGCGCGAAGATGCTGCTGAAAAACTACCGGCGGTTCAAGAAGATGACCGTGAGCAGCGTGTACGGCAAGGACACCAGCACCAATGAAACCCTCGTTGAGCTGCTGGAGCTGATGCAGGGAATCTACCGCAGCGGGGAACTTGAGGTCGTCAGCATCAAAGACCGGGTGGCTCGCACCGAGCTGATGATCGAGCACATCGACGCAATGCTGGAGGTCTACAAGAAGGACTGCAACAGGTCCCCTGAAGGCCAGCGGCGGTACAGGGTCATCTACTGGATGTACCTGTCTGAGGACGAGTCTAAGACCGCCGAGGACATTGCCGAGATGGAGAATGTAGTCGTCCGCACGGTATTCCGCGACATCAAGACCGCCTACGAAGAACTCGCTGTTTTGTTCTTCGGTATCGACGGAGTGAGGTTTTCTGAGCAATAATGTCAAAACGCTGTCATTGTAATTTCAGTTGACAGGCTTTAGAATAGTAAATGGCAGTAACGAGGCTGCCTGATGCTCAAGGATTCCTCCATCATCTGTTTGTGAGCAGCACACCCGGTTCGACAGCAGGCATGGCCTGGTGTGCACCTCGCAAAAACCCAAGACAGCTCATCACGAGCTGTCTTTTTGTTTTAGGAGAACGCTATGGAAGAACGCAAGGAACGGTGCATCAGATGTGAAAAAATGCGCGTTGGTGACCTGAAGCACGGTTTTGGAAACCCCAGAAAGATCACGAAGAAAAAGGCCGAGGAGCTGGAACGCTCGCTGGAGATGTTCGGCGACTTTGGCATCTTCCTCATTGACGAGAACGACAACGTGATTGCCGGAAATCAACGTAGCATCATCCTCACCAAGAAAGACCCTGACATCATGGTGGACTGCAAGCGGCTCATTGGCTACACCGATGCAGAGCTGCGGGCCATCAACATCAAGGACAACACCCACGCCGGTGAATGGGACCTCGACCTGCTCGCCGACTGGACTGCCGACCTCACAGTGGACCTTGGCCTCGATATGCTCGAAAAGAATCCTGACGAGCGGAAGATCAAGGACATCGAGCCGATTCGCTATGAGAAATATGACTATGTTATGATCGTCTGCCGGAATGAGGTTGACTACCTGAATCTTATCCGCGCACTCGGCATCGACGGTGCGAAAGTGCTTGTTGCCAAGCAGCGGAGGATAAAGGCAAGAGCCGTCTGGTATGACGATATGAAAGCCCAAATCGTACCCAAGGAAGACGCTCCACAAACAGACCCGGAAAACCCGGAGAAAGAGGAAGAAAATGATTAGAGTCCTGATTACCGGCTGCTCGATGCACTCGTATGACCTCATCCGTGCATTGAAGGACAACTACGACGGCGAGGAAATCTACGTCGTCGGCATCAACTGCGATGACACTGCACTGCTCCGCAAGGGCGTTGACGCTGGCTATGTTGTTCCTCGCATCACCGAGGAAAGCTATATCCCGACCGTCATCGACATCTGCGAGAAGGAGAAGGTCGATGTCATCCTGCCGTTCATCACCGCAGAGCTGCCTATCATGGCAGAGAACCGCGAGTTGCTTGAGAGCCACGGCGTTAAGGTGTCCATCTCCTCCATGGAGTCCATTCTGGCCTCTGGCAACAAGGTCGAGCTGGCAAAGTACTACCCCGACCTGATGCCGAAGCAGATGATCTGCAAGAAGCCCCTCGACTTCTTCCAGTTTGCTGATGAGATTGGCTACCCGAAGAAGCCCATGTGCTGCAAGCTCCCGAACCGCTGCGGCGGCCTCGGCTTCTGCATCATTGACGAGGAGAAGGGCCGCGACCTGACCATCTACAACAAGTTCGGCATGAACCGCTATATCACGTTCGATATGCTGCTGGAGCTGGCAAAGAACTGCCATGAGGACATCATCATGCAGGAGTATGAGGAAGGTCTGGATTACAGTATGTGCGTACTGGCAGACCATGGCCGCGTCCTCCACGCCCTCGGCTTTGAGGGCTACCTGATGGCCTTTGGCAGCGCGATGTTCGCCGGCATCAAGCAGAACGAACAGGCTCTCGCCATTGCCAAGCAGATCGTCGCTGACACCGGGCTGGACGGCAATGTGTGCTTCGACTTCATCCTGAAGGAAGACGGCAGCGTGAAGCTGCTGGAGACCAACCCGCGCCTGAGTGCGTCCCTGCCGTTCATCGCCAAGGCTGGCCTGAACCTGCCGTACCTGCGGTGCCGCCAGCTCCTCGGCTATGATGTCGAGAACATCCACCCTGAAATCAACTACAAGCTCCGCATGAGCAAGAACTATGAGTCGGAATACTTCGTTTAACATCTACTGTATGTCGTACCGCCGACCGAACAAGATTTTGACGAAGCACCAGTTTGAATATTGTACCTACGTCGTAAGACAGGAAGAAGAAGCTGCGTATAGAGCCGCCGGTGTCGATGACCTTCTCGTCATCCCCGATGGAGCTGTACGCAGCTTCATGTCTACCCTCTACTGGATAATCCACAACACGCCGGAAGACGTGATATTCATTGCTGATGACGACATCGAAAAGTTCGTCTACCGCATGAGCGATACGACCTACCTTGAGTTGCCCGATAAACGCCCCGACAAGGAGCGCGTGACGGCTGAGATCGAGCGCATTGCCCAGCTCATCTATGACCTCGGCATCGGCTACGCATTTGACCAGCCCACGATGGCTCCCTATGCGTATGACTGCGAGTTTAAGTTCGTCGGGATGCCCGGTCACATCCGCTGGATAAACAAGAAGGCTCTGAAGGCCACCTACGACCCGGATGACCCTGCGGCCTCCGATGTTGACATGATGATGCAGGAGCTTCTGCACAACCGCATCATCCTCCAGCCGCGCTACCTGTGCGCCAAGGCCGGCATGGACCTGAACGAAGGCGCGAGCCGCACGAGAGAAGGCCACATGATTCTCGTCGAGGCCATGAAGAACAAATGGGGGAAGTACTATGACTACAACTACAAACGAAATTTTGCGCGAATTATGGTCAAGAGATGATTCGCCCATGTACCTGTTCAACGAGAACACTCTCTACGAAAACATCGTGAACATTGGAAAGGCGTTCCACCGCTACTACGGCAACACCTACGCCTCGTACAGCTTCAAGACCAACTACCTCGCAGACATCTGCCAGATCGTGAACGAGGCTGGTCTGCTGGCTGAGGTCGTTTCTCCGTATGAGCGGATGTACGCAATGGAGCTTGGCTTCACGCCGGACCGCATCGTCTACAATGGTGTCATTCCGAACACCGCAGAAAAGGTCAAGCTGGCCTCCTGCGGCGGCTTCGTCAATGTTGACAACTACGATGAGCTGCGGGACATCTACTTCATGGCCAAGGAACAGGACATCACCATTCCTGTCGGCATCCGCGTTACGTTCGATGCCGGGAATGACCTGAAGTCCCGGTTTGGCATTGACATTGACAGCGATGACTTCAGTGGCGCGATGGCCTTTTTCCAGCACAACACGCACCTTGAGTTCCGTGGCTTCCAGTGCCATATCGGGTCCGCCCGCCAGCCGAAATACTGGAAGAACAAGATCGACCGCATGATTGAGCTGGCCAAGACCTACGGCGCGAAGTATATCGACCTTGGCGGCGGTATGTTTGGCCCGATGGCTCCTGAGCTGGCAGAGCAGTTCAATGGCTATGCCTACGGCGGCTATGAGGAGTACGCTCAGATTATTGCCGGCGCGATGAAGAAAGCGTTCCCCGATGAGGATGTGATGCTGATAATCGAACCCGGCACTGCGCTGGTCGGCAACACCATGAAGATGGCTGCCACCATCACCAACATCAAGTTCGTGCGCGGGCAGATTTACCTCACGGCAAACTGCGCATCCAACCACATGGGTGTCATTGCTGACATGAAGAAGCTCGTTCCTGAAGTCGTCCACATGAACGACAACGCCTGTACGTTCACCGATGTCATCATCGGCGGCGACACCTGCCTCGAATATGACTATCTCGTCAAAGGCATCTCTGGCGAGTTTGCAATCGGCGACAGGCTGGTCTTTGACAACGTTGGCGCATACTCCATCAGCTCGTCCCGCCAGTTCATTGTGCCCCGCCCGAAAGTGGTTTCTGAGGTCACTGGAGAAGTGCTGCGCGAGGCTGAGGGATTCACCGATATGTTCGGTCGTTATCTCGAAAAAACATCGGAACATCGCATGAAAAACGCTTGACGGACGCAGACCTCCTTTGGTAGAATTATACTATAAACAAACAAAAAAATTGGAGGTTTTTGTTCATGGCATTTGAAGCATTGACGAAAAATGGGTACAACCTGTTTGAAATGTCCTCGATGATTCAGAAGGCGATTCGCCGGTGTGACATCCCTCATGCAGCATACGCCGCAAATGAGATGTCCGTCAAATACAGGGCGTACCTGTGGAAGCGGCTGCTGACCGTTTCCGCTGAGGACTGCTACGGCATTATGACCAAGGAGATCATGGCCTTGAAAGAGGCTGACGACTATGTGAACCAGCGGAACAAGCCCGGTGAAACCAACGACCTGTTTATCGCAAAGGCCGTTGTACTGCTGTGCATGGCCAAGAAGAACCGCGATGCAGACTATGTTGCCTGTAACTTCATGTGGGGCGACCAGCCCCTCAGCGATGCCGAGTATGAAGCGTTCGTTGATTACCACGAAGTCGAGCGGCTGAAGGCTGTTTCGCAGTTCGATGTTCCCGATTACGTCTTTGATGTCCACACCCGGCGTGGCCGCAGAAACGGCGCAACGCAGATGGATTTCTTCAGAGAGGAGAATGAGGCTCTGGAACCCCGGCAAATGAACCTGTTCGACTACGGCAACTACGACGGCTGGTACAACCATCAGCGCAGCAAAGGGTACATGAAGCCGAACGATGAACGCCGCCTTCAGAAGTTCCAATCAGACCGAGGGCCGGTTGACCCGACCAACGGCGGAACCGAATGGACACCTGAAACCTACGAAAAGTACAAGAAGTAACCGCTGATAAGCCGGGGCTTGACCGCCTCGGCTTTTTCTATTGCTGCCGGAGAATAGGGGTGAGATAGATGTGTCAAATCCGAGCAACCTGATAGTGCCTACGTCTGAACAGGCCAGCGAGAACGGTCGAAAGGGCGGCATAGCTTCTGGCGAGGCGCGGCGGGCAAAGAAGAACATGAAGCAGATGGCAAAGATGCTCATGGAGATGCCTGTCGTCGGCGAGACCAACAAGCAGAACCTCAGGAACTTTGGAGTTCAGTCGGAAGACCAGAACTACAACACTGCCATCGTTGTCCGGCTCATGCAGAAGGCGTTGCTCGAAGGCGACACTGGAGCCATCAGGCTTCTCGGAGAATTGACTGGAGACTTCGGCGGAGCCGTCGGAGCTGGCGATGATACGGTATTCGAGGTCGAATATCCTCCCATCTGCATCCCCGACAATGGCCGCGACAAGCGTACCGAAAAAACGCTCTCGCCACAGGCCGGACCGCAGACCGCGTTCATGGCCTCGAAAGCAGACATCGTGATATACGGTGGAGCCGCCGGTGGTGGTAAAACCTATGCGCTTCTGCTGGAGGGGCTACGGAACCGCAATGTGAAAGGCTGGGGCGGCGTTATCTTCCGCCACAACTACAACCAGATTACGGCTGAGGGCGGCCTGTGGGACGCGAGCCATAAAATCTATGACCTCGTTCCAGATGCCGTCCCCGGCAAGACCCCGAAACTGCACTGGACATTCGGCGGGGGAGGGAGACTGAACTTCGCCCACATCAGTTGCGACGATGACCTTAGCAGTTGGCAGGGTACAGAAATCTGTTACCTTGGCTTTGACGAGCTGACCCATTTCACCCGCAAGCAGTTCCTGTATATGCTGTCCCGAAACCGTACCACCTGCGGCATCCGGCCCTATGTCCGTGCCACCTGCAACCCCGATGCGGATAGCTGGGTGGCCGACTTCATCTCTTGGTGGATAGACCAAGAGACCGGCTATCCGATTCCTGAGCGCAGCGGCCTTGTGCGGTATATGTGTGTCCTCAACGACACCATCTACTTCGCGGATACCGCTGAAAAACTGGCCGAGGAGCATGGCATTCCCATCGAGCAGTGCAAGAGCGTCACGTTCATCGCTTCTCGCCTTCAGGACAACAAGGTGCTGATGGAGAGCGACCCCGGATACATCGCAAACCTGAATGCGTTGCTTGAGGTCGAACGAGAGCGGCTGCTCAACGGCAACTGGAAGATCAAGCCCGCCGCCGGTATGTTCTTCAAGCGCAGTCAGGTCACGCTTCTTGATGAGCTGCCCAATGATGTCATCACATGGGCGCGTGGCTGGGACTTGGCCGCTACCTCGGAGGACGAGAATGGCGACCCGGCATACACTGCCAGCGTCCTTATCGGCAAGCGGCGCAATGGCCGGTACATTGTCGCCAACGTCACGAACCAACGCCTGTCTGCGGACGATGTGCGCACTCACATCAAGCAGACAGCCCAAATTGACAAGAAGAAGTATAAGCGGGTCGTCGAACGACTGCCAAAAGACCCCGGCCAAGCAGGTAAGGCGCAGGCTCAGTCCTTCGTCAAAATGCTGGCCGGTTTTGTTGTTAAGACCATCGCCGAGTCCGGCAGCAAGGAAACACGCGCCGAGCCGTTTGCAGCCCAGTGGCAGCACGGCAATGTTGATGTCCTGCTGGCCGACTGGAATGAAATGTACTTCACCGAGCTTGAATCGTTCCCTGAGTCCAAGTTCAAGGATATGGTCGATGCAAGCTCCTCTGCCTTTGCAGAGATCGAAAACGGCTACTCCGTCAGCCGCCCGGCAAGCACCGGGCTGTCGAAGGATAGCTACTGGAACAAGTAATGAAAGATAGGAGGTGAGCGGCTATGAGCAATGATTCAAAGGAAATCGGTCGCGTTGGACAGCGCAGGTACGGCGGAATCTTCTATGAGGAATTTCTTTCCGAGCTGAGAGGCCGGAAGGGAGCGGAAGTTTTCACCGAGATGTCGAACAACGATGAGACCATCGGAGCCATTCTGTTCGCCATCGAGATGCTTGTGCGTCAGGCGAGCTGGAATGTCGAACCCGGTGGCAGCACGGCAAAGGACCGGGAGGCTGCAGAGTTCGTCAAGAGCTGCATGGACGATATGCAGCAGACATGGATTGACACCATATCTGAGATTCTGTCTTTCCTGACCTACGGCTGGAGCTTCCACGAAATCGTGTATAAGCGCAGAATGGGCCGCACCAAGGACAACCGAACGTCCAGCAAGTATGACGATGGGCTGATTGGCTGGATGAAACTCCCCATCCGCTCTCAGGAGACCCTGTACCAGTGGGAGTATGACGATCAGGACAACCTCATCGGGATGACGCAGATGCCGCCTCCCGATTTTGGCCTTATCACGATTCCCATGAACAAGGCCATGCTGTTCCGCACCCGGAGCCGCAAGGACAACCCCGAAGGCCGCTCCATCCTGCGCACGGCGTACCGCTCATGGTATTTCAAACGCCGCATACAGGAAATTGAGGGCATCGGCATCGAGCGCGATCTCGCCGGTCTGCCGGTAATCACCACACCCGAAGGCATGGACATCTGGGACAAGGATGACGAGGACATGAACGCCATCCGCGCCGGGCTGGAGGCCATTGTCAAGAACATTCGCCGCGATTCCACGGAGGGTCTGGTCCTTCCGTTCGGCTACACGTTCGAGCTGACCAGCACCGGTGGCTCCCGGCAGTTCGACACCAACTCCATTATCGCGCGGTATGACACCAAGATAAGCCAGACCGTTCTTGCTGACTTCATCCAGCTCGGCCACGAAAGCGTTGGCTCGTTCGCTCTTTCCAGCGACAAGACCAACCTTTTCTCCATGGCGATATGCGCGTTTCTCGACATCATCTGCCAGACCTTCAACAGCCAAGGCATCCCGGCCCTCATCGACATCAACGGTGACCACTTTGCCGGAGTGACCGATTACCCCCGGCTGACCCACGGCGACATCGAGGATGTTGACCTCGCAACCGTGGCCACGTTCATCAAGGACATGACCAGCATCGGCGTTATTATCCCTGATGAATCTCTGGAGGATTACGTTCGTCAGCTCGGAAAGCTCCCCAAGCGCACCACGGATACTGTTCCGATGGAAGCCCGGAGAGCCGCCCAGCAGCAGGGCAACGAGCCGCCTGAACCTGAAACCGCAGCAGGGAAGGGCCACGATGGAGAAGAAGGCTTTGAAGATAACGGCAGCCGTGTGAGCGCAGCCCGGAAGCGTCTTGGGAGGGAATGACCATGCTGGTGAATGTTCCTCACCCCGGCAGAGTGGCAAAGGCGAGACCCAAGAACATCGTGCTCCAGCGGCTTGAGCGGTATCTACATGATGAGCAGGACGAACCCATCGAACTGCTGTGCAGCCTGTGGGATGACCAGAAAGCTGCACTGACCTACCGCGAGATCAGAGATGCCATCGTTGCCGATGACTTCACGGAAGTCCTGTACGATGAGTTCGCACAGGACTACTCCATCTTCATCGCGGACAGGTTCGCCTCCGTCTGGAGCAAAGCCCTCAGCGCAGGAGCGCAAGCCCAGCCCACCATCGGAAGGCTCTCCTCATTCCATTTTGAGACCCAAAACCCCGGCGTGGCGAATTGGATAAACAGCCGCAGCGCACAGTTCGTGACCCGGTGCTCTGAACAGCAGAAAGAAGCCATCCGCGCACTGCTCGCCAACAAGGTGGTCGAAAGCCACACCGTTGACGAGCTGGCGCGGCTTATTCGTCCCTGCGTCGGCCTGACCGCCGCACAGTCGGCAGCTACGGTCAAATACTACGACAGCGTATTGTCTGCCCTCAAATCGGAACACCCCCGCATGAAGGACGATACCGCCCGAAAGAAGGCATTGACCGCTGCTTCTCGCTATGCTGAGAAATCGCACCGATACCGGGCCATGACCATCGCGCAGACTGAGCTTGCCACCGCCTATAACCAAGGAGCCGATGAAGGCATCCGTCAGGCACAGGCTGAAGGGCTGCTCGGCCCCATGCTCAAGGTCTGGCGTACATCTGGCGATGATGCTGTCTGCGATATGTGCGCTGCTCTCGATGGAACGGAAATCGGCATGGACGACTCGTTCGCTTATGCCGGAAAGCTCCTGTTCCCAGAACAAAGGCTGCTCCCGCCAGCACACCCGCGCTGCGCCTGCGCCGTGGAGTACATTGAATCGCCGGTCTTCAGGTACGCCTGACAGTCGGCAGAAAGGAACCAGATGATCTCGTTCAAAGATATGATTACCCCCGAATCTCCACCTCCCACGCCCTCTGCTGGCGTAGAGAAGCGGAAGCTCACCATTGCAAAAATGGATGACGAGCGCAGACTCGCCTTTGGCTGGGCCAGCGTTGCCATCCGCGTTGACGGCGAGCAGATCGAGGACTGGCAGAACGACATGATCGACCCTGAAGACCTTGAGTCGGCTGCCTACAATTTTGTGGAGCTGTACCGCGAAGGAGGGGAGATGCACGAAAAAGGCGATGTCGCCGTCCTCATCGAAAGCGTGGTCTTCACCGAGGAAAAGCAGGAAGCCATTGGCATCCCTCCCGGAACGCTCCCTGTCGGCTGGTGGATTGGATTCCATGTCACCGACCCGGCGGTCTGGGAGAATGTCAAGAACGGCGAGTACAGTATGTTCTCCATTGGTGGAGAGGCTGAGCGCGTCGAAATTTAATCACGGTAATTCAGCCGAGTGCATCCGCACCCGGCTGTAATTATATCAACCCCGAAGAAAGGAGGAAGAACGTGGCAACAAAGTTAAAGCATCTCAAGGTCACATCCGTTGACTTTGTAGATGAGGGCGCGAACCCCGATGCCCATATCAGACTGTACAAGCGCAGAGACGAAGTCGCTGCCGAACCCGGCACTGAGGACCACAACTCCGACGGTGCTGGATTCTTCAAGCGGCTTTCCTCCAGCTCTGTCTCTTATACACATCTGACGCTGCCGACGACTCCTTACGTGTAGAT
>ERZ1027068.219-NODE-219-length-19651-cov-6.291386_pt1 | contig 19651 bp, 13 predicted proteins | sample MGYA00519420_ERZ1027068 | MGnify/ENA primary metagenome ERZ1027068 (study PRJEB26926, sample SAMN06164835) | human gut metagenome | biome: ENVO:00009003; feature: ENVO:2100002; material: ENVO:00002003 | host: Homo sapiens | place: USA | collected 2012 ...
ACAGGTATACGGTCTTGTGTTGACGTCAAGATAAGTGAACGCACTGTATTCCTTGACATTATCTATAGTTTTATACGCTCTGAGTCTGAACTTGAACGTTGTGCTTGCCTTAAGTCCTGTTACGTTGAAGCTCGTATTTGCATTGCTCGTGAATGTCTTTATTGTTTCCCAATTCGAGCCGTTATACTTCTGAAGCTCATAGCCCGAAGCACTGGTATTTTTATCCCACTGTAAGTTTGCGCTTATATTGGTCTTTGATTTAACCTTGAAGACTTTGACTGTTGACAATCCTGATTCGGGAGATTCCGATTGCTTGCCGTACTTGATTACAGCATCAACAAAAGCCTTATCATACCAGCCGAGCGTTGAACGGTTGAGGTGACCGTGGCATTCGCCCTTGTCACTGCCATTGAACGCATTGTTATCCCACAGCATACAAGGCACGCCGTATTCGGCGGATTTGCCCATATAATACTGTGCCCACTTTACACGTTCAGCTGCATTGTTTTTGTTGGAGGCACTGGTTTCACCGATTATTGCAGGGACACCTTTATCAATAAAATGCGATTTTATTGTGCTGTACAGATAATCCACTTCATTTTTCAGATCATTCGTAAATTCAGCTGTGCCGTTTGCGTTAAGAGCAAAATTATAAGGTGTATATGCGTGTACCGATACGATAAGACGATTGGGCGTAGAATCATCCGGTAATTTGAAAGTTGATGTTGTACAGCCGTCTATGGATGCACCGTATCCGGGAACCATTATACATCTGTCGGTATTTTTACCGCCTGCCGCACGGATAGCATCAACCGCTGTCTGATTGAGTGCGTTTATTGCACTGATTGAATCACGGACAGCATTATTCGGATAGTTTACGTCAAACCACCATTCATCGCCTGTGCCGGCAAGTCTTGGCTCGTTGAGCGTTTCAAATATCAGCTTCTGGTCGTAATCCTTGAAATATTTTGCTACCTGCGTCCATATTGAATTTACAAATTTCACCGACCGTTCTTTGTATTCAGATGAAGGGTAGTAGTACTGTGTGGATGTGTCGTGGTGAATGTTCAGGATAACGTACATATCGTTATCAATGCAGTAGTCTACAACTTCTTTTACTCTTGCAAGCCACTTAGAGTCGATAGTGAAGTTGTCGCCGGTCGTGTGGTTGCCCCACGATACAGGTACTCTTACTGCGCTGAAGCCTTGTGCTTTTACGGCGTCTATCATCGCCTTTGTTGTTTTCGGATTTCCCCATGACGTTTCGCTGGAAGGGCTGTTTCCGCCTCCTATTGCGTCAAGGGTGTTTCCTAAGTTCCAGCCTGTGCCGATGAAGCTGACAAGCTCTGTTGCTGTGTTACCGTTCATCTCTGCCGCTGATGCGACCTGCGTAACACACATTGTCATCAAAGCCGCAATTGCAAAAATTGCTACGGCTGTAATGACAGAAAGGGTTTTCTTTGCTGTTGACATTTTTTCTCTTCTTTCCTGGTAATTTGCCATTATAACATTCCTATTATAATATTCTTTATATCAGAAAGCGGAGCCTGTTTTATGACTGCGCCTTCTTCAAAAGCAACACACGGCATACCATATACAACGCAGGAATTTTTATCCTGACCTATCGTATATGCGCCTGATTTTCTCATTTCGGCAAGACCTGAAGCACCGTCACGTCCCATTCCTGTGAGAATTATACCTATAGTTCCTTTTCCCGTGACCTTTGCTACAGAGCTGAACAAAACATCAACAGAAGGGCAGTGCCCCGAAACCTTTTCACCGGGCTTTGAGGTAACATATAACCCAACTGAGTCCCTGTGTACCTCAAGCTGTTCCGAGCCGTGTCCGAGTATTATAAGACCCTGTTGCAGTCTGTCGCCGTTTTCAGCTTCTTTAGCGTTCATCTTGCATATGCGGTCAAGGCGGTCGGCGTACATTTTCGTGAATCCGACAGGCATATGCTGTACTATTACGATAGGCGGAGTATCCGCAGGGAGATCCTGCACAACTTCTATTATGGCGTCTGTGCCGCCTGTGCTTGCGCCTATCGCTATCATTTCAATCTTACCGCTGTTGCTGTAAGGTCTGATTATATCGCTCCGCTTGTTTTTCTGCGGCGCTGTCGCTTTTTTGAAAAGAACAGCAGGATCGCTGCCGTCGGGCGATTGCATGATTTTATCAAAATGCAGTTTATCGGCAGATTTACGCTCGAGCGTATTATGAGTGCCGTTATTGATGATAGCTATCAGCTCTTTTTCAAAAGCAACAAGACCTGCCGCACCGCCGCTTGTGTTTTTGATTGCACCAAAAAGCCCGAATCGCTTCGGGTCATTCAGTATTCTGTCATTATTGGTTATGAGCACCGACGGAACATCGTTCAGCGCCGACGGCAGACGATAATATACATCCGCCATCAGATCGTTTATAACGGCAAAATCATAGTCTGCTTTTTTGGCAGAAAGAGAAAGCTGTTTATAGTCAACTATTTCAGATTTACAGTTATGCAGACTGCGGTCGATGATCGTTTTTGTGACCTGGCTTACAGCTGCACTGGTTCCTGTTATAAGTATGCGTAGAGGCAAAACCTCACCTCCGTCTGCGGCATTATGCCGTCATATTGTGCAAAGCCGTTATTTAAGCGGTCTGCGGTAAATAGCAGGTTTAATATATTCATAATCGGTTGAATCTCTCGGAATACTTTCTGCGTGACCGATGAACAGGTATCCGCCCGGTCTTAACACATCGTAAAACCGCTTTACTAAAGCCAGTTTTGTTTCCATTTCAAAATAAATCATTACGTTACGGCAGAAAATCAGATCAAACGGAGCTTTTTTAAAGGGTATCGGCTCCATCAGATTGAACGTGCGGAAAATCACTTCGTTGCGAAGCGCCGGCTTTACCTTACATTTTTCGCCGTCTATCCTGTCAAAATACTTCTCAAGCCAGCCGGGTGGCAGATCCGTAAGTCCGCTTTCCAGATATACGCCGTTCTGAGCGCCTGCAAGTGTTTTCAGCGAAATATCGGTAGCGAGTATCCTTGTATCCCACGAGGATTTTTCACTGCCCAGAAATTCGCTTATGTGCATAGCCGTAGTGTACGCTTCTTCTCCGCTTGAACAGCCTGCGCTCCATATACGCATTGTTTTGCTTTTTGCGTTGGCCTGCTTTATAAACGGAAGAACGGTGCTTGTAAGGTAAGTAAAATGCTCCGGTTCACGCATAAAATAAGTATGATTTGTGGTCAGCTTTATAAGCAGACCGTCAAGCTCTTTACCGCTTCTGTCATTCATACAGCAGTCAAGATACTCATCGTAGTTTTTGAATCCTCGCTCAACGAGCATATTACCGAGTCTGCCCTCGATAAGTGTGCGTTTGTGAGAAAGGTTTATACCGTAGCGCTCTCTCATGAATGATACCAGACGGTTGAATTCATTATCTGTTATTTTAAGCATTACGGCTCACCTGCCTTACTTCATTTCTTCGCTTGCGTGTTCGTCTATCAGTTTTGAAACGTCAAGGACGAGCTTTATTCCATCGTTCATTTCAAGAATGGACTTGATGAATTTATTCGAGTTTACACCTGTAAGCTCCGGTGTCTTTGATATATGCTGTTCGGTTACGGGAATAACGTCCGCAACGCTGTCAACGATAAGTCCGACCGATACATCATCACCTGTCGAAACGATTATTATGCAGGTGCGGTCGTTGAAAGGAATCTCTTCCTTGCCGAATCTGCTTCTTATGTTCACAACAGGAACGATCTTACTGCGGACATTGATTATGCCCTTGATATAAGACGGTACGCCGGGTACGGCGGTTATGGGCGGCACTTCAATGATTTCGATGACATCGGGTATTTCAATGCCGTATACCTGCTCGCCGATATAGAAGGTCAGTACCTTAGTTATTTCTGTATTCTGAGGATCTTTCTTTGCGTCCTCCATTGCCTTCTGCGTGTTCAGAAGTTCCTGTAATTTATCATTATAATTCTCTGACAAAGTAAAGCCTCCGTTTCCTTAGCCGATAAGATTATTTACATCTATTATAAGCGATATTGTGCCGTCGCCCATTACGGTACAGCCCGACAGACCCTCCGCCTTGATATTGTACTGGCTGAGGTATTTCGGGAACGGTTTTACAACCACGGGCTGTTCGCCTATCAGCTTATCTGCAAACAGGCAGACATTCTTTCCGCCGACATCGACAAGAAGCAGGATACCGTCCTCAAGCTTTGTGACCTCTGTAGGCATATTGAACTTTTCGTGCAGACGGAGGATAGGATAGCACACGCCTCTTATCATTATCATTTCGCCCTGCTTTGTATCGTTGAGCAGTTGGTTGTTTGCAACCATAAGGCTTTCCTTTATAGATGAAATCGGCACTGTAAAGATAGTAGAGCCGACTTTCAGCTTCATACCCTCAACTATCGCAAGTGTGAGCGGTATTCTGATTATAAAGCTTGAACCCTTGCCCTCTTCGCTTTCAACGGTAAGTGTACCGCCGCACTGTTCGATATTACTGCGTACAACGTCCATACCTACGCCTCTGCCGCTGTATTCCGTAACCGTATCATTGGTCGAGAAGCCGGGCAGGAGAATCATATTCTGGATCTCCTTCGTTGTATATTCGCTTTCGGGCTTTGTAAGAAGTCCGTTTTCCTTTGCCTTTTCAAGAACCTTTTCGCAGTTGATGCCTGCACCGTCATCTGAAACGGTGATGATAACTTCACCTGCCGAGTGCTTTGCAGACAGCTTTACAGTACCCTTTTCGGGCTTGCCCTCGGCAATACGGACATTTATATCGTCCTCTATGCCGTGATCCATACAGTTTCTTACAAGGTGCATAAGAGGATCGTTAAGGTTATCTACTATGCTCTTGTCAACCTCGGTCGTTTCACCTTCAAGAACAAGCTCTGCTTCCTTGTTCAGCTTTATCTTCATATCACGGACAATTCTGCCCATCTTCTGAAATACGCCTGCAAGCGGTACCATTCTGATAGACATTACAGTATCCTGAAGCTCGTCTGTCAGCTTTCTGAGCTGTCTTGCAGCCTTTGAGAAGCTCTCAAGCTCAAGACCCTCAAGATCCGGGTTTGCTATTACCATTGACTCGGTCGTTATGATTTCACCGACAATATCATGCAGTGTGTCAAGCTTTGACAGATTTACGCTGATAAGGCTATGCTTCTGACCGCCGTTAGCCTTTTTAATGTCCTCCTGAGCCTTTGTGACCGCACTCTTTGCGGCAGGCTTTGCAGGAGCAGGCTGAGCCTGCGGCTTTTCCTCCGTCTTTGCAGGGGCGGCAACGGGAGCAGCCTCTTTAACCGGTGCGGGAGCAGGCTTTTCTTCGGCAGGTGCCGCAGACGGTGTGTCTATTATCTCATAAGACTCAACGTTGACTGCACCTTCTATGGCTTTAATTACCGTATCATTGTCTCCGTCGAAGCCCTTGAAGGTCACAAGGAAGCCGTTCTCGACAATATCCTTTGCCGTATCCGCATTGGATTCAACATCGGGAGGAGTACAGCTGATAACTTCGGCAACTTCCTTTATCTTTGTCAGCAGAAGGAAAGCACGGAGGTTTTCCATCTTACAGCCGTCCTCGAAGAATACACGGACGGTCATGCTTCCCTCTACGTTGCTTCCTGAAGGAGCGGCAGATGCTTCCTGCTTTGCCGCAGGAGCGCTTTCAGCAGGAACGCTTTCCGAAGGAGCGGCACCGCTTTCCATTGCCTTTAATCTTTCCGTTGCGTCTTCGAGCTTTTTGAACGTTTCCGAGAAGTCGGTAGGTGTATAGTCATCATCCCCCGAATTCTGTATATACTCGATTTCAGCCTTGTATAGATCGGAAACCTCAAATATAAGTTCATATACAAAATGTGCGTCCTTCGCAATTTCGGGCTTCTCCCTTATTACAAAGAACATATCCTCGCCCTTGTGTGCAAGATGCTGGAGATTTTCAAATCCCATCATCGCAGACGAGCCTTTGATTGTGTGCATTATTCTGAATATCTCGTTGATATCCTCCTGCGAGAATACATTTGCATCCTCTGTTCTGAGAAGAATTTCATCGAGCTGTTCAAGCAACGTATTGGTTTCAAATATGTACATTTCGAGCATGGATTCCATGCCGGGTTCAACCTTTGCCATATACAAAACCGCCTTTCCCTGATTTTTTTATTTTGCAATCGTAAGATTGATATTGATAAATCCCTTGAAATGTGCTAAACTTAAAGTCAAGCAATGCGATGCACAGCTTTAAAATGTGCATCTGAAAGGAAATATATATGCCCAACATTCCACAGATTACGGCTCCTGTTTCCAACAGTAAGAGCTATTCGTTCACTAACCGGCAGTATGACGGTAATATAGAACCGTTTGATATGGTCGAGCTTGCTCAGCCTATCAAAGCATCTACGGCGCAGGATAACGATTCCGCCGCCGCTATGATGATGGGCAGAAAGAATCTCGCTCCGCTTACTGTTCAGATAAAAGATCCCACTATGGCGGTCGAAACGCTCAAGAACCTGTTAAGCTCGGATCTGCTCGAGCAGACGATGATCAACGGTTACACAGAGCTTTACGACGATATGGATGAGCTTATCAAGAGCTTTTATCTTGCTCCCGAAAAGCTGGTCCGTGAGATTCAGAACCAGGAAAAGCAGAACACGATGTTCAGCGGTGATGAGTTTTACAAGCTGCTCCACGGTATCCTGAAGACCACCACAAGCCCCGATATAAAAGAAAGTATCGGTCAGCTACTGAAAGCACTCAACTATTCGTCAAACAAGCAGGAGATACTTAATGCACTCGGTGCGAATCTCAAATTCCTGTCCGAATATTTTTCACCTAACGAGTCGCTCTCCCGTAAGCTCTCCGATTTGTCTTCACAATGGAAGAGCAGTAGTGCGGCTGATATGTTCGAGCCGCTCAAGAGTGAAACGCTCGCACTGCTGAAGGACGTTTCCGCAAGTCTTCTGAACGATGAAAGAACACAGACGTTCATTCCGCTCATAATACATAATCTTTCACGCTACAACACCAACAACGGTATGCTCAAGGAGAGCTTTGCAAATCTCCTTGCATATATTCCGTCGGATGATATGCGTAGGGAACTGTCTGTTGCATTTGGAAATCTTCTTAAAAAGATTTTCAGCAAAAAACAGCTCAGCGAGATGTCGGATATTCCTGATAGTTATAATAATACACTAAATCAGTCTGAAAATCAAGACTATTTAAGCATTTTTGACAATAAAGCTGAAAAATTAACTCTGTCTTTGTTCATTAAGTCGCATTTATCCGATGAAAGCTATCTTTCGGAGCTGGATTTGTCCAGGGATAAACTGGAGTTTCTGACATCGCCGTTTGATGAAGGAAAACAATCCGGATTGCAGACACTTAAGAATATAATAATGGCAATGCTCACAGGCACTGACAGCCGACAGATTATTCCTGCGGTGCATCGTGATTTTCAGGGGATCAAGGATATGGCGGCACTTGTCGATTATCTCAACGAGATTCTCCGTGAAATGCCGGATATACCTCAGCGTGACACGCTTTTTGAGTTTTTCACCAATATAGTAAATGAGATGGCACAGCGTAAGGAGCTGCCGCCTTCGAGCAATATCCCTTCCGCACCGTCTACTCTTGATAAGCTGACCGATTTTATCGGTAAGAATATAAATCACGAGGCTATTCAGTCGCTGGATGATTTCAATGCGTCAAATCTTCTGCAGAGCCTTCTGAATGCACCGGGTGTATTCACGCCTCTTGCACACTATATCCTGCCGTTGCAAATTGAGGATACAAAGGCATTCGGCGAGCTGTGGGTCGATAATGACGAGAATAACCCTAACAACACGCCTGTCGGACAGAAGAATTATCACTTGTTCCTGACATTTGACGTTGAATCTATAGGACGTTTTGAGGTCGATATGTACGCACTGGGCGAAAACATCAATTTGTCGCTTCTTTATCCTGAAAAGTTCGGCTTCAAGATAAAAAAGCTGACCGATAAGATTGACCTTATAATAAGGAATATCGGCTATAAGCCTGCAAAATTTGAAACTGCGGTGCTGAGAAAGCCTCATGTGCTGACTGAGGTTTTCCCGAAAATAATTGACAGGAGGAAGGGTCTTAATGTCCAAGCGTAATTTAGGAAAGCAGGCTGCGGCGGCGCTTAAGTACAATCCCGACCTTAACTATGCTCCGGTCGTGGTAGCGTCCGGCCTTGGCGAGCTTGCGAAGAAGATTATAAATATCGCAGACGAGAACGGCGTTCCCGTTTACCGTGACGACAGCACGGCGGCGCTTCTTGTAATGCTCAACAGCGGTGAAACGATACCGGTCGAGCTGTACAGAATTATTGCGGCTATCTATGCGGAGGTCGTTTACTCCGCCAATGATATGAAAAAAGGCAAATAAGCCAAATACAAAAGAAAGAAGATAAAAGAAATGGTAAAGACAAAAAATCTCACATTAATGGTTACGGCGGCTGTGCTTGCCGCACTTACCTGTGTTGCGACAATGGTGGTACAGATACCTATGCCGCTTACAAAGGGCTATGTAAATCTCGGTGATGTAATGGTGCTTACATCGGTATGGCTTATCGGCTCGCCGTGGGGAGTTGCGGCGGCAGGCATAGGCTCTGCGATGGCGGATCTGCTTACAGGTTATGCTTATTATGCGCCTGCAACGCTGATAATCAAGGCACTTATGGCAGTAGCGGCATTCTACATTGCAAAGTGCTTTATGAACGGCTCTTATTTCAGGTCGCTTGTCGGCAAGGTAATCGGCGGTGCTGTGGCAGAAATAATTATGGTGGCAGGCTACTTCGTTTATGCTATTATACTTTACGGTAATGTGGCAACAGCGGCGGCAGGCATTTTCGGAAACGCAATACAGGGCGCTGTAGGGCTTATAGCAGGCGTGCTTCTGACAGTTGCGCTTGAAAAAGCAGGAACGAAGAAATTGCTCGGTTTTGATAAGTAATCATTCATTATAGTCAGGCGGCGAAGGTAATTTTACCATTCGCCGCCATTTTTTGACCATTCGTGCCATATTTGTTGAAATTCTCTTTATGGAATGTTACAATTGTATGATAGTAAGTAACGTTTATTATTATTTAAAATTTCTCGGATAAGGAGAGGCAAATGAAAAGAACATTTTCAACAAGAATCATAGCCAGCATAGCAACATCTGCTGTGCTTGCAGTCGGATCGCTGTCCTTTACGGCGATAAACGCAATTGCCGATGAAGCGGTGAGTTATTACGGACTGTCTGCAGACGGTACTGTTGTAAGCGGAACGGTAACTGATTATACAAAGATAGCTTCATCCGATAGCGCATGGGGCATTGCCGGTAAAGAAACGTGGTATGTGGCTGACGGTATCTTTAATATCTATACAACAAATCCTCTGAATCTCAAAGGAAATGTAAATGTCATACTCAAGAACGGCGCAGAGGTAATTGTAAGCCATGGTATTGCCGGCACAGACGCAACAATAACTTTTTATAGTGAGAGTGAAAGCGCAAGCGGTGTTATTGGTTTTATCGGAGCTACAGGCAGTGAGGGCAGTCGTGGTAAGACGTGTAGCGGTTCCGATGCGGTTGACGGAGAGAACGGTGCGGACGGCAAAGCTGCAGTAAATGTTTCTTCATTCACGGTTGCAGGCGGCACAGTAACTGTTATCGGCGGCAAGGGCGGTAAAGGCGGCGATGCAGGGTACGATGATATGACATCTTCTGTGTTGTATGAAGGCACAGGAGGTAACGGCGGTAACGGCGGTGCGGCTATAACCGATAATACAAAGGTGCATCTTAATGGCGGCAGACTTAACGTTACAGCAGGCAGAGGCGGTGATGCCGGCGTAAATACGCACGCACCCGATGAAGAGCGTGATAATTATAAAGGCAAGCCGGGAAATCACGGAACATCGGTAAGCGGAATATACGCCGTAAACGGTATTCTCAATGTCAATAAGCTTGATGATTCCGATGCAGACGATATTTCGGGCGATTTTAAGCTCCTGTCTGTGAACGGTTACGAAAATGCAAAGCTCGATATAATCGGTAAAGGAACGGCGAAGGTAACTGACGGCACTGTTATTGAAACCTACGGTGATATTTCCGTAGCAGGCACTCTGTCTGTTGACAACGGTACGATACTCACAAACGGCAGTATCACAAAATCCGGCAGTGCGGCACAGATAACAAAGACGAACGGCGGCGTTATCCGCAGGCTCACACCTGCTTACGGTGCCGGATATACACTGGATTTAGCGGGCGGTAAATGTATTGCGGAAACCGGCTATAAAATAAAGCTGTCGCACGGAAATACTTTAACCGATGTTGCCGGTCCCGACACAATAGTATCGGAATCAAACAGACTTAATATTGTCCGCAGCGGTGACGGTGAAATAATAGATGACAGCGAGCCACGCACAAATGTAATGCCCTATTGCATAAAGGCAAATAATACGAATGAAACAACCGTAACGGACGGAAATGTCTTTGCTATGAGAGGAGTTTCTTCAAGGCTTGTATTTGCTCTGAACGATCCCGATGAATACCGTTTCTCAGGCGTTAAGGTAACAGATATTGACGGTAATGCGATACCTGACAATATGTACACGTTTGACAGCACGACAGGCGAGTTCATCGCACTTTCGGTTGACCGCAACCTTATTGTAACCGCAGACGCAAGTCTTAAAGATGTTGAAATATCTGTAACAGACAGTGAAAACAATCCTGTGTCAACTGTTAACTTCGGTACAGATTTTGATAACGGCAGTACGGCAACGCCTTTGATGTTTAAGCTGAAAGTCACAGAGGGCGGTTCTATAGCAAAGTACAGAGTAGTAAAGGAATCCGACCTTAATAAAGCAAACGGTGACATAACTGATACTTCTTCGTTCACAGTATCATACACTGCTGGCAATGAATGGGGTACAGCCGATGACGGCTCTTCAAAGCTTGCAAAGGGCGCAACGGCAACATTCACAGTTAAGCCCGACAGCAATTTAGCCGCAGGAACTTATACAGAAGATTTCATCGTTATAACAGACAGAACCGCTTATGCTGATGCGTCTGCAGGCACTCAGGATAAGGCTCTGGCACGTTTTACGCTGACTTATAAGGTTGAACACGAGAGTGACGGTAAACTGTATTATTCCGATCTTACCGGACACTATAATCTTTGTAAGAACTGTCAGGCAAAAATCAATAAAGTAAATCATATATTTGATGTAAAGACCGTAAATGAGGATACGCTTGCCGCCCCTGCGGATTGCTTAACTCCTGCCAGGTATTTCTATTCGTGCGAATGCGGAGCGCACACGAATGACACAGCGCTCGTGTTTGAAAGCGGTGCTCCAAACGGGCACACATTCGGTGAGTGGACAGTATCAAAAGGCTCTACCTGTGTTGCAGACAGTCAGAAAACAAGAAAATGCAAGGTTTGCAGTTATACCGAATATGAAGATACCGATATAGACCCGGATGGTCATGTATGGGAATCGGATTATACAACAGATAAGGAACCTACCTGCACGGCAGCAGGCTCTGAATCAATTCATTGTTCACTCTGTGACGCAAGGAAGGATATAAAGGAGATTTCTCCGAAGGGACACGACTGGTCCGAGTGGAAAACTCTCGTTGAGCCGACAATCACATCTGAGGGTAAAGCGTCCAGATCCTGCAACGTTTGCGGCATCAAGGAGGAGAAAGCACTTTCTAAGCTCAGCGGTAAGAAGGAATGGAAACACGATAAGAATAAGCACTGGCACGTTGACGACAATGGCAATATAATCGATGCTGACGATCACGAGTTCAAGTGGGTGGTAGATAAAGAGCCTACCGCCACAGAGCCGGGTATAGGCCATTATGAGTGTATAGCTTGTGCGTTTGAAAAAGCTCCCGAAGAATTCGGAAAGAGAAACCCCGAAACAGGTGCATCGTCACTTGCCGTCTGGATTGCGGTAGCGGCTGTTGCCGGCGGAGCAGTTCCTGTAACGTATAAGGCAAGAAAAAGAAAGAATAAGTAAGTAAAAGTATTTGAGAGCAGACGAAAGTCTGCTCTGTATTTTTTTGCACACAAAATGCCCTGCAACGTTCAAAATACGCTGCAGGGCAGGTTTTATGCGGTTTTAATGTTAAATTCTGAAGTAGTCAACGCCACCCTTGAACAGAAGCTGTTCCTTGTTGCCGTCAACATTAACGCAGGTATCCGAGCTTATACGCTCTGTATGACCCATCTTACCGAGTACACGGCCGTCAGGAGAAATGATACCCTCGATAGCGCACATCGAGCTGTTGGGATTGTATGCAAGATCCATTGTAGGCTCGCCGTTAAGGTCAACATACTGAGTAGCAATCTGACCGTTTTCGATGAGCTTTGCGATAACCTCATCGCTTGCTACAAAACGTCCTTCGCCGTGCGAGATCGGTATGTTGTAAACCTCGCCCACCTTGCAGTGCATAAGCCACGGCGACTTGTTGGTGCAAATCTTAGTAAGAGCAAGCTGTGACTGGTGTCTGCCTATGGTGTTATATGTAAGCGTGGGGCTTTCGCTTGACAGAGGAACTATCTTGCCGAAAGGCACAAGACCGAGCTTGATAAGAGCCTGGAAGCCGTTGCATATACCGATCATAAGACCGTCACGGGCATAGAGCATATTCTCTACGGCGTCCTTAATCTTAGGATTGCGGAAGAATGCGTTGATAAACTTAGCAGAGCCTTCGGGTTCGTCACCGCCTGAGAAACCGCCGGGAACAGCTATCATCTGGCTGTCCTCGATTCTCTTTGCAAATTCGTTTACGCTGTCTTCCATATTCTTTGCAGAAAGGTTTCTGATAACAAATATTTCAGCTTCACCGCCGTATCTGTTGAATGCGGCAGCCATATCGTATTCGCAGTTAGTACCGGGGAATACGGGGATAAGTACCTTAGGCTTTGCAATAGTGCCGGGAGCCTTGTTTGTGAGAAGATCACAGCCCTTGTCATAAGCAACCGATACGGGCCTCGGCATTTCGGGGAGCGAATTCTTGAAGATAGGCTCAAGAACAGCGTCATACTTCTTCTCAAGATCTGCAATGTCGAGCTTGACATCGCCTGCCGTAATCGTATAGTCGCTCACCGTTTCACCGATAAGCTCTGCGCCTTCTATTGCGCCCTTAGCCTCGATGATGAATGCACCGTAGTGCAGACCGAACAGCTTTTCATCGTCCATAGCTTTAAGTTTTGCACCGATTCTGTTACCGAGCGACATCTTGAAGATACCTTCTGCAATACCGCCGTGAGCTAAAGTCCATACCGACAGGGCAGTGCCGTCTGCAATTGCCTTTTCTACTGTAGCAAATACCTTCTTGACGCTGTCAAAGTCAGGCATACCGTTTTCATCGTATGCAGGTTCAATGTAGTAAATGTCACTGCAGGGGAGCTTGAATTCGGCGGAAATTATCTTGTCTGACTTTGCTGTTGAAACTGCGAAAGAAACGAGCGTGGGCGGAACATCTATATGCTCAAATGTACCAGACATTGAGTCCTTGCCGCCTATAGCACCGCTTGAGAGTGCAATCTGAGCCTTATATGCACCGAGGAGTGCGGCAAAAGGCTTGCCCCAACGCTCAGGATCGCCCTGTGTACGTTCAAAATATTCCTGGAATGTGAGCCAGCACTTTTCGCTCTTACCGCCTGCGGCAACTACCTTTGCCATACTCTCGACTACTGCCAGAGCGGCTGCGTGATAGGGTGACTGACGGCTTACGAAAGGATCGAAGCCCCATGCCATTATGGAAGCTGTCTTTGTGTTGCCCGAAAGTACGGGGAGCTTTGCCGCCATAGCCTGTACGGGTGTCTGCTGTGTCTTGCCCGAATAAGGCATAAGTACAGTACCTGCACCGATTGTTGAGTCAAAGCGCTGTACAAGCCCCTTCTGTGAGCATACGTTAAGGTCGGTAACGAGTTTTTCCCATTCTTCCTTGCTGTTGTGTCTGCCTGTAGAGTAGCTGACTGTAGGAGCGGGAACATATATATCTGTGTGCTTTTCTGCACCGTTTGAATTTAAGAATTCTCTTGAAATGTCGCAGATAGTCTTGCCGTTCCAGTTCATCTTGAGTCTGGGGTTTTCGGTAACTACCGCAACTGGAGTAGCCTCAAGGTTTTCCTTGCCTGCAAGAGCAATGAACTTGTCAACATCGTTCTTGTCAACTACAACCGCCATTCTTTCCTGTGACTCAGAGATGGCAAGCTCTGTGCCGTCAAGACCGTCGTACTTCTTGGGAACTGCGTTGAGGTTTATCTCAAGACCGTCAGCAAGCTCGCCTATGGCTACGGAAACACCGCCTGCGCCAAAGTCGTTGCAACGCTTTATCAGCTTTGTTGCGTTCTTGTCACGGAATAATCTCTGGAGTTTTCTTTCTTCGGGAGCGTTACCCTTCTGAACCTCAGCACCGCAGGTTTCGAGCGATTCAACGCTGTGCGACTTTGATGAGCCTGTAGCGCCGCCGCAACCGTCACGGCCTGTTCTGCCGCCGAGCAGAATGATTATGTCACCGGGGACGGGGCGTTCACGGACAACGTTCTCAGCAGGAGCGGCACCTATTACAGCACCTATCTCCATACGCTTAGCCATATATCCGGGGTCGTAGATTTCAGCAACGTGACCTGTTGCAAGACCAATCTGGTTACCGTATGACGAATAGCCCTGTGCGGCTGTTGTTGTTATCTTTCTCGGAGGGAGCTTGCCGGGGATCGTCTTGTCAACAGGGAGCAGGGGATCCGAAGCACCCGTTACACGCATAGCCTGATAAACGTAAGAACGACCCGAAAGCGGATCTCTTATAGCACCGCCGAGGCAGGTTGCCGCACCACCGAAAGGTTCAATCTCAGTGGGGTGGTTATGTGTTTCGTTCTTGAACATAAGAAGCCACTGCTCGTCCTTGCCGTCAACGTCAACGGTTATTTTTACGGAGCAGGCATTTATTTCTTCACTCTCGTCAAGGTCGGGGAGAAGACCGTCTTTTTTCAGCTTTCTTACTGCGGCGGTCGCAATATCCATAAGGCAGACAGGCTTTGCGCTTCTGCCAAGCTCCTCCTTGTCGAGCTTATATTCCTTATAAGTTTCGGCAATGTAGGGAGCGTCAATCTTCGCATTGTCGATTATTGTTCCGAATGTTGTGTGACGGCAGTGATCCGACCAGTATGTATCTATCATTCTGATTTCGGTAAGGGTAGGATCTCTCTGCTCCTTCTTGAAATATTCCTGACAGAACTTTATATCGCCAAGATCCATAGCAAGTGCGTACTTCTTGATAAACTCGGCAAGCTCGTCTTCGGAAAGACCGATAAATCCGTCAAGCACAGCTACATCCTTCGGAATATCATACTTTACATCAAGCGTTTCATACTGCTCAAAGCCGCATTCTCTTGCTTCTACGGCATTAATGAGATAGTGCTTTATCTTAGTGAAATCCTCATCTGAAATATCGCCCTTAAGGATATACAGCTTTGCGTATTTAACTGTGGGACGCTCGCCCTGGCACAGCATCTGTATACACTGAGCGGCTGAGTCTGCTCTCTGATCGAACTGACCGGGTAAAAACTCGGTTGCGAACATCTTTTCATCAGCCTCAATCTCAGGCAGTGAATAATAAACATCGTCAACAGGCGGTTCTGAGAATACGGTGGGAGTAGCTTTTTCAAAATTCTCCTTTGTGATACCCTCTGCATCGTAACGGTTTACGATACGCACATCCTTGATACCCTTAATCTGAAGTGCGGTTTTAAGGTCTGAGAGAACAGCTTTTCCCTCAACGGCAAACTGCGGTTTCTTTTCCACATAAATGCGATAAACTGACATAAACTTCCTCCGTCGTTTTTTGTGATAGTGCCACAGGCTTTTGCAAGCGTGTAAAGGCACAAAACTATCAATACCTTTTAATTATACTACAATATCTGCCCGATTACAAGCATTTTATTTCTTCTCCGACACAAAAATCACTGCCCGATGCTCCTGTAATTTGTACAGTAATTATATCCTGTCTGTTTGCGTCACTGCCGTATATGCGCACGGGAACGTACTGCGGTGTAAGGCCGTTTGCGTATTCTTCGCTTTCCCTGCGCTGAATAAGCACCTTTTCCGTCTTTCCCACGCACGAGCGGAAATATTCTTCTTTCAGCTTTTTTGCAAGGCTGCTCATAGTGTGGTATCTCTTTACGGCAATATCATGTGCAACGTGGTCTGTGCGTCTTGCCGCCGCTGTACCCTCTCTGATCGAGTAGGTAAAAACGTGCATTGCCGCAAAACCGACTTTTTGGGCAAATTCGCAGGATTCTTTGAATTCTTCGTCGGTTTCCCCTGCAAAACCTACCATAATATCGGTAGTTATCGCACAATCGGGAAACGCTTTTCGCAGCCTCAGGACTATATCATAGTATTCATCGGGCGTATAATGCCGGTTCATACGCTTCAATGTAGCACTGCTTCCGGACTGGAGCGACAGGTGAAAATGCGGACAGAGCTTCTTTTGTGCCGCCATTCTTGCTATATCCTCATCTGTCAGCAGCTCCGGCTCAAGCGATGACAAACGTACACGCTCCACACCGTCCACCGAGCATACCGCCTCTATTGCATCTGCAAGCCTCAGCCCGATTTCCTGACCGTAGCAGGAAAGGTTGATGCCGACAAGCACCATCTCCTTATGACCGCACGATACCTGAAACCTTACTTCCTCGGTTATATCCTGCAAGGAACGTGACCTTACAGAGCCTCTGGCGGTAGGTATTATGCAGTAACTGCAGAATCTGTCACAGCCGTCCTCAATCTTTATAAACGCTCTCGTCTTGCCCATATCGGCGTTTTTCTGCTTTTCATATTGCTTTTTAACGGGTCTTGGCGGTATGGCAACCTGCTTTACCTTGTTGCCGGTAAAAACGTCTATCATATCAGCAATGCTGTCTTTATGCTCGGTACCCGTTACTATATCGGCTGACAGCTTTGAAGCCGTTTCGGGAAAAGCCTGCGGAAAACAGCCCGTAAGCACGACTATTTTCATAGGGTCGCTGCTTTTTATCCTGTTTATAAGCTGTTTCGCTTTTTTGTCGCTGTTTTCCGTCACCGAACAGCTGTTTATTATAACAATATCCGCCGTAAAAATATCGTCTGTTTTCTCGTATCCGTGTTCGTCCATAGCCTTTGCTACCGAAGCACTTTCATATTGGTTGACCTTGCACCCGAAGGTCTGTATGGTATATCTGATAATATCACTTCCATAATAAATTGTGGTGAGTTTCACCAAAAGTAAACTCCCGACAGCCTAATTATACTTTATTATTCCGAAATTTGCAAGCTGTGACGATTTTTTGACAATAATACTCTTGACCGTATCGTGAAATGTGTTATTATATAGCTGTAAGGAGCGACAAGCACTTACAGTGATAAGGCGAAAACGGGAAATCAGGCTAACGGTTATCTCCGATTGAAAAAATTAAGTAAAATCATTTAAAAGCAATTGACAACCGCCTTACATTTTGGTAAAATGAAATCAATCGGTCAGGAGCCGAAATTTGACCTGAAATATGAAAGGTAGGTTTTTTGTATGAAAACAGCTAATATCAGAATCAATACTATTGAAGACGTTAAGAATTTCGTAACAACAGTTACAAAGTGCAACTATGAAGTTGACATCGTAAGCGGCAGATATGCAATTGACGCAAAGTCAATAATGGGTATCTTCAGCCTGGATCTTTCAAAGCCCCTCGAGCTTCGTGTTCACAGCGATGATTGCGATGAGCTTATGGCTGAGCTTGACAAGTATATCGTTAAGTAATCTGTGATGCTTAATAACGAGAGCCGCCGTGCTATCTGCACGGCGGCTTTTTGTGTCTTATTCGGTTACGGTTATTGAGTTAGCGTATTTGATCTTGCACACTACTGTGTTCTTATCGCCCGACAGCATTCCTATGCGGCTTCCGTTTGAATAGAGAATATCTCCGTCTGAAAGCAGTTTGTAATCCATTATCCGCTTTTTTAAAACGGTTATGTTACCGTTTTTATCACGCTTTACAAGCTCCCAGTCCGATGGGATTATACCGTCGTCTGCGTCACCGCTCAGCTGTTTTTCGGCTTTTATCAGATTTCCCTCGATGAAGGCTTCACGCTCGTCTGCGGCTTTGCTCTTTGCCGGATTTTTACCGCCGGTACGCAAAGGTTCTCCGCCGAACGCCATTGAAAACACGCTTAAAAATCCGCCGATAGCCTTGATTATCCTGACAGGGAACATCAGTATATCCATTGCGAGATTGCTTTTCTGCTTTGTCGGAACGTATTTTCTGCGTATGTAGTATATGTTTCCGTCGGCATCGTCCTGCGGCTTTATGCAGTCAAATCCTTCCTCTGCGATAAATTCGTCTATTGTTCCGCTCCGTGTATCGAAAAGACATATCGTACACGGGCTTTTTTCCGCAATCTCTCCTGTGCCGTTTGTCGCAAAGCCCATAGCCGTATAGTAGATTATATCGCTGTTCCTGCGTGAAATAAAGGGGTGAGTTTCGCTGGTAAACCCTTCTGTGAGCTGTTCAAAGCTGCCGTTTTTCGTATCGACAAGGGCAATGTGATTTTCGTAATACCCGTTTCCTGCGCTGACTACGCACTTCCCGTCACAGCAGTCAATATCATTGATTATTTCCTCACGGTTTGCGAAAATATAGTTTTCTCCCTCGCGGTCCTTGAAGTACATACCGCCGACATTATCCGCAAAAGTCGTGTATATCAGCCTGTCGCCACACGAACCGATGCCCTTGAGCATATCGAATGCTTCATTTTCGCCGTATTCCTTCTGCTCAACGCCCATGAACTTTGCACCTTTGCCGGTGGTTTTCCATTCATCACGGGCCTTCATCTTACGCACTGCGTCACGGTAGCTCTCCACACGCTCACAGTGAACGAGGTGTTCCTTGCCGTTTTCAATGTTATAAAGCTCGCCTTCCGATAGGCAGTAAATATTCATATTATTCCCCCGAAGCTGTTATTTTTGTCCGTAATATGCGTTAGCGCCGTGCTTTCTCAGATAGTGCTTATCAAGAAGCTCCTGCTGCATAGGCTCGATATTTCTGTCAAGCAGAAGGTTGAACATGGCCATCTTTGCGACATTTTCAAGCACGACCGCATTGTGTACGGCGTCGATTGCGTCCTTGCCCCAGGCAAAAGGTCCGTGAGAGTGTACGTTTACTGCAGGTACGGAATCGGGATCGATGTTACGCTTTTTGAACGTATCAATGATTATCGTGCCTGTTTCCTTTTCGTATTCGCCACCGATAGCTTCGGGCGTCATCTTGTCGGTGCAGGGTATAGCACCGTAGAAATAGTCGCCGTGCGTTGTGCCGAGCGCAGGAATATCAAGTCCGCTCTGTGCAAAGGTCGTACTCCACTGAGAATGCGTATGAACTATACCGCCGATGTCAGGGAACGCTTTGTACAGTTCAAGATGTGTCGGCGTGTCGCTTGACGGCCTTAAATCGCCCTCGACCTGCTCGTCGTCAAGAGTTACTACAACAAGATCGTCTACCGTCATACCGTCATATTCAACGCCGGATGGCTTTATTACTGTCTCTTATACACATCTCCGAGCCCACGAGACTACGCTGCATCTCG
>ERZ1027068.237-NODE-237-length-18704-cov-5.494128_pt1 | contig 18704 bp, 18 predicted proteins | sample MGYA00519420_ERZ1027068 | MGnify/ENA primary metagenome ERZ1027068 (study PRJEB26926, sample SAMN06164835) | human gut metagenome | biome: ENVO:00009003; feature: ENVO:2100002; material: ENVO:00002003 | host: Homo sapiens | place: USA | collected 2012 ...
TCTACACGTAAGGAGTCGTCGGCAGCGTCAGATGTGTATAAGAGACAGGAACATCCTGTTTATCTGCGGCGGTGCATTCGAGGGTATAGATAAGCTGATAATGCAGAGAACAAGCTCATCGGCGCTCGGCTTCGGCGCAGAGGTAAAGAGTAAGCAGGACAACAAGATAAACGAGGCACTGCATCAGGTAGAGCCTGAGGATCTTGTAAAGTTCGGAATTATCCCCGAGCTTGTCGGCAGACTTCCCGTAATTGCTGTGCTTGACGATCTTGACGAGGACGCACTTGTAAAGATACTGTCCGAGCCGAAGAACGCTATTCTGAAGCAGTACAGCTATATGTTCTCGCTTGACGGCATAGAGCTTGAGATTACCGACGATGCAATGCGTGCCATAGCAAAAAAAGCGGCTGAAAGAAAAACAGGCGCAAGAGGTCTGCGTACAGTAGTCGAGGAGGCACTCTCCGATATTATGTTCGATGCTCCGAGCGACGATACAATATCAAAGGTAATCCTCACAGGCGAATGTGTCACCGACGGTAAAGCACCGGAGGTTATCAGAGATCCTTCCGCAAGAAAAAACAGAAGGAACAGCGAAAAGAAAACCGCAAAGAAAAATCCCGCATAACAAAGGTTGAGCTGTTTTCGTTTACAGATAAAAATTAAAAAATTTTTTTAAAATAGTATTTACAAACGTTGCTTTGTATGCTATAATAACTTTGTTGTGCATTGCACACAATCAATTCTTGTCTTGGCTCTGTGGAGAATGCTCGTTATGAGAAACACCGTTTCCCGCCGCTATGACAAAGAAAATATTTTTAAGAGGTGTAACCATGCTTTTAAAGGAAGAAAAGACAGCGGTTATCGAAGCTAACCGCACACACGAGAACGACACAGGTTCTCCCGAAGTACAGATCGCTATTCTCACAAAGAGAATCAACGACTTAACCGAGCATTTAAAGACACATAAGAAGGATCACCACTCACGCCGTGGTCTTCTTAAGATGGTAGGTCACAGACGTAATCTGTTAAACTACCTCGCTAAGAAGGATATCGAACGCTACCGTGCAGTAGTAGCTAAGCTCGGTCTTCGTAAGTAAGAGTTTAAAAAAGGGCAGGGCATTTTTGTTCTGCCCTTTAACCCTTATTTCAGCATTGATTTTTTGACTTAATGAGAAGCAGTGCAGTCAGCAATAAATTGAACGGAATAATGTTATTCCGCTGAATTTATTGCTAACGCTGTTTCTCTTAAAATAAAACAGGAGGAACAATATGTTCGAGAATTACAAAACATTCAAAACGACATTTGCAGGCCGTGAGCTTATGGTCGAAACCGGTAAGGTATGCGGACTTGCAAACGGTTCTTGCTGGGTACACTACGGTGAAACAGTCGTAATGGTAAACGTTACAGCAAGCGCAAAGCCCAGAGAGGGTGTTGACTTTTTCCCTCTTGCAGTTGACTACGAAGAAAAGCTCTACGCAGTAGGTAAAATTCCCGGCGGTTACTTAAAGAGAGAGGGCAGACCCAGCGAAAAGGCTATACTGAACTCCCGTGTAGTTGACCGTCCTATGCGTCCTCTGTTCCCCAAGGATATGAGAAATGACGTTGCTATCGTTATGACGGTTCTTGCAGTAGATCCCGAAACACAGCCTGAGATCATCGCTATGATCGGCGCTTCTATCGCAGTTTCCATTTCAGATATTCCGTGGAACGGTCCTATCGGCGGTATCTCCGTAGGTCTTGTTGACGGTGAGATTGTTCTTATGCCCGACGCAGAGCAGAGAGCAAAGTCAGACCTTCAGCTTACCGTTGCGTCAAGCGAGAAGAAGGTCGTAATGATTGAAGCCGGTGCAAACGAAGTTGACGATGATACAATGCTCAAGGCTATAATGGCAGGTCACGAAGAGATCAACAAGTCACTTATCCCCTTCATCAAGCAGATTCAGGCTGAGATTGGCAAGCCCAAGTTCAGCTTCCCCTCAATGGAGGTTGATCACGATCTGTTCGAAGCTATTCAGAACAAGTACACCGAGCAGGTAAAGTTCGCTCTTGATACAGACGACAAGAATGTCCGTGAGGAGCGTTTACAGCCTATAAAGGATGCTATCCACGCAGAGTTTGACGAGCAGTATCCCGACAAGGCCGCTATGATTGACGAGTGCATCTACAAGTTACAGAAGTTCATCGTAAGACGTTGGCTGTTAGACGAGCAGAAGCGTGTTGACGGCAGAGGTATGGACGAGATGCGTCCTCTTGCCGCTGAAGTAGGACTTCTCCCCAGAGTACACGGCTCAGGTCTGTTTACCCGTGGTCAGACACAGGTTATGACAATCACGACCTTAGGCCCTGTAAGCGACAGCCAGAAGCTCGACGGCATTGACGAAGAAGAAACAAAGCGTTATATGCACCACTATAATTTCCCTGCATACTCTGTAGGCGAAACAAAGGCAAGCAGAGGCCCCGGCAGACGTGAGATCGGTCACGGCGCACTTGCACAGAGAGCGCTCGAACCCGTTATCCCTCCCGTTGAAGAATTCCCCTACGCAATAAGACTTGTATCTGAAGTGCTTTCTTCAAACGGTTCAACATCACAGGCTTCTATCTGCGGCTCTACGCTTTCACTGATGGACGCAGGCGTTCCGATAAAGTCACCTGTTGCAGGTATTTCCTGCGGTCTTATCACAGAGGGCGACCGTTGGATGACAATGGTAGACATTCAGGGTCTTGAGGACTTCTTCGGCGATATGGACTTCAAGGTAGGCGGTACTCATAAGGGTATCACAGCTATCCAGATGGATCTTAAGATCGACGGTCTTACACCTGAGATTATCAAGGACGCATTTGCAAAGACACACAAGGCAAGAGATTACATTCTTGACGAAATAATGCTCAAGGCAATTCCCGAACCCCGTCCCACTGTAAACAAGTACGCACCCAAGATGCTCAATTACAAGGTACCCGTTGACAAGATAAGAGAAGTTATCGGTACAGGCGGTAAGGTTATACAGAAGCTCTGCGCAGACTTCGAGGTTAAGATTGACATTGATGAAGAAGGCAATGTATTCATCTGCGGTCAGGATCTTGAAAAGGCTCAGAACTGCATAGCGATGATAAAGGCTATCACATCTCCTCCCGAGGTTGGCGCTATCTACAAGGGTAAGGTTGTTCGTATAATGAACTTCGGTGCGTTTGTTGAGATTGCTCCCGGCAAGGACGGTATGGTACACATTTCAGAGCTTGAAAACAGACGTGTTGAAAAGGTTGAAGATGTTGTTTCAATCGGTGACGAGATAATCGTAAAGGTTCTCGAAATCGACAACCAGGGTAAGATAAGACTTTCAAGAAAGGCTGCTCTTGCCGAAATCGAAGCAAAGAAGAAAAACGGCTGATAAAGCTGAATATTGCAAAAACAGACCTGTGGGAAACTCTCACAGGTCTTTTTATACGCAATTTCGGCTTGCAATGGCACGCTGTTTGTGATATACTTATACTGTATCATTATGTGATAACTGCACGCTTTGCCGTATATTTTCCGCTCTTTTGCTAAGAATAAAAGAGAAAAAATCAGCAAAGGAGCAGGGTATGAATAAAGATAATATCACAAATAACGAACAGACCGACGAGGAGAACGAAGAACAGGCGGTAACCTGTCAGGTGTCGGATAACGGCATATTCGCATCGGAAAACGCTAAGCACAATATCCATTGCCTTAACGTAATCGGTCAGATAGAGGGACATTATATCCTTCCTCCCCAGAACAAGACCACAAAGTATGAACACATTATGCCTGCACTGGTAGCAATAGAGCAGGATATGAGCATAGACGGTCTGCTTATAATACTCAATACGGTCGGCGGAGATGTAGAGGCAGGACTTGCAATATCCGAGCTTATCGCAGGAATGTCAAAGCCCACAGTGTCGATCGTAGTCGGCGGAGGTCATTCAATTGGTGTACCGCTTGCGGTAAGTGCAAGAAAGAGCTTTATCGTGCCGTCTGCAACAATGACCATCCACCCTGTCAGAATGAACGGACTTCTTCTCGGCATACCGCAGACGCTGTCATATTTTGAGCGTATGCAGGAGAGAATAATAAATTTCGTAAGCAAGAACAGCAGGATAAAGCCCGAGCGTTTCCGTGAGCTTATGATGAAGAAGGATGAGCTTGTAATGGATGTCGGTTCGGTGCTTGACGGCGAAACAGCCGTGAACGAGGGACTTATAGACAGCCTCGGAGGACTGAGCGATGCTGTGCAGTGCCTTTACTCTTTGATAGAACAGCAGAAAACCGATAAGGAAAGCACTAAGCACGGTACAGGAAAAACCGTTTCAAAAAAAAGCACTTCGTCCGCAACAGCTAAAACGGATACAAAAACCGCAGGCAAGGGTAAAGCAACCGCCAGAGTGAGTACGTTCAGAGAATATCACCCGTCGGCGCAAAGAGCAGAAATGAGAGCAAAGCGAGGTGCGGAGAATGTTTCAGACCGTTGTAGATGAATCGGAGGTTTTCAGTAACGCACAGCTTTATGACAATAACTCCTATTATGCGGTTGACGGTTGTGTTTTTTCTTATACTGTCTGCGAAAAGAACAGCGTTTCTGTATCGCACGATTTACGGAGTTATTTGAAATACACGCAGATAAAGCCGCTTTAGACGAAAGTCATTACGGGCGTAAGCCCATACATATATATTAAGTAAACAATACGAAATAATCCGAAAGGAACAAAAGAAAATGGATTACATAAGCATAATCATTCAGGGCATTATACAGGGACTTACGGAGTTTCTTCCCGTTTCAAGCTCAGGCCATCTGTCTGTTGCCCAGCATTTTATGAATATCGGAGAAAACACCCTTATAACCTCTGTTGTACTGCATTTAGGAACGCTTCTGGCGGTTTTTATAGCATTTTTCCCAACTATCTGGGGAATGATAAAGGAATTTTTCCTTACTATAAAGGATATTTTCACAGGTAAATTTTCGTGGAAGAATATGAACGCAAACAGACGTATGATGTTTATGGTCATAATTTCCACCGCTATGCTTGTACCGGTTTACTTCTTCAAAGACTTCTTTACAGGCTTTGAGGGCGACAATGACATTATTTTTGAGGGCTTTGCCTTTATCTTTACCGCAATCCTTCTCTTTATGTCGGATAAGTGCATAAAGGGCAACAAAACAGGCGATAAGATGAAGGTCGCAGATGCCGTTGCAATAGGCGCAATGCAGTGCGTGGCTCTGTTTCCCGGTGTGTCACGTTCAGGCTCTACAACCGCCGCAGGTCTTTTCTGCGGACTTACAAAGGAAACTGCGGTCACATTCTCGTTTATACTCGGTATCCCCGCAATTCTCGGCGGAAGTGTGCTTGAGATCGGTGATGCGTTAAAAAGCAATGTAGATCTTGACTGGGTACAGCTCGGAATAGGCTTTGTCGTATCGGCGGCAGTGGGACTTCTTGCAATAGCTCTTGTAAAGTGGCTTCTTAAAAAAGACAGATTCAAGATTTTTGGATTCTATACGGCGGTACTCGGTCTTGCCTGCATAGGCATCGGTGCTTATGAACTGGCGACCGGCTCACACTTCGTTTTGGTTTTTTGACAGTATTTAAATATAATATAATGATTTTGGGAGAAAGGACGTAGAAACATGGCAGCAAAGCGCAATCTGAACAACAGCACCAATGAAGATAAGACCGGAACGTCAAAGTCATCGGGCAAAACACGGAAAAAGGATCAGACTACCGAAGATAAGCAGCGAGAACTGAGTGAACGTTGTAAGATGGATATCGAAAAGAAACTTAAATCAAAAAGAAGAAGAAGCTCTATAATTCTTTTCGCCATAGGTGTTCTTATGGCACTGTTTACGATTATAGGCTTTATCGGCAGTCTTAACAGAGCGGAAGGCGCCAGCCTCAATCTGCTTGATATGATTTACTCATTCCTCTGCGGTGTGTTCGGCTTTACGGTATTTTTCACAGGTCCTATTCTTATATATGTAGCCGTACTTATTGCAACGGATAAGAGCAGGACAAGCATCCTCACCAAGATATTACAGCTGTCGGGCGGAATAGTGATATTGAGCACAGCTATACAGATATTCTTCGTAGGCAGTGTCGGAAAAGGCACGACCGACTTTTTCGGAGCGGTGGCAAGTCTTTATTCTGACGGAACACGGCTGACAGGCGGCGGTATCATAGGCGGTATACCTGCGTGGCTTTTGCTTTTGTTCGGCAATGTCGGCGCAATAGTAATGATTATACTGATTGCTTTCGTATTTGTTATGCTTATCAGCAGAAAGTCGCTTATGGACTTTTTATGCGCTGTAGGAAAACCCGTCAAAAAGGTTGCGGTTACCGCCAAGGAGAAACACGCTCAGCATAAGGAAGAAATGGAAGCGTACAGACTTGAGCAGGAACAGCAGAGGCTGCAGGCTGAAAGCGAGCGCAAGGAAAAACTTATAGAGCTTGAATCTAACGCTGTCGGAACTCCTGCAACAACGCTTCAGGAAAGACACGATGAGAATATCGAGGAGCAGAAAAAGGACAGCGATAATTTCATAAACGAGATTAATAATTACAACGGCAAGGTATCGCCAAAACCCGAAGAAGCGGTTCAGCAGAGCAATGAGCATCTGCCTGAGATTGCTCCTGAGAGCGATGTACATATGTCCTGCGATAAGCTGCCCGACCTGCCCGTAGCCGATAACAACGGCTCTGCACAAAAGGCACAGAGCATAACTGCAGATAAGCAGGAGGACAGCGAGCCGATACCGGAATATTTTCCGCCCCTTCCTATTTATCCTCCGGAGGAGGTCAATCCCGTTGAGACTGCTTTAAATTCGTTCATAGAAGAAACGAACTATGAACAAAATTCTTCTGTACAGAGAGAAGAACAGTTTGTGAACGATGTGAACGCTCCCGTTGCACCGCCTGCAGAAGCGCCTTTTATCGCAGATAATACCGATTCCGGTATTGCCGACAGTACACCTGACGGTATTACGGACAGTACCGCAGTGCAGGAGGACAAGCAGGACGGCGATACAAGCGACAGCGATAAGCTCTACACAGTGACGCTTAACGAGGAAGATCACCCTCTGCCGCCTACTGCGCTTCTTGACGAGATTATGCCCGGTAAGGCACAGGAGGACATCGACAGAGAGCTTGAAACAAATGCGAACACTATTGTTGAGGCGTTACGCAGCTTCGGCGTTCAGACAAAATGTATAGGTACTTGCAGAGGACCGTCTGTAACAAGATATGAATTACAGCCTGCGGCAGGCGTTAAAATTTCCAAGATAACAGGACTTGCCGATGATATAGCGCTTAACCTCGCTTCATCCGGTATCAGAATCGAAGCGCCTATACCCAACAAACCCGCTGTAGGCATCGAAGTGCCGAACAAGATAAGAGATACCGTACCGTTCAGACAGCTTATCGAAAGCAGTGATATAGCCGAAAAGAAAAGCAAGCTGGCGGCTGTGCTGGGTAAGGATATTTCGGGCGGCATAGTAATAGCCGATATAGCCGAGATGCCCCATCTGCTGATTGCAGGTACGACCGGCTCGGGTAAATCCGTATGCGTGAACTCGATAATTATGTCGATACTTTTCAGAAGCAAGCCCGAAGACGTAAAGTTTATAATGATCGACCCGAAGGCCGTTGAATTTATGGCTTATAACGGCATACCTCACCTGCTTATCCCTGTTGTAACAGATCCTAAAAAGGCGGCAGGCGCTCTGAACTGGGCGGTAGGCGAAATGCTGAAGCGATACAGTATGTTCTCTGAGTACAATGTCCGCAATATACACGGCTATAACGCTCTTGCGGCTAAGGATCCCGAGATGGATAAAATGAGCCAGACGGTGATTTTTATAGACGAGCTTGCCGATCTTATTATGGCGTCGAAGAATGAGGTCGAAGACAGTATATGCCGTCTTGCACAGATGGCGAGAGCCGCAGGTATGCACCTTGTCATAGCTACACAGCGACCGACCGTAGATGTTGTTACCGGTCTTATCAAGGCTAATATCCCCAGCCGTATCGCATTAAAGGTAAGCTCCGGTACGGACAGCCGTGTAATTATGGATGAGCAGGGAGCGGAGAAACTGCTCGGCAAGGGCGATATGCTCTTCAAGTCCGTTTCTATGCCGAAGCCTATCCGTGTACAAGGCTGTTGGATTTCCGATAAGGAAGTTGAACGTGTTGTGGATTTTCTGAAGAATAAATTCGAGCTTGATTATGACGATGATGTTATGAAAGAGGTTGAGCGACAGGCAGAGCTTGTCAAGGGCAACGATAAATCCTCAGACAGCGTCGGCTTTGAAAGCGGAGATATTGATGTCAGCGACGATAAGCTGGAGGATGCTATCCGTATCGTAGTTGAAAACGGACAGGCAAGCGTAAGTACGCTTCAGCGAAAGCTCAAGCTCGGTTTCGGCAGAGCCGCAAGACTTGTCGATGTAATGGAAGAAATGGGCATCGTAGGACCGTCACAGGGAAGTAAGCCCAGAGAGGTGCTTATGACTAAGGAGCAGTACTACGAGCGTCAGATGAATAAACAACAATAAAGGAAAGTGAAATAAATGCCTTTTTTACCTATATCAAAACAGGATATGGAAGACAGAGGGATAGATCAGCTTGACTTCATTTGCATTACAGGCGATGCCTATGTTGATCATCCGTCATTTGGTATAGCTATTATATCCCGTATGCTTGAAAGCTGCGGCTGTAATGTCGGAATAATCGCTCAGCCCGTAACCGATGAGGATTTCAAAAAGCTCGGTGAGCCGAAATACTGTTTTCTTGTAACGGGCGGAAATATAGACAGTATGGTGTCGAATTATACCGTATTCAAGAAAAAACGTTGGGACGATGCCTATTCCGAGGGCGGAAAGGGCGGAAAACGTCCCGACAGAGCGGTAACGGTATATTGTAAAACGCTTACAAGATTGTTCCCCGATAAAGAAATAGCGATAGGCGGACTTGAGGCAAGTCTGCGCAGATTTGCCCATTACGATTATTGGGCGGATAAGGTAATGCCGTCAATACTGGTTGACAGCGGAGCTAAGCTTCTGATGTACGGAATGGGTGAGCTTACTATAGTACAGCTTTACAGAGAGCTTGCCGAGGGTAAAAAGCTGTCGGAGATTCACGACATAAGAGGCACCTGCTATCTTACCGAGCCTAAAAATACTCCTCTCGGTGCGGTGCAGTGCGACAGCTTCGAGATAGTCAGCGAGAATAAGAAAGCATACGCAAAATCCTGCCGTCAGCAGTATGACGAGCAGGACGAGGTTTACGGTAAAACTATGGTACAGCGTCACGGAAATATGATGCTTGTACAGAATCCTCCTCAGAGAAGCCTTACCCAGAGCGAATTTGACAAGGCGTATGAGCTGCCTTATATGAAAGCGTATCACCCTTGCTACGAAAAGGGCGGCGGAGTTCCGGGCATAAAGGAAGTTGAGTTTTCCATAACTCATAACAGAGGCTGTTTCGGTTATTGTAATTTCTGTTCGATAGCCTTGCATCAGGGCAGAAGAATACAGACAAGAAGCGAGGAATCGGTTATAAACGAGGCAATCGACCTTACGAAAAAACCGGGTTTCAAGGGATATATCCACGATGTTGGCGGTCCTACCGCAAACTTCCGCAGGACCTCCTGCGACAAGCAGGAAAAGGCGGGACTTTGCAAGGGCAAAAAGTGCCTTGCTCCCGAGCCTTGCCCTGCACTGAAGGTAGATCACAGCGAGTATCTTGATATGCTCAGAAAGATACGTTCCATAAAAAATGTCAAGCGTGTATTTATCCGTTCAGGTATAAGATACGACTATATGATGAAGGATAAGAACGATGAGTTTTTCAAGGAGCTTGTAGAGCATCACGTCAGCGGACAGCTTAAGGTTGCTCCCGAACACGCAAGCAATAAGGTGCTTGATCTTATGGGCAAGCCTCACATCGAGGTATATGAGGACTTTGAAAAGAAGTTCTACAAGTATACAAAGGAATGCGGTAAGGAACAGTATCTGGTGCCTTATCTTATGTCATCGCATCCCGGCTGTACCGTAAAAGAGGCGGTCGAGCTTGCGGTGTTCCTTAAAAAGCATAACATCAGACCCGAGCAGGTGCAGGACTTTTACCCCACACCCGGAACAATATCAACAGCTATGTATTATACAGGGCTTGACCCTTATACTATGCAGGAGGTCTATATCCCCCGTGACCCGAAGGAAAAGGAGATGCAAAGAGCGCTCCTGCAGTATTACAAAAAAGAGAATAAGCAGATAGTTGCAAAGGCTCTCATAAGGGCAGGCAGACGTGACCTTATCGGATACGGTAAGGAATGTCTTATCACCCCCGACGGATTAGCCTTGCAGCAGGACAGAAAAGGAGCAGAGAAAAATGGCAAGAACTCCTCTTCAAAAGCAAAGACGTATCAACGACAGGGCAATAAGAGCGGCGGCAGGAGTAAAATGCAGAAGAAAAAGCACTAACGTGCTGATTGCGTTAGCTGTGATAATCGCTTGTGTTTGTATTTTTATGACTCTGAACGAATATGTGTTCAATATCGAACATCTTCCGTGCTGGAGCAGTATATTCGGCGGCAAAAACAGCATAAGCGCCGAAATCTTTCATCATCACAGCCTGTACTTGAAATAGGAGAACATTATGCTTGTTGTTGACAGATTTGAAGAAGATAAAGCGGTAGTTTTTGATGACGAAAAGCAGATTATATTAGACAGAGATAAGCTATCACCCTTTGTCAAAGAGGGCGATGCGGTCATCCTTTCGGATAGCGGTATCTATGTTCCCGATAAAGCGAAAACGGAGCAGATAAGAAACGATAATCTCAGCCTTCTGCAAAAATTACTGAATAAATGACTAAGACCCTGCGGCATATTTACCGCAGGGCCGTTTTCGTTAACGGCTTGTATGTACTTCCGTATAACCGCCGCTTGTACCAAGCCTTAATACCTGCCCGTTATCAAGCGTCAGCTTGGCGTTTGCACTTTCGCCGTCAAGCTGTTTTCGCACATCCGAAATAAATTCATCGGTGTTTTGTGACTTGCAGAAAACTTTCAGAAGGTTTTCAAGCGCAAGGATGTCGTTTTCGCTTTCTATGAACATTTCAACTTCGGTTTTATCGATATTTCCGCTTTTGTTATATACGATTCGAAGCTTTGATGTACGGCTGTTGTCGGCTGTGGATTTAGTGTAAAGATATACGATGTTGCTGATTTTTTGCATTGTATAGCCGTTTTCGGCGAGTATCTTTTCAACTGTAGCGTTGCTTTGGAAGATATTGCCGTTTACCTCGTCATTTTTGCCGTAGCCTATACACAAATCGGTTATCTCGAGTGCCAGAAAGATTGCAAATACTAAAGCCGCTCTTTTGATAACCCTGCTTACAACAGATTTCTTTACCGTATTTTCGGCAATGCGTAAATCAGGCATACTGTCGTAGATTTTCAGTATTTTTATTGTTCTGCCGTTACTGCTGTATTTAAGATAACGCTTTGTTTCGCCTGTCAGGACAGCGTTTTCGTAAATCGTCTTTTTATATCTGTCAGTATCAAAATTTGCTCTCACAAATTCAAAATCCGTATTTGCAGTGATTTTCGAGATAAGACCACCTCTTGCGGCAAGAGTGCCTTTGATTATTGTATTGCTGTCAAACTTATATGACGTTGTAAGAACTGAGGCGAATCTCAACAGACCGATAAAGAATATGATAATCGCCACCGCAAAGAACAGCATAAGGACAATTGCCGTATTATCCTGCAAAAATGTGCTTGTTATTTTAAGCACCGAAGCACCGCACAGACCGATAGCGGTAACGCCTGTGCCGACAGTGAACATAGAAATAAGGCTCACCGCCCACCAAAGCATCGCACCAAATGCGTGAGTGTGCTTCTCTGTTTCAAAAGACGGGTTTGAGTATATCATAAGCTTCTCCGTTTCATATTTATTTCTTTTTAAATTATAACAGCTATTTCCGATGCTGTCAATCGGAACAATATTGCCGTGTTCAAAATTTTCCGATGCTGTTCAAAACTCTTTACAAGTGCTTGAAATAGGTGTAAAATAGTATCATGATATGAAAGGAGATGCATTATGAAAAAGTGCTTAATTGTAGTGGATTATCAGAATGATTTTGTAAGCGGTTCGCTCGGCTTTGAAAAGGCAAAGACGCTCGAACTCGGAATCGCCAACAAAATAAATTCCTATCATGTAAACGGCGATGATGTCATATTTACTCTTGACACTCATTATGACGATTATATGGATAGCTATGAGGGAAAGCATCTGCCCGTACCTCACTGTATAGAGAATACGGACGGATATAAGCTGTACGGCAGTGTTGCCGACTGCGTTTCCGGCGAAGATATAGTATTCAGGAAAACCACCTTCGGCTCGGACGCCCTGTATGAGTATCTTAAAACCGCCTGCTACGGCTCTGTCGAGCTTGTGGGCGTGGTAACGAATATCTGTGTTGTTGCCAATGCCGTACTTGCAAAGACGGCTTTACCCGATGCGGATATAATAGTAGACAGCGCACTCACGGCATCAAATGACGAGCGGCTTCACAATGCCGCCATTGATACTATGGAAGGTATGCAGATAATAATAAAATAAAGGAGCAGACTAATGAACAAGGATAATTTCACAATGCTGTGCGATTTCTATGAGCTTACTATGGCGAACGGCTATTTTAAAAACGGCTTCTATAAGCGCACGACATATTTTGATGTATTTTTCAGAAACGTACCCGACAACGGCGGATTTGCGATTGTGGCAGGACTTGACCAGATAATCGAATATATAAAAGAGCTTCATTTTTCTGCCGAAGATATTGAATTTTTGCGCAGTAAGAAGATTTTTGATAAAGAATTTCTCGAATATCTCAAAGACTTCAGATTTACCGGCGATATTTACGCCGTACCTGAGGGTACGCCTGTTTTCCCGCACGAGCCTGTCCTTACCGTAAAGGCACCGGCTATTGAGGCACAGCTTATAGAAACCTATATCCTGCTTGCGATAAATCACCAGTCGCTTATTGCCACAAAAGCAAACAGAATAGTCAGAGCGGCAAACGGCAGAACAGTGCTTGAATTCGGCTCAAGAAGGGCACAGGGTGCAGACGGTGCCGTGATAGGCGCAAGAGCGGCTTATATAGGCGGTTGTGCAGGTACTGCTTGTACGCTGACCGATTTCAAGTACGGCGTTCCCGCAGGCGGCACGATGGCACATTCGTGGGTGCAGATGTTCGATACCGAGTATGACGCATTCAGGACTTACTGCGAAATATATCCGGATAATGCCATATTGCTTGTTGACACTTACAATACACTGAAAAGCGGTGTTCCGAACGCTATAAAGGCATTTAAAGAGGTGCTTGTACCTAAGGGTATCACAAATTTCGGCATAAGGCTTGATTCGGGCGATATATCCTATCTGTCCAAAAGAGCAAGAAAGATGCTTGATGAGGCAGGACTTCAGTGCTGTAAGATAGTTGCGTCAAATTCGCTCGATGAATATCTTATCCGTGATCTTATGATGCAGGAGGCTAAGATAGATACCTTCGGAGTAGGAGAAAGGCTCATCACCGCAAAGAGCGCACCCGTGTTCGGAGGCGTGTATAAGCTGGCGGCAGTGGAGGATGAACAGGGAAACATCATTCCCAAGATAAAGATAAGCGAAAACACCACAAAGATAACCAATCCCCATTACAAAAAGCTGTACCGTTTCTACGACAATGAAAGCGGCAAGGCACTTGCGGACGAACTTTGTGTATACGATGAAACAATTGACGGCACAAAGCCTCACACTATTTTCGATCCCGATGCAATATGGAAGACAAAGACGCTGACCGATTACTCGGTAAAAGAACTGCACGTTACGGTATTCAAAAACGGCGAGCTTGTATATAAACAGCCGTCGCTGTTTGAAATAAAACGCTACTGCGCCGAGCAGACAGAAACTTTATGGGACGAGGTAAAGCGTTTTGAAAATCCGCATACTTACTATGTGGATTTGTCAAAGAAGCTGTGGGATATAAAAAACGCATTACTTGAAAAGTCAAAGGACGGAAAAGATTTAAAATGAAAAAACCAATATCAATAACTCTCTGTGCGGCATTACTCGCTCTGTCGGGATGCTCGCAAAACACAAGCTCAGACGCTTTATCCTCTGATATTTCTTCTGCCGCATCGGAATCGCAAAGCACAGCATCGCAGGAAGAAAGCAGCGGATTGTCGCAGAGCGGTAACGGCGGATTCAAAGTATAAGGTACTAAGCTGCTTGACGCAAACGGCAAGGAGTTTATAATGCGTGGCATAAATCACGCACACACATGGTATCTTGATGAAGATACAACGGCTATTAAAGCGATAGCTGAAACAGGCTCAAATGTAGTGCGTGTTGTTTGCTCAGACGGCGAGCAGTGGACAAAAGATACAGAGGATATGCTTGAAACGGTTATCGATCTTTGTATTGACAATGAGATGATTGCAGTAGTCGAAGTACACGACGCAACCGGCAAGGATGATAAGACTGCGCTTGATAAAGCTACTGATTACTGGATAGAGATGAAGAACGCTCTTATCGGCAAGGAGCAGTATGTTATACTCAATATCGCAAACGAGTGGACAGGCGGCTGGAACGGCGAATTATGGCGTGACGGCTATACAGAATCTATCCCGAAGCTGAGAGAAGCAGGCATAAAGAATACTATCCTTGTCGATGCGGCAGGTTGGGCGCAATATGCCAAGAGCATAGGCGATTACGGTAAAGAGGTATTTGATTCCGATCCCGATAAGAATACGATGTTTGCCGTTCATATGTACGGCACGGCAGGAAAAAACAGCTCAGTTATAGAAAAGAATCTCAGATTTGCTACCGATAACGGACTTTGCGTAATAGTAGGCGAATTCGGCTATACGCATACAGACGGCGATGTTGACGAGGCGTTTATAATGAAATATTGTCAGGAAAACGGTATAGGATATATCGGCTGGAGCTGGAAGGGCAACAGCGGCGGTGTAGAATATCTTGATATAGCAAACAGCTGGGACGGCTCGGATTTATCTGCCGATTGGGGCGAGAATCTGGTCAACGGCGAAAACGGCATAAAACAGACTTCTGTAAAATGCAGTGTATTTACAAAGGAATAATAAATGACATTCAGAATTTATGACAAGCTCTGTGAGGACGCAAAGAAATTAAGAACTGAGGTATTTGTGGCAGAGCAGGGGTTTGAAACGGAATTTGACGATACTGACAGTAAGGCAAGGCACATAGTAGGCTATGACGGAGAAAAGCCTGTCGCCGTTTGCAGATATTTTTACGATGAAGAACATAAGTCGTATATGATAGGCAGGATAGCTGTCGTTAAAGAATGCAGAGGCTTGCATTACGGCGATAAGATATTATCCTTTGCGGAGCAGATGATAAAGCAAGACGGCGGAAAGTCGGTCGCTCTGTCCGCTCAGCTTCGTGCATCGGGATTTTACGAGAAACAGGGCTATAAGAAGCACGGCAAAGAGTATTATGATGAATACTGTCCTCATGTGCTTATGACAAAAGCCCTGTAAGGAGGATTTATGACGGATATTATAACCGCAATGGAGAATCGCCACGCCGTAAGAGTCTACGATCCCGAAAAAAAGATACCAAAAGAAATAACGGATAAGCTTAGAGAAAAGATAGACCTGCTGAATTCCGAAAGCGGACTTCACATACAGCTTGTAACAGATGAGCCTAAGGCTTTCGACAGCTTTATGGCGCATTACGGCAAGTTCTCCGGCGTTACCGATTATATTGCTCTTATAGGCAGAAAAAACGATAAGCTGAACGAAATATGCGGATATTGTGGCGAACAGCTTGTACTTCTGGCGGCACAGCTCGGACTTGACAGCTGCTGGGTGGCAATGTCATACGCCAAAGTAAAAAACGCTTATACGATTGCAAAAGGGGAGAAGCTGTGCTGCGTTATCTCTCTCGGCTACGGAAAGACGCACGGAACACCCCATAAAAGCAAATTACCCGAGGAAGTAGCGGTAATAAAGGATGATACGCCTGAGTGGTTTATAAACGGCGTAAATGCCGCATTACTTGCACCCACCGCTATGAATCAGCAGAGCTTCGGATTTATGCTTGACGGCGATAAGGTGCTCGCAAAAGCCGGTAAAGGCATACTTTCCGATATGGATCTCGGAATTGTCAAATATCACTTTGAGATCGGCTCAGGAAAAGAGTTTTTCAAGGATGAAATGAAACTCGCTTGATGAATATAATGTCTTGCATTCACTCGATATACGCATATTATTCATCACGCAAAAGCAGAATTTGCCGTTTTCACTGAAAAAATTGCTGTTTTCACATAATCTGACACAAACGAATGTATATATGTTATTATATAGATACAGGGTTATCCTGTAATATATTTGGGTAAAAGAAAGGTTTTGTGAAAATGGTACATTATGACTATATCCGGGAAGAATGCTCAGACAGCGAAACGGGAGATTATATTTCGTATGCGATAATAGCCGTCAGGATAAAAGAGAATGCCGGAGCAGTTACAGCGGAGGAAATATGCACAGTGCACGATGTGTTCCTGAACGAAAGCAGAGCAAGAGAGTTTGCTGAACAGTGTAACGAGCTTGGGCTGTCGCCAATACATATCTATGATGTCGTACAGGACGCCATAGGATAAAAATTAACAGTAAACCGCCCCTCAGCGTGTCGATTCACGCTGAGGGGCGGTTATGTATCATTTTGAACCGTTCTGATATTTCAGCTTTGTTGCAAGACCGCCTCTTATATGCCGCTCGTCCTTGTTTTTCTGCAACACCTCCTTGACCTTACCTGCAAGATGCGGATCTACCTTCGCAAGCCTTACCGTAACATCCTGGTGCACGGTGCTTTTACTTATACCGTAAACCTTTGCTGTGCTTCTTACCGTCGCTTCGTTATCTATTATATATTCTCCGAGTATAACACATCTTTCACGTTTCGTATCCGGTACCGTTATTGTTCCGGCTTTCACATAATCGCCCCTTTCATAAGACAGCACCTTCTTATATCAACAGTGCATATCGTTTGTTGATATATATGCTGTAAGGAGCGTGAATATGATAGGCACTGTAAAAAACAACCGAAACAAAAAAATCGACTGCATTGTTTCCGAAAGGTAGGAATGCAGTCTTTTTTGTTATATAATTGAGTTGTGAAAAACATTACTGCCACAGTTAGATATTATACACCATATCAAGTAAAATTACCACCGGAAATTACAAAAAAGATAAAAATTTCTGCTCCGGTATATACATTCTGTGAGGTTTTTGATCATATTGCCATAAATAATTTCCTCGTGTTATTAGTTTGCGTTATATACAAAATTGACATAAATCAGTGCATAATACACAAATGATTTTGCCTAATTTTGTCGTTTTATCCATTGACAAATTTCATTTAATATGTTAAACTATGAACAATCAAACAGACTTTATAAAGTATTTTATTGTATGATATTTGTTACGCACAGTTGAAAGCTTTTATAATCTATACGAATCAAAGACGGAAAATACTAGGGTATATTTTAAGCGGAAAAGGACTAAATATCAAACACATTTTCTACAAGTTGAAATGTGTAAGATATATATTTTTATGATTGATAAAATCAATCGGAAAGGACATTTAAATGAAAAAAACGTTTAAAAGGCTGATTGCCATTGTCATGGCAACGACTACTATGGCGGTTGGATTCGGAGGTATGAGTGTAAGCGCTGTTTCAGAAACTGCAAGCTGGAGTGCAAGATATGTTAATGTTCATGGGGCGCCAACCAGTGAAAGTCGTACAGGTTCTGCAACTATGAAAGCATCTTCCGAGGTATACACCGGTAAGGTAAACACAATGTCAGACATTACAAACAGAAGCTTGACATTATCATCTACTACACACACTATGTCAACCGGTTCAATTGTCTATAATAATACCGGTTCAAGAAGATGGTATATTAGCGGAGAAATTAAAGATGTTACATATGAAATGGTAGCCTATACTTCGTTAAAAGCTGTACTTAACGTAACCGGTATCATAAGCAGATAGTCCGTGTTTGTTATCATTATGAAGCTTGTATTGTAAAGTGCGGCATAGCAGCACTTTACTTTGATTATTCAGAGGAGATCGAATATGAAAAAAAAGATTTTACTGTTTACATTTGTTTCATTGTTGTTTTTAACTGCTTGCAATAATCAAAACACAGATATCGAAAAAAAATCTGATACAGCAGAAAACGTATCAGTTAATTTCTTGTCTGATTATGAAAATTGTAGGAATAAAAACTATGTTAATTTAGATTTTTCAAATTGCAGTGCACGTCTTCCTGAATTAAATACATGCAGTAGTCTGAATGTGACAGTTGCGAATAGTAGTGGAGTACCACACAACGAAAATCTTGAAAATTTCAAAAAATACTGTGAGTTTTTTTTCGGCGAGTACAATTCTTCAAATGCGCTCTTTTCATCATTTTCGAAAAATATTGTGTATAATCAAAATGAAGATGACGGTAAACATGCATGGTATCCAAAGATTGATAATTACCTTGAGCAAATACAAAACGGTAATATAGATATTCTTTCATTTTTATATAGAGATACAGATAATAATCTGTCTCTTATACACATCTGACGCTGCCGACGACTCCTTACG
>ERZ1027068.321-NODE-321-length-15473-cov-18.495654_pt1 | contig 15473 bp, 13 predicted proteins | sample MGYA00519420_ERZ1027068 | MGnify/ENA primary metagenome ERZ1027068 (study PRJEB26926, sample SAMN06164835) | human gut metagenome | biome: ENVO:00009003; feature: ENVO:2100002; material: ENVO:00002003 | host: Homo sapiens | place: USA | collected 2012 ...
CTGTCATACCGACCGGATTGCCGGTTTCTGCGACCGGATCTCTGCCTGCTATCCGCGTATCCGGGTCATCGCCGAGATTGAAAACAGCGATGATGATTTTGAAAGCTACGATAAAACAAGAGCGCTGCTGTCTGCACATCCAGACATCAACGCCCTCTACTTTACCGCTGCCGGTGTTTATGGAGGCTGCCGCGCGGTTCTTTCCCTAAACCGCACCGACATCCATATTCTTGCTTATGACAAAATTCCTGCTACAAAAGAGCTGATGGAGCAGCACATTATTTCTGCTGTGATCTGCCAACAGCCTGCCATTCAGGGCTCAAAACCCATTCAGCTGCTGTTCGATTATCTGACTGCAGGTGAGGCACCTGACCGTGAATTTTATTATACCGCTGTAGACATTCGGATTTTGGAAAACCTGTAAACGCACCGCCCTTTTAGTTTGCCGGCTGTATCACTTCACTCCAGTTCGTGATCCCGATGACGGATTTTGCAAACTCCGTATAGCTGTTGGAATTTACCTGATCGATATTTTTGTAAACCTCGTAAATATATTTATGCTGTCCGCCCTGAGTGGACAGTCCCAGTGCAAGTCCCTGTGCAATCTCTTCTCCCGCATCCGTCTGTCTGGACAAAAGGATCGCATTGATATAAGGATTGTTCTCTGCTGCATAGTAGGCATAGGCAAATGCCGCCGCCTGATTGATTTCTCCCTGGGAAGAGGAATATCCCAGCTCGCTCAGAATCACCGGGCGCACTTCGCCGTCCGCCGTCAGCATTTCTTCCTTCTGCAAAAAGTTCGTAATGACATTGATATTCTGCATTGTCACGATCGACGTATTTTCCGAATTGGTAATCAGCTTCTGAATCTTGCCGGACGAATTCCAGAACGTCGTATTCGTCAGCGGATACGCATAGGGGTGATCTGCAAGTCCCCAGTCGATATTTCCCTCCGAGGAAATCACCTGGTTCATCGAAACCAGCAGATCACGCACGTCATAGCTGTTCTTCGACGACAGATCCCGATTCCACTGCTGATCCATCGAAACATAGACTCTCGCATTCGCGTTCATACTCTTGATGCTGTTGTAAAAAACGCGCACCGCGTTCGCGTATTCCCTCGCATAGGTATCCAGATCGACGTACTGCATATAATTCCAATCAGAACGGACGTTGACCTCGTTGCCGACAATCCAGTTCATGACAATCCCGTGGTCATTATCCCGGTATCTCTGCGCCAAAAACGCGCCGACCGCTGCAAGCGTCTCCACGCCATCTGCTTCCGCTGCATTGAACGCATAATAATTAGCAGAGCCGCCCCGGGAAAGCGGATGGGTGAGCTCCGGATACGCGCTGCTCTTATTATTTAACAGAATCGCAGAAATCGTAATTCCCTTTGCCGTCAGCCTGGAAAAAATAGAATCATATTCCGCAATCCGCTGACCGTTAAACGCATAGGTTCTGCCGTCATATGTATAATAAACCGTAGGGAACAAGCCGTTTGTCGTCTCCCCGAGAATATTTCCGACCGGAATATTGTACGCCGCATGGTTGACATGCAGCTCATCCAGCTCATCTACCCGAAGCGGATCTACTAAAATCCCTTTAATCGAAGAACGCTGCGGATATGCCGCCTGATAGGACGCAAGTACCTCCGGGTTTGTCATATAGCAGGGATCACAGAGCGGAACATACGCATCCTTTAATTTTACCGCTACGACGAATTTCGACATCAGCCTGGAATCCACCTGATTTTCGTTGACATTTGCCGTCAGGGAAAATTCCTTGTCCTTCGGCACGGACGCGATCGGCTCTGCCCCGGCATCCAGCTCGGTATCGTACATGTTCATTTTGAGCAGGTAAAAATTATCATCATCGCTTGCCGGCTTTTCCTCCACCGACGCCTTTACCGAAAAGGTTCCCGTCCCCTGCGCAATTTTGCTGGATTCCACTTTTACATAGCCGTCGATATTGTCCTCTGTCAGCTCGACAAGCATTTCGGTTTCCGTCTCTGTCTCCGTTTCTGTTTCGGGTTCCGTCTCCTGCGTCTCTTCTGTTTCTTCTATAGCAGCAGGAACTGTGCTTTCCTCTTCCGTCGTCGATTCCTGCGTGTTTTCCGCAATCAGCTCTTCTGTTACCCTCGTCGAATGCACCGCCCAGAATACCCCTCCACCGATCGCGCCCGCCGCTGCAAGCACCAGCGCAACATAAATCGCTGTCAGTTGTCTGACTGCCTTCGGATTTTTTCTTTTCCGGCTCCTCTTTTCTGCGTTCTGACTGTTCTGCCTCCCGTTTTTGTTTTCCTTCACAATACTCCTCTTTGCACCCATCCGGCTGCGGCCTGCTGCAACGGACTGAAACATGCGGCACCGAAAAAGTCGCGTCCTGCCATCGAAGCTGAGCCTTTCGCACAGCGCACATGCCATCCTTTTTTCCAAAAAACATCCGATTTATATCATAGCATCATCGAAATTACGATTGCAACAGATTTTTGGGACAAATAGCATACTTTACGCCATTTTTCCGGTATATAACTGCGAAGAACTGAATCTTTCGAAAGAATGTTTGAAAATAAATTGACTGAAAATGCACAAGATATTATAATATAGTCAGACAATACGATGTCAGGGTCAAAAGGTCTATGCCCACATGAGCTTGCTCCTGTGTGGGCGAAAAATCTTATGCCTCGGAAATATCAGCGAGGTACAAAAGAAAAGAGGGTGAGCGTATGATGGAATCGATGATGATGATGGCAGCTGCAATTTTCCTTTTACTGGTGTTAGCAGACTTTTCACTGGCTGACACTCCGCAGGACCGAATCAGCGGAAGGATGTATGTACGGTTCTTATCCGGCTGGCAAACCGTATGCGCCGCATTTTCCAAAAAGGGGACGCTCGAAAAGTTCGATAATCCGGCAATCTGTCTCTCCGATCCACAGCTTGCATCCGGCGCTTCAGAGCCCCTCGCCGCTGTCGCAAAAGCAACCGCAAAGTATTCCTCTTACCAGTCGCGTCAGAAACACAGAAATACAGAATCGCTTCAGCGCAGACAATATAACCGGAAAATGATGGAAAATTAAATTGGATAAGGAATTGCCGCTCAGTCCGTAAATTCGAGGACTGAGCGGCATTTTTTTGACGTTAAGACAAATATTTTCTAAAAACATCCTGAAAACCAAATACACCGCTTCCAAATTTTCAGGAATCCGTTTGAAACAGTTCCCCATACCCAACCTGATACAGCTCTTTCAACGCATTCAGCTCGCTGATGCGGATGTTGTATTTGTTCTGCTCGATCTTTTTATAAATGTCAGTTGTCATGTACACGCCCCGCTCACACAGAAGCGCCGCCACCTGTGACTGGCTGTAACCGGCGTCCTGTCGGAGTTTTCTGAGATTCTGACCGATTCCAATTGGCTCCTGCTTTAATTTCATCGGTCACCACCTTTTTCCTGTTGCACAAAAAAGTCATCAAACGAGTCCACCTCATAGACCTGTTTGAAGGCAAGTAATACACTGATGCGAATATTATGATGTCCGGATTCCATCTGCGAAATAATTTCACGGCTCATGGAAATTCCCATCAGCTCCAGCTGTGCTGCAGCCCGTTCCTGTGAATATCCGGCACGTTTTCGCAAAATGCGCAGATTCTCCCCGATCGAGACATCCTGAGATAGTTTGGTAGACATAGATTGCGGCTCCCATCTGAAATACTGGAATAAAACCGTTCCAATTTTTAGTTTACAAATTTTTCGACGGGATATTGGAACGAAAACATTCCAATTTTGCCATTCTATTTTTCTAAAAATAAATTTGAAATTTTTTTACGAAAAAGCTTGCCAAACGTAAAAAGCTGTGTTATTATAAATTTCGTCGCTGAGATACATCAGCGAGAGATAAAATGCGACAGTAGTACAGTTGGTAGTACGCCACCTTGCCAAGGTGGAGGTCGCGGGTTCGAGCCCCGTCTGTCGCTCTTCTAAAAAGGCAGTAAACAAGCGGTTTCCGAGGATTCGGAAGCCGCTTGTTTTGTTTCAAAATTCTTTTTGCAAAAGTTTCTATTTTTCATGTGCCGTACTCAGGAACCCATTCTCTTCTGCTATCAGTATCCCGTGGTACCGTACTAGCGCTTTGCATCGCTAAAATTTTATACAAATTTTAGAACTAAAACATTTTCTTCCTATACAAACTTCCAAAATTCAAGATTACGCATTGACATTTTTTTTCCCCGGAACTAGAATGGCAACAATTCAACATGCAAATGCAGTGAGCAGGACATGACATTTAGAGTTAATCTGTTTCCAGAGAGCCGCCATTGATGGAAGGTGGCAACAGGTTCCAAATGCCCTCGCCTGTCAGCAGTTCTGGTGAACGTTTTTCCAGTAGCCAGAACCGGAGTCCCTCCGTTACAGGGGAGCACATTGACCGGATCAAATGCCGGGAGCTGTGACCGAGAGGCTGTTTTTTGCAGCAAAAGAAGTGGTAACGCGGAGTTTATATGCCTTCGTCTTCTATTCCCCGAAAGGGATAAAGACGAAGGCTTTTTTTGTTGCAGCGACAGGAAAACGAATTCGGGCTGTCCGATATTCACCGCGCCCGAACAAATTCTATCCCCCTGCAGAAAAACTCCGGGCAGGTCGCCCACGCACTGCCATGTTGAGCATTCTAACGAAAGAGAGGACCCTATCTCATGAACACACTTGCAATCGTTTTAATCGCAGCCGTATGCCTTGCAGCCGCTTATCTGCTGTATGGCCGCTGGCTCGCAAACAAATGGGGCATCGACCCTGCTGCCAAAACACCCGCCCAGGCCCACGAGGACGGGCAGGACTACGTTCCGACAAAAGGCTTTACCGTCTTCTGTCACCAGTTTTCATCCATCGCAGGCGCAGGCCCTGTCACCGGTGCAATTCAGGCCGCTGCATTCGGCTGGCTCCCGGTTCTTCTGTGGGTACTTCTTGGCGGCATCTTCTTCGGTGCTGTTACTGACTTCGGTGCTTTGTATGCCAGCGTCAAAAACGACGGCAAATCCATCGGTCTGCTGATCGAAAAGTACATCGGTAAACTCGGCAGAAAGCTTTTCCTGCTGTTCTGCTGGCTATTCACCCTGTTGGTTATCGCAGCATTCGCCGATATGGTAGCCGGAACCTTCAACGCATTTACAACCGTTGACGGACAGGTACAGCTTTCCGAGGCTGCCAGACCGAACGGTGCTGCCGGTACCATTTCTCTGCTTTTTATCTTATTCGCTATGGTATTTGGCGTACTGCAGAAGAAATTCAACCTTTCCGGCTGGAAAGCAACCGTTGTAGGTCTTGTCTGCACCGTAGCAGCTCTGGCAATCGGTATGGCTCTTCCGATCACCGCCGGAAAAGATACCTGGACTTACATTACCTTTGTTTATATCTTCTTCGCAGCAGTTCTTCCGATCTGGCTGCTCAAACAGCCCCGTGATATGATGACCACTTACATGTTCATTGGCATGATCGTCGGCGCTGTTCTCGGACTGCTCGTTGCACATCCGACCATGAACCTGCCTGTTTATACAGGATTTACAAATGAAAAGCTCGGAAACATGTTCCCGATCCTGTTCGTAACCGTTGCCTGCGGTGCGATCTCCGGCTTCCACAGCCTGGTATCCTCCGACACTTCTTCCAAGACAATCGCAAATGAAAAGGATATGCTCAAGGTTGGTTACGGCGCAATGGTTCTTGAAAGCCTTCTGGCCGTTGTCGCTCTCTGCGTTGCAGGTGCTGCTGCATCTGCTGACGGCACACCGGCTGCAGGCACCCCGTTCCAGGTATTCTCCAACGGCGTTGCAGGCTTCCTGGAAATGTTCGGTATCCCGCTTTATGTTGCCCAGTGCTTCATGACCATGTGTGTATCCGCACTTGCACTGACCAGCCTGGATGCAGTTGCAAGAATCGGTCGTATGAGCTTCCAGGAGCTGTTCTCTGTTGATGATATGGCTTCTGCTCCGGTATGGAGAAAGGTTCTGTGCAACAAATACTTCTCCACCGTTTTAACCCTGCTGTGCGGCTTCGTTCTGACCCGTATCGGCTATGCAAACATCTGGCCGCTGTTCGGTTCTGCGAACCAGCTGCTCTCCGCCCTGGTACTTGTAACGCTGTGCGTATTCCTGAAGGTTACAGGCCGTAGCAACAAGATGCTGTTCCCTCCGCTGGTAATCATGCTTTGCGTAACCGGCACCGCACTGGTACAGCGCACAATCGCTTTGGCAAAAGCGTATGCGGCAGGCTCTGCTACCTTCCTGGTAGAAGGACTGCAGCTGATCATTGCAATCCTGCTGATCGTCCTTGGACTGACCATCGTAATCAACTCCCTGCGTTCCTACTTCGCAGCGTCCAGGAATTCTGAAAAGGCTGCATAAAACAGCTGCTGAAAAAGAATCCTGCGAAGCAGGATTCTCCGCCTGCGGCGGGTCGCGTAAGCGACATTCTACCATTCCGCCGCAGTGCGATCCGCGCGGAGCGTTTTTATTTCATAGGACGCATTTTCCTATGAAATGAAAAAATACCCGTCGGAATCGAGGTTCCCCTGTGAGCCGATTCCGACGGGTATCTTTTTTTGTAACTGTGAGGGTACTGAACAGTTACCATTTTTCTTTATTCTGCCATCTTTTCCTGAAGCACTTCCATCGCTTTATTCAGCTGATTGTCCGTACCGTCTTCCACATATGCCTGAGCATCAAATTCAACCTCCACATCCGGTTCAATACCAATCTTATGGATGTTGTTGCCCTTCGGCGTATAATACTTGCTGACTGTAAGCTTCACTGCGGAATTATCGGTAAGCTGCATAATCCGCTGTACAATGCCTTTTCCGTAAGTCGTCGTTCCAACCAGAGTTCCAATTCCGTAATCCTTTACTGCGCCGGACATAATCTCCGAAGCGGAAGCGCTGTTTCCGTCTACGAGGACAACGAGCGGAACCTCTAACGGATTCGTACCATCGCAGGAGTATTCTTCCCGGTTTCCGTATTTATCCTCCGTGTATACAATCAGTCCTTTCGGGAGCAGCTCCCGGCAGATATCACATACCGTCGAAAGGTTTCCGCCCGGATTTCCTCTCAGATCGATAATCAGACCTTCCATGCCTTCCGAACGGGCATTGTCCAGGGCTTCCGTAAACTGATCCAGCGTCACATCGTCGAACTCCTGAATCTGGATGTAAGCCATGCTGTCATCCAGCATCTTTGACGTAACCGTTTCGTTTGCGAGCTTACGGCGAACCACATCAAATTCCAGATAATTGCTCTCACCGCTGCGGATCACCGTCAGGTGCACGGTTGTGCCTTCCTCACCCCGGATCAGCGCGACTGCGGAAGAAAGATCCATTCCCTGCAGCTCCGTGTCATCCGCCTTATACAAAAGGTCGTTTGCCATCAGTCCGGCTTCCTCCGCCGGCGTTCCTGAAATTACGCTTGCAATCTTCGGAAGCTGCGTTTCGGTATCCAACGAAACCCTTGCGCCGATCCCGTAGTAGATGCCCTGCGTCTTTTCCTGCAGCGTTTCCAGCTCATCCGCTGTATAATAGACGGAATACGGATCGCCCAACGCATCCAGAAGTCCTTTGTATACCCCCTGCTCCAAATCCTCTGCGCTGACGTCCTCGAGATAATAATCGTCGATCATTCCTTCCAGCACATTGACCTTTTCCATCGTCGTCTTGTTGCCGACCTCTTCCAGGGAGCTACCGTTCTTCGTTCCCTGATACAGGGTCACGCCGACAAATGCGCATCCACCAACTGCAAGGGTCAGGACTGCCCCGGCAATCAGGCCGCCTGCAAAAACTCTCTTATTCTCCATTGATGTCTTCTCCATATTGATGCTATTTCATTCATTTTCTGTTACAGTTCACTCGTACCCTTCTGCGTTCAGATTCCGTGCTTGCACGAAAATCTGAACGCAGAAGGGTACGAAGGGAGCGCCACTTTATGAGCAAAAATGAGCTGCGAAGCAGCGGAGAGCGTCGAAGACGCGGTTTTGCGAATGGCGCGGGTGAACAGTAACCATTTTATGTTCGCCTAAATCATTCGAAATCCGCTGATTTACTGCGTAAATCGCTACTTTCTCATGATTTAACGGGAACGTCAGACATAAAATTGGATGCAAGCATCCATTTTATGTTCGCCGTTCCCTCGGCTTATTTCAAATAGTTCCACGGGCTGACGTAGCTGCCGTTGCTTCTCACAGAAAAGTGCAGATGCGGTCCCGTCGAGCGTCCGGTCGAGCCGACCGCAGCGATTGTCGCACCCTTACTCACGGACTGTCCCGTTGAAACATATAGCTTCGACGCGTGCATATAAATTGTATACAATCCATCGCCGTGGTCGATCATGACATAATTGCCCATCGAACTGTTGTAAGACGCCGCTACTACGTTTCCACTGTATGCCGCCAGAATCGCCGTTCCGCTCGGTGCCGCAAAATCCACGCCGTTATGGAATTTCTGAACCTTCAACGTCGGATGCATCCGGTTGCCGTAATCATCCGAAATCCTGGTATAGCCCGGACACGGCATCTGGAACATACCGCCGTCATATTTTAAGCGGTTTTCCTCTTCGAGCTTTGCCTTATCCGCCGCAACTGCCTTTTCCAGAGCAGCGATCGTCGCATTCTGTGCCGAAATATCCGCCTCGTATTCCTTGATTGCAGCCTCCTTATTGCTGATATCACCCTGATATGCCACAATCTGCTGCTCTTTCTCGGAAATCAGCGTATTGACCGCCTGCTGCTCCTTTTCCAGGCTCGCCTGTGCGGTGTTTAAAACGTCTTCTTCCTCTTCCAGTGTCTGTTTACACAGCTCCAGATATTCCACGCTCTGACGGTACTCTTCCAGCTTGCGGCTGTCGTAGCTGCTTAGCTGTTCCACATAACCTGCCTGGTTTAACATATCTGCAAATGAGCCTGCATTCACCAAAAGCTCGAGGTATCCGTTGCCCTTGCTGTTTCGATACAGATAGCGCAGCCGGGTTTTCATATCCTCATACTGCTGATCTGCAACCGCCTGCGCCTGTTCAATATCCGCTTTCGTTTCTTCAATTTCCGTTTTTTTGGCTGTGATCTCTTCTTTCAGATCTTCGATCTTATTTTCCAGATCATCCAGCTGACCGTCCAGCTGCGCCACATATGTTTCCAGATCCTTCTTCGACTTCTGCAGCTGGCTTACCATCGACTTAATATCGGAAATGTTGGACTGGATCTTCTTTTTCTCCGACTGCGCGTCGCTGATCGCCTGCTGCTTCTGCTTGATGCTCTCCTCAAGTGCAGTGGATGCCTGAACAGGAATCATCGATGTAAAAAGAAGCAGCGCTGCCGATAAAAGGCAGGCTGTGATTCTTTTTTTCCCAATTCTCATGCTGTCTTCCTCATCATACGCGAAGATGCTTGCGCACTGTTATAAAGCTTCCCAGGAAACCGATTCCTGCGCCAAGTCCCAGACAAACCGGAAGAAGCGTCCGATAAATCTCCGAAACCGGCAAAAACTGCATCAGCCCGGAAAGCGACGGGAACTCTATCATGACATAATCAATGACCTTTTTATAAAGGACATAGATCAGACCGAGCGGGAGCAACGAACCGATCAATCCGATCAGAATACCTTCTATTACAAACGGGGAACGTACGAAAAAGTCCGTCGCACCGATGTATTTCATAATTTCAATCTCTGACTTGCGAACAGAAATACCGATCATAACCGTGTTGTTGATCAGGAATACGGAAACTGCCAGCAAAATTGCAATAATGCCGACCGAAGTGTATGCCACGAGCGCATTCACGCCGGTCAACGTCGTCGCCGCTACCTCGGAATGCCGTACTTCATCCACCTGCGGGATGGATTCCAGCCAGTCTACCAGGCTTTCCTGCTTCGAAACATCGTTCATATAAATTTCGTAGTTATCCATGCCCTCCAGCGGGTTCTCGGTATAGATCTCGTTGTAATCTTCTCCGATATTTTCGGGAGCCCACTCTGCCCACGCTTCATCTGCAGAAATAAACTTCGCCTCGGACACCTCGTCGCGCGCCCGGATCTGCGCGCCGATCTGTTCCATTTCTTCCTGGGTCGTCCCGTCCTTAAAAAATACGGTAACAGAAACGCCCTCTTCTGCCGTGCGCACGACGTTCTGGAAGTTTAAAATGACCGCATAAAAAAGTCCGAACAAAAACAGACAGGCAGAAATCGTCGCAATGGAAGCAAGGGAAAACAGCTTGTTCCGGAAAATGTTGATTACGCCCTGTTTCAACGTATAAAAAAATGTACTAATCCTCATCGATATAACCGCCTTTTTCTTCGTCGCTGATAACGACACCCTTCTTCATCGTAATTACGCGTTTCTTCATTTCATTTACAATTTCACGGTTGTGCGTAACGACCAGAATCGTCGTGCCTCTTTCTTCGTTGATGCGTTCCAGCAGCTTCATGATTTCCCAGGAATTCTTCGGATCGAGGTTTCCTGTCGGTTCATCTGCCAGAAGAATCGGCGGTTCATTTACCAGCGCCCTCGCCAGTGCAACTCTCTGCTGTTCACCGCCGGAGAGCTGTTTGGTCTTCGCTTTGTATTTGCCTGCCAGACCTACCTCTGCCAGCGCGTTCGGAACATTTTTACGCATCAGCTTCGTCGGCATCTGGATAACACGCTGTGCAAACGCTACGTTTTCATAAACGTTTCTGTCATTCAGCAGACGGAAATCCTGGAACACGATTCCAAGATTTCTGCGGAATTTCGGCACCTGTCTGCGCTTTAAGCGCGCCACATCGGCACCATTTACGATAACACGGCCGCTCGTGGGCGTCAGCTCCCGCAAAAGCAGCTTGATCAGGGTCGATTTTCCTGAGCCGCTGTCGCCTACGATAAAAACAAATTCCCCCTTTTTGATCGTCAGGCTCACATTATCCAAAGCCGGAGAGCCGCTCGAATACGATTTGCTCACGCGATCCAGCGTGATGACCGCATCTGAGCCTTCCCGCTTCTTCTTTTTTTTCTTATCGTTTTGTACCAAACCTTGTCACCATCCTAATATTCAAAAAATTCCATGTACTTCATGTACTTTACAACCATGAGTGCGATCTTGAATGTAATCGCATCCTCAAATACGCGCAGATCCAGCCCGGTAGACTTCTGAAGCTTATCCAGACGATATACCAGCGTATTTCTGTGGATAAACAGCTGACGGCTCGTTTCCGATACATTTAAGCTGTTCTCGAAGAATTTGCTGATGGTCGTCAGCGTCTCCTCGTCAAAATCGTCCGGACTCTTTCCACCGAAAATCTCTCGGATAAACATCTTACAAAGCGGAATCGGAAGCTGATAGATCAGACGGCCAATGCCCAGCTCGCTGTATGCGATTACTCTTCTCTCGTCAAAGAAAATCTTGCCGACGTCCATTGCCATCTTGGCTTCTTTGTAGGAACGGCTCACTTCTTTGATTTCCTGTACGATTGTACCGTAGGAAATACGGCTTTCGGAATAGCCCTCTGTTTCCAGCCACTCTATCAGGTTTGCAGTGTAATGCTCAATTTCCTTCATTTCATCGTTTTCGGTCAGCGCTTTCACGATGATCACGTTATTCTCATCCACTGCCGTGATAAAATCCCGGTTATTATTACCAAATACCGGACGCATCTGCTCCAGGATGTTATCCTCCCGTCCCGCGCTGCATTCGATAATCAGGACAACTCGCTGCGCATCCACCGGAATATAGAGCTTCTTCGCCCTGCTGTAAATGTCCACCAAAAGCAGGTTATCCAGCAACAGGTTTTTGATAAAGTTATCCTTATCGAAGCGCTCTTTATACGCCACAAGCAGGTTCTGAATCTGGAATGCAGCCATCTTTCCGATCATATAAATATTTTCACCGGCGCCGCCTACAATCAGAATATATTCCAGCTGCTGCTCGTCATAGATCTTAAAAAACTGATTTCCCTGAACCTCCTGGCTGTCTGCAGGGGAATCCACAAAGGCTCTCGCCTGCGGCAGATATTCTTCCAGTCCGTCTGCTGTCATCGCAGCGGTCTTTCCATCCACATCAATCACACATAATTCGACTCTGGCAATCGCCTTCAGGCCATCCAGTGTACTCTGTAAAATCTGATTCGATATCATAAACCCCGTCTCCTTCACTTCGCGCATTCTTCGACAAAAAAACCAGTCTGTCTCCTGCGATTTTTACTATGCCCAACCTATATTCTAAAAGAAAACCACAAAAAAAGCTATAGGAAATCGCAAAAAATTTATGCAAAACCTATAACAGCAGAATTCCAGACGTTCTTTTGTTTGGAACTATAAAAGGCGAAGTACTTATTGCTCCGCCTTTTCCAGATTATATTCATTAACTTTTTTCTGAAAAATCTTTTTCCGCACCTTTCTCCAGAACGTCGTCCTCACCTTTTCTTTTAATTTCGTCTCCGGCAATGCCACCCAAAGCTCCGCGTTTAAAAATTTGCGGCCGCTGTGCATCAGCTCCAGATCCAGCGGATATGTCATCCGGGAAAAAATCACCTTCGGCGCAGCTTCGTTCATCGCGTTCATCAGTCGCTGAGGCTGATACTCAAATTCCTCGTAGCCGCGCACATCCACGATATTTAAATTTTCCTGCGCGTTTAGAAGCATCTCCTGCAGCTCCTGCGCCTGTTTATCCGTGTCGCCCAGCAGATAAACCTTGTCATGCTGTCTTGCCAGTCTTTTCAAAAACTCCCGCAAAAACATCCGGTCCTCGATTTCCCGAACCCTGCCGGGAGATGCGATTCCTGCTGCCTCCAAAATATCCGGCTCCAGACAGAACATCAGATCCGTCTCTTCCAGATACTCCTTGACCTGTTCGTCCCTGGACGCCATCGACAGAGACTGCGCGTTAATATAGCTTGTTGTATTGAGTGCCCCGGTCTGCAAAAAATGCTCCGCTCTGCGCAGGCCCTCTCTTGCGGAAACATCCATTAAGGAAATTCCCAGAACTGAATACCTTCTCATAACCCTCTACTCACTTCTTTTCTCACAACGAAACGCCTTTGAAACGCATCCCCGTTGTATCAGCTTCGTCACTCTCCGCCCCCACGGAGCGTACCCGCCGCCTTATATCCTGCGGATCGCTTTTTCTGTGATCTCAATCCTGCCGTTTTTCAGCAGGTTGCCGACCGCACGCTTGAACTCGTTTTTGCTCATCGCAAGCTCCCTGCGAATGACCTCCGGAGAAGCCTTGTCGGTAAACGGAAGCACGCCGTCGAAGCTGTCGATCAGCTTCATGACCTTCTCTACATCCGTCTCGATCTGCAGGTACGCCTTTTCCCGCACGCTCAAATCCAGCTTGCCGTCCTCATGTACCCGGACAACCCTGGCTTCCACATGGTCACCGACCTTTAATTCCCCGTACATTTCCTTCGGAGGAATCAGCGCGGAATATCGATTGTCCACTGCCACAAACGCGCCGAACTGGCGGCTGATTTCATACAGACAGCCGCTCACTCTGTCATCCTTATGATAAGGGCTGTCGGTGCGCAGATAATGATACACCTTCATCGTCGCGCAGAGCCGCCCGCTCTTGTCCACATACAAAGCAACCGGGAAACGGTCGCCCTCTTTTACCTTTCTGGTCTGCTCCTTGAATGGAAGGAAGAGGTCTTTTTCCAGTCCCCATTCCAGAAATGCTCCCATTTTCGCAGTCTGCGCAACCGTAAGCTCTGCAACCTCACCCAGCAAAAGCTTCGGGCGCGCCGTTGTTGAAATCAGCCGGTCGCTCGAATCTTTATATAAGAAAACCTCAATCTGATCCCCGACCGAGGTCTGCGGCGGAACCTGTCTTGCCGGAAGAAGCACTCTTTTATCCTCTGCCCCGGGCTCTGCCAGATAAACACCGAAATCCACTTTTTTTACTACTGTCAAATTCTGAATTGTTCCAATTTCCAGCATATTATTTTCCTTTATCTTCCTGTCAGCTCGACGACCACAAACGGAGCTTCGTCCTCGCTGCACAGGGAAACGGTTACGCGGTCTGCCTCCGTCACAATGATCGGAACCACTATATCGTGAAGCAGTGCGGATTTTTTATACTCCGCCCGCATCTGTCTAATTGCAAAATTTTCCGGCAAATACGCCATCGCCATCGAAATGTACTGTCCATTATTGACGTGGTGGTTGCCATCTAAGTGCTGTCTTTCTACTCGGAAAGGCTCCTGTCTGATGCCGCCCTGGGGCACTGCAATTTTACGCGGCGCATAGTCCATCTGCAAACGTTCTTTCACGTCGTATTTTTCGACCATCTCCGGCAGCACCCGCACCGGAACGCCCTTTTTGTGATTGATCAGAGACCAGACCGAATTTGCTTGTGCCAGCCGCTCTCCGTCTTCCGTGTCCATAAAAAAATTACGCAGTCCCATAAAGCCGCGCAGCTCGTATGGAATCGTCCCGATCCTGATTTTTTCTCCGAGCGCCGGATAGCGGTGTACAACCACCTGCCACGCGCTCATCACCCAGAGCAGATCCTTTTCTTTCAGAAAATCAATGCCAATTCCGAGATCCTCCGACTGAAACGTCGAAACATCCTGAAAATAATCCACGATCGCCGGCAGGCTCAGTAATCCGTCTTCCCCGGTTTCGCTGTAGCGCACTCTGCTGTCAAATGTATACATATCCGTCTTTCCTCCGGTACTGGCTGTGCTCTCTTTTGCAATTATTATAGCAGGAATCACTTGGTTCGGCAACCCGACATCCTTTTTGTGCCGTTATAACAAAAACCCCGGAGGAATTTTCCTTCGGGGTTTGTAGCAGGGCTACCAGGATTCGAACCTGGAAAATGACGGAGTCAGAGTCCGTTGCCTTACCGTTTGGCGATAGCCCTAAGTCTTGTTCTCTGTGATTTTGTTTCCCTGTCTCACAGCGCTTATTTAATATACAACACATTCACAGAAAATGCAAGCCTTTTTTTAAATTTTTTATTTTTTATTTTTTCCAGATCCATCTGCCGCTTCGTCAGCGGATTCACGAGGATTTCCTGCGTCGAATCCGCTGACGCGTTTTTACACTTCAAACAGCAAATCCGCATATCCCGGCATCGGCCAGAACGAACGGTCTACCTTCATCTCGAGCGCATCTACCGGTGCGCGCAGGGCTTCCATTGCAGGAACGATCTCGTCTCGATAAAAAAATGCCTGCTTTCTCGCATCTTTTTTCTGCACGTTTCCGTCTGCTTCCTTTTGTTTCAGGTCTTCCAGCGCGGCGGAAGCCTGAGCCAGCAGAGCAGAGGTATCTTTCAACAGCGTTTTTGAAACGCTGCTGTCTGCACCGACTGATTCTAGGGAAGCGATGGTATCCGCCAACGTCTTTGTGTACCGCATAACGGCAGGAAGGATATCTTTCGACGCCATATCGATCATCGTCTTTGCCTCAATATGAATCGTCTTGACATAGGTTTCGTAAACAATCTCTTTTCTGGATTCCAGCTCTGCACGGTTGTAGAT
>ERZ1027068.363-NODE-363-length-14478-cov-13.887679_pt1 | contig 14478 bp, 10 predicted proteins | sample MGYA00519420_ERZ1027068 | MGnify/ENA primary metagenome ERZ1027068 (study PRJEB26926, sample SAMN06164835) | human gut metagenome | biome: ENVO:00009003; feature: ENVO:2100002; material: ENVO:00002003 | host: Homo sapiens | place: USA | collected 2012 ...
AAGTCATCTCTCCTTCTTAATCTATAAAATCTGTGTCAACCTGTTTCTTTGGAACCGGGATGTTTCAAGAACTCAAAGCCTTTGCTTTTTGTTCCTTTCCTTTGTTCTTGACTATGTTATACACCTATTATTAGCACTCGTCAATAGTGAGTGCTAATAATTTATAAAATGTTTATATTTTCCGAGCGGCTTCAAAGTACTTACCATATGGAACTCCATTATTTTGCAATAAATAACACTCCGAGTGTGCCAGGCCCACAATGTGATGAAATCACACCACCTGCTCTTGTCTCTATAATTTCCTTAAAAATGCCAAGAGAGGCTATGTAATCTCTCACCTCTTCAACTGTCTTAGCATCACATTCCGAATGTGTAATAAATACCCGATCCGGTATTGCGTTTTTCAGGTCCTCTTCCAGATCTTTTGCATAATTCTTTATGACTTTACCGATCTTACCTCTATATTTCCTGCTTGCATCCATTTTACCATCCTTTACAACGATCATGGGATGAAGCGCCAATGCTCCTCCTATAAGCGCAGAAACAGCATTGCATCTGCCACCTCTGTAAAGGTACACAAGTGTATCTACAACAAAGCTTGCTCTTACCTTCGGGATCAATTCATCAATTCCGGCTTTTATCTCCTCACGGGATTTACCATCCGCTGCCATAACTGCCGCCTCAACAACAAGCAGGCCTATTCCTGTGGACAGATTTCTTGAATCTATCACCGTAACTTTATCTACTGCATCAAGTTCTTCTGCCGCCATTCTGATCACGTTGATTGATGTCGACATCTCACTTGATATGGAAAAGCATATGATCTCCCTGCCTTCATCAATATATGGTCGCATTACATTCATTGCTGTTTCTATAGATGGAGCTGAAGTCTTTGGTGTAGTCTTATTTTTATCAGCCCACTCATACAATGCGTGAATGTCTATCTGCGGTCCGTCCTCCAGTTCTTCATCTCCTTTTACAATATGAAGCGGAATAATATCTATATCGTATCTTTCTAAAACTTCCTGTGACAAATCGCATGTGCTGTCAGATATAATTTTTACCATTTTAACACCTCCAGGCTTTCAAAAATCATTTTGTCCTTCCTTTCTGTTCTATTATACTATCTTATTTTATTATTTCAATTGCGGCATAAATATATTATTTTCATGCCCATATTCAATAGTTACATTTTCTTTTTATTACAGTATCAAAAAACGATATTTTCACCAAGGGGGGGAAGCAACGTTCATTTTACTGTTGGCTGGCTCAGCTGGCTTTGTGCTATTGCCTTGTAGTAAACACAAATAGAAATGATTGCTGTAATCGCTTCCGTGATCCAAAACGCATTCCAGACGCCAACCGCTCCGAAAATCCTGCTGAGTAAAAACGCAGTTGGGATGATAACCACAACATACCGGCAAAGTGAAATCAGTAATGAAGGAATGCCTTTTCCAAGTCCCTCCAGTGCGCCGGAAGATGTAACGGAAACCGCCGAGACGATAAAACCGGCGCCGATGATACGCAGAGCTGTTTTCCCGGTCTGGATTGTCGCTTCTGTGTGGGTAAACAGCCCCATAAGCTGGCCGGGGATTAGCAGACATATCAGTGTTCCAAGCACCATAATGATACCGCTCATGCACAAGACGATTTTATAAATCTGGCTGACTCTTTTGTTCTCCCCCGCACCGTAGTTATAGCCTATCAATGGGCGCATCCCCTGAACAATGCCATTAGCCGGAAGATAGATGAATGTCTGCAATTTGTAATAGATTCCCAAAACAAGAATATACACCTCGGAATATGCCGCCAAAATAGCATTGAGCGCCGAAATCAAAAGAGATGGGAGCGCAAGATTCAAGGTTGCGGGAATGCCGATGGAGTATAGCTTTATTACCATCTTTTTGCTGAGCAAAATGTACTGCCTGCGGATATGCACGCGAATTGGCCGCACAAAATAAACGACCAGATAAATCGTAAGCGTCAAGGCCTGCCCGATGCCGGTTGCCAGCGCGGCGCCTTCGATTCCCATTTCAGGGAATGGACCATAGCCAAAAATCAGAACTGGGTCTAAGACAATGTTTATTATACACCCACACATCAGGCTGATCATAGTTGTTTTCATGTTTCCTACAGCTTGGAATATTTTCTCGAATGTAACACCAACAACTATAATCAATGTAAAAGAGAACGCAATAACAGAATAGTGGACGCCAAGTTCAATCACTGTCTTGGATGAAGTGAACATTCCTAAAAAAGCCGGCATCATTGTAATACCGCAGACTGTCAAAACAACGCCGTGAATCATGGCAAGCACAAGTCCCTGCGTGGCAGCTTGATCTGCTTTTTTGTTATCTCCAGCGCCTAGATAGAAGGCGATCACTGCGTTGATTCCAACGCCAAATCCAATTCCAACAGCATTGATAAAATTTTGAACCGGGTAAACCAGTGATAATGCCGTCATAGCTTCCTCGCTGATCTGCGCGACGAAAAAGCTGTCGATAATGTTGTATAGAGAATTAACCAGCATTGATAAAACCATAGGCATGGCCATGGATAAAATCAGCGGCAATACCGGTTTTTCTTTCATAAAAGTATCGTTCATCATTTCTCCTCCTTGGAACATGTTATAAGATATTTTTGTGGCGATACCATGCCATTATTATGAGAGCAATGAGCATAGTGGCGGTTTCCGCAACAGGAAATGCAAGCCAGATTCCGTTCAGTTGAAATAATTTGTCCAGACACCATAAGGCCGGAACAAGGAAAAGCAGTTGTCTGCATAATTGAATCGCAATGCTGGAACCTACTTTTTCTGTCGCCTGAAAATAGGTGGAAATCATGGTAGAGAGACCGCAAAACAGATAGCTTGCCGCCATAATTCGCATAGCGGATATCCCAAAGGAGCGCATGGCTTTTGACGCTGTAAATAATTCCAAAAGCTGCGCCGGAAAGAAGTTGACGGTCAATGTTCCCAGTATCATCATACCGGAGACCAAAGCGGTTCCGTATCGGAAAGCGGAGTGCAGCCTATCTCTATTTCCCGCACCGTAGTTAAACCGCATAATAGGCAAACAGCCCTGAATCAAGCCGTTTACTGTCATAACGATCAGCTGCTGCACCTTAAAATACGCACCGAAGAATGCAATCGCCGTATCGGAATACGCCACCAGAAACAGATTGACGAATGTCACCATAAACGAACTGAGGGCATTCATAATGAAAGATGGTAAGCCAAGGGCGAATATACGGGCAATCCTCCACTTTTGTATATGAAATTCTTTGATCTTTATCCGCACTTTCTGCTTTTTGCCCAGCAGCAAGGCAAATGCCAAAATCATGGATAACAAATAGCCCGCAACAGTAGCCACCGCAGCGCCACGGATTCCCATAGCTGGAAAAACACCAATACCAAAAATTAGGAGTGGGTCAAATACAAAATTAACGACCACTCCTGCAATCTGGAACCACATAGGAGCAATCATGTTCCCAGTAGCCTGTATCATCTTCTGGATTGCGATATGCACCATGTTGGGAATTTGCATGAACGAACATACGCTCATATAGGCAAGACTCAACTGATAAATTTCTTCGTTATTGGTAAATGCCCTAAAGTAGGGTTTCATAATCAGTAATGACAGAAGATTGAGCAAAGCACCAATTCCAAAGGCCAGTAACAATCCATGTGTGACGGTAGTATTTGCCTCATTCTGCTTTCTCTGTCCCAGATACCCTGCAATCAGTACATTCACGCCAACGCCGATCCAGATAGATGTCGCATTCATCAAAGTTGTAATAGGAAACGACAGGGAAACCGCCGTCAAAGCATTTTCACTCAGCCGCGCTACAAACGCGCTGTCTATCAGATTATAGGAATATTGCAGAAACATGGAAATCAGCGGCGGTATCGACATTTGCCAGATGAGTTTTCCAACTGGCGCAACCGCCATTTTGTTATTTGTCTGCATGCTTTCCCTCTTCTCCACAAATTGTCCGAACATTATAGTCCTCCATTCTGCTAATACTTCCGAGATACAAGCAACAAAAAAGCCACACAACTATCACAAGATAGCTGTGTGGCAAAAAGATGACCGAATCCGGAAAAGTCCACTAAAATTTTGCGTTTATCATTATAGCGAACTTGAATGAGACTGTCAAGCAGCAATCATTACGGAACTATGCAGAAGAGAGAAACTATATCTCTCTCCATGCTTATTAATACACATAAAGGTACATCGAAGCAAAAGATTGAACTCTTCTCCCAACATAACATATGCCGAGAAAATTATTTCTTAATATTGATTCATGCTTTGGCACATAGCTGCCTTCTTTAAACTGTAACACGTAATTCGGCTGTTCCATTATTTGGCAAGCTTATCGATCCATGCAAACAATTCTTCCAGATCATAATCTCCGCTATGCGGTAATCCCCACGGCAATGAAAAGTCCACTTCATAACCTTTGTTCTTTAACATTGTTGCCAATATTACAGGAATCGCAATCGAAGTATCTCTGTCAAAAGCTCCATGACGGATTCTCCAGTTTTTTGTCGTATCGGTCATATTGACACCGATGGTGATCATGCTCTTATCTTCTGTTCAGCGTCAACCTCTAAAACGCTTCGCACTTCTTCAATCGCAAAACACTGACAGAATATGGCGGTGCCTCGTATACGAACTCTGAGGAAGCGCCATGCATATTCACGGTAATATTCTTCACCTTCTCCGGCTCTTCAAAGCTGTTTTCATCCCCCTTTTCACCGCTAAGAAGTGTTACGGTATAGTCGCTCTGTACCTGACAGTCCAGTGTAATGGAAACCGGATCCACATCTCCTGCAAAATTAACCGCCTTAATAATGACTTCGTCCTTGGTGTCAGTTACTACCGAAACAAAAGCAGGTCCGTAGGGAATCGAAATTTCCTTCTGAAGCTCACCATCAACATACAGACGAATCTGTTTTCCGTCCGTTTCATATCCAAAGCGGTGATATTCTCCCGGTTTTACTGAAATAGCAAAGTCCTCCGTCAGCTTGTTGTCATGCATAAAGCCAAACTCTTCCAGTGAACATTGTCCTCCATTAACCTTCCAAAGGAACGGACGCACCAGAGCTGCATCCCATTCTTTTTCCACTCCGGCCGTAATCACGAGCTGATCCTCATAATAGGAACGAACCACCCTGGCACTGAATATACCCAACTCGAAGTAAGCATTTTCCTCAACAAAAATATCGGTCTCAAATCTTCCATAAGTCTGGTCTTCTTCTCCAAATACCACAAAGCTCTTGGTCTCATCAGCCCATTCCAGAATACTGTGAAATTCCTTTTTCTGCTCCTCATCCGGAAGCTGAAGCAGGCAGCCATCCTCTGTATCCTGCACATGTCCCATTAATTCATGAGTAATCTTTGCTTCTTCTCCATTCCAAATAGGATTTCTGAAGCGAAGTTCCTTATTGGATTTTAAAGATGCCATTCCGGTTCTCGGACGATAAACACGTCCTCCCTCATCTTCGGATCGCACCACATATTCTCCGCGATTTTGACCGAACATTTTCCAGACATAATAAGTAGGAATTCCAATGCTCTGATGATTATTGAAACGAATCAGATTAGGATACCACGCTCTGTAATTTACATTTTCAAATAATGGAGCATAAGAGGCCAATGTTACGATATCCTGATTTTTCTCAATACCCATAAGGAAAGCCGCTTCTCCCAAAGCCGCATACAACTGTCCCATATAGTTGCCTTCGTTTACAGCCACCTCTCCTACAAAGATTTTTGGTCCCTTACGATCGTAGTCATCATAATAATTTACACGTTCTGCAAAGAACTCTGTTGTATTGTAAAAATGTTCATCCACGCACTCGGCAGGACAACCATTTTTCTCTACATGCTCATTGGCTATGGTTTTAATCTGGGGATACAGTTCCTTTACCTTCTTATAAATCATGTTGTATCGCTTTTCATAATCCGGACCCCAGTTTTCATTACCAATTTCCAGATAGGTCATTTTAAAGGGTTCCGGATGCCCCATAGAAGCACGAAGCCTTCCCCATTTGCTTTCCTTAGAGCCGATAGCATATTCAATGGCATCCAGTGTATCCTGTACCATTTCATCAAGAGCCTCTCCTTCCAGAAGGACACTCTTTCTTCCCTGACAGGTCATTCCGCAGTTACATACATACATGGGCTCCATCCCCAGATCCTCGCAAAGCTGCAGATATTCATGAAAGCCAAGTCCTAATGTACTTCTGTAATGCCATAAAAACAGCTTACTGGGTCTTTCCCATGCCGGACCTACCGTATCCCGAAACCTCATCGCTGTGGACGGTGTCGTTCCTTCCACAATACAGCCTCCGGGAAAACGCATAAACTTTGGACTCATTCCCTTAAGCTTTTCTACAAGATCTGTTCTAAGTCCATGCCCCATGTAGGTATTGTCAGGCATTAGTGAAATAAATCCCAGCAGAATCTCTCCGCCTTCTTTGCAGGAAATAGTAAGCTGTGCCTCGTGACAATCCTCAGCTGCTGTCAGCTTCATGTCATATCTTGTATACTCCTGACCGGAAACCACCAGACTGTTTCCAGTCAGTACTTTTCCCTGGTATTCGATCGCTACGTCCAGTCCTATTTCTTCCTTTGCTTTTGCAAATAAATACAAAGAGTAACTTTCTCCAGCCTTTACGGATATACCGCAGTAACCGGTATTAGTCAGAGATCCGTCCTTTTCAAACTGTATACGCAGAGCTGCGTCCCGATGTTCATTCAGGGTATCCGTCAGTTCCAATTCCATCTTTGCATTGTGTGTATACCATGCCGGTATTTCTGTCTCCGAAATATTGTTGCCCTTTACCCAGCGGCATAAGCCTTCTCCGTTGCAAAACTCATCCAGCCATCCGGATACGGTTTTTACATGGATGCCATCCTCCTGCTGTATATAACCCTCCGGTAAAACGGAATCTTCGAAGCTTCTGTTTCGAAGCATTTCCGGATAAAGTCCTCCGTCTCCGGCACGGTTAATGTCTTCAAAAAAGATTCCGTATAAATCCCTGGCTGTCTCAAATCGTCTTTCCTTTGTTTTAATCTTTAACTTGCTCATTGTAGTCTCCTTTTTTACATTCCAAGAGTTTTGATCACTGCCTGTATATGCAATAACATAGATTATGATAACTCAAATGATCTTAATGCAGCATTTCCGTTACCGCGATAGGTCAGGTAAAGCGCCTGTATTCCATCCGGAATCGTAACCGGTGCGGTATACTTTTCCCAGACATTGGTATATTGAACCTCTAATGACGCCAGTACCTCTCCATCCCATGCTGTCTTTACTTCAAAAGTGCCATCTGCATAGCCCCGGGTCCAAATACTGATTTCACGAATATCATGGCAGTCAAAATATTTGAAGCCGATGGTAGTTGAATCTGTAATATTGGCAATATATCCAACTTCTTCGTCTCCATCCCTGCCGTCCTGCATTACTCGTGGAAAATTCCCTTCGCCCACATAAACTGATGGTGTATCGGTAAACAGATTACATGCAAGATAAGCGGGGTATTCGCCTTTACCCTCAAGCGGACCTCCATTTAAACCGCAGGAGGTAATTTTTACCTGTGGAATACTGCCGTCCGGCATAATCTGCAGCTTTTCAGCACATCCCTGTCTGCTGTACCAGGTATTATTGGTATGCCTGTGATAAAAAATGTACCAGTCCTCTCCGATCTGCACAATACTTCCGTGATTATTGGCACCGTAAGCTGTTGGCATATCTGCCGGCTTGTAGGTATCGATGTGCAGATCACAATTGCTGACAATAACTCCGCCATAGACAAAGTCCCTGGTAGGATTCTTGCTGGTGGCATAACATAATTCGTGCATTAATATGGATGAATAGACAAAATAATAGGTGTCACCTACTTTACGGATGGAAGGTGCCTCAAAAAACTCATGTCCCTCAAATCCGGTACCGGCACCATATTCACAGCCGGGGGCCACAAACACCGGAGCTTCCCTGATCGTCAGCATATCTGCTCCCAACATCGTAGCCATAGCTCCGGTACGGGATTTATCACCTTTTCCGCAAAATCCGGTATAAAGATATGTCACATCTCCTTCCGTCAGAACCCCTGGGTCAAACTGGGGCTCATCACCTTCCTTTTCGCCCAGACGTGTGCCATCTTCATAATGAACATAGCCATAAAATTCATACTTTCCTGCCGGAGTATCACATACAGCAACTGAAACTACCGAAACCTTGTCCAACACGTAATAAAGATAGTATCTTCCGTCCGGTCCCACCGTAACATCCGGGGCATACAGACACATTTTGCCTTCCGGGTTCAGCGGATCGGCTGTCTTCGGATAAATCACACCCTCATATCTCCAGTTACCCAGGTCATCGACCGGAGCTGACCAGCACACATAGTCTCCCATGCAGAAAACATATCCGTTAAAGTAATCATGGGATCCGTAAACATATACGCGATCGCCAAAAACATAAGGTTCTCCGTCCGGAATATACTCCCAGGACGGTAAATATGGGTTAAACGCTTGTTTTTTCACTTTGATATCCTCCTTTGCAAGCCTAATACATGTACATTGTTTCATAAAGCAAATTACTAGTTTAAGCCTTCAAGCTGACCACACGATCATAGTCATATCCTCGATCCGGATTCACCTTTCCGGCATTCAGTTCGAAATAAACCACACCGTTTTTGTTTACAGGAAGCTCTACGCAGATATTTCCGTCCTCCTGCTTTTTACGCTCTGTTTTTACAAAAGGTCTGGATGATTCCCGAATCAGCTTCGTCTGTTCCTCACTCAGATTGGCAGGTTCTCCCATATCATGCCATACCTTCAAGGGATTACATGTTTCCTCATCTACCGTCTTAGTCAGGAAGCAGTACTCCTCCTGTTCAGCCGGAAATGTAAACTCCAACAGCATTTTTTCTTTACCCTGTTCTGTACTTTTACGGGCAATATTCCAGGCTACACCTAGATAATCACCGTTTGCACGTTTCAAAACGACAATATTGTCATCCTTATATACACAATTGGCTTCACTTTCCTCAAGCTTTTTGTAAAAAGCAAATGTCCAGAAGGTCGGCTTGGTAATACAGCCATTGGCAACCAGTCCAAAGCCGCCGTGGAATGGTGTAAAAGGAACTCCCTGCTCTTCAAACACATCACCAAATGTCCAGTAGGAATAGGATTCATTCACATCTCCCAATCTGGAAAGCTGCTGTGCTATAAGGGCCGCATTCAGGTTTGTATCATGAATGACGCCCTGAGGAGTATAGGAGCTGTTGAACTCCGTGATATGAATCTGCAGACCCTTATATTCCGGGAAACTGTCAATAATATCTCTGGTTGTTTTTAAATTGGCAAAGCCGTCCTCTGCCTTCATCAGTTCAGAATATGCATAATGTCCAATACATTCCGGCGGATCAATGGTGTAATGATGTCTGGTTACAAAATCCACAGGTATGTGATTCTCATGGCAATATTCCATAAATGCCTGAATCCATTTCTCATCCGTTCCTCCACAAACAGCAGGGCCTCCTACACGGAATCCCGGATTCACTTCCTTTATGGCATCAAAGGTTCTATGGAACAGCTTAAAATATTCCTGCATATCCGCATTTTCCCAGAAGCCGCAAAGATTGGGCTCGTTCCATACTTCAATGGGCCATTGAATAACTTCCTCTTCTCCATAGCGTTCCATCAGATGCCGCAGCAATGAATGCACCATATTACACCACATATCATAATCTTTTGGAGGAGTGGTATTTCCCTGCCAGTAAAAGATAGTCTGGCTTCCACTTGCCAACTTTTTAGGCATAAAACCCAGTTCAAGAAAAGGTCTCAGCCCCACCTTCTTATAGGCATCCATTACTCTATCCAGATAAGTATAGTTGTACTCAACCCTTACCTTACCATCCTCCTCATAGGTCTGAAAGATCGCCATATCATCACAGAATAATCCATGTCCCCGGATATGCTTAAATCCGATTTCCTTTTGAACCAAGCGCAGCTCCTCCTGATATTCTTCTGTCAATGCAAGCCCCATTCTTCCGGTTCCCACACAATAATCTACATTATTGTGAAAAAAGGCCTTTGAATCCTTTGTAATCACGATCTTTTTTCTGTCATTCTCTGTTGCCCCACCAAAATTTACCATGCATGTATCTCCTTCTTCTAAATCATGTTCCTATGCAGTCACGCATCAGATGTCTGACCGCTGCACGATCCGCAGCTTTCTGATGACGATTGCCATATTAATATGATACTATCGCATTGATTTAAAATTTCCAATGATTTATACTATAAGAAAATTGATATATCCTCTGATGTATCAGAACGGAGATTCCAGATGACTGAAATTGAATTTGTCGGCTACAGTGCCGTTCACCCCTCAGATTTTATATATGATGTTCCGAATGGCTTTACAGGCTATCTTCTGCTTCTTTTCGACTCTCCCTCGGAGCTGCTCATAGACGGAAGACTAATGCGGACAGCCGCCAATTCTGCTATTCTGTATACACCAGGAAGCAGGATTTATTACCGTGCTGCCGGTGAAGAATACCGGAATGACTGGATTCGTTTTCGTTCCGATCACTCCTTCGTGAAGCTGTTTCCGTTAACAAACACCCCATTTCCCGTAACAGATCCGGAATACTGTCATCAGCTTTTTAAATTACTAACCTGGGAGTCCGCCTTTTTCTCCTCTGAAAGCGAATCAAACATTACTCACCTGCTGCGGGTTCTGTTCTCCAAATTAAGAGAAGGAATCCAGAATGAGTCCCCGGGTATTCACGATCATGAGCTAGTTGCATTGCATAAGATGATCTACAATAATCCTCAGCTTCCATGGAATATAAACATGATGGCTGCGAAGCTTCACTTAAGTCCCAGTCATCTTCAGACTCTCTATCACCGCAAATTTGGCTCCTCCTGCATGGACAATGTCATCGAAGGACGTCTGCGCCGTGCACAGGATTTATTAGAGTACAGCGAATACTCCATCCGCGACATTTCCGAGCAATGTGGTTATAATAATGTAGAGCATTTCTGCAGACAGTTCCGGCAGCATAACGGCTGTACCCCCGGACAATACCGGAAAAATGCATCAGCGGGAAGCAACAAAAGACTTCTCACCCACAATACCCTGGGAGGAAAGGAGTTTGAGAAGATTAATCGGAATATCCGGAAATAGTGTTCGGGAAGGCCCATTCCACAAGCCTTCTCCAAAGTGACTTTTGCTCCTCCACCGGCATACATTCTTCCAAGACCGCATAAAATTTTATCAGAACATGTATAAATTCTTCTTTTTCTTCTTTTTCCCATTGCAAATCCTCCATTTTCCTGTATGATAGAGATATATTAACAGTAAGGAGGCATACAGTTATGTTGCAGATTAAAAATCCGGTTTTGCCGGGATTTAATGCAGATCCATCCATTATCCGTGTGGATGATACATATTACATTGCGAACTCTACGTTTGAGTGGTTTCCGGGAGTTCGTCTGCACGAGTCAAAAGATTTAGTACATTGGAATCTTCTTCCATCCGCATTGTCCACAACGACATTGCTTGATATGAAAGGAAATCCGTCATCGGGAGGTATCTGGGCGCCGGATCTTTCCTATGCAGATGGAAAATTCTGGCTGATTTATACGGATGTAAAAGTAACCGAAGGACCGTTCAAAGATATGATCAATTATCTGACGACGGCAGAAGATATCCGCGGACCATGGTCGGATCCGATCCGTGTCAATGGTGTGGGATTTGACGCATCATTGTTCCATGATGATGACGGACGCAAATACCTTGTTCAGCAGACATGGGATCATCGCGAATACCACCATGCTTTTGACGGTATTACAGTGACAGAATTTGACACAGAGACAATGAAATTAAAACCGGAGACAGCACGTACGATCTACGCCGGAACGGACGTTAAACTGGTTGAGGGACCACATTTGTATAAGATCAACGGATATTATTATCTGTTTGCTGCACAGGGTGGAACCGTTTGGACACATCAGGAAGTAGTAGCTCGTTCAAAGACGTTAGATGCGTTGAGTTTTGAGACAGAGCCTGGCGATCCGTTTATTACAAACTTTGATACGCCGGAACTTGAGATCCAGAAGCAGGGACATGGTGCTCTCGTAGAGACTCCCGGCGGTGAGTGGTATTATGCAAGTTTGTGTGGAAGACCGTGGCACCACGAAAATGAAAGTTCGATCGACCCACGCGGCTGGTGTCCGCTTGGCCGTGAGACGGCAATTCAGAAAGTATACTGGGATGAAGAAGGCTGGCCTCGTATCGAGGGCGGACATGGCGGAAAAGTGCTTGTGGATGCGCCGAAAGATGCAATCTTGACAGAAGCACCGGTAGATCATTCGATGCATGATGAATTTGACACACCAAAACTTCATGATGAGTGGAATACCCTCCGCGTACCATTTACCGAGGAAATGGGTACGACAGGGGATGGCAGGCTGACATTGGTCGGAAAAGGATCCCTCTGCAATAAGCATGAGCTTTCGTTGGTGGCAAAACGCTGGCAGGCATTTAACTTTGATGCCGAAGTGAAAGTGAAATTTGATCCGTTCAACTATCAGCAGATGGCTGGATTGACTAATTTTTACAATGATAAGCACTGGTCATTCGCTTTCGTTACGTGGAATGAGAAAAATGGCCGCGTGATCGAAGTGGCAGAGTGCAATCGTGGCGGATATCGTTCGTTCCTTCGCGACGATGCGATTCCGGTACCGGATGATGTTGAATTTGTATGGCTTCGCACAAAAGTAAGAAAGCAGTCTTACAGCTACGAGTATTCCTTTGACGGAAAGAACTATACAGAGATTCCGGGCACACTGGATGCCGCTGTATTGTCCGATGATTACGTACTCCAGTCATACGGTGGATTCTTCACCGGAGCATTTGTCGGCATGGCATGCGTGGACTACTCCGGATACGATCAGACAGCAGAATTCCGCAGTTTTGACTATAAAGAACTGGATTAATCAATAGCAAGAGCCTTTTTTAAACCAGGCTCAATCAGATGGCTGGCGATGCCGCAGAGGATTCCAGGAAAAAGGACGAAAAGTCCGGGAACCAGGAAGACGATGAGGCTGGCGCCGGCCATTGTAAATAATAAGATGAAAGTTTCTTTGATGTGACCTGCCATCAGGCGCACGGAGAGCAGAAGAACTGCCGGAAATGAAGCGCGCAGATGTGAGCGGAAGGTTTGTGTGTGACCGCGCGAGATACAATGATAAAGCGCCGTCAAAGAAGCCCCTGAAGTGATAAGAGGGATACTCGTAAATAAAAATAAAAAGCCAAGCACGATTAGCTGACATGCAGTAGTCAGCCAGTCGTACAATTTATTTCCAAGTAATGATTTCATAAAAACCTCCCCAAATAAATGATAAATTAAGCGGATTTCCGGTTAGGTGGACAGCTGCAGTTTGAGCAGTTCGGAATACGAACTTCCAGTATATTTTTTAAAACATTTTCCAAAATAATTTGGATCCGGAATGCCGACTTCTTTTGCCGTCATATACATAAGCATCCGCGATTCCAGACATTTTTTGGCCTTTTCCATGCGGCAGGCCGTGATGTAATCTGAGATATTCTGGCCGCAGTCAGCTTTAAAACGGCGGCTCAGGTAACTCGGATTGTAACCGAATTTCTGCGCGATCGCGGTGAGATTTAAAGCGGAATCCGGATAGTGGTTATCAATATACTGCTTGACGTGTTCCATATCCGAAGAGACATCCTGCAGGACGGGCTGCTCCGGTACGGCGGCAGGCAGGGCATCCAGTTCGCGGATCGCTTTTTGGCAGGCTTCCCGGATGTCTGTGCGAACGATCGGTTTTAGAAGATAATCCGTGATCCCAAGTCCGATGCACTGCTTTGCATATTCAAATTCGTCAAAGGCAGTCAGGATAATGATTTTCATCTGCCGATACCGTTTTAACGCAATTTTGGAAAATTCGATGCCATCCATAAAGGGCATACGAATGTCTACAAAAATAATGTCCGGACGAAGTTTATCGATAATATTGATCGCTTCAATCCCACTTGCCGCTTCGCCAACAACTTCCAGCCCCATTTCCTGCCAGTCGACCGATGCTTTTAAAAGATTGCGAAGCGCCTTTTCATCGTCAATGATCATAACACGATACATAAAAACTACACTCTCCTTTACGTTATAACAAAAATATCTAACAGCCATTTGAAAGTGGCAGTTTCAAAATAATCTCACAATATTCCCCTTCTGTACTGTGTATCTCAAAGACATCTTCCGTTTTATAATAATAACGGATTCTTTCAATGGTTCCCTGAAATCCAAAACTTCGGCTGTCTTTGCCGGAAAATAGAAGTTCCCGCTGGTGTGCGGACATACCGATTCCATTGTCGTAAATCTGTCTCTTATACACATCTGACGCTGCCGACGACTCCTTACGTGTAGAT
>ERZ1027068.373-NODE-373-length-14326-cov-9.050872_pt1 | contig 14326 bp, 19 predicted proteins | sample MGYA00519420_ERZ1027068 | MGnify/ENA primary metagenome ERZ1027068 (study PRJEB26926, sample SAMN06164835) | human gut metagenome | biome: ENVO:00009003; feature: ENVO:2100002; material: ENVO:00002003 | host: Homo sapiens | place: USA | collected 2012 ...
GTATAAGAGACAGGATCGAGACCTTTACAGATGAGGGCGATGTGGTCATTGACCCCTGCGCCGGCAGCGGCTCCACGCTGAGAGCAGCAAGAGAACTGGGGCGCAACAGCTACGGATTTGAAGTATCCAGAGATTTTTACCGGAAAGCAAATGAGCAGATGCTCGGAGAGGAGGTCGCCGGATGAGCACAGAACAGAATAAGACTTTGACCCTCGGCAGCCTCTTTGATGGCTCCGGGGGTTTTCCATTGGGCGGTCTGTTGACCGGGCAGATCACTCCGGTGTGGAGCAGCGAGATCGAGCCGTTTGCCATCCGGGTCACGACGAAGCGTCTGCCGCAGGTGAAACACTACGGAGATGTGTCTGCCATCAGTGGAGCAGACCTGCCGCCCGTGGACATTATCACCTTTGGCAGTCCCTGTCAGGATATGTCCATCGCTGGTAAGCGGGACGGTCTGGATGGTTCACGGTCCAGTCTGTTTTACGAAGCAATCCGAATCGTGAAGGAAATGAGGTGCAAGACCAATGGAGAAAAACCAAGATTTATCGTGTGGGAGAATGTGCCAGGGGCCTTCTCTTCAAACAAGGGACAGGACTTCAAAGCAGTCCTCGAAGCCGTCATCGGTGTTAAAGAACCGGCCGCCTCGGTGCCTGCGCCTGAGAAGAAAGGATGGCCCGACGCTGACTACTACGTGGGAGACGGATGGAGCGTCGCGTATCGAGTTCTTGATGCACAATGGTGGGGCGTTCCCCAAAGAAGAAAACGTATCTACCTTGTCGCAGATTTTGCAGACCAGAGTGCCCCAAAGGTACTATTTGAGTCCGAAGGCGTGTCTCGGTATTCTGCGGAGAGCTTCCGTGCGTGGCAAAGAGCTGCCGCCTGTGCTGAAAGAAGCATTGGAGAGACAGGCTGCGGAAACGGAAGAATCGTCTTGAATGATCAGGGTGGAGCACAGATGGATGTATCCCATGAAGTGACCGGGACGCTCCGGGCAGAGGATCATGGGCATCCACCCTGCGTTATGGAGGCGGCAGGCTTCTGCACTGAACACTCCGCCAATGCCAGAAGCATCGGGTACGAGGAAGAACGCTCACCGACACTCCGGGCCGGTGTGGTTCCGGCCGCCATTGCACTGGAAAATCATCCTGCGGACAGCCGGGTGAAGATTTCCGAGGATGGCAAGGTGCAGACGCTGACCAGCCGGTGCGGTACAGGCGGCGGCAATGTTCCGCTGGTCATGGGAGTTGAAAACTCTGTGGAAAGCCCGGTGAAAGATGTTGAAAACTCCCCGGCGGTCACACTGAAGATCCGCTCTGGATGTGATGGAGGCGGAAAGGGCGCGATCTGGCAAGAGGAAAAATCGGCAACTCTGGGCTGCAACAATGACCAGACGCTGTTCGTTCCGAAAGCCTACGGTGTCTGTTCCAAGGCAAGCCACTCCATGATGAGTGACAATCCGCACAGCGGTTTCTATGAAGCCAGCACCTCTCGGACACTCGACCGCAGCGGTGGTGACCCGACCTGCAATCAGGGAGGGCTGTGCATCTGTGAACCTGTTGTCTGCGTGGATCAGGGTGGCGGAAAGTCGAACTGCACGGTGGACGAACAGGTGGCACCGCCTTTGTCCTGTACCCACGGCGGCGCACCGGCAGTGGCTTTTACCCAGAATCAGCGGGATGAAGTCCGGGATCTGGGAGATAAGTCAGCAGCACTGGCAGCAGAGCCGGGGATGAAGCAGCAGACCTTCGTGGCACAGCCGGAAGATGTGACCGCATTCCACGTAAATCAGCGCAATGAGCTGATCGACCTGCATGGAAAGTCCGGCGCACTCATGGCGACCCGGAGCGACCAGATGCAGACCTTTGTGCTGCAGGGCAACATGATCGGCCGCAAGGACGAGAACGGCCCGCAGGGGGATGGGGTCAATGAGGATGTCTGCTTCACGCTGGATGCCACTGACCGCCATGCAGTCTGTGTCCCGGAAAGCGTCTATGCCATGACTACCGGCTCCTATATGCAGGTGGAGAAAGAGGTTGCGCCGACCTTGATGGCACGGGACTACAAAGACCCGACCACCATTGCACCGGTGCCGCAGGATGTCAGCTACACAGTCCGCCGACTGACACCAATCGAATGCGCCCGGTTGCAGGGCTTTCCGGACTGGTGGTGCAGTGACCTCGGCGCGGAGAATCCGACCGATGAAGAGCTGGCATTCTGGGCAGATGTGTTTGAAACACACCGCAGGATCGTGACGCAGGCGAAGAAACCAAAGACAGAGAAACAGATCCGCAAATGGCTGGCTGACCCGTATTCGGATGCGGCAGAGTACAAACTCTGGGGCAACGGCGTGGCACTGCCCTGTGTTTACTTCGTTCTGGCCGGCATCGCATGGTACGCAGGTCTGGAAGAATAAACTGGCCCGCTATATTACTAGGTAGAAAGCGACCTGGTGATATGGTGGGCTTACATATTGGTCCTATTTACACAACAGATTTTGCGGTCCCTTGTGTAAATGGTCGAACATGAAGAATATCGCGAAATGGCCTTGCTATTCATCCATTTTAGAGTGATATATGTGCTACCGAAAAGAACATCGGGATGCACAAAAACAAATGAACGAAAAGGAGCGATGAATTATGTTGAAATTTAAACTGAACGTAGCCGAGAGAAAGACCCTCGCAAAACGCATGGAGGAGCTGACCGGCATCCACCCTTACTATACCAAAGCACCTCTGTATTCTTACGACATCGGGAGCTACACCATCGACCGGAATGGCAACCTTCTGGTCGAGCCGGAGAATGCAGATGCCGAGCTGCTGACGACCCTGCTGAATGAGGGACTGATCCGCGGCGGCGAGAGTATTGAGAGCACGGATGACCAGCCGGAGGACACAGAGCTGACAGCGGATATGGATGAGGAGCCTGTGACCGAAGCGGAAACTGAGCAGATGCCCGAAGCAGAGCTGGAGGTTCTGGACGAGCAGGAATCCGAAGATGCAAGTACCGCAGAAGCCGAATCCGAGGATGCATTGGAGCCGGATAATGCGGCAGAGGATGAGCCGGATGCAGAGGGGCCGGAAAGCGAGGAGCAATCAGAAGCAGAAGACCAGCCGGAAGAGGTGCCGCTGGACTTGGAACTTGCATTCCCGGTCAGCCAGCACAACGGTGTGACTCTCCGCAACCTGGTCAACCTTCTTTACAGCCGCGGCAAGCTCATCGGCAAGGCGACTGGCGGAAACTTCCATGTGGAAGAGGGACTGGTGGAGAAGCTGAAAGACGATAGCTGCACCTTTGCCATCATGAACTTCATCAACGCGGTAAGCGACTATGAGGTTGAGCATGGTGCTGCACTGGAAGGCCTGAAGATTACCACCGAGAAGGTCACCTTCACCGGCTTCCCGACCGCACCGGACCACGAACACCTGACGGCTTTTGCACAGCTGGCGGTGCTGATGAACCAGCAGGCGATCAGCCAGAAGCGTATCCAGGCAAAGGATGTCAACGATGAGAATGAGAAATACGCACTCCGCACATGGCTCCTGCGGCTGGGGATGAACGGTCCGGACTTCAAAGAAACACGCAAGATCCTCATGGAGAATCTTTCCGGCCATGCGGCTTTCCGCACGGATGAGGAAGCACAGAAGTTCCTCGCAAGGGAAAAGGCAAAACGGGATGCCCTGAAAGCCGCGAAACAGGCGGCACAGGAGGGCAGTGCCTCCGCAGGGGAAACGATCGCATCAGCAGATGCCGAGCCGACACAGCCCGACTGTGGGGCAGACACGGCGCAGATGCTGGAGGCGGGAGCGTAAGCTCCCAAGCTCCCAATGGGGGACGGAAAATATGCGAGACCCTCTTTCATTGTAACGATATTAACTCTGAAAATGTACATTATCAAGCGGATAAACTGCAGAAATGTACACGATCATTCCTCTCGATATTTGTCGAATATATGTTCTTTTATGGCCTTGCTATTATGTGCACCTGACGGTAATATGCACATACCGAAAGGGAAAACAAGGAAAAAACAAAGGAGAACATACCATGAACGATAAAACAAGAGAGCAGATTGAAGCCATGAAGAACCAGACCATCGGAGTTGAGATCGAGATGAACAACATCACCAGAGAAAAAGCGGCAAGAAAGGTCGCGGAGTACTTCGGAACCAGAGCATGGAACGCCGCCGGCGAGTACGGATATTACAGCTGGGCTTGCAAGGACCAGCAGGGCAGGGTTTGGAAATTCCAGAGGGATGTGAGCATCTACGGACCGGACGCAGAAAAATGCGAACTGGTCACCCCGATCCTCACCTACGACGACATCGAAACCTTGCAGGAGATTATCCGGCTGCTCCGAAAGGCAGGCGCAAAGAGCGGCCCAAGCCGCGGATGCGGAGTCCACATCCACATCGGCAAAGGGGACCACACCGCAAAGACCATCCGCAACCTTGTGAACATCATGGCGGCACACGAACAGCAGATCGGCAGAGCCATCCGGATTGACGCAGGGCGCACCGGACAATATTGCCAGGTGGTCAATCACCGCTTCCTCGACCGGCTGAACCGTGAGAAGCCGACCACCATGCGCAAGCTGGAAGACATCTGGTACGAAGGCAACGGTTCCAGCTGGGAAAACCGGAATGCCCACTACAATTCAAGCCGGTACCATATGCTGAACCTCCATGCCACCTTCACGAAAGGGACCATTGAATTCCGCCTTTTCCAATTCGCAGACCCAGCGGACGGAAAGCGCAACGGACTGCACGCCGGTGAGATGAAAGCCTACATCCAGCTTTGCCTCGCAATGAGCCAGCTTGCCAAGATGGTCAGAACGGCAAGCCCGAAGCCCCAGCAGACCGACAACGAAAAGTACGCCATGCGGTGCTGGATGCTGAGGCTGGGATTCATCGGGGATGAATTTGCAACGGCAAGGGAGATCCTTCTGCGGAACATGGAGGGCAACGCATCCTGGCGGAACAAATAAGCCGGGATGCACGGGCACCTTTTGGGCGGGCAACCGCCCTTGAGGTGGTAGAAGGAGGTGCAGGTTTATGAAAAGCACGTTAAAAAATGAAAACACACCGGGCGGCAGAGCCTTTAAGGTGACCATCACCGAGACCTACCAGAGGACGGTGACCATTTATGAATCCGAGATGAAAGAGCCGACCGTGGAGGAAGCCCAGCGTGTGGCAGAGGACTGGTGGCGGGACAGCCAGATCGAGCTTGGGAAAGAGGATTTCCAGGGCGTGGAGTTCACTGGCAGGGAGGACGGTGAGGCAGATGTTTGAACTGATCAGCCGAAACCCATCCAGATATTATCTTGCCTACGGAAGCAACCTCGACATGGAACGGATGGGAAAGAGATGCCCTTACGCTGTGGTGGTCGGCACGACCGAGATCATGGGCTACCGGCTCCTGTTCAAAAAGAGTAAGACCGGCTGCTATGCCACCATCGAGCAGGATGCCAATGAAAGCGTACCGGCGGTGGTCTGGAAGCTCTCGGAATACGATGAGCTCCTGCTGGACCGATACGAAGGCTGCCCAAGATACTATTATAAGAAGCAGTTCCAGCTTCCGGTCTGGAACCTGAACGGGAACCGCATGAAAAAGGCAAAGCCCTGCATCGCTTATGTGATGCACGAGGATCGGAGGCTTGGCTGCCCGGATGCCGAGTATTTTGAACTGCTGCGTGGCGGATACAGCGACTGGGAATTTCCGCTGGACACACTGAAGCGTGGACTGGCAGCCAGCATCGGAAGGGCGGAAGCCATCCGGTATCTGAAGAAGCGGCAGATGATGTAAGAGTACACGATCACAGGGAAAAAACATTGTGCAGTATATGATGCTCATCGGCCTTGATAAATCAGGGCAAAAGAGTGATATATACCATACCGCCAGACAAGAGCGGAGAAAACCGAAGGGAGAGATTCAAATGAAGAACAAGAAATATTACATCGCCTACGGCAGCAACCTGTCGGTGGAGCAGATGGCAGACCGATGCCCGGATGCAAAAATTGCAGGGCAGGCGGTGCTGGCCGGCTGGGAGCTTTTGTTCCGCGGCTGCGCCACCATCGCACCGAACCCGAAGAAGAACACGCCGGTTCTGGTGTGGGAGATCTCGGAAAGGGACGAAGGAAACCTCGACCTCTATGAGGGCTACCCGAACTACTACCGCAAGGAAGATCTGAACATTGAACTGCTCCGGGAAGGGGCAGAGCCGGAGATGGTGACCGCAATGGTCTACATCATGGAGAACGACTTCGGGCACCGCGCACCGAGCCGGTATTACTACAAAGTTCTGCATGACGGCTACAAGGCATTCCACTTCCCGATGCACATCCTCGAAGGTGCGCTGAAGGAATGCATGGATAAGGATGCCGCCCAGAAGATGATCGGGGAGGTGCAGTCATGAATTTCGCAGATCAGAAAATGGTCGAGAAGTTGAGAAAAGAGTTCCCGGTCGGATGTCGGATCGTCCTCGATGAGATGGATGACAGGCAGGCACTGCCCATCGGAACGCAGGGGACCTGCAACGGGGTCGATGATGCCGGAAACATCTTAGTGAGCTGGGACACCGGAAGCCATCTGAACGTTGCCTACGGTGCGGACAGTTGCCACCGTGTGGCTTCGGAAGTTGAGGTCAAGGTGTCGCTCGACCGCCTTGGTAAAACGCGACAGACCGGTCCACGTTGCCCCAGGTGCGGAGCAAAGCCAGACTGCTACGACCATCAGCAGCAGGCACTCAGCCGAAGGGCGGACATCCAGATCTGTAACCGATGCGGAACGGAGGAAGCGTTAGAGGACATTGCATGGGGCGGACACCAAAACCTGCCTTTGGCAGACTGGGCAATCGTGAAAGGGGGCTGGGTCGAATGAAGGTCCTTCTGATCAAACCGATGGAACATCCGCAGGTGGTGGACATCGAAAACTCCCTGCAAGAGTTCTACCGCATCCTCGACTGCGACTGCATCACAGCCACATACCCGTGGGAAGAATGCGCTGCCCTGGTTACTGATGACAACGGGCTGTTCACCGAGAAGCCATTCAGCAGATACATCCCGGAGCTGGAGCAGCCCATCAAGGGAAACTTCTTCATTTGCGGATTGGGCGAGGAAGATTTCGCAGAGCTGCCCCAAGATCTGATTCAGAGATTCAGGGAACGCTTCTGGGTGCCGGAGGCATTTGTCAGCATGTTCGGGCAGATGGCAGTCATCCAGATGGATGACGGAACGAAGCCGGAATAAGATACCGCAATCAGAAAAATACCCTCTCGGCCAGAAAAGACCGGGAGGGCTTGGTTTAACAGGAGGAGCCTATGGGACACAGAAAGATGCCTGCTTATGGCGAGAGGGAACACGGCGGCAGATACATTCTGGATGAATACGAATGGTCGAGAAATCACTGCAAGGCGGTGACCATCCGCAGATGGAAAAGAGACCTGAAAAAGAAAGCCAGGGCGCATAACCGCAGGGTGATGCATCAGGCAATGCAGGGCGAAGCCGATTAGACGGAAAATGGGGGCCTCAAAAGAATGAGAACCCCCTTCCAGTTTACTGTATGTTACCTCTATAAAGCAACGATAGCAAGAAGAACCGCCGCCATAATGTACACAAACATCTGGCAGCGGTTTTGTGTATCATACCAAACCAAAACGAAGGGTACGAGGCAGAGCCCCAGCCTCTGCTGGGGGAGCCTTTGGGGATCCCTTAGAAGAAATCCCTCATGCTCATGCCGACCTCGTTCAGTCGTTCCTCCATGCAGTGGTAGTGCCAATCCTCTTCCTCTTCTTTGTCTTCTTCCTCAAGCTCCTCTGGAAAAGGGTCGTGCCGCCAGCCGGCTTTCTGGTATTCTTCTTCCCGGATGTCGTTGCGGTCGTAAATGTCCAGCTCGTATTCTTCTTCAAGCTCTGCGATGCGGTTTTCGATTGCGGCTTCAACTTCTGTAATGGTCTTTTTCATGGTTTTTGTCCTCCGTTTTTGGTTTGGTTTTCTTTGCTTTCGTTGTGTGTATAATGCCGCAGAAACACATATATAGCAAGTCAATCAGGGGTCATATATGTACCAAACATGAGGGACGAAGATCGTTGATAATATGACGTTTTATGGCCTTGCTATCACAGGGCGGTGACGGTAATATACAGCTACAAAAAGCAAAGGGGGACAGAAAAATGGCTGATTGGAGAACATGGAAAAAAGGAAGAAAGACAACATGGCACTGGAACGAATTCGATGGTAGCGGAAGCCGGGAAGGAATCATCACCGAGGTTCATGAAGACCATGCGATTATGGAAGCAGACGGCATGCACCTCTGGATCGACGATGACACGGCAGAGATGTTCAGCTAAGAAAACGGGGAGGGAAACCTCCCCGGATAAACACATAAATCCACCAGATCAGGGTGCAGATGATCATGTACTTTAGCCGCTTGATAGTGTCCGGCAGTGACGGTAATATACAGCTACCAAAACGAAAGGGGCAAAGAACATGGAACGCTACACTTACGAGATTACCTTTACACGGCTGGATGGACAGCCGGATGAAATCCAGCAGCACACCAGTGAGGAGCTGGCAAGAGAATGCTTCCGGCTTTTCGATGAGCCGGACAGCGCAGAGATGTACAGCAAAATTGAATTTAGCCGCCATGACTGGGAGACAGGCATGGATGAGATTCTGGAAACGATGACATTTTGAGAGGAGAACAAAAACATGACCTACACAAAAATCAACCTTTATCTTGCAAACGGAATTCCAGAGGCACTCAGCAACCTCTGGTACGGAAGCGACAGTGCGGTGGTCGAGATCAGGGATGCCGTTGAGGATGCGAAGAACGGCAAGGACCTTCTGAACCGCATCCAGAAGATGAAGCTCTTTCGGAAATTCACCCTCGACAGGGAGAACGACAAGCGCATCCGCTTCAAGGGAACGGACTGCTGGGGCAACGTAACAGCTGCAGCGAGATCACAGCCAGACTGCCGACAAAATGCTCGTCCACCTTCGGCACATAGACTGTGAAGTTCACCTGATCTTCCGTCTCATACTTTCCGTAAGTAGTCATACCCATCAGGTATGCACCACGGCTCTTGTATTCCAGCATGTTGCTGATGGTTTTTTCGTACAGCTCACTCTGGGTAAGAACGCCGATGACCAGTGTTCCCTGCTCGATCAGGCTGATGGTACCATGCTTCAGCTCACCCGCAGCGTAGACCTCGGAATGGATGTAGCTGTTTTCTGCATCTTTTCCGGGATGGTCAGCAGCTCGGAGATATAATAGCTGTACTGTTCTTCGATGATTTTTTCTCTGACCTTTGCAAACTGAACGGTCAGACAGTACATTGCTGCCAACTGTGCGCTGTATGCCTTTGTTGTAGCAACAGAGGCTTCCGACCACATTGACAAAGGCCAGTGTCATAATGCCTTCTTCTTTTGCAAGACGGAGAGCCGCCAGCGTATCGGCGGTTTCACCGGATTGGCTGATAAGGATCACAAGTGCTTTCTGATTGGTCGGCATCTTTCGATAACTCTTGGTCCATAAGTTGCTCCTTTCCCAGTCACTTTAGATACTTGTAAATCGGCTAGACGGTGACGCTGTATATTTTCCCAACGCTTTTATTTTTAATCAGCTTTCCTTCGTTTTCTTGTATAATCTTTGTAGCATGATCAGCGATTGTTTCTCTTAAGTTCCCACTATTAGTATCAATACCCAAAGAAATTATTTCTTCCGCTGTTGCAAAGCGATAGCTTTCCGAAGGCTGTCCCATCAAATTTCTCAAATCGTTTTCTTGCTCTGGTGTCGGAAGCAATTCTATGATATCAGCAAGGAGAAGTTCATAACATTGAAAATGTTCTCCCCAATGAAGTTCTGTTATATGTCTACCACAATAGCGATACAATATACGGTTCCAATTCACAATATTTTTGTCAATCAGTTCTTCTTTGAATTCTCGACTCAGATTATCAATACGCTCACGATTTGCTCCACGATCAAACCGTTTCATAAATTTTCGCAAATACTTATTTTCAATTCTGAGACGATAATCATCTCGTGACGACTCGTCAATTGAAATCTTGTCATCATCCTTAACTTGATAACGGTTCTTTAGCTCAATTTTCTCATTTCCCGCAAGCTTGTATACGCCTCCGACTGGCTGATACTTTTCCGTACCTCGTTCGTTTTTCACCAGTAAATACTTGTTGCCAACTTTAATTCTATAAAGATAGGCAAATGAAATGCGGACGAGCGTATCATTTTTAATAAAGTCCCCGCGTTTCAACTTTCTCTGAGAGGTTTTCCAATTTGTAGTGTCTGTGAGATCTTGTAGAGATTTCCAAAAAGCAGGCACCGAAAAGCCAAGTGCTATTCCAGACAAACTACTTCCGGCAGGCCAATTATTGCGTTCAAACAATATTATTACTCCTGCCAAGATTAACGATAATCCTCCAAGTACAACTACTTTGAGAATCTTCACAAAATCACCTCCTGGCTATTGGAATCTCAATCCTTTTTCTTGCCATACACGAGCCATCTTTTACAATATAGCATTCAATATAGTGATTGCCAAAGAAAGAAGTATGTTCCACTATCGTGCGTCCGCGCTCCTCAATTTGGCCTCTTATTTGATTTTTTCTTTCCGCTTCAGGACCTACGTTTTTAACCTTCCAAAGTATTTTATACGGCCATGGACAATCGGTATACTCCATTTCACATCGAATTTCAAAATTATGTGGCAAATAATGTTGCCACATCGATAGGAACTCCCTTATCGGCTTTGGTCTCCACCCATCACCCGAAACCTTACAAGATACATCACATTGATACACCAATCGCATCGGATACATTTCTTCAATATACTGTTCTCCATCAAAAAAACCACATACAGATTTAGACACAGAAGCGACGGCATAGCTTTCTGCCATCGTCATCTGCTCGCCCCAGTAATCATGGTTAAAGAAGCCATACCATGCCTGAATCGCATCATCCTTTGTGCAGTCCTCACTAAATAAGACTTCCAAATCCTCCAGTTTGCTTTTTAGACGGTTTTTCCAGTTTGTCATTCTTTGATGATCGATATTTCTTGGTGTCAAATCACGACCGTCATCTACTGGTGCTATAACCGATGTACTTGTTTCAAGGCGATTTACAATTTCCTGCATCGTATAATAAAACTGTTCGTCTGTCCGTTCGTATGATTGCTGTAATTTTTCATCGCATAGCACTGTTTGAAGCAATCCACTCGGCATGTTTTTCCACGATTTTCTCGATTTGCAAAACATCTTTGATAGCCGAATTATTTTCCTTAACTTACCATTTGAATCATCATTTTGTGACTTAAACCAATCGGTTAACCCCTTGAGTTCTCTCTCAGACCAATCCGAGCCTGCGTGTTCATAAATCCAGCACTCATTTTCAGAATCATAATGCCGTCTGTAAACAGCAAAATCAATATGATATCCATCTGCGTATTTAATTCTAACACAGCTTGTTTTTATTTCTGGCTCAGCGTTAAATTGTTTTGTTTTTCGTTTTAGTGCATTTGCCACTAAGTTTCTTGTAGCTTGTGCCCCTTTATCTCCCAACACATTTTTGTCAAAGACCACAGCAACATCAATGTCATAATCCCCATCCTCATTCTGAACAACAGTTGACATTGCCACGCTCCCCTGTACGCAAGTCTCGGCAATAGTATATGATGTATTATTTTCGATGTTATATTCTTTTAAACCATCCTTGAGGCGCTGAACATTAAGATCCTTTTTGTTATGTAAGTTATTCTGTTCATCCTGTGACAGAACAACATATGATGTATAAAAAGTATTGAACTTTGATGACAGATCATACATTATTTTCTTTTCCTCCTCGCCTCGTTTTTACATTCTTGCTCACAGGAACAGTCTTCAGAGGAAGCTTTTTCATACCTCTATGCTTGAAAATCCGCCTTTTCCTCTTCCCCATAGCCTTGTGTGTTAGGATAGTTGTCAGTGAAAGATAATTACTTTTGTGGTAGTATATAGCTATCACGGGAAGGGAGCTTTCACTATGAACTATAGTCCAGAATTAAAGAATGCACTCCTCCGGAGGATGCTTCCACCAAACAATGAATCTATTACCAAGATATCCAGAGAAGAAGGTATCTCAGAACAGACATTTCGTAACTGGCGGGATAAAGCCAGAAAGGAAGGCTATGCTGCTCCTGGTATGGATGCTGTTCCTGATGACTGGAGTACACAGGATAAATTTTTAGTTGTTGTTGAAACAGCGATCTTTCCAATCTATTATCCTCTCACATCCAGGAACTGTACCTGACCGTGAATGGATAGAACCTCCGAATCGGCCGGGACAAAGATACAATCTCCTTTATAAAAGGTGATGTTTCCACCTTCAAAGCTAATTGTACCGCAACCGTTCACACAGAGCAAGACTCTAAATGCAACCTCATCAGCATGGTAATGAACCGTCTGTCGGCGCTCGGTATTCACTAACATCCGGTACACTTCAAAATACTTGCAGCGTGTCAGAAGTTCTGATGCCACACCCTTCCGGTATTTCAACACACGAAGAGACTGACGCGGTTCTGCACTGCTGCTCAGATTAGCTACTTCCAGTGCCTTATCCACATGCAGTTCCCGTTTCTTTCCATCCTTGCCCACACGGTCATAGTCATACAGGCGGTAGGTCAGATTTGAGCTTTCCTGAATCTCTGCCACCAGCACACCAGCACCAATCGCATGAATCGTACCAGCCTTGATGAAGAACAGGTCATCTTTTTTCACCGGAACTTGCTGTAAGTAGTTCATCAGCGTGCTCTGCTCAATCGCTGTCCGCACTTCTTCTTCGGTACAGTTCTTACCCAGACCATAGATGAGTTTGGCATCTTTGCTGGCATCCGGAACATACCACATCTCCGTCTTGCCAAGTTGACTGATTATTCCGGGGATCTCTGGTTCTTCCGCAATTATCCGTATCGTTTGGCTGTTTCTTGTATAATAAAAATACCAATTATTGCAGAGGGAATTTCCCTATTATTGCAGAGCCCTGTTTGGTATTTTCCTAAGTCCACAGTTCCTGTGGATTTAGGAAAATATCAAACATCCATTGCAGACATACCTGTCTTTATGTATCCTTGAAATGTCGTTGCGGACAACATTCAAGGAGAAAAGGAGTATGCTTGTAATATTCATATCTAATAAAAAAGTCTCGAAAATGATTTTTCATTCACCTTCAGGACCTTATTTCTATAGATATATTCCTTATTCTACTATTTAATTATATCAAGAAACTGCAAGTATTTTGCAAGCACAGAAAACAGGAAGCCGCATAAATACTGGCTTCCCGCTGTTTTCACATCATTCAAACTCTTGGGCAGAGAGATTTATCTGGCTGTTTTTGGTACACATTTGTGTATTTCATTCTTCATATTCATCTTATTTCGCATTTTTGTATACCTCGTCTAATATTTTTAGAGCCAAAATGGAGCCAAAACTCTAAAATGATTTTGCTATAATCGCGCTTGTCTGTCTAAACTGAGATGCATCTCTTTTTTCGGAACCATATATTGGTGTCAAATGCTCTATTCTCTTACCTTTTTTGTTTTTCTTTCTTACACAAATACCAACAGATGCATTTTCCAGAGCCTGTTTGTGAATCGAAATTTGTACTCCATTTAGAGTTTTTCGCACACTAACCCCTTCCATATTCTCAATCATTTTTATCAAATCATCGTGCTCAATCGCTGATACATTAATTACTTTCTGGCTTTTTCTTCTTAACATAATTCAATCTCCTTTCTTTCCTTCCAGCTATCATCAAGTTTCTTCTCTATTTTCTTTATTGCCTCAACAATATCTTTAGAAAGAAGGTTATTTTTTCTTTCTTTTAATACAACCATGCAAATTAAATTTTTTTCTTCACTTTTAATTTGAAATGCACAATATTTTCTCCCTACTTTTGAACCATCCTTCCAATAGTCAAATGTATATATATCATTTTGTCCCAAAAACATAGCACCTAAAATACCTGTTCTGAAATAAGTAAAAAGTCGTCTTTCAATTTCAATATCATCCAATCCCAACACGCCATCTAATAACTGTATTCCTGCACTATTTGCGTCTTGCAACATATTTTCAATTGTCAAATATAAAATAAACATTCTAGCAATGCAACACTGCTCCTTAGCAACATCATTAATATTTTTTATTTGCTTCAATTCATTCAAAAGTTTTTCTTTATTACATTCTATACTAGCAAGCAAAGTATTTTTCACTTCATCTGCCCCTGACTCAATCAGCTGTCTCTTATACACATCTCCGAGCCCACGAGACTACGCTGCATCTCGT